>ENA-UPSM01004705-UPSM01004705.1-activated-sludge-metagenome-genome-assembly--contig:-NODE-4705-length-14191-cov-4.943478_pt1 | contig 14191 bp, 11 predicted proteins | sample MGYA00238181_ERZ773283 | MGnify/ENA primary metagenome ERZ773283 (study PRJEB29023, sample SAMN05720199) | activated sludge metagenome | isolation source: Anaerobic digester | place: Japan... | reverse complement strand
GGTCGTATTCGAACAGCACATCCACATCGCTGTCCGGCCCGAACCGGTCAGTCAACACGGAGCCGAACAGGGCCAACTTGGTGAGACGATGCTCGCGGCAGAAGGCTGCAAGCTTTTCCCGGTCAATCTCTATCGGCAACTCCATATCCGTGACCCTCACAGTTGCTGTCCATTCTAAGTATGTCAAATCTCCGGGCGGTCGCCCCATTCGGGATTCCGCCTTTCTTGTCTCTGGGAAAGATCCAGCGTATTGGGTGCTAACCGCGCCCGTAACCGATGGAGGTATTCACCATGATTCTGTCTCAACTTGGTATCTTTGGCTGGAAGGAAGCAGACGAGAATCTCGTTCTGTCTTCCCTCCTCACCGGCGATCCGTTGCTGCTGATCGGCAACCACGGGTGCGCCAAGACGCATGTGGCCAACAAGGTCGCGCAGGCGCTGGGAAGAGAATTCCTGGTGTACGACGCGTCCAAGGCCATGTTCGAGGATGTGCTGGGCCCGGGAGATCCAATTGGGCCCCAACTCACTCGCCAAGCCCTTCATCGCCCGGGATAACCGCAGTGACGACCCCAAAGTATGGGCCGATTCGAAGTACCCTTGGTGAGTGCGCAAGGAAAGGAGCCAACATGGACATTTATGTTTGCGTGCCGATGGAAGAAGGCATTGTCCGCGGCGTGCGTGCCTTCATGACCAAGAGTTCCGCGCAACAAGCCGAAGCAGCCTGACTCGCCGAACGTGAACTAACGAAAGAGAAACACCGGGAAGAAGCATCGGATTAGAACACAGGAATCGCCATCTGGCACTGTCGTCTGAAGCCCTGAACCCCAGTGTAACGGAGCAGACTGTGGAACGGGAGGCACCCCTCGGTTGGGATGCCACCCGTCTGCCGTCTAACGCTCGGCTTCAGCAGCGGCGCGTAAGCGCCGTCCGCTGCATGCCGTTGTTAGCTGCTTGCCTCACCACCCCCAAACTCCACCGCGAGCTATCACCTCTTCCTTTGCCTTGGAAATTCGGTCGTTGTCGAAAGCAGTCTCTCCACGCAGAGTCACGGCAAGTGTTTCCTGTATGTCAGAATACCTCACGTGCTTCACCACGAAGCTCGCCTTTGGATTCGCAATCTTCCAACGCTTGCTGATGTTAGGGTGACCTGCCATGGCTTCGAATTGATTCGTAAGCGCGTCCCCGACCTTTCGAATAGAGCGCCGAAGGTCCTCGGGTCTCACTCGCTCGTCCCGCCAGGTTTGAATGACGACCACAAGCGCGTCTTGCGGATTCGACGATGGATAAAAAGCTACCAGCGAGAACGAATTGAGCGCGTCAATCTCCGGTCTTTGCATGTCGAGCTTGAATTGGAGGTCCAAGTATTCGCTGATCGTCAGGTCGGCAGGCGCATCGCCCCAGTTGCTGGCGGCCCACGCAGCCGAGATCGTAATGGGCGCCAGAAGGAGCAACAGAAGCAACACGGTGCTTCGTTGGAATGAACACAACTTCTTTCTCAGATGGGTCATCATTTGTTCCTCCTTGCAGTCCAACAATGGTCATATGGTTTCTTCATAGCACCTTTAGGACGCGACATCGCGGCATAAGGTGCCTTCTGCGATTCTCTTGTAAGGCCAGTTTTTGCAGAGCATTATGTTAGGTCTTTCAATTGTCTCGCGTGGGATATATTGGTTCTGTATAGGACACCTTGGCTTCCCCTCCAAAAACCGTCACCCGGACTATTGACGCCCTTGCCGCCCCGCGACTGATTGACTGGGTCACGAAATACTCCCACCATGTGCGCAAGCATTCTAGGTAGATATCCGTTGTTTGTACAAGTTCCGTGCTAGCCGCATGCGAATACGAAGCCTTCGGGACGCTGGAGGATCCCTGGGAGGTACTCTTTCCAACAGAAAAGCATCGGCTCATTCATATGCTTGTCGAGCGGGTCACTGTGTGACTGGGAAGATCAACGCATGGAGCTTTGCTCGCACATCAGGACCGTCAAGCCCCCTCCTCGAAATCGTAGGGAATCTCCCCGTAGGTCTTGATGCCCTCGTAGATCCTTGATAGCAGTTCGACGCTCGGTAGCGAATTGCGAGGTCTCCTTGCCGTCAGAGGTATGCACTCCGTATTCGGGGCGTTGACCAACGACGCCCCGTAGTGCTGAGGAGTGTTGGTGAAAACGACGGCGGCGTACTCGTCGAAATCACCACCTTTGGCGTCCGCTTCCGCTGCGGTAGCTCCCAAGTCAGAAACCCAACTACGCTCGACAATTTGGCCCTCCTGTGGCGGCATGTTCATATCAACGAATATGACATAGGGATACTCAGGCTTCTTCTTGAGAGCCTTTCGGAGCAATCCGCCAACTCGAAGCTTGAACTCGTTTTCTGCCTTTTCATCCTTTCGATATCCGAGCACACCGTGCCGGCGCTTGCTCTTTGCCTCAACCGCAAGACGTGCCCCAGTGCTTCGGTCGATGGCTACAAATTCGGGGTGCTTCTTGGTATTGTCACATTCATCCTCAAACTCGATATCGAATCCTGCTCGAACCATGGACGCAGCGACGAACAACTCATATCGTGCAGCCTGGAAGTCGTCATGCTTCATTCGACGAATCAGTTCCTCCTGAACATGACCATGGTGCTGAAGAATGTAGAGATCGTAGGAAAGCGTCAACAGGCACATTGATGGCCCCGTTGGACGGAAACGTTTACCGTTAGCCGGATGACGCTGGAGCACCCCCGTGTTCAAAGCGTGCACCACCCACTCGATGACGGGATTTCTCTCATTGGGGGGCAGCTCTACCTGCTCCAGTATCCACTCTTTTCCAAGCACCTCTCGAAGATAGAGCCACAAGAACTCCGGAAAGTTCCTGTAGTCCCCAATACAAAGCGTGTTGCCGATAGCGACAACATTCTTGTTCTGGGCAGCCCAATCACAGTGGACCACGGGATTGATTTGGCCAAAGCGTGAACGTCTCTCCTCGTCACGCAGTTCCATGTCCTTCCGAAGCTTGAGCATCTTCTGATGCTCTTCCGGCGTAGCCTTTCGAAGCACCCATTGATTATCATTCGCGACGTCGCCGCAGCATTTCTTGTATTTCTTCCCGCTTCCGCAGGTACAAGGGTCGTTGGGGCCTGTCTTGTTCGATTTCTTCACCAGCTTCTCTCGCTCCAAACTCAGGAGAGATCCTGAAAGGCTAGGATTACGTCACCTGCGTCAATGCCCTTAATATGAATACTCTTGGAGAGTCCTGCCGAGGGTGGCTTCGGCCAAGAGGGCCCTCCAGGCTGCCACGGCAGTGCTAAAGATTCACGGCCTGTTCAGTTTATTCGTTCCAGTCAGTGAAGCTGTGGTCACCAATCCGGGTTGTTGTCCCGGAAACATAGTTGCCGTTGGAGTCGGTGAAGTCGTGAAATTCAAAGTTGCCGATCTTCGTGCTTGTACCACTCATCGAGGTACCATCCGATGAACTGAAATCATGGAATCGGAACCTTCCGATATCTGTTGAGGTACCCGAGATGCTCTCGCCATCGCTGGTACTGATGTCATGGAAATCGAACCGGCCAATGCGATGTGAACTCCCGTATGCCGAATTGCCTTCTGAATCGGAGAAATCATGGAATCGGAACCGACCGATCTTGATAGTCGTGCCCGAAATGCTAGTCCCGTCCGAAGCGGTTCCACTGTGGAACACGAATCGAGAGGAGTCGTCACTGCGATGCGTCCAAGAACCGCTCGCCTCATTCAACCCCGTGTAACTGTTGTTGGTCCCAGGAGAATTGGGCGGCAACAGGCCCCAATCATCTTCGTCGTCCAACTCTTCCTCAGTATTGAGTAGAGGATCCATCGGAGTGGCAAGTCGGACCTCACTATTCGGCTCCCAAACACGAGTTTCGCTTGTCCCCTTCGGCGCATACGCCGTGATAGGTTCCGGGGGCGCTATTGAGCACGCCCGGGAAAGCGCATCCAGCGTGTTCTGGCCAATCTTACCATCGACGACCACCCCCAGGCTTCGTTGGAGCGCACACGTCGCCTCATGTGCGTCAGGACCCCACTCTGTCTCCCTTTGCTTAACCGGATAGCCCAGTCCTGCAAGCACGCTCCTAAGAGTAATTATATCTTCATCTCTGAACGTGGCCTCGTAGTAGTTCTTGATGTCGGGAATCAGGTTGGGTCGTATTGTCCCCCCTGCCGGCGTTTTCGATGTCGTTGGTGAGGGAGCGGAACTCCGACTACCGCTCCGTGGACTAATGTTGTTGGCTCCTGAAAGTGAAGCTGCTTGATCCATCTGGTAGGCGGTCATTCTCTGTGGGTCGAAGCTATGTCCTCTTTTCTTCCAGTACTCGGCCCTCTCAATGTCCTTGACCTTCTGATTCATCATGTACGCCGTCATACGGTCGGGGTCGAAATCGTATCCCTTTTCCTGCCAGTACTTGGCTCTCTGAATGTCTTTGACCTTCTGGTCCATCATGTAGGCCGTCATGCGGGCGGGACTGAATGTATAGCCCTGAGACCGCCAATACTCGGCTCTCTGGATGTCCTTGACCTTCTGGTCCATCATGTACGCCGTCATATGGTCGGGGTCGAAATCGTATCCCTTTTCCTGCCAGTACTTGGCTCTCTGAATGTCTTTGACCTTCTGGTCCATCATGTAGGGCGTCATGCGCTCGGGATTGAATGTGAAGCCCTGAGACCGCCAATACTCGGCACGTTCTATACTCTTGATTTGTTGTCTCTCTGCCCATCCTTGAGCTTGGACCGCCCCGAGCGAAGTAAGGACGCCTACGAGAGCAACGAGTACTACTGCGTATACTGGGAGTCCTGAACGAGCCATGTTTCCGTCCCTCCTAACTAACACGACTTTAGCCCTCTTGCCGACGTGAGTCAAGACGACGATTCTGAATCAACTCGGTGTCTTTGGCTGGAAGGAAGCGGATGACAACATCGTCCTGGCCTCCCTCCTAACCCACATTGAAGGCTAGAAGATAAGAGAGCTAATTATCATTCAGGCCATCTGGCGCGCGAGTATGCAGGCGCTGTTTCCAGGTATTCTCAACGTGGATTACGTCATGGGCGTCCATGTCTGGCGACACACGCTGAAGAATCGTGAAGACGAAGTTCTTGGGGTCACGCTTCTTTAGCAACTTGTTTCCCCCGTGGCCACTGGCGGCATAGTTGCACCATCGACCAAAGAGATTGTCTTCGCCATAAGCAGACCCTACGTAGCCTTTTCCGTCGGAAGTGTCAAAGATGTAGTAGATCCCGCGCCATTGCGATATTACGGAGCGCCAATGTGTCGGAAAAACAGCGAGTTCCTCCCATGAGAGTGCGATTTCGTCCCAGTTGGGCATCGTTGTAGCGAATGCACTCTCCTCAAGTATCGAATGAACCTGCATGTCATTGCGATGCGCCCTTCGCCACCAAGACCTTTCCGGTGGCGGCCAGATAATGGTCAGTTTGCCTTTCCACTGTGCATAGAAATCTTGCGGAACAAGGTCAAACAACAGAACAGACTTGCGTGATTTGTTCCATTCTCCTAATCCCAAGGTCTTCAGCTCTCTATGTTCGGCGATTTTCCAGAACTGCTCTTGGCTCAACGGCTTTGAACCGGTTATAGAATACAGACCTACGAAGACGGCTTTGCCCGGCTCCATCCCGATGAATGCTGCAACATACCCTGGACCTACCAACTTCAGCATTGTACGCTCCAGGTTCTTTGTCTGAGTCTGCTGGTATGTGTTGAACACGTTGTGCTTCTCGGCTGCCAGCCAAGGCAGTATTCTTCTCAGCTTGGGTTCTATCGGCCTATGCCGAAGAACAAGAACGTCGCGCGGATCAACACCGCGCCTTTCCAGTAGATCGTTTAGATTCATCCAGTGACTTCCTATACCTGTCTTATCTGACCTCTACTTCTCGCGGACGTGTAGGAGCAGATTGTCGATTTGTCTTGGACTAAGGCGTTCACCGTACTTGGTCAGACACTCAGTTCGCAAGAACTCGCACTTCTGCACGAACTTCCGGCATTCGCGGTCTTCGGATTCATACTTGGGTATTACTCGTGGAAGGCGCACCGAGAGTAGACGCATGGCACTTGCGGCTGGCGAATCATAGATGTAAGCCAACTTGGGAATGTGAAAACGGATGTACTTGGACGCCAAAGATCGCTTTTGCAGGCCGCTGATATCACTGAAGAGGTCGGTCGTAAGACGGTGTACCCTCACCAAGGTAGCGATGCCAGTCTTTGAATTGGGTGTGGCTTGCCGGGCTTCAGCCAGCCAATCATCTATTGGTGATTCAATGATCCTCGGGGCCATTACATCTATGTAGACTGTGTCGTTGTCTTCTTCAGCACCCTTATTTTTGCGACGTTCGATCGCCGCAGTATAGGCACGTCCAATTAGCCAAATCCTGGCTACCACCACACCAATATCGCGGTGCTCACCATGGCGTTTGCACAGGTCGTAGAGGACTTGGTTTCCATAGAACCAAGCATTCTTCTTCTTGGCTTCGTGTATGAGCCTGCGGCTCAGTTTCTTCATAGACTTTCTTCAGGTTCATTCATCGGACAGGCCTAGTCAGCAATTAACCTGTACTGCTGCATTTCACCGTGAACTTCCAGGATCTCCCGGTTTAACTGCGTGATGTATTCATCTGCCACTTGCGAAAACAGATCTTCGCCTACCTCCTCCAGCTCGATCTGAAAGACCCCGTCCTTGATCCGAGCGATCAGTCTGTTGAACGCTCTTTTGACCTCGTTCGGCTTGTCCTCGGACATTGGGATCTTGATTGCGTGCTCTCCGTCCCCAATCTTGATGAAATGTTTCTCCTCAACCTGCTCGACAGTTGCTCTAATCGTTTCCATAGATTGTACCCCGCTCTCCAAAAGCCTCTTCTCCCCCCTCAAGGGTCCTCATGCTAACCTTCTTCCAATCAAGCCGGTCGTCCACATCGTCCGGATTCACCAAATAGTTCGAGAAAGGGTTGCCGATATAAGTGAGATACCCGTTTTGCCCGTGGCAGCGGTAGATCGAGCTGTAAGGAAGGGTGCGCACGGCAATATTCGCATCGTGCGTTGCAATGAACATCTTCTTGCCTGCCCGCGCGCGTTCCTTAACTAGCGGCACAATCACATCACTAATGTATTCGTTGCCCAGGCTCCTCTCCGGTTCGTCCAGAATGTAGACATCTTTGTCTGTCCCAAGTTCCTTTTGCAGCATGACCATTGAGGCCTCGCCACTAGACGGTGTGTATGGAACTCCGTCAAGAGCAAAGTACCTCTTAAAAAGCAGCAGTTCTTGGACGGTCTTGATGTCCTCCGCATCTTCGACGTCATTGAGCCCGGAAATATGCTGGAACAAATCGTCAGAGTAAACGCACTCGAGGATCTTCCGGATAGCATTGATGAACTTCTTCTGTGTGCTCTTCTTTGCCCTGCTTAGACTCGATAGCGCACCGTCCGTAACATGCCCAGTTTGGAAATGGAACTCCGTCCGAAACTCTAGTTCCCCCTTGTTTGATCCAAGGCTACCAACAGGCTCTTTGAACATCGGAATCTGTGTCTCGACGCTCCTTACGATCTCGGCAGCGTTGACCTCTATTTTAGAGCGGTTCATCGCATAGTCTCGAAAACCTGTTGTTATCGGTTTGGCAGGCGTTCCCGTCTTCCGCTCCACCTCCCTGCGGAAGGCTTTGATAGCAGAGTTCAGGAGGCAAATCTCTTTCCAGGCGGAGAAATCAGTCCACTCCTTCTTGCGGAGTCGCCCCAGAAGCTCTGACAGGATGCGGGTGACCTCCGCGAGTTCCTCTTCATCGAGTTCCTTCTTCACGCAGGGATCCTGAGCCAGAAAATCCAAGAATTCTGCTGTCTTCTTTGCCGCTTGAGTGGATTCGGAAAACTCGCGTTTGGCGCTACTCGCTTCCTCGGGTTCGATATCCTTGAGCAGGATCTTCTTGGCGTTCTTGCTAGTGCTCTTCGCGTTGAAGTAAGCTGCATATTTGCTGAGACCTGTAACGGCAAACTCACCCGCCTGCCTCAGGGCTTCGATCTCATCCGAGCAATAGTTGATGCCATACGTGTTCAAATTGACCGTAAGTTCTTTGCCCCTCGTATCGAAAATCTCATCCAGTCGATCGCTTGCTGACTCGTAGACCCTCGCATCTACTCCATTCTCTGAGTAATGCTTGGCAATGGCCCTTAGAATGCAGGTCTTGCCTGTCCCCTTTGGTCCAAATAGGACATTGATGTCATTGAAAGCCTTAAACGTAAGAACCGAATCGTCGTCAAACGGAAGCAGAACAAGATCCTCGGAAGTCTTTCTGTCAAGGACCGTATTAATTGTCGTCGGGTCTTTCTCCAGTAGTAGGCAGAAGTGCTCGAAGCTATCGACGGGAAGCCGAAGATCTGGAAGCTCACGGGAAAGCTCTTCAAAGTTTGCCCAATCATCGACATCAGAACCGTATATCGAAGCGTGCCCATGTGCTATATAGATTCCTGCCGAAATCGAGTTGGTGACCTCGCTGATAACGCAGCCTGGGTTCTTTGTGCCTGCCACTAGCCTCTCAAGAGCGGCATCCGACAGGTTGGGCTTCTTCTGCTTGTAGTGAGCTACATAGACTGGCTTGAAGGAATCGAACTTCTCCAGCACTTGGTCAATTGTGGCTGCGTAGCTGTCCGGACTGGTGTTTTTGGTGATATCACCCACCGCCTCAGAAAAGCCCTGTGCCCGTGTCGGCGAGACGATCATCAGCAGATGCCCTCTCGAGCCTTCTTCAAGGATATCAAGCTCTATGCCAGGCCACACTTGCGCTTCATTCTGCAAGCGGTTCGTTATTTCTACGTATTGGCTCAGATCGAAAACGTTGTGATTGGTGATAGCTATGATCCTGACCTCCGTAGAAAGAATCACCTCGCAAAAACATTCCGGGGAGATCTCTCTCGTAGGAGGGTCGCCTGACTTACACTTTTTGGTATGTGTATGGATATCGATCTTCATTTTTCCGCGGAATCCTAGAACAGGGTGATTAGCGCCGTCCAGGGCCGAGTGCTGCGGCGGCACTACCTTGTCCGTTTCCTGATGGACTCACAATATACCACTTGAGTGGGCGGGAGCAACCGCTGCCGTTACCCGTGCGGTGATCTTGCTGCGTTCTCTTGGCGTGGTGTCCATGAGCGGATGCCGCTGCTTTTTGCTGTCAAATCCTTCAAACCATGAAAGGAGACCCGCATCATGATTCTGTCTGAACTCGGTATCTTTGGCTGGAAGGAAGCGGACGAAAACCTCGTTCTGTCTTCCCTCCTCACTGGTGACCCGTTGTTGCTCATCGGCAACCACGGGTGCGCCAAGACCCATGTGGCCAACAAGGTGGCGCAGGCCTTGGGACGCAGGTTCCTGGTGTATGACGCGTCCAAGGCCATGTTCGAAGATATTCTTGGATTTCCCAATATTCAGAAGCTCCAACAGGGAGAAGTGGAGTATGTACCCAGCCCCGTCACGGTCTGGGACAAAGAGATGATACTCATCGACGAACTCAACAGGAGTCTGCAAGAGACCGCCAACCGTTGGCTCGAGATCATCCGCAGCCGGAAGATCATGGGCTTCCCAACCCAGGTGAAGTGGGTGTGGGCAGCTATGAATCCGTTGTCGTATTCTGGCACCCAGGCACTGGATGCCGCGATGATCGGCCGCTTCGCCATCTTCCTCTACCCCCCGGATGTCCTGCAGATGGACGAGGCGGACAGGATCAAGGTGGCGATCCACATCAACGGCGACGACGCGCCGAGCTTGTCGGAATGGACCGGCGGCGAATGCGCAGCAACAGTCGCTCAAGAGGATGTTGAAGGCGTCGGGTCGCGACTCCGGGAAACCCTGACAAAGGCCGGCGGCCACTTCCTCCGGTTGCGCAGTCAGATGCCCACGCTGGCCGAGTTCCTGGCGAAGTTCGCGGACCTGCTTGTGCGCGAGACCAAGGGTGAAGTGGCCCTGGACGGCCGCCGCCTGGGGTTCATCCACCGCAACCTGCTGGCCAACCGGGCCGTGGAACTGGCCAAGACCGAAGTGTTCGGCGCAGAGCTGCCGGACTTCGTGGAATCCGCCCGGTACGTGGTGCAGTCCAGCATTCCCATCGGCTTGAACGACGAAGGACTCAAGCGGGAGGAAGCGGTCCACAAGATGGAGATCTGCTTCGACCTGCTGTCCAGCTACTTCCAGCAGGGCGCGGAACTGGCGCGCGTGAACCTCATCTACGAGTTGTTCACCACGCCGGACCTGATGCGTCGCGCGGAACTGCTCCTCACCCGCGATCTGGGCGAGATGGCGCTGTCCAAAGCGTGGACCGACCTGATGAAGGAAGATCGGGACATCACCCTGCTGGCGTACACGGCCCTGCAGGTTGAAGCGCGCCGGCAGGGTACCGTGCCGCAGGAACTGCTGGCATCGCTTGCGGGAAAGGTCAGTGGCGAGAACCTCAGCACCAAGTGTATCGGCCGACTCGAAGGCGACGCGGTCGAGTACATCGACGAAGTCGAAGCGCTCCTCAAACAGGACTCCGATCTCGGCTGCCTCGTGGCCTACCAGCACGTGCGCAGCCTGATCGAATCCAGACGCGTCAACCCGCAAGGCCTCACGGAAACCGAACACGCCATCCGGGAAGACCTCCGCACATTCGAGCGCCTCCTGGACGGCGACACCGCACAAAGGAAAGGAGGTGTGGCAGCATGAACACGCTTCAAACCTTTAGAATCTGGCTCGAGCCCGACGAGTTGTTCCCCCAGTTCAAGCGGCTGGCCTGGGAACTCGTAGAGGTGTCCATTCGCGACGTGCTCACGGGCGGCGTCCACCCCTGGGCCACAAACCCGGTGGGCACGGACGTTCACCCGTCGCTCGCCGATGCCTTCCTTCAGCGGCTCAACAACGAGTCCGCCAAGGTGACCGAGCTCGATGGGTTCGGCTATTGCCAGGACGTAAGTGCTCAGAGAGGGTATTGCTACGTGCGGAAGAGCCGGTTCGAGCAGGTCCTGGAATACATCCAGAAGGACACGTACTTTGTGGAAAACCTGACGTACATGCAGCTGCTGGACATCGCGAAACGCCGCCTGCACGAGATGTGGAACCATCGCACGGCCCGCACGCTCGCGGAACGCGCCTATACCGGATTCCAGGAGCTGCGCCAATTCCTCAAGGCCAAGAGCAAGTCCATCAAACTCTCGGGCTACGGCGACATCGACCGATATGACTTGGGCGAGGCCCTCTCACTGGAGGACTTCGAGGGGCGGGACAGCCTGCTCATCTCCCAGGCCATCCCTTCCCTCAACTTCCGAAAAGCGTCCTGGCTCGCCGGCATCACCGACGGCCGGGGGCGGTTGCGCCTGGCGCCGGACATCCGCAAGGTCACGCTGACCGCCATTCCCGACGCATCAGATTACGTGCATCTGGTCTGGCACGTCGTCCGCGATGGCGAAACCTGCCGCTTCCGGCCCGAGATAGGCAAGAGCGACGCCAAACGCAGCAAAGCCCGGGACTTCGCCGAGCAGTGGCGGATGGATGACGGACGCTTGTGCTTCAGCACGAGCCTGGACCGGTTGTCGCAGATGGTCGAGCAGCGGACGGTGACGCCGTCTTTCCCAACGCTCAACTACACCTGCGACTACCAGGGTCCCGTAGCCACGGCGGAAGTGACGGAAAACCGCGTGAGCGCATTCTTCATCGGCGGGTTCTACAATGCCAAGAGCAACGGCGAAGTGCTCAAGGAGATCCTGCGCGAGTACGGCGTGTCCATGACCGGCAACAAGGACGCTCTGCTGCGCAAACTGGCGGAGTTGGCCGCCAGGAAGTACGCGGAATGGGAGCCGAAGATGGACGCGTTCTTCTCCGAGCACCGTTTCGTGCGGATTGGTGCCTTCCCGCCCAAGTCCGAGCGCTTGCCGGTGCTGGAGGACCAGCCCATGTTGCGCAACCTCCTGCTCACGATGTACGCGCTGAAGCATCTCCGCGGCAACGCCATCCTCGACGTTGCCCACGACAACAACACCTACAGCGAAGAACAACTCGCCCTCGCCCTGATCGAGGGCAAGGTCGGCTTCGCCGGGTCCTTCCTCCGCGTCGCCTGACGCGAATGGCAATGCCCCCCAGCAAGAACTAACTGGGGGAGGAGTGTGTCTGCGGGAGGCGGCTCACGGGACTGTTCCTGGGCCGCCTCCCTTTCATTTTCGGGCGCGGGACCGAAACATTTAAAAGCGGATGATAACTACCACTCCCAAATAGCTACAAACGGTGATAATCCAATGCGATTCAACAACACAACCTACCCCGAAAGCCCCACCTACCCAGGAATACCCCTATTGTTCTCATCATTCTATTCATCCGTGCCTTATAATCATTACCATCATTCTGCCCTTTCTTTCCCCGCCGCCAGCGACAGCGCTGTCCCTCTCGAAACCCGCACCGCCCCGCCAGTTGGCGATGGCGTCATCGACGCCCTCACCCAAGACCTCACCACCCCGGCGGCCGGAGACCCCATCGACACCTTCTTTACGGCAAAACGGACGTTTGCCGCCCGCAGCGTCGAAGACATCCTCACCAGCCTCTACGAACGCCACACCCTCAAATACGACAACCTCCGCGACATCGACTACCAAAGCGCCACCCTCCGCACCCGCTTGTTCGAAATCCAACGCTGGCGCCTCGGCCTCAACCCCCAAATGGAACGCGTCCGCTTCCAGGTAGAACAAGAACTGTCCGACCTCGAAGGAGAAAAGCGCAAAGAGCACGTCGAATGCTGGCGCGACGTGACCCGCCTTAAAGGCGACCTCCGCGACGCCCTGCGCGAATTCGGCCAGGAACAACGCAAAGCCGACCTCCTCAACACCGCCCCGAGCCCCCCATGGAAGTCCAAGACCTCTGCCGGAAACTGAAACCCCTCATCGGCGCCCGGGCCGACCGGTACTGGCTCGCTTACCTCGCCGAAGACTACAAAGGAAGACAAGAGCTCGAAACAGCCCTCGGCCTGCTCGCCGCGCGCCTGCTCGGGTCCGACGTGGAAGCTCCCCAGGTGCACCTCTCCGCCCCGCCCGAGTCTGTTGCCGCCGGCGAGTACCCCATCGGCACGCTCGTGTATGCGGATAAGCCGATGTACCCTTTTGCCTTGCGGGAGGACGAGCTCATCCAGCACGTTGCCGTGTTCGGCCGCAGCGGCGCCGGCAAGACCAACACGGTCTTTCACATTCTCGACAGTTTTCTCGCCCATCAAAAGCCCTTCCTGATCTTTGACTGGAAGCGGAACTACCGGGACCTGCTCGCCGCTAGAAACGACGGCATCCTGGTATATACCGTCGGACGTGACACGGCCCCGTTTGTCTTTAACCCGCTCATTCCGCCGGAGGGCACGGACCCGGCTGTCTGGTTGAAGAAGCTGATCGAGATCATCGCCCACTCCTACTACCTCGGGGAGGGGTGCATGTATCTCCTGCTCAACGCCATCCACGCCGTGTACCACGAGTACGGCGTTTATGGAAAGCAGCCCAAACGCTACCCGACGTTCGAGGATGTGCTTCGTTGGCTTCGCGAGCATCCGGTGAAGGGCCGTCAGGCGCTCTGGATGGACTCCACCATGCGCGGCGTCCAATCCATGTGCTTCGGCCACATGGGAGACGTGGTCAACACGGGCACGCAGCCTAACATCGGAGCCCTGCTGGAAAAGAACGTCATTCTGGAGCTGGACGGTTTGACCAATGCGGACAAGACCCTCGTCACGCAGGCCCTTTTGTTGTGGATTCACCACTACCGTCTCGGCCAGGCCGGCCGTGAACGGTTCAAGCACGCCATCGTCATCGAAGAAGCCCACCACATCCTCCGCAAACAGACCGGCGGACACACCGGAGAAGTCATCACCGAGACCATCCTCAGGGAGATCCGGGAACTCGGAACCGGCATATTGTTGTGCGATCAGCATCCGAGCCTGATCAGCCTTCCCGCCCTTGGGAACACGTATACCACCATCACCATGAACTTGAAACACGCGGCGGACGTCAGCGCGGTCGCCGCTGCCATGCTCCTCCAGGACGAGGAAAAGGAGGTTCTGGGCGTGCTCCCCATCGGCTCGGCCGTGGTAAAGCTGCAGGGCCGCTGGCCCCGCGCTTTCCGCATCCAGATACCGTACAAGCACATCCCAAAAGGCAGCGTGAACGACGCGGCCTTGGCCGAAATGATGA
>ENA-UPSM01004704-UPSM01004704.1-activated-sludge-metagenome-genome-assembly--contig:-NODE-4704-length-14192-cov-135.664144_pt1 | contig 14192 bp, 6 predicted proteins | sample MGYA00238181_ERZ773283 | MGnify/ENA primary metagenome ERZ773283 (study PRJEB29023, sample SAMN05720199) | activated sludge metagenome | isolation source: Anaerobic digester | place: Japan... | reverse complement strand
ACACAGCATACCGCGCTCAACAACTTAGCCTACATCTTCTCGAATGGCGAGATTATTGAGGCATTGGATTTCCCTTGGGAAGTTCTACGTTATGAGCATACGAATGGTTTAGCAGCTTATATGGTAGATATTGGCTATGCGAAATCTACTGTAAATAAACACCTTGTCGCTCTGCGGCGCGTGCTGGCTGAAGCCTACCAATTAGGGCTATACACTGATCATAACGATTATTACCGCGCCGCTAATGTGAAATCGCTGCGAACAGCCCCTCTACCCCGCGGGCGCACACTCAAGCTGGAAGAATTACGCCGCCTCACGCATACCTGCCTGCAAGACGCCCACAATCCCACTCTAGGTGTGCGCGATGCTGCCATCATCACTGTACTCTATGCAGCGGCATTGCGCCGGCAAGAAATCGTAGATCTCAACCTCGCGGATGTAGACCTTAAAGAGAGCAAATTGCGCATCTTGGGAAAAGGCAGCAAGCGCCGCCAAGTGTACTTGCAACCCGACGCCGTCGCAGCCCTTGAAGCTTGGCTGGGCTTACGCGGCAGGCACATTGGTCCTCTCTTTACACGAGTAACCAAATCTGGCAAGGTGCTGCTCCGCAGGCTCACACCCCAAGCCATTTACTACCTGCTCAAGAACCGACAGCAAGAAGCCGGCTTAGATGACTTCACCCCGCACGACCTGCGACGCACGGCGATCACCGATCTGCTTAGCGCACAGGTGGACGTGCTTACCGTTTCGGCGATTGCCGGGCATGCCAGCGCGGATACCACCCGCCGCTATGACCGCCGCAGTGAGGAAAGCAAAAAAGCCGCCGCGCTCAAATTAGCCTCACCTTTCAGCCCAGAAGAAACGAAACCCGCTGAAGCATCGCTAAATTCCGCTTCTGAGGCAGATGAGTCAGATCAGGTTCAATAAAGCAGCGCAAGCAGCTCTGGTGCCGTCAGGCCGGAAAAGTATTGATCGACGTCCACTTGTTCCAAGCGCTGCCCTAAGCTTTGCGGTTCGTAAGGGCAATTGGCGAGTAATGCTTCCAGCTCTGCAACATCCCGCTGGCTGAAGAAATCACCGTAGAACTTGACTGATTCCAAGATGCCCTTTTCCACCATCAACAGCGCTTCGATGCCGCCGCCGGCGTAGCGGGTTTCCCGCTTGAGGTTGAAAGCAGGTGAAGCGCCATAATTCCACTCCCAAGAACGGTAGCGGCTCTGCGCTAACTGCTCCACCGCCTGCCAGTCAGCCGGGGTAAGCTCTACCTGCGGGATCACCTTGGCTCCCTTGAAGATACCCTCCAACACTTGCTGACGGAACTGCAGAATATCCGGCGGGTTGCTGAGGAACTCGCTGATATTTGCCACCCGGCTGCGCACAGACTTAATTCCCTTGGATTCGATTTTGGAGGGCTTCACGCGCAGCGCATGCCCAATTTCCTCCAGGTCGGAGGCATAGAGCAGCGTGCCATGGCTCATAATGTGCGTGCTGGAGATGTACTGCGCATTCCCAGAGATCTTCTTCCCTTCAACAACAATATCATTACGGCCGCTGAGCTCGGCTGGCACGCCCATATTACGCAGAACTTCCACCACTGGCGCAGTGAATTTTTGGAAGTCGATGAATGCGCCGCGGTTTTTAGGCACCGTGAAACTGAAGTTGAGATTGCCCAGATCATGGTAAACCGCCCCTCCCCCAGAGATGCGGCGCACCACGTGGATCCCATGCTGCTCAACGTAATCTACAGCAATCTCTTCGATAGTGTTTTGGTGCCTGCCGATGATGATCGCGGGCTCGTTAATATAGAATAAGAGAATATCTTCGTCCTTAGCGATGTTGCGCACGACGTATTCTTCCAGCGCCAGGTTGAAGGATGGATCGTGATGGTTATGGTTGTCTACAAAGAGCATATTTTCAGAGAGTCTCCGTTACTTTAGATAACCCTTTGGGCTTGTCTGGGTCCAAACCGCGAGAAAGCGCCATTTGCCAGGCTAAGATTTGCCCAGGGATGACAGAAATGATCGGTGAGAGCCACTCCGGCACGCCCTGGGGGATAGGCAAAGGCAGCTGAGCTTGGGAAAGCAGCTCTTGCAGGTCAGAGATAACCACCAGTTCTGCTACCGCAGCCTTAGCTTTGGCAATAATAGCAGCCATATCCCCTGCCATCACACCTTGCGGAGCAATGGCGAACACAGGGTAACCTGCGGTGAGTGAAGCCACGGGCCCATGCAAAAAGTCCGCCGATGAATAGGGCACCGTGGTGATGCCGGTGAGTTCTTTAATCTTCAATGCTACCTCAAAAGCCGTGCTGTAATTATATCCACGCCCAATAACAGCACCATGCTGCATATAACGGTAGCGTTCCATACGGCTGGTTTGCTGCATGGTTTGCTCAACAGCCTCCTGCACCTGTACGGGCAACCGCTGAATCTCAGCAAAAGCTGCCTTATCCTTTTCTAAAGCGTTAGAAAGCAGCGCCATTGCAACTAGCGAAGCCGTGTAGGTTTTGGTGGCTGCCACCGCTTTTTCCTGACCAGTTTGTAGGTCGAGATTAAATTGAGCAGCCTGAGCCAAGGGAGAGTTGAGGTCGTTGGTGACAGCGACGCTTGGGCGGCTTTGCCGGCGCGCTTCCTCAAGCACGGAAACGATATCCGGCGATTGCCCAGACTGAGAAATCCCAAGGACCAAAGCACCTTCCAATTTGGGAGCCTTATGATAGAGCGAGAAGACCGAGGGCGTTGCTAAAGCAACTGGCACTTCGTTGACGATTTGAAAGAGGTATTGGGCATAGCGGGCAGCGTTATCTGAACTGCCACGAGCTGCAATCAGAATGTAGTTAAACTTCCCTCGCACCGCATCCATGATGGCTTGGGCTTGATCAGCGCTTGTTTCAATTAATCGGCGGAGTACTTCCGGCTGTTCTCTGATTTCCTGTTCCAATATTGATGTCATTGTTGCTCCTCTGATTTCTGCTTACTTTTCATTTATACCAAAATATCCTAGTGTTAGGGCACGGCTTAGCTTTCAGATTCTAAGTTCGCTGGTTTAGACTTCGTACGGGGTACATCATGTACCTGATTCATCACTGGGGCTGCAATGAGCGAGAGAACACAGGATATAGCAAACATCACGCGGTAATCAAAACTTTCCACCAGCCAGCCAGCAAGGATTGGTGAAAGCAGCACAAAAATGCCCGTAAGGCTGCGTGCCATCCCCAAATAGGTTGGACGCAGTCTTTCCTCGCCAAGCTCCATCACTAAGAGCGAATCCCCTAACACCATACCAGCCGAGTTCAACCCAAACAGTACAAAGACGAGGTAATACACCCAAATCACAGGTGCAATGATAGCCAAAACCATGGTTGCAGCCCAAATTAATACCGAAATAACCACAACGCGCTTGGGACCAAGTTTATCCCCAATTACGCCACCAATGCTGTATCCAACGATCCCGCTCAAGTAGAGCAAGGCAGTAAAGATGGCTGCCTGCGCTTCTGAAAGGGCAAAATGTTGAATACCGTATACGGCTAAGAAGCCACTGCCCATATTCGCTAAGAAAATCATAGAACGGGCAATTATATACTTACGAAAGTTGAGATCCTCTTTGAGGATTCTCTTGAAAAGCTCGAAATCGACGAGTTTAGTCTGTTTGCCTTGCATTGAGGGTTTATCCAGAGTCTCATCCTCTTGGGCTGTATCTGTTTCCGGTTCCTTGTTTTGGCGATAAAAAGAGAACGAAATCCATTGGGCGATGATTGCTAGCGCAAAACACAAGGCAAAATTTTGCGGGTATGGCAGCCGGCTCAACACGAGCGTAGCGATCACAGAACCAATAACTCCTGCAATTTGAGCCAACACGCGAGACATACCCCAAAAACGAGCCCGGTGCGTGATAGGAATAACCTTGGCTTGCAACTCCTGCCAAGGGAGCGCAACCAAACCGCTGGTTAAACCTCGTAAGGTAATCAAAAGCAATAAGAACGTCAGGGCTGTGTTTGAGGAAATTTTAGGAACCATCAGCGCAAGCACAGGAAAAAAGAAGTACACCGAGCGCTCGATAACTGCCATGCGAAGTGTAAATGGTAGTTTTTTCTCCAGAGATGAGATATAGCCAGCCATAAACATCTGGGGCATAAACCAGCCAAAATTTACAATAGCAGGAATCAAACCAATGATGAGTGGAGAATCTGTAAGCGTAGCCGCAAAAACGGGGATGATGGTGACAATAGAGACGAAGCTATCCCCAAAGGTAAAAAAAGCTAAATCCATCGTATTCACAAACACATTGTGTTTGAAATACTTAGCCACCTGCTCAGGCACACCTTCCTCTGGGTGGATATGTAAAAAGTCGGAGATTGCTGCTTTAATCCTATTCAACATGGCTCACACTCAAGCCTTAAATTATATATTACAGACCGGTTTTAGATGGTTGTTCTCTTCAAATATGCGCTTTAACCCTTAATGCTAAATACGAATGCGCTTTCCGCTGGCAACCACAGCTGTGCCGTTTGCATACTCACCTCTTGCAGGGTGATCTCATTGAAGATTTGCGCTCCAGCCGGCAAGAGTGTATGAGAAATTGTCAAGGATCTCCGGCTTTCGGACCGATTTAGCGCCAAGTATAAATTTGCCTCAGGCATGCTGATCTGCCAAAACGCTGTTTCGTTTTCATTATCTACCATCAACGGTTTCCATTGGGCAGCCACCAATTGCGGATAGCGTTCCCTTAAAGCAGCCAGCTGGCGCAAGAGCTCAGCGATGTCTCGATGCGCTTCAGCTTCATGCCAATTCATGGGCAAACGTGCCTGGTCGAAGCCGATTGAATCTTTATCATGGATCGAACGTGGCTGCGATAGGCATGTTTCTGTACCAAAATAAACCAGTGGCTGCCCGGGGAGCATGTAAAGTAGGGTTAGGGCAAGCTTGAGACGTTCCTTTTTGTTCGCTGCAGCAAAAAGGAAACGATTCATATCATGATTATCGAGAAAAGCCGGACGGCTGAAATCCCGTGGGAAGTATGCTAAGCTATCCTGAAGATAACCAGCGAAGCGTGAGAGGGACCAACTCTGAAAAGCAAAAGTTTCCCGTAGAGCTTGACAAGTGAGAAAATCCAGTGTCCCATCCAAGCCGCCGGAAAAGGAGAGCTGCTCATCGGCTGGCTTGGTTACCTCGCCAAAAAGCCAACTCTCGGGATTAACCTCTCGGCAAGCACGGCGGAAATCGACCCAAAAATCCAGCCCTGGTCCACTGGCGTAATCCAAACGGTAGCCATCTATTCCCAATCGCAGCCATTTTTGGGCTACTTCCAGAAGGTGTCGACGCGCCGGCGCTCCATAAGTCAGGCACAGCTCTGGCATCTCCGGGACGTTAAAGTAGCTGCGGTAGTGCGGCCAAGGATCCCAGTAAAACCAGTCCTTATACGGGCTTTCGGGTGTCTGTAAAGCAGCCTTAAAAGCAGGGTGTTGATTGGAGACATGGTTAGCCACAAAATCTAGAATAACACGGATGCCCAGTTGGTGGGCTTTAGCAACTAACGCCTCAAAGTCAGCTTGCGTCCCCATGCGTGGCTCGATCTGCTCGTAATCGCTTGTGTCATAGCCATGATGCGAAGGGCTGGTAAATATCGGGCTGAGCCAAATGGCATTAAACCCTAAATCGTGAATGTAAGGGAGCTTTTCGATGACCCCGCGCAAGGTACCCCCAAAGGGCTTAGCTAGATCTTGGGTTTGCAGCCATTGCCTCCCTTCCCCCGGGCTAAAACGGTCGACGAAAATCTGATAGATACGCGCAGTTCGGCTCCACTCCGGAACCTGGTCCTGGCTGTACCAGATAGCATATTGCGTTGCTTCTGCGGCGCTGTTTGCTTGATTATCAGCGTAACATCTTACTGCCTCTCCTGCAGCCGATGAAGCTGCCGGCTGCTGTGCAAATACTTGATAACGCAGCAAAGTGCCTTCAGGCTGCGTAGGTATGTTCGCTTGCCAATGTTGCAGCCAACCCCAGCTTAAAGTATCCCAGACCAATTTGGTTTTGGTAAAAGGGATTTCAGCAATCGTGCTCCAATCGTCCAACGTATAACGCAAAGTCAATCCCTGGGCAGCTATTTCGCTGGAAGTAGTAGCAAAAAGACTGACCGGTTCGCCTGGCTTTGGTCTGAGCGGTCGTTTTTTCCCATAATGATGCACACCTTTATGACGTTTGAGCTGATAAGCAGTACCTATAATGGGATCATCCATATCTCCAAAGGTATGATCGCGTAAGGATTTAGGAATGGAATTTTGCATAGTAATAACCAAACTTTTTGTATTTTTAGTCTCAATTGTACGCGAATTACACCAGAAGAATTGGGGTTCACACAACATTCTGGGATGCAAATAGAGCCCGCTTTTAGGGCGGGCTCTTGAATAGGTGGTGAACTAATCTTATCTGCTGATAATCGGCAGATAGATATTTTTGAAGATCGTCAGGTCTACAACTGCAATTGCAGCTTCTTCGACCGTGCCAAGTCGATCGGTGCTATGTAAGGCTACGTTGGTCAATGGACCGGTCATAGCGTCTTCATTTACCATCGCCTGGAAGGTTATGGTATGTGTAGGCGGCACTAGCACATAGTCGAAGCAGATGGCAGAGCCGTTTTCAATGGCGAGAGCCGGATCGTTGTAACTCACCAGCGTGCCCATAGTACCATCAGCATTCTCAACGCCAATCGTGGCTGAAGCGCTGCTAAGGAAGCCAGGTTGAATGTTATCGAAGGCGAAGATGATCTCATACATACCTGGGGCGTCATCTGGCTGCAGGAAGTAGCCAATTTCAACGTCCATGGTAACGCTTGTGCTACCACCCCATCGATAAACATCATCATATTCAATCGTGGCAAAGGATGCGCCATCGCCAACCAGGGTTACACCCTTATTCGTGGCAGCGTCATATTGCACCACAAGATCATCCCAGAAGGCAGCTAGGACGTTATTGGGGTTCGCCGGATTGGGGATTTGCTGGTTGTTGTAACTCGTAGCCGCAAAATCGAAGCCGGCATAACCATCAGCGGTAAATTCCATGCCTGTATAGTCGATGCCGTAGTAGTTGAAGGCTGGATAGGTGCTAAAGGTCGAAAACCAGAAACTATCGCCATAAATACTGGGGTTTGTAGAAAAACCATAGCTGGTTGTCTTCCAGTCTAAATAGGCATCTGGGTTTCCGTCCGGCATAATCTCCAACGTGCAGGCTGGATCGTCAGCGCTGGTGGTCCAGTCATAGGCGTAATGTGCGGGCTCAATGGTGCCTGTCCAAGTAATGGTATTGGTCACAGGATCGTAGACCGCACCGCCTGTTGCCGAATCAGGCACATAGGTCACGCCCTCAGGCAGTACATCATTAATCGCGTATTCGGTCGGACCGGTGGCGAAATTCGTGATCTCAATGGTATAGGTGATCACATCGCCAATCGTAGCAGAGGTGACATCAGCTGTCTTGACCACATCATCTACACCACGCCGGACGTCCAGTTGTGTAAGGCCAATTGAAGTTTCGTAGTCAGCATCGGCATACACGTCGATCAAGCCATACAGGCGGTCGCCTGCTTCGGTGTCAATGTCGTGCCAGAGGATATCGAGTGTGAAAGGTTCACCGGCTGGGTTGGTTTCCGGTCCGAGCACAGTCATGGTAGCTGGGTCAGCTGGTTCATAAGGCACTTTACCGATAGAGAGGGTAATGTCATCCAGCGGCGCACCGGAGCCTAGCCAGTTTTGCACCAGGATCCACACATCATAGAATCCAACGGGGAAGCCCCATTCGCTCAGGTACTCATAAGCTGTCGCGGTGGCACTGTTTTGATATTCCTCATCTGCTGAAGGAAGGCCATCGCCATTGATATCAAAGCCCCAGAAGAGGTCTAGGTCGACCGCCGTGGTAGCCGTAATTTCAGCCACCAACCGGGCAGCACCGGCATCCATCGGGACAACGGTATACCATACTTGGCTCAAGTTATCATAAGGGGAGCCATTGGTCGGGTCTTGTGCCAATTGGATCTGATTCAGGTCACCCTTCACGAAGCCGTAGGAATCCACGGTCAACTCGGTAATTTCAACAGCTTGCAGGTCCACAAGCGTGCCGCTATCCGCATCGCGATGCGACTCAAATTTAGCCAGATCAGGCAAGTTGCCCGTCGTAGGCATCACTGCCACAGGAATAGCCACATCGGAAATGGGCTTGCCGGCTGAAACATTGTATACTGTCACATCGTCTATCCACCAACTATCAGCACAATCGCCAGTGTACTTGAAGGCAACATAGACGCTCTGTCCAGCGTATGTGCTTAAGTCCACCAAAGTTGGTGTTGCCCTCCAAGCGTCTTCAGGTGGCGCAGAGAGAGCTGCCAGTTCGACGAAATCACCATCAGCTGGAACAGCACTTCCCGTCGAAACCATCAGCCCGTGATATTCAAAATCACCGGTCCAGTCGCCATTTTCGAAGAAACTAAACATGGTAGAACCGGTTGAAGGGATACCAATTTGTGGCGTGACCAACCAACCTTCCTGGGGGCCTAAACAACTGTAAGCATGCTTAGCCGCAGCAGGGGTGCTATAGAACCGAACTGTATCGCGGGCCCAAGTGGATCCAGCTCCATCGACGTTGTAAACTGCCCAACCTACAGGCGGGAAAGTAGTATCGGTAAAGTCTTGCTGGAGGAGTGTAACTGGATCTCCACCCGGATGAGTGCTTTCCGTATTGAATTCAACCTTCCCGAACAGCCACTCGTCAGTGGGTGCAGCAGTCACATCAGCGGTAATTGTAATTTCCTGTGTAGCTCCAGGAGCAATGGTAAATGTGGCTGGATCGACGGTGATCCATTCGGGGGCGCTCACGGTATAGGTTGCAGAGATATCTGCAACGCTGGTAAAGGTGCGCGTCCAGGAGCACTCGCCCACACACTGACTGTGATACAAACTAGGTAAGTTGAGCGAGCGCGGATCACCACCTAGGGCGGGATCAGCGGCTTCATAATTTGCAATGGTTTCATCCATCACTAAGCCCGTTAACCCAGCCAATTCCAATTGGATGCGGCCGGCACCAATATCAAAGGGGTCAGCTGGGGTGTTTTTATCTTCTTTGAGCAATCCGTCATAGCCAGTCAGCATCAAAGCGGATTTGATTTCCGCTGGTGTCCAATCGGGATGCAAGGCTTTTAGCAAAGCTGCAGCGCCGGCATCATGCGGGCTAGACATGGAAGTTCCCTGATAGAGGTCATATTCCGCTTCGCCATCAGGTGGGATCGTTCCATCTGCTACAGCCGCTAAAATTTCTAGACCAGGTGCGCTGACGTCTGGTTTGAGTACGTCAAAGGTCGTGTTGGGTCCGCGGGAACTAAAATTAGCCATGATATCGCCAAAGGCATCATCAACGTAACGGCCGTAGGCTGAAATGCTTACAGTATCATCAGTCGCAGAGGCCACCCAAGCAGCTATCTCATCACCCAAGGTACCTGGGATATCCAGCATTACCCCTGGGATATGGGTTCCAGAGACGCTCATAGCGCCTGGGGCACGGTCATCCGTAAAGATGAGTACGCCAATGGCCCCCGCAGCTTCAGCATTCAAAATCTTGACAGTAAAGGTGCAGGTGCCGCGTTTAATCAGGGCAATGCTGCCAGTAAAGAAGCCCGCTGGGAATGTATTGCAACCTAAATCATTGCCAGGGTCTTCGCCAGAATAAATAACCGGTTTATCTACTAAATCTTCAGTGAAGGGAATTTCACCAGCCAAGGTCGTAATGCCTTGATAAGACTCATTGGAAAAGTCGACAATGCTAGTGAACTTGCGGTTATGCGATGAAGCAGCTGTGCTGAGCACCCAAGGCGAGCGATGCGCTACAGTTGCTTCGGTTGGTCCACTATTCCCAGCGGAAGTTGAAATGACAATTCCCGCAGCTGTGGCTTCCAAGAAAGCTAATTCTACACCATCGTTATACGGATCTTCGCCGCCAGAAATGGAGTAGTTGATCACATCCACGCCATCCTCGATGGCTTGCTGTACGGCGGCAATGGAATCATTACCGGCACATTGACCGCCGGATGGTGTTGGGTAGCACACATCGTAAGAAATGATTTGCGCATGCGGTGCCATCCCAGAGATGGTCACTGGAGTGCCATAGAATTCCAGGTCAACCGTATTCCCCGCTACGGTGCTAGCGGTGTGCGAGCCGTGACCATCGCTATCTTCCGGGGTGACAAAGTCAGAGGGGTTATCTTTTGTATAGCTATAGGCACCGACGACTTTATCATTGCAGGCTTCAGCATAGAGTGGATCGCCATCGGGAGCACATACGCCTAAATAATCACCCTCCCATTCATAGACATAACCATCTTCAGGAGTATCACTAAATGAAGGGTGATCGAAGTTGATGCCGGAATCAAGAATACCCGCTAGGACGCCTTCGCCTTTTGTACCCATATCATCCGGCACTGCCATACCATCCCAGATATCCGGAGCCCCTAACCAAGCTGGGCCGGCATCGGTATCAAGCGTGTGAATAGTATCCTTGAGGACTTTTTTGATGCCTGGTACGCCGCGCAAGGCTTCTGCTTCCTCAGGGGTGAGGTCAACAGAAATACCATTGAGGATGACATCATAGACATAATGCACTTCAATGGAGCGTCCGAGAGTTTTCTCGGCTTGAGCAAGGATAGAATTCCGTTTATCAGCCAGACTTGCTAAGTAGTTCTGGCTCTCAATACTGTAAATTGCCGAGCCCTTCACTCCACCACTGGCTTTTACCAATGAATCGCCCTCAAACAGGACAATATATCCGAGCGTGCCGTCTTTGTTGACGACGTACTGTTCGAGGCTGCTTGGCTCCTCGGCTGTGTATTTATCAGCCGAGGTTGAGCCCGCAGGAACGAGATCGTCCCTTGGGGGTAGGCTGCCATGGGCTTCAACAGCTGTGGGCGTTAGTGCCGCACTGACTGGAGAGACAATCATGGCAAGAGCTATAAAAATAGCTAATATTTTGACTGTTCTAGATTTCATAAGTATTCCTCCAAATTTGTGAATGTGTGATGCGAGATGGATGAGTTGCACAAGATGTAACTTGGCATTGCCAATCCTTATGCTGGTGGGGAACAATTTTATGTTTTTCTATAATTAGCATCCTCCTGTTTCTTCATGAATTTTTAAACGAGATGCTGCTTGTTAAAGCGACAAAAGGGAAATTTCGTTATGCTCGAAGTATACTATATTTTAATACGTTCTGCTTAGTTTTCTTTTTTAATAATACGTTTATGCACTACAAAATTGTTGAAAAATATACATTCATTGCCTCAAAAAACGTGCATTAAAAATTGGAGCTTATCAAGCTATACCTTGCCGAGCAAATAATCCTCCAAGTTTGTTATATATATTCTAAGGCTTAGCCATTAAGCTCTCTCAATATGAATTATTCGAGTGTGAAATTTCAATCCCTCGCACACATAAGAAGCGGGGCAATAGGATCGCACTAGGGTTACGTTTACCGTAGCTGCTGGAGGTATTGTGCACGGTTTGTTCCTGGGCAAGCCATTCCACGTTTTCACCAAAGAGGTCTTCGAAAGTTTGTGTGATGCGCACATTATAGGGAACCTGTATGCTGCCATCCTTCTTGAGCAACAAATTACCAAAACGTGAACTTCCTGTAATCATTCCCACCGAAGGATTAACGATGTTCATATAGTGCAAGTAAGGAATATACAGGATATCCTCATCACGCGGCATCGCTAGGAGTTCCTCTAACCCAGGTAGGGAGTATTCACCCCCAGCTAGGGTCAGGTTGAGGTGATCAACCGAATGCCCTGTGGGCGTGGCGCCAAATTCATCCGCATCATCCTGCTCCCAATAGATGGCTTTGAAGACTCCGGTTTCAAATAATGGGAACGGCTTGCGCGGTAAACCCATCTGATCATAGCTGAGCGGAAAGGTTTCGCGCCGCTGCGGATCATCAATCAGGGTAAAAAGCGGAGAAAATATCCTTTGGTCCAACTTTTCCTCACTTAGGAAGGAGTAGCCGCGCTTTATCGTGCCGCCATTGGGGCCAACCATGGCTAAGAATTCCAAAAGATCACCGACAGCAGCTGAGCCAAAGATCACAGTATATTTCCCCAGGGGCAATTGCAAAGCTGAATCTTGCTGGTAATGGCTGAGCATGAGTGCTAGGTCACTATGCAGGCGATCGGGTGCCAAGTCCGCTTTCGCCTGCGCGGATTGCTCGGCACTTACTTCCCATTTGAGCTTTTGGTGAGCGAACACCACCTCTATTTGGGCATCGGTGCAGGCAAAATACTGAGTGTGTTCACTAGTGGTGCTGATTTGTGCGGTGGTGGTGATGCCGTTAGAGAAAATGCCAGATAATTTCACATCCTCGCTTTCCAATCCTCGCGCCACCTGGTTGAAATATGCCAAGCGGTCAGCATTCGTCAGGCTCGCCAAGAAGGGGTCAAATGCCTGCATATCAATCACATCCCGTTCATAGCGCGGAAGCGTTGGAGTATAAGTAAGCGGCTGCGCATGCTCCACCATCTCTGCAGCGATGTCAATGCCCTTCTTGATTGGTTCCAACTTCTCTGGGTCGGCGATCATGGAATAAGTGGCGCGTTTTTTGCCCTCATAAACATTGATTTCCAGGCGGATAAGGTGCTCATTCGTATTGAGGGAGATAGCCGAATTGGCAAAGCGCATCAGGTAGCTATCTTCCTCATGGTAAAAAATGGCTGCCTGCAAGCCTTTTTGCAGCGCATAAGCGCGTAATTCTTTGAGTAAGCTAATCACATTTTTTTCCATGGCTACTCTCCTACAGTCACATCATCAAAGCGGCAAACAGGCACGCCATGCCCCAATTGCATGATCTGATTTGGCTGTCCTTTGCCACAGTTATTTACATATTCCACTTGCCACGTACGCTCGTCGCCCACAGCTGTGAGCGAATTATAGAACTTGAGTGTATCGCCTTTATAGGTGGTGTTTTTGAGCACACCTTTTACCTCACCGTCTTCAACCAGCCAGCCGATGTCGGTGGCAAAGTGGAATTGTTCGCGGTTGGAACCAATCGACCAGCTCTTATCCCCATCCAGGATAACGCCGCGCTCAGTGTGCTTCACGATGTCGGCTAAGTCACCGTCTGTGCCTGGATCAATATTAATATTCGTCATACGCTCGATAGGCACGCGGTAGAACGATGTTGCTCGATTAGCGCCAGAACTTCCCTCAAAAATCTGGCGGCGGGCTCTGGCATTCGCCTCTTCAACCATCTGCCTGCCGGTAATCGCGCCTACAAGGATGCCCTTATCAATGAGAAGGTTGTTTTGAGCTGGGACGCCGTCGTCATCAAAGCCAAAGCTGCCCGGCGAGTTTTCCAGTGTGGCATCTGCCCGTACCGTCAGTTTAGGTGAACCATAACGCAGGTTACCGAAATCTTCCAAGCGAACAAACGATCCGCCGGCAAAAGCCAATTCGTAGCCCAAGATACGGTCCAACTCCAAGGCATGCCCAATGGTCTCATGCGTCTGCAAGAACATGATGCCTGGCAGTAAGATCACCGAGCGCCGATCTTTGGGGCAGTCTTCCGCTACTAGGAGCTCGTTGAGCTCGCGGGTGATGCGCTCAGCTTGGGCGGTAAAGAGCTCTGTATCGAGCGTTTCCCAGCCACGTGTTTTGCCGAGCCGGCCCGCCCGAAATTTACGCCTCTGCATCCCCCCATCTTTATCCATACCCATCACCATGATCATGGGGAAGACATCGATTATCGTCTTTTCGATTTGACTGCCTTCCGAATCAAGGAAAATGATTTTCTTTTTGACAAATTCCACTGCAGTGATACGTTGTATTACACCGGGTTGGTTGAGAGCCGCATCCATCTGTTGCAGAAAAGCAACTTTATCAGCCATGGGCACGGTAAATGGATCGATAGCATTAGGGCTAGAAAAAGAGGCATGTAAAGCATCTATCTCAGCCAGGCGTACCGGGAAGGTTACTCTTTCGGCAGCTACACGTGCGTTATCCAATGCTCTATCAAAGATATCTCCAAGGTTGCTTATGCTGGAAGAAGCAGAGAAACCCCAGGCACCATGGTAGAGCACGCGTACCCCCACCCCACTTTCAGAAGATGCATTGAGGGCTTTAAGGTTTCCATTCCACATGACTAAAGAGTTGGATTCTTCAAAAGGATACC
>ENA-UPSM01004698-UPSM01004698.1-activated-sludge-metagenome-genome-assembly--contig:-NODE-4698-length-14204-cov-7.607393_pt1 | contig 14204 bp, 10 predicted proteins | sample MGYA00238181_ERZ773283 | MGnify/ENA primary metagenome ERZ773283 (study PRJEB29023, sample SAMN05720199) | activated sludge metagenome | isolation source: Anaerobic digester | place: Japan... | reverse complement strand
CTGCCGTCAGCCCAGGTCACGATCCTCGAGGGCAGCACCGACCTCGGCGGCAAGCTGCGGAGGGATGCCGTGGGCGGCCACCTCGTCGACGTCGGCGCGGAGTCGATGTTGGCCGTTCGCCCGGAGGCCACCGACCTCGTCGCCCGCGTCGGTGCCGAGGGGGAGCTCGTGACCCCTGCGACCACGTCGGCGTCGATCTGGAGCCGGGGGAGCCTGCGCCCGATGCCGGCCGCCACCCTCATGGGCGTCCCCACCGACCCGGCCGCGGCGCTGGGCGTGCTCACCGCCGACGAGGTGGACCGACTGCGCGCCGAGCAGCCCTGGCCCGGCGGTGCACTCGACGACGACGTCTCCGTCGGTGACTACGTCGTCGCCCGGCTCGGCCAAGCCGTCGTCGACCGGCTCGTCGAGCCGCTGCTCGGCGGGGTCTATGCGGGGCACGCCTCCCGGCTCTCCCTGCAGGCCACGATGCCCGTGCTCTGGGAACGGGCGACCCGCGGCGAGAGCCTGCTCACCCCACGAACCGGTGCCACGGCATCCGATGTCGGTGGCGCGACGGTCAGCGCGCCCGCGCGGGCACCGCAGCCCCCGCGCCCGCCGTTTGCGGGACTGCATGGGGGAGTGGGGCGCCTTCCGGGCCTGGTCGCGCAGGAGCTGCGCTCTCGTGGTGCGGTGGTGCGCACCGGGGCGATGGTGCGCGGTCTCGAGCGGACGGCAGCCGGCTGGCGGCTGACCTTCGGATCGGCCGCCGACCCCCAGGTGATCGAGGCGGATGCCGTGCTCCTCTGCCTGCCTCCGGCACCGGCCGCGCGACTGCTGGCCCCCCACGCAGCCGTGGCGGCACGCGTGCTCGGTGAGATAGAGACGGCATCCAGTGCCGTCGTGACCCTCGCGGTGGAACGCCGTGACCTCGCGGAGGTCCGGGGATCGGGGTTCCTCGTCCCGCCGGTCGAAGGGCGCGCCATCAAGGCGAGCACGTTCAGCTTTCGCAAGTGGGCGTGGACCGGTGAGGTCTCCGACGACGTCGTGCACCTGCGAGCCTCGCTCGGCAGAGCCCGGGAGGAGGCCGTGCTGCAGCGCGACGACGCAGACCTCGTCGCCGTCTCCGTCGCCGAGGTGGGGGAGGCCCTGGGGCGCCCACTGCCCCGGGTCGTCGACGCGCACGTCCAGCGGTGGGGCGGCGGGCTGCCGCAGTACGCCGTCGGCCACGTGGATGCCGTGGCCTTGGTTCGCGCGGACGTCGCCCGTCTGCCCGGCCTGGAGGTGGCCGGTGCCGCCTACGACGGGGTCGGTATCCCGGCCGTCATCGCCTCCGCCACCCGCGCGGCCCGAGCCGCCCTGAGCCACCTGAGCACCATTCCGAGCACGCCGCACCAAGGAGAGCACCGCGCATGAGCGAGCCAGCCCGACCCGTCCCAGGCAACCCCAACGCCGCCAGGATCCGCGAGATCAACGACACGATCAGGTATGCCATGTGGTCGGTGTTCGCCGTGGCCGAGCCGATCGGCGACGAGGACCGCGACGCCCTCGCGGCAGAGGTCGAGGAGTTGTTCACCGACCTTGCCGCCAAGGACGTGATCGTGCGCGGCACGTATGACGTGGCCGGGCTGCGCGCCGACGCCGACGTCATGGTGTGGTGGCACGCCGAGACGATCGAGGCGCTCCAGGAGGCCTACCACGCGCTGCTCCGCACGGCATACGGCCAGCACCTCGACCCGGTGTGGTCGGTGGCCGCCCTGCACCGGCCGGCGGAGTTCAACAAGAGCCACATCCCGGCGTTCATGGCCGACGAGGTGGCCCGCGACTACGTGTGCGTGTACCCGTTCGTGCGCTCCTACGATTGGTACCTGCTCGAGGATGCCGAGCGGCGCGACCTGCTGCGCGAGCACGGCCAGATGGCTCGCGACTACCCGGACGTGCGCGCCAACACCATCGCGTCGTTCGCCCTGAACGACTACGAGTGGATCCTCGCGTTCGAGGCCGACGAGCTGCACCGCATCGTCGACCTCATGCGAGAGCTGCGGGCCTCCCGGGCCCGGATGCACGTGCGCGAGGAGGTGCCGTTCTACACGGGGCCGCGCGTGGACGTGCGCACCCTGGTGGCCCGCCAGCGCTGACCCCCAGTCCTGTCCCGCGCCCCAACCCCGAATCCCTGCGCCTGACTTTTCCTCCCCATGGGGGAAGCCCGAGGTTCGCAAGGCAAGCCTTCCCCGGCGAACCTCGGGTTTCCCTTGTCAAGGCTCGGGCAGGTCAGGCCGCCTGGGCCATCGCGCGCCGAACCTTCGCAACGGCCGCTCCGGGGTGCTCGAGATCGGCCCAGGTGATCCGCACCACGAGGTAGCCCAGGGCGCGCAGCCGATCCTCGCGACGCTTCTCATCCCACAGCACCTGTTTGTCTCCTTCGGCGTACTTCACCCTCCCGTCGAACTCGACGACGACCTTGTACCCCTCGATGACGAAGTCCACCCGGGCGAACACGTTCCCGTCGCGGTCACGGATCGGCACCTGCGGCACCAGCGGGATGCCGTGCGTCACGAGTTCGATGCGGCACCGGGTCTCACCCACGGACTCCGACCGGCCGTCGACGAAGGCGAGCATGGACCGGACACGTGATGACCCGGGCCAGGACGCCACCAGGTCACCGGCAGTCGTCAGCGCGTCGATCGTCACCAGACCTCGGTGGACGGCGTTGTCCGCGCTGACGGTGCCGGCCACCGGACCATGATCCAGGGCCAACTGCACGACGGAGGTGGCCACCTCGTCGGCGCGGCCAAGCTCGGTGGTGACCGGCTCGGGTCGTAGGGGGTTCTTCGGTCGAGGCCGCACCCGAAACGCCTTGACACCGACGGCGCGGTCGACAGGCCGATGCAGGTCGGGTCTGCTCAGATCGACTCCCCACACGGGCAGGCCGTGGGCCAGTGCAGCGCTGGCGCTGGTCAGTGACGCGTCGCGATAGAGCAGGTGCGCCCCCACGCAGAGGTGCCGGTGCCATGGCTCAGGGGCTTGGTCGACATCCTCCGTGACGGCATACAGCCCGCGGCCGGGATGGAGCAGTCGGTTCTCGCGGACCAGACGCTCCAGGACCAAGGGGCTGACACCCAGCGTGCGCGCCTGGGCCAGCGTGAACATCCCGTGCTGCCCCGCGGCCAGAGCTCGCAGCGCGGGATCCACCGTCGTCGTCATCCCGTCACGATGGCCGAATCGGCAGGTGCTGGGCACGCCAGGTGAGGGGCCTGTGGATGACGAGCGAACGGCATCCGGCCTGTGGACAACGCGGCCGCTCCGTGCTGGACATGGGAAACCCGAGGTTCGCAAGGGATGCGATCCCTTGCGAACCTCGGGCTTGCCTCATGGGGAGGAAAAGTCGAGGCGGGTCAGCCAGCGGCGGGCTCGTCCTTCGGGTGCAGGGTCAGGCTGATCGAGTTGATGCAGTAGCGCTGGTCGGTCGGCGTGTCGTAGCCCTCGCCCTCGAACACGTGCCCGAGGTGGCTGCCGCAGGTCGCACAGCGCACCTCGGTGCGCGGGCGTCCAGGCAGCGACCGGTCCTCGAGCAGCTCGACCGACTCGCCCGCGAGCGGCGAGAAGAACGACGGCCAGCCGCAGTGGCTGTCGAACTTGGTCTCGGAGGTGAACAGCTCGGCACCGCACGCCCGGCAGGCGTACGTGCCGACGGTCTTGGCATCGGTGTACTCGCCGACGAAGGGCCGCTCGGTGCCGGCCTGACGCAGCACCTGGTACTCCGCGGGGGACAGGGCGGCCTTCCACTCCTCCTCGGTGCGCTCGACGGCGTAGGAACGGTCACTCGGTTTCATCGTCATGTCTGGACCAACAGCGAGCCCCCTCGGATGGTTCCCACTGTCGAACGCCCACTTCGGATGGTTCCCGCTGAGAAGGGCACCCTTCGGATGTCGTGGCGCGCAGGCCCACCGTGATGCCGTGGCTCGGCTTCCCGGGCCCGTGTGTCGGTGCCGCTGGTTAGGCTCGCGCCATGGTTGATGCCCAGGTGCTGGAGATCGAGGGCCCGAACGGGCCCCGTCAGGTGCGCCTGAGCAGCCCGGACCGGCTCATGTGGCCTGGTGCCGGCATCACCAAGGGTGATCTCGCGGCCTACGTCATGGCCGTCGGTGACTCACTGGTCCACCACATCGGTGACCGCCCGGTGACCCTCCAGCGCTTTCCGGACGGCATCGAGGGCGAGGAGTTCTACCAGAAGAACCCTCCCAAGGGTCTTCCCGAGTGGGTCCGCACCGTCTCGTGCCGCTACCCCAGCGGTCGACGCCACGCGCAGATCGTGATCGACGAGGTGGCCAGCGCCGTCTGGGCGGTGCAGATGAACACCGTCACCTACCACCCGTGGCCGGTGCGCACGGCGAACAACGACAACCCCGACGAGCTGCGCATCGACCTCGATCCCCAGCCTGGGCGCACGTTCGCGGATGCCGTGGAGGCTGCGGTCGCGCTGCGTGAACTGCTCACCGAGGTGGGGCTCACCGGCTGGGCCAAGACCAGCGGCAACCGGGGGGTGCACGTCTACGCCCGCATCGGCCCGACGCACGAGTTCCTCGACGTGCGGCACGGCGTCATCGGGATCGCGCGCGAGCTCGAGCGCCGGCTTCCCGACCTCGTGACCTCCTCGTGGTGGAAGGAGGAACGCGGCGAACGGGTCTTCGTCGACTTCAACCAGGCCTGCCGTGACCGCACCATCGCCTCGCCCTACAGCCCGCGGCCGCTGCCCGGAGCCCCGGTGTCGATGCCGGTGACGTGGGCAGAGCTCGAGACGGTCAGCCCGGGCGACTTCACCGTGCTGACCGTGCCCGACGTCCTCGAGGACCGCGGCGATGCCTGGGCCGACATCGACGGCGCCGTCGGGGACGTGTCCGGGGCACTCGCGCTCTGGCAGCGCGACGTCGACGAGCGGGGCCTCGGCGAGCTCAACTTCCCGCCCGACTACCCGAAGATGCCGGGCGAGCCGCCGCGCGTGCAGCCCAGCAAGCGGCGCACCGACAAGGCCGATGACGAGTACATGCCGCCCAAGGCCGAGCGGGACGCTGCCGAGCGTGAGCGCTGGGGGATGCCGGTGGTCCCACCTGTGCCGCCGATGCTCGCCAAGGCGGTCAAGGGCATCGCCGCCCTGGAGGGCAAGGACGTCAGCTTCGAGCCCAAGTGGGACGGCTTCCGATCGATCATCTTCCGCTCTGGCGACCTCGTCGAGATCGGCAGCCGCAACGAGAAGCCGATGACGCGCTACTTCCCCGAGGTCGTCGAGGCCGCTCTGGCCAACCTGCCCGAACGCTGCGTCGTCGACGGCGAGATCATCGTCGTGCGACCGGGGGAGGACCGTCTCGACTTCGACCTGCTGAGCCAGCGCATCCACCCGGCTGCCAGCAGGGTCGCCAAGCTGTCGGTCGAGACCCCCGCCCGGTTCGTCGCGTTCGACCTGCTGGCGCTCGGGGACGACGACCTCACCGGGCGACCGTTCAGCGAGCGTCGGGCCCTGCTGGAGCAGGCCCTCGCCGCTGCGAGCGCCCCCATCCACCTCACCCCGGCGACGACTGACCGTGCCCTGGCCGCCCAGTGGTTCACCGAGTTCGAGGGGGCTGGTCTCGACGGGCTGGTGGCCAAGACCCTCGACGGGCCGTACGAGCCCGACAAGCGCACGATGGCCAAGATCAAGCACGAACGCACTGCCGACTGCGTCGTCGCGGGGTACCGCACCCACAAGAGCGGTGACGACCTCGTGGGCAGCCTGTTGCTCGGCATCCACGACGACGCCGGGCAGCTGCTCTCGGTGGGGGTCATCGGGGCGTTCCCCATGGCCCGCCGCAAGGAGCTCTTCGATGAGTTGCAGCCGCTCGTCACGACCTTCGAGGACCACCCGTGGAACTGGGCGGCGCACGAGGAGGGGAACCGCACCCCGCGGGCTGCGGCAGGGAGCCGGTGGGCCGCCGGCAAGGACCTGTCGTTCACGCCCCTGCGCCCCGAGCTCGTCGTCGAGGTCCGCTACGACCACATGGAGGGCGTGCGGTTCCGCCACACCGCGCAGTTCGCCCGCTGGCGTCCCGACAAGAGCCCGGCCGACTGCACCTACGACCAGCTCGACGAGCCGGTGTCCTACGACCTGTCCGAGGTGCTCGCGGGGGGCGGGTCATGACGCAGTCGACGAGGTCGTCGTCGACGTCGACGCCCACCAGTGGTCGGGTACGCACTGCCGCGGTGGCCGGTGCGGCAGTCGGGGCGACGACGGCCGTCGCGAGCGGCGCCGGGTCGCTCGCCGCCGCTGCGTACTTCGCGCGTCGCGTGCTGACCCCTGACCGACAGCGCCCTGACGACGTCGTCGTGCGCGCCGCCGGGGCACACACCGTCACGCTGACCGCGACCCCCCAGACGGTTGTCCCGGGACGCTACGGCCTGTGGATCGACAACGGCTTCGGCCACGTGCGCATCGGAGAAGTGGTCGACCTCGACGAGGGCTCGGCCACCGTCGAGCGCGAGCTGATCGCCGTCGACCGTGGGTACCTCGCCCCCGGCACCGCCCGGTGGAACGCGTACTTCCACGGCGCACCTCCCGACGTCACCATCGGTGCGCACACAGAACACGTCACGTATGCCGGTGAGCTGGGTCCGATGCCCGCCTGGGTGGTGCGGCCCGACGGTGCTGACAGCCCGCCAGATCATCGGTGGGCGGTGCTCGTGCACGGCCGGGGAGCCCGGCGCGAGGAGACGATCCGGGCCATGCCCCCGCTCCTCGAGCAGGGCTGGACCTGCCTGGTCCCGAGCTACCGCAACGACGAAGGAGTGCCGTCGGGGCCCGATGGTCGCTACGCGCTCGGACTGTCGGAGTGGCGCGACATCGAGGCGGCCATCGACCACGCGGTGGACCACGGCGCCCAGGAGGTCCTGCTGGCGGGGTGGTCGATGGGTGGGGCGATCGTCCTGCAACTGCTCGACCGCTCACCGCTCTCCGAGCTCGTGTCCCGGGTGGTCCTGGACGCCCCGGTCATCGACTGGGGTGACGTCCTGGCCCACCACGCGCACTCCCACCGACTGCCGCGGCACGTCGGCTCGCTCGCGCGCACCATGATGAACCAGCGCTGGGGACACCGGCTCGTCGGAGTCGGCGAGAGCGTCGACCTCGCCAAGACCGACTGGGTGAGCCGGGCCCACGAACTGCACCACGGCATCCTGCTCATCCATTCCGCCGCTGACGACTTCGTGCCGATCGGACCGTCGCGAGCCCTGGCGCAGGCGCGCCCTGACCTCGTGCAGTTCCACGAGTGGGAGGTGGCCCACCACTGCACCGAGTGGAACACCGAACCCGAGCGGTGGGAGCGCCTCGTGGGAGAGTTCGCCGCCCCGTGAGGCAGACCACCACGGTCTGAATCCAGCCCTGTCGAGCATGTCTGCAGTCGCGTCGAGCACGCGGCCGGGGTCACCTTCGGGGGACAAGTTGCGTTAGGTGGGCTCATAGTCATTTCGGGCTATGTCCCGCCCCGGGCCACAGGTATAGCGTGCGCGAGGGTGCCCGCTGGGGCCCCACAGGTGCCTCGGGGTCGCCCCCTCGGGGCTCGTCCGCCCGGAGGAAGCACGTGGCACGACACACCTCGTCCATCCGTCCGTTCGCGGTGACCACCGCGGTCATCGCCGTCGTGCTCGCGGGAGGTCTGGCCAGCACCGCCCAGTCGGCGCTGGCAGCGGGCTCCACGCCCGACCCCTCGAGATTCACAGCGACCCCGATCACGGCGGTCGAGTCCCACTTCGACGTCCCGAAGTCGGCAAGCGGCAAGGCCGCCCAGAGCGACCCGGCGCTGCTCAGGCGCACGGATGACGCCGTGGTGGGCGTGATGGTCAAGGTCGACATCGACCCCGTCGCGTCGTACGCGGGCGGGATCAAGGGGCTGAAGGCGACCAGCCCCGCCGCCCCAAGAAGCCCCTCAAGGCGAACAAGGCGGCTGTCGCGGCCTACATGAAGCACGCGAACGCGGTCGTGGCTGCCGCGGCCCAGGACATCAAGAAGGCCGTTCCGGCCGCGAAGGTCGGGCGCTCGTTCACCACGGCCTTCGGCGGTGTCGCGGTGCGGCTGCCCGCCAACAAGGCCAAGGACCTCCTGGCCGTCGACGGCGTGGTCGCCGTACAGAGCGACACCCTCGAGCAGCTGCAGACCGACTCCTCGCCGCGGTTCGTCGGAGCGACGAAGGTGTGGCCATCCCTCGGCGGGTCGAGCACCGCAGGGAAGGGCGTGCTCGTCGGCGTCCTGGACTCGGGCATCTGGCCCGAGCACCCCTCGTTGGCCGACCCGGGCATCGACCCCCCGGATGGTGGGCCGTTCGCGTGTGAGTTCGGGGACGGCAGTGCCGATCTGGGCGCACAGTTCGAGTGCAACGACAAGCTCGTCGGTGCGCACGTGTTCCTCGACACCTACCTCGCAGTGACCGGGGCGGTCCCGGGCGAGTACTGCAACGGCAGCGTCTGCTCGGCCCGTGACGCCGACGGCCACGGCACGCACACGGCGACCACTGCGGCCGGTAGCCCGGTCGCCAGCGCCAAGGTCTTCGGGGTCGAGCGTGGGCCGGTGAGCGGCATCGCGCCCGGCGCCTCGGTCATCGCCTACCGAGTGTGCCTCGACCAGGGCTGCTACGGCTCGGACTCCGTGGACGCCATCCAGCAGGCCATCGTCGACGGCGTCGACGTCATCAACTTCTCGATCAGTGGTGGCGCCAACCCCTACAACGATCCGGTGGAACTGGCCTTCCTCGACGCCACCGCGGCCGGGATCAGCGTCAACGCCTCCGCCGGCAACGACGGCCCGGGCGCAGCCACCGCCAACCACGGCGGTCCGTGGGTGACCACCGTCGGTGCGTCGACGTCCGACCGCCACTTCGAGTCCACGCTCACCCTCACCGCCGGCAACGGCGACACGTTCAGCAAGGTGGGATCGACGATCACGGCGGGCGTGTCCGGCATCCCCGTCGTCCTCGCCTCGCAGGTGCCCGGCTACACCGGTGGTGCCCTGTGCGAGAAAGCCTTTGCAGCCGGGTCGCTCAGCGGCAAGGTCGTCGTGTGCCAACGAGGCGTCAACGGCCGGGTCGAGAAGGGCTACTACGCCTCGCTCGGCGGCGCGAGCGGGATGATCCTGTTCAACTTCACGGCCAGCGACACCGAGACCGACAACCACTTCGTCCCGGCGGTCCACCTCGAGGGACCGAACGCCGATCTGCTCGCCTTCCTCGGGTCCCACAGCGGGGTCACCGCCACGTGGGCGGCCGGCCAACCGGCGACGGTGCGGGGCGACGTCATGGCGGGCTTCAGCTCGCGCGGGCCGCTGGGTGACTTCCTCAAGCCTGACATCACCGCCCCCGGCGTGCAGATCCTCGCTGGGCACACCCCGACGCCGCTCACCTACAACGGCGGGCCCGAGGGTGAGCTGTTCCAGGCCATCGCCGGCACCTCGATGTCGAGTCCGCACCTGGCCGGTGCCTCGGCACTGGTCAAGGCGGCGCACCCGACCTGGACGCCCGGCCAGATCAAGTCGGCCCTCATGACGTCCTCGACGCAGGATGTGCTCAAGGAGGACGGCGTGACCCCGGCGGACCCGTTCGACCGCGGTGCCGGCTCGATGCGCGTCGATGCGGCCGTCGCGGCCGTCGCCACGATCAGCGAGACCCCCGAGAACCTCTTCGGGATCGCTGCCATGGACCGGGTCGACCTCAACCTGCCGAGCATCCAGGCCAGCCCACTGCCCGGGGCCATCACCACGCAGCGGACCCTCACGAACACGACCACGCGCGACCAACCGTTCAAGGCCAGCGCCACGGGTGCCAAGGGCCTGAAGGTCAGCGTGTCGCCGAGTTCGTTCTCCGTGCCGGCCGGTGGGACGCGCACGATCACGATCACGATCGACGGCACGGCCGCACCCGACGGTTGGGCCTTCGGCCAGGTGACGCTCACCTCCACGAACCGCAAGGCGCCGAGCCTCGTCCTGCCGGTGACCGCACGCGTGGCCGACAGCGTCGTCCCGATGACGCACACCTGCGAGCCGACCGACCTGGCGCGCAACCAGGACGCCGCGTGCACCGTGACCCTCACGAACAACAGCGCCGCCCCGGCACCGGTCAACCTCTCGCTCGCGGCACCGAGCCGGGTGGACATCAGCTCGGTCAGCGCCCCGGCCACCGGCACCTCGAGAGGGTTCACCTGGAACGGCACGCTCACACCCGCCCTGCCGCCGACCATCACCTCGGTCACCCCGGGCGCCACTCCGGCCGGCGGCTACCTGCCGCTGAGCGCGTTCGGCATCGCCCCGATCGCCGGCATGGGCGACGAGACGATCGTGAACTACAACGTCCCACCGTTCACCTACGGCACGGAGACGTACACCCGCGTCGGCGTCGTCTCCAACGGGTACGTCGTCATCGGCGGCGGAACGGCCCAGGACGTCGACTACCTCAACCAGCCGATCCCCTCGACCACGCGGCCGAACAACATCATCGCGCCGTTCTGGACGGACCTGAACCCCGGTGCCGGTGGCGCGGTGCGTGTCGGCTCCCTCAGCGACGGGACCAACGACTGGCTCGTCATCGACTACGACAAGGTGCCGAACTGGAGCTCCGCCGCCCAGCAGAACTCCTTCCAGGTCTGGATCGGGCTCAACGGCACCGACGACGTGACGATCGCCAACTCGGTGGTGACCGGCGGCGACGGAGGCTTCCTCAGCCAGGGCGCGGAGAACCGTGACGGCACGAGTGGCGCCGCGTACTCCGGCGGCTCGAACACGGCCTGGGTCGTCAACGCAACAGGCCCGACCCCGGGAGGCTCGGTTCAGATCACCTATGACGCGTCCAGTTCACGGGCGGGCTCCTACGTCCTGGCTCCGACGGCGACGTCGCCACTGGTCAAGGGCACGATCAGCGTCCCGCAGACGCTTCGAGTCAAGTGACCGGGTGGGGGTGGGCGCCTTGCCCACCCCCACCGCGGGTCAGGTCCGAACCCGCCAGAGTCCGAGCATCGTGCCCGCCTCCTCCAGCAGGAGGCGGGGGGTGAGGTGGATGCCGTCCGCGTCGCCGAGCGCTGGCCCGCTCGTCACCCGCGTGCCGTCCCCTCCGACGACGGTGGGCGCGAGGGACAGGGCGACCTCGTCGACGACCCCGGCGGACAGGGCCGAGGCGAACAGGCTGGGGCCGCCCTCGCACAGGACCTGACCGAGCCCGCGCTCGGCGAGGGCGTCCAATGCACGCGCGAGGTCGACGTGGGCACCTCCGGCGACGAGCACGGCATCCGGACCGAGCACGCGGCGAGCACGCTCCAGGGCGCGCTCACCAGCTGACTCACAGGTGACGAGCAGCCCCGCGCCACGCCCGGCGGTCGGGGTGCGCAACCCCTCGGGAACACGACCGGAGGCGCTGACGACGACCAGCGCGGGGGGCACCGGTCGTGCCCGCGTGGGTTCGAGCCGCTCGTACCCCTCGGCCCGCACGGTCCCGGCGCCGACGAGCACCGCCTGGCACAGCGAGCGTTGGAGGGCGAACACCCGGTTGTCGGCGGGGGTGTTGATGCTTCCGCTCAGACCGTCGGCCCCGACCGCTGAACCGTCGAGGGTGCTGACGAAGTTCGAGCGCACCCAGCGGCGGTGGGGAAAGGCATAGAGGTCGGCCAGTTCAGCCGCCGTGACGCGTGCGCCCGGGTGCGACGGTCGGCGGGGATCGAGGAGGACGCGCATGGCGTGAGTGTCGCAGGGAACAGGGCTGGGGGACCCCGGATGTTCCGGGGCATCCGAGGCGTCGGGTCTGCAAGGATGCGGCGATGGGCAAGGGTGCGAAGAAGAGCAAGAAGTCCGTCGAGAAGGCCGAACTGACCGGCAAGGCCGCGAGGAAGGCCGAGAAGAAGCGCCAGAAGGCCGCCAAGGCACGCCAGGACGATGCGGTGCAGGCGGTGGCCTGGTCGCACGTCCTGCGGGTGGGGCCCGGTTTCGACCTCGCCGAGTTCGACCCTGCCTCGACGCCGGGGTTCACCGGCGACAGGGCGGCCGCTGAGGCCGTCATGGCCGAGCTCCAGGAACGCACCAGCGACCTCCAGGAGCGGCTCTACGCCGAATCGAGGGGGGGAGGTCAGCGCTCGGTGCTGCTCGTCATCCAGGGCATGGACACCTCCGGCAAGGGCGGCATCATGCGCCACGTCGTCGGTGCGGTCGACCCGCAAGGAGTGGAGATCACGTCGTTCAAGGCGCCGACCGCCGAGGAGAAGCGCCACCCATTCCTCTGGCGGATCCGGCGTGCACTGCCGTCAGCCGGTGACATCGGCGTCTTCGACCGCAGCCACTACGAGGACGTCCTCATCGTGCGGGTGCACGACCTGGTGCCACGGTCGACCTGGTCGCGCCGCTACGCCCAGATCAACGACTTCGAGGCGGGAGTCGTCGAATCGGGGACCACGATCATCAAGGTCATGCTGCACATCTCCAGCGACGAGCAGAAGGCGCGCCTCACCGAACGACTCGCCCGCGAGGACAAGCACTGGAAGTACAACCCCGGCGACGTCGACGAGCGCATGCACTGGGTGGACTACATGCAGGCCTACCAGGCAGCCCTGGAGAAGTGCTCGACCGCTGCCGCGCCGTGGTTCGTCGTGCCGGCGGACAACAAGTGGTACGCCCGGCTCGCCGTGACGAATCTGCTGCTGGAACACCTCGAGGCGATGGACCCGCAGTGGCCCGCAGCCGACTTCGACGTCGAGGCGGAGAAGGTCCGCCTGGCGCTCTCGCCCTGAGGGTGATCGCGACCAGAACGCTCAAGGCAACCCTCGTGCAGCCCTGATGTCCGCGGTTCTCGCGGGCGCGGCGGTTACCGTTGCCCCATGACCGATGCGAAACGGCGCCTGCGCCGCCTGCTCGCACAGGTCCCGGGCCTGCTGCCCCTGGCCCGGCTGGTGGTCGTGACCACGCGCATCTGCCTGCGCTACCGGGTCACCGGCCTGGCGTCCGAGGCGGGGTTCTTCGCCCTGCTCAGCCTGCCGCCGCTGGTCCTGGGGCTCTTCGGCGGCCTCGGCTACCTCGGCACCGCTCTCGGGCCGGTGGCCGTGGAGCAGGTGCGCGATGCGATCAACGACTACGCGTCGCGCTTCCTCACCGAGGACATCATCAACTCCACGCTCGGCCCGACGATCAACGACGTCTTCACCGACGGACGCTTCGACCTCATCTCCCTCGGCTTCGTCCTGTCGCTGTGGTCCGGATCCCGGGCGCTCAACGTCTTCGTCGACACGATCTCGATCATGTACGGCCAGTCGGGGGTGCGCGGCATCGTCCAGACGAGGGCGCTGTCGTTCTCGCTCTACCTCCTGGCGCTGGTCCTCGGCATCGTGACGATCCCCCTCGTGCTGCTCGGCCCCACCCTGCTCGGCGAGATCCTTCCCGACCCGTGGGATGCCCTCACGGCCCTCTACTGGCCGCTCGTCACCCTGCTCGTCGTCGGGGGGTTGACCAGCCTGTACCACGTGTCGACTCCGAGACGCTCGCCCTGGCTTCGTGACGCTCCCGGCGCCGTCGTCACCCTGTTGATCTGGATCCTCGCCTCCTTCGTCGTGCGCGGGACCATCGCGGCATCCCTGGGTGGCACGTCGATCTACGGCCCACTGTCCGCTCCCATCGTGCTGCTCATCTGGCTCTACGCACTGGCCATCGCCGTGCTGATCGGTGCCGCCGCGAATGCCGCCATCCGTGAGCTGTGGCCGGTGGAGGAGAACCGCAGCCTCCACGAGCGCTTCGGTGCCTGGATGGGTGAGCACTGGCGCCGCCGGTCGGCTCCGCGCACCACCGTGGGCTGGGACGACCCCTTCGACGGCTACGGCCGCGGGCTCGCGCTCGACGAGGACGACCTCGGCCTGTCCGGGCTGCGGGAGGCCGCCCGCGGCCCGATGACGCCGATCTCCCGGGCATCACGCGGTGATGGTGCGGATGCCGCGGGGGAGGCAGTCGGTGCCGGTCGCCGCGGCGACTCGCAGGCCTGAGCGCTGGCCCGCCGTGGTGGGGAGGCACTCGGCGAGTGGTCGGGAAGCAGTCGGGGGAGGGGTCATGGGGGCCCGGTTTGGCGATCCCCTCGACTGTCAGATAATGTCTGCGAGCACGCCAAGCGCGGTTCGCAAGAGCCGCACGGACGCGCGCGGATGTAGCTCAGTTGGTAGAGCGCAACCTTGCCAAGGTTGAGGTCGCCGGT
>ENA-UPSM01004694-UPSM01004694.1-activated-sludge-metagenome-genome-assembly--contig:-NODE-4694-length-14215-cov-5.480650_pt1 | contig 14215 bp, 5 predicted proteins | sample MGYA00238181_ERZ773283 | MGnify/ENA primary metagenome ERZ773283 (study PRJEB29023, sample SAMN05720199) | activated sludge metagenome | isolation source: Anaerobic digester | place: Japan... | reverse complement strand
GGGCGCCTTCGCGGGGCAGTGGCTTGCCAACGCAATGGTCAAGATGTACGTGCGGTTCTACACGTTTCCCCTGTTTCGGGCGCGTGTGTACCCCGACATTCTGGCGCGCTCGCTGGGTATCAGCCTCGCTTTTGCGCTTGCCGGCGCCCTTTCGGCGGCGCGCCAGGCCGCCCGCATACAGCCCGCCCAGGCCATGCGCATCGAGCCGCCCAGGTACGGCGGCCGGACAGTCTTCGAACGCGTCCAGGCGGTCTGGAAACGGCTGTCGTTCACGTGGAAGATGATCGTGCGCAACGTGTCGCGCTATCGCGTGCGGGCCGGGATCTCGATTTTCGGAGTCATGGTTTCCGCCGGGATTATGGTGGTTGGATTCTTTACCATGGATGCAATGGAATTCATGATCAACTTCCAGTTCACCGAAACCCAGCGCGAGGACGTCCGCGTCTCCCTCCAGAAGGAAATGGATGAGGACGCTCTCCGCGACCTGATGCGCTACGGCGAGGTCCGGGCCGCCGAGCCCATGCTGCAATACCCGTTCCGCATCAAGACGGCGTGGCGCGAGAAAGAACTCGCCGTGCTCGGGATACCCGAAGGTTCGCAATTGCACCGGCTCCTGGATCTCGAGGGGCGGCCGGTCAGCGTGGGTTCGAGCGGGCTCGTGCTGTCCGAGCGGCTAGCCGAAGAGTTGAATGCGGGCCCGGGCGACGTGCTGGTACTCGAGCCGTTGCGCGGGTTGATCGAGGACGAACGCGAGGTGACCGTGCGGCAGGTGGTGTCCCAGTATCTGGGAACCTCGGCGTACATGAACATCAACGCGTTGAGCCGCTTGCTGGACGAATCGTTCGCCTTGAATACCGCCCTGCTGAAGACACACGAGGGCGAAGCGCATAACTTATCAAAGGCCCTCAAGGACATTCGGGGGATCGCGGCCGTCGAGTTGAAGGAAGACATGCTCGCCAACATCACGCGGGAACTGCGGGATTCGATGGCGATCAGCAACACCGTCCTGCTGATATTCTCGGGGATCATAGCCTTTGCCATCATTTACAACGCGACGATAGTGTCCCTCGAGGAACGCAAACGGGAACTCGCCTCGCTGCGGGTAATGGGATTCTCGACCGGGGAGGTCGGCGCCATCGTGTACAAGGAGAATTTCATGTTGTCGGCCGTGGGATTGATTCTCGGCCTGCCGTTCGGGATGGCGCTCTGCCGGCTGCTTGTTTACGCGTATGACACGGAGCTGTACCGTTTGCCATTTTACATCGAGCCTTCCACTTTTGTATGGACCTGCGCGATGACGGTCGTATTCGTGAGTCTGGCCAATCTTGCGGCGCGGCGGCGGGTCCTGCGGCTTGACATGGTTGAAGTCCTTAAGTCCCGGGAATAGGAGGAGGAGTCTTGAACCGCAAGCGCCTCATCATCGGAGCCGTGGTGGCCGTTGTGGCGGCTATTGCAGGATACTTGTCGTTACGCGGTCCGGTATTGCCGGTTGCAGTGACCGGCGCGGTGCGGCGCGACGTCAGCGAGTATGTGGCCGAGGATGCCGAGACGCGCCTCCACGACGAATACGTCATCGATATGCCCGTCTCGGGCACGGTCGAACGCATTGCGCTGGACGTAGGCGACGAAATCAAGGAGGGGGATGTGCTGGCCCGGGTTGACCCGTACGACCTCGAACGCCAGATTGAAGCAACCGAAGCGCTTGTCGAACAGGCCCGGGCCCGGATCACGGGCGTCGACGTGTCTAAACCGAAGGACGAACAATTGAAATCGGCCGAGGTGAGAGTAGCGGAAGGCCGGGACGCCGCGGCGATAGCGCGAAAGGAACTCGAGGCTGCCCAGATCAATCTGGCCACGGCTGAACAGAATTACAACCGCATCAGCGCGTTGTACAAACAGGGCGTGGCCAGCGAGGCGGACTACGACGAGGCCGAGCGCAAGTACAGAACGTTGAAGGAGGACTTCGAGCGCATGAAACTCGCGGAGCGCGTCGCGCAGAAGAATCTCGAACGGGCAGAACTTTCCCAGCGCGAGCTGGCCGGTTCGATTGACGACAACGAATACATGCGCGAGGTGTATCAAGCGGAGATTCAGCGTCTCGATTCGGAACTGAGCATTCTGCGCGATGATCTCGGCAAGACCGAGATCAAGGCGCCAGTTGGCAGCGTCCTCCTCGAGAAGTACATCGAGGATACGCGGGTGCTCCCGGCGGGCAGCCCCTTGGTGCGGCTCGGCGATTTGGCCACCATCGAGATCGAGAGCGACATCTTGTCCGAGGAAGTGACGCGCATCTCGGTCGGGGATCCGGTCGAGATCGGCGGAAAAGCACTGGGCGGGCGGACGATAATGGGAAAGGTCACCCGCATCTATCCCTCGGGATTCAAGAAGATTTCTGCTCTCGGCATCGAACAGCAGCGCGTAAAGATCCTGATTGGGTTTGACAACGGCGAAGCGCACCTGCGTCCCGGAACCAGTGTCGATATACGCGTGATCACGGAACTCCACGAAGGCGTGACCGCCGTGCCCGAACGCGCCACCTTCAAGCGTGACGGCGGCTGGGCGGTCTTCAAGGTAAACGGCGGTAAAGCCAGACTGGTTCCCGTGACCATCGGTCTCAAGAACGACGAATGGGCTGAAATCACGGAAGGCGTGGAACCCGGCGACATCATCATCACCGAGCGCAAGAACGAACTCGAAGACGGCGTCCGCATCGCCCCCATGCCGTTGAACGGAAGCGGGGGATAGAAAGGGGCGGCCGGGACATCCGCGACCGGCATCTGTCCCGCTGTGGCATGGTCTCTGGGCCGTGCCGTTTCCGCGGCCGCGCCGGGCCGATCACTCGAACTTCGCATTCCCCGGGTGTATGATGCACCTCTCGCAGCGGGTCGTAATGTCACAGGGGAGAAAGCACATGATGCAGGCGAAGCAGTCCGTGTTGAAGACGTTGTTTGCGGTTGCGGCAATCTGGGGTTCGGGTGTTGGCGCGTACGCACAGGCAACGCCCGAATCCGCCGCGGCGATCGTGTTCGAGAACGAGAGTTTCCGGTACGAGATCGCCTCGGACGGCCGTAATCTGGCGTTTATCGACAAGGCGTCGGGGACAAACTACTTGAAAGACGCCGAGCCCCGCCGTGCCGCCAACGTGCAGATCGCGGGAGCCGCGGTGGAAGTTTCCCGCGCCGTTTTCGGTGACGGGATGCTCACGCTTGGCTTCGGAGACAGCGGTGTGGAAGCGGGGGTGCGCGTTGCGATGCACGCGCGCCACATGCTCATGGAAGTGGCTTCGTTAAAGGGCGAAGGCGTCGAGCAGCTTACGTTTCTCAACGTGCCGCTTGCGCTGGAGGGCTCATTGACGGAGCCTTTTGCCTGCTGTGTGCTGGCGCTGAACCTTCAGACCAATGTGCCCGAGATTCCGGGGCCCAACAACCTTCTTCGAGCGATGTGCTATCCACGGTTCGGCATCGAGGGCGCCCAAATCGCGGTTATCGGTTGTTCTCAAGCCCAATTGCGCGACGTGATGAAGACGGTCGTGAGCGCGGCGAAAGATATTCCACGCTCTGACATTGGCGGGCCGTGGGCGCTTGATGGCGAGATCAACCGCGGGTCGTACCTGTTCGACTTCGGGCAGTGTACCGAGGCAACGGTGGACGAGTGGGTCGCCGTGGTCAAACGGCTCGGCCTGAACCAGGTGGACTTTCATACCGGCGGCTCTCTGCGGTTCGGCGATTGCCGGCCCAATCCCACCCTGTTCCCAAACGGCCGCGCGAGCGTGAAGGCGGTCATCGACAAGCTGCATGCGGGAGGCATCGCTGCGGGACTGCACACGTACGCGTTCTTTATTGCCAAGGACGCGCCGTATGTCACCCCGGTTCCCGATCCGCGGCTGGGGAAAGACGCGACGTTTACCCTCTCCGAAGCGTTGGCGGCGGATGCGGTGTCGGTGCCGGTCGAAGAATCGACCGAAGAGATGTCTACCACGACAGGGTTTATCGTGCGCAACAGCGTGACCATTCAGGTCGGCAATGAGTTGATTGTGTACGCGGGCGTGTCGAAAGAGCCGCCCTATGCGTTCACGCAATGCACGCGCGGGGCTTATGGAACAGCGCCGGCCGCACACGACAAGGGCGCCAAGGTGCACCATCTGCTCGAGTGCTTCGGCCTGTTCGCGCCGGACCCCGATTCGACGCTGCTCGCGGAAGTGGCCGGCCACACGGCGGACACGTTTAACGAGTGCGGGTTCGACATGATCTACCTGGATGCGCTGGATGGGGAAGACGTGCTGGCGGGGCGCGAGAACGCCTGGCACTACGGTTCGAAGTTCGCGTTCGAGATCGCAAACCGCCTCAACAAGCCCGCCTTGTTCGAGATGAGCACGTTTCATCATCACCTCTGGTATATTCGCGCGCGCATGGGCGCGTGGGACCATCCGAACCGGTCGCACAAGGAGTTCATCGACATCCACGCCGCGGGCAACCTTTCGGGCGGAAAGACGTTCCTTCCCATGAACCTCGGCTGGTGGGCGGTGAAAGTCTGGGCGGGCCCCCAAAGCGAACCGACCTTTCCCGACGACATCGAGTACCTCTTGGCCAAATGCATCGGGACGGATGCGGGGCTCAGTCTGATGGGGGTAAATCCCGGCAACATAGACACGATCCCCGCGTATCAGCGGCTCGCGCCCATTTTCCAACGCTATGAGGGCCTGCGCCACGCGGGATATTTCCCGCAAGAGGTGAAAGACCAGCTCAAACAGCCCGGTGTGGAGTTCACCCTGCGCGAGAACGCCGAAGGCAAACCCTATTTCCAGCGCGTGAACTATGCGAAACATAAGGTCTGCGATACCCAGGGCATCACGAATGTGTGGATTAGCACGAATCCCTTCGGGGAGCAGCCGCTTGCGTTGCGTATCGAGGCGCTGATGTCGGCCGCGCCCTACGACGCGCCCGAGGCCGTTGTGCTCGAGGATTTCGCGAGCCCGTCTGAGACATTTACGGATTTCCAGGCAAAGCAGGGCGTCGAAGGAACGCTTGGGCGCACAACTGAACAAGTGAAGGCCAGCGAGGCCAGCGGCGTGTTCACGGCGACGAGCTCCCTCGCGGCGCCAAACGGCTCGTGGCTCAAGTACGGGAAGACCTGGTCGCCCGTGCTCAACATCGCCCAGCAGCAAGGTTTGGGCGTGTGGGTTCATGGGGACGGCCAGGGTCAATTGCTGAACATCCAGATGAAAAGCCCCTTTCATATCACCGGCGGAATCGGCGACCATTACGTGCGGGTGGACTTCACCGACTGGCGGTATTTCGAGCTGGTCGAGCCCGAAGGCGGCACTATCGACGACTGGGGATGGCCCTATGGCGGCGCGTACGGCATCTACCGCGAAGACGTCAGTTATGCCAGCATCGAGTCGCTGTCGCTGTGGTATAACAATTTGCCTGTGGGGAAACCGGTCACGTGCTATCTCAGCCCGATCAAGGCGTTGCCACTCGTCAACATCACGCTCAAGAATCCGTCGGTTACGGTTGGGGGCAATACGATCACGTTTCCGGCCGAAATACCCACGGGGGCCTATCTCGAATTCCACGGGATGAACGACTGCAAGCTGTACGGCCCGAATGGCGAGTTCCTCGCGGATGTGACGCCGGCAGGGACAATCCCGGTGCTGGCAGCCGGCGCAAACCAGGTCAGCTTCGGGTGCGAGGGACCGGCCGCGCCGAATCCCCGCGCCCGGGTAACGCTTATTACGCTTGGCGAGCCCATCTGACGGGTCGTAAACAGCAAAGGACCGCCACCGGCCGCGGCCACGGGGCTGTGGGGGCTCAGGAACGGTTCCGGCTCGCTCTTGCAGCGGTACTTGCCGAGCTCCGCCCGCCGATGTTGTCTCGCAACGAGGTGACCTCGTAGAATCAGGCCTATGTTCGTGTTGGGTGTGCCGCCGGGGGCCTGTGAACCTCATGCAACCCCATGCGTAGTAGGGAATGAACGAAACACACGAACAACCGACCGATGAGGCGCTGGCTGAGCGTGCGCGCGACGGGGATACCCGTGCGTTCGAGATGCTCGTCAAACGATACCAGCAGCCGTTGTTCAACTACATCCGCCGGATGATCGGCAACGCATCGGACGCGGAGGACCTGTTCCAGGACACGTTCATGAAGGTTTACAGCCATCTCGAGCGGTTTCGGCCCGAAGGAAGCTTTCGCGGCTGGCTCTACCGCATCGCCACCAACACCTGCCGCGATGCTCTGCGCCGCCGGAAACTGCGCCGGGCATTCTCGTTGGACACCGGCCTGGGCCCCGGCGACGCGCCATCTGGCGAACGGTATGCGTCCGGCGCTCCCAATCCAGCGGAGAAAGCCGCGGAGGCCGAACTGGCAGGACGGTTGGCAGCGGCGGTTCAGTCGCTATCCATCAAGCACCGGTCCGTGTTCCTCATGGCCCGCTATGAGGGCATGAGCTACGAGGAGATTTCGCAAAGCCTGGGAATCCCCGTGGGAACCGTGAAATCACGCATGAACACGGCGGTGAACGCGTTAATGGACGCGCTGGAGGAACCGTCATGAGCGATTCCATGCGCGAAAACAGGGGCATCCGTGAACAGCTTCGCGCCTATCTGCTCGATACCCTTCCGGAGACGGAGCGCGCCGAACTCGAGGCGCGTCTTGCCGGTTCCGAAGACCTCCGTACGCAGTTGGAGGCCGAACGGGCCGCTCTGGCGAAGCTGGACGCGCTGCAGGAGGTCCAGCCCGGCCACGACCTCGCAGCGCAGGTGATGGGCGAGATTCACGACCGGGAAGCGAAGAAGCGTCTCAAGGGTCCGATGTGGCGGCGCCGCCTCCTGCAGAGTGTAGCGGTGCTGGCGATAGTTCTGACCGTTTCCGTCGTATTCCTGCAAGTTCTTGAGCGGCCTCGGGAGGCCTCACGGCTCGCATCGTCGGCCAACAATCTGAAACAGATAGGCCTGATCATGAAGATGTATGCCAACGAGAGCAAAGGGGAGTTCTTTCCGCCGCTCGCCCCGCAGGAAGGCGTCTGGGGAATCGACGTGAGCGTTCTCTACCCGCAGTACCTCACCGACCCGCAGATCCTTATTGCTCCCCAACATCCCCGCGCCGCCCAGCTGCGCGAGGAAATGGATGCGGCCATGAACGCGGCGCCGATCGACTGGGCGGCTGTCAACCGTCTTGCCGCCGAGAGCTACACCTACATCGGGTGGGCCGCCACGAACACCGAGGAACTAGCGCGATTGAAAGAGGCCCGGCCACAGTCCTTCGCGGGGCGCATGCAACTGGCCCAGAGTTTCGAGGCAGATACCCGGATCTACCGGCTGCGCGAGGGCATCGAGCGGTTCTTCATCACCGACCTCAACAATCCGGCGGCGTCCGCAGGCGCCCAGTCCGAAATCCCGGTCATGTTCGAGACATATCCGAGCCGTCCCCGCGGCAGAAACGTCTTGTACATGGACGGACATGTTCAATTCGTGCGGTACGGAGAGGCCTTCCCCGTGACCGACGAAACCGATAGAATCCTCGGCATCGAACCCGCCCGCTGACCGTGCGCGACCGGCAATCGCGCTACGGATTGTCAATGGCACACACCACGCGGAAGCCCACGTCGTGGACAGCTTGAGAAGCCGCGTAGTGCAGGCGAAACGAGCCTCGCGCACGCCGCGGACGGTCCATCCACGAGCCGCCGCGGACCACTTTTCGCGCTTCGTCAGAGGATGGGGCCCGGGACACACTCGTCTCGTCCCCACGCGGCACGCCCGCCCGGGCCGATTCCTTCGCCATTTGATCGGCTGTGCTGTCCGGCGGGGCTGCTTCCGGCGTCCAATTGGGATAGGGTTGGTAGTCTGAGAAAGTCCATTCCGCGGCGTTGCCGTGCATGTCGAAGAGTCCCCAGGGATTGGGCGCGAAGGCGCCCACGCGTGCGGAGACGCGCCATCCGTCGTTGAACCGCGTGTCAGCGGGACGCCAGGGAGGCACGGCGCGGGGGGAGTGGGGATAATACACGGTGTAATGGGTGGCATCAGAGAGGTTGGCGGCGCGGCCGAAATCGTCGTCGAGCCCGCCGTACCACAAGGGCGTGTTGGTTCCGGCGCGGCAGGCGTATTCCCATTGCGCTTCGGTGGGCAAGCCGAACCGCCGGCCGGTTGTTGCCGAGAGCCACTCGCAGAAAGCCATGGCGCGTGCCCAGGAGACGCGGACGGCGGGCTGTTCGGGGCGGTTGAGGCGGAACCCGCGTTCGTCGTCGCCGAACTGGTAGGCCTCGCCGGTCTCGAGGCCGCTGTCGTGGGCGGGGTCGAAACAGGCGTATTGCCGGTTTGTCACCTCGAACCGCCCTATCAGAAACGCGTTTTCAATTGTTTCGGAGTGTGCGGGGCGTTCGTTGGGATAGCCTTCTTCCGACCCCATGGTAAACTGTCCTGGCTCGATACGGACAAGTTCAATCGCGACGCCGTCACCGATGTTGACCGTCACGACAGCGCGTTCGGCGTCCGCGGGCTGGACCTGGGCGCCGCCGGGCGTTGCGGGCCCGCCCGTGCCGGCAAACAGGGGTTGTTCGGGAAACGCGGGAGGCGTCTTGGGCCCTTGAAGAGTCGCCGCCGGACAGATTGCCTCAGGATCTTCGTCGATGCCCGCGTAGCGCCGGTGAAGTTCGCGTCTGCGCTCGGCGCCCTGTAAGGCAGCTGCCTGTTTGGCGGGGTCGTATGCGACAAGTTCCTTCCAGGTTCCGTGGAACGGTGCATTGAGGTCGATCCAGGTGAGCAGCCGGTCCCAGGCTTCGGGGCTCAAGCGCACACCGTAATGGTCGTCACGCAGGATCTGAACCAGCCTGCTGGTGTCGGCATGGAATTCGCGCGGCGGAAGCATGTGGGCGTCGCTCTCGAGGGTCGGTGTATGCACCCACCGGCGAAGCTGCATGTACGACGGCGAAAAGTGCATCTGGAAATCCGACGGGACCTTCTCAACGGGCCTTGCGGTGAGATCGAAGGCTGAACCGGCTTGGCCGTTGTGGCAACTCACGCAGAATGCATCGAGGACGGGTTGAACCTCACGCTCGAAGGAGAAGTTCCGCGGGGGCCCGTACCACGGCGCGATGGACGAGGGCGCGCGGCGCGCGGCCAGCGGCATCGAGTCCGCGGGCACGGTCATGTTTTGCTTCTCATGGCACCCCACGCACGACAACACTTCGCCGGGCGCGGCGGTGAACCAGCTTCGCATGAGGGCCAGGGCCTTGCCTTCGGTATCCAGCGGCTGCACGCACATCGGGGTACAGGCGGGCGCCTCGAAGCAGGCCGAACCGTCGGCTTCAACCGGCACGACGCCCAGGATGCGCCGTATGTCCCACGGGCCGTCGAGGCCGACGCGGTCGGGTTCGCCGCCGAACCCGTGAAATGTGAAATCGTAGCTGGCTACCCGCAACGCCTTGACCGTGCCCCGCGGCACGCCTTCAAGCCCGGGACCCCTGTAGACATCCGCCAGCAGAACAGTGGCGGTTGTCTTGGCGGGATCGGCCACATCGGGTACGAGGGGTTGCCGCCGCGTCTTGCGCCAAGGGATTGGTTCGAGCATGGCCCAGCCGGCTTCCTCGTGGAGCAGGACGAAGTTGTCGAAGATGTCGGCGAGATATATGCCCCAGAGGCCCGTCGTTGACGGTTTACAGGAGACAATGAAGTACTTTTCGCTGAGCGGATACGGGTGCAGAAAGCGGGGCCAGCTCGAGCCGATCAGGCCGTCGAGGATAACCGGCTCGACCTTTTTGCCGTAGCCGGGAATCCGCTGAACGGCGCCGTCCGCTTCGTGGCGTCCGAGGGCCGGATCCAGAATGACGAGCTCCCCTTGCCGCGGCGCGTCATGGTGGCCGCCGATAACGGCCACGACCTTCGTGGGATGGTCCGGGACTGCGCGCGCAAAGAACATGGCCGTGGGCCAGAACGAGTTGCTTCCGTAATACTCCGTCTGCTGGCTGCCGTCAGGGTTGGCATGAAACAGAATCCGCGTGAACGTGTGCGCGATGTCGGCGTACTCCCATCGCTGGTAGAGGATACGCCCGTTGTTGAGCACCGCCGGGCACCAGTTGTGGTCTTGATCGTTGGTGAGCCGCCGGATTTGCCCGTCGTGGCCGCGCAGGTACAGATTAGTCACCTTCGAGTGGCCGCCCACGCACGGCACGCCGGTAAACGGCGCGGTCGAACAGAAGACGATGCGCTCGTCAGGCAGGTAACACGCGTCGTAGTTGTGGACGTCCGGCTCGTCGATGAGAGGCAGACGGGCGAGCGTCCGGGCCGTCAAGTCCAATTCCGCAACGCCCCAGCGGCCCTCGTTGTTCGGTGTTGACATCAACATCCGCTCGGCGTCGTAGTGCAAATCGAGGTCGCCGATGAACGCGTCCCCCTCTGGCGTGAACACGGTCTCGATTACGCCGCCCGGCGCGGGCGGCGTCAAGCTGATGAGGGTGTTTTCGTAGCCCGTGGGCGGCAGGTCTGAATTGCTGTTGAAGTTGAGCGGCAATCCGAGCTGGCCGGCCCGGCGGCGGAGCATGAGCAGCCGGTCGAAATCGAGCAGGGGATTCGCCAGCAGGGCCTCGCGCTGGAGCGCATCGAACCGTTCGGCCACGGAAGCAAACATCTCGGGGCCTGCATCGCCAGGGAGCTGGTCGTGCTCGGTCTTCAGCGCATTCAGCCGTTCGAGAAACTCGGCGCCGCGCGGATAGCTGTCCGGGAACGTGTGGGCGAGATCTTCAATGGCCATGCGGAGGGCGCGCCAACGCGGTTCCGCGATACCCGGGCGCTCGGAACAGGCCAGCGCGGGAAACTCCGACCTTATCACCACGGGCCGCCACGCGTTCGTATCCGCGAGGTATGTGAGCAGATTTCCGGTCAGTTTCAGGAGATTCGCGCGAAAGGGGTTTTCGCTGTCCGCGTAATCGGGCCAATGCCACCCGAAAACGATGACGCGCCCGGAACCCAGCGCGTATTCGACAAGGGGTTTATGGACGCCTCTCGGGCTGTTGGCGAGAACCATCCCCTCGGCGGGGCCGCCCCAATAGAAGTCGGCCACCGCGGGACACCCCCCCTGGCTCAGTCCCACCAGCCCGTCTTGTTCCTGCAGGCCGGCAAACACGGGGTGGGTGCGCTCGATAAGAACCATCGCCGCCGGATCGCGCCAGTTCTCCAGCTGGTGGCGTTGCGGGCGGATTTCTCGCTCCAAACCGAGTCCGGCCACCATTGCCAGGGCGCCGCCCGACAGCAACACGCCGCCGCCCTTATCGGCATACCCCCGGAGCGCGGCCAGAGCAGGGCCGCCGTACAGCACGGTACGGTCGATGGCATCACCCTGGTGGTACCAGACCACGTCGAACCCCGCGAGGCCGCACCCCTGGCCCGCGGCGTCGCGAAAGCCGGTGTCGCCGCCCGCGAGCAACAGCGTGGCCTCGCCCAGGGACTGCGCCGTTTCCCACGCCGCCCGGTTATGCGGTCCCATGGCATCTATCGAGTCCTCCGCCGCCAGGAACGCGATCCTGGCAGCCGCGGCCGGGGCACACATGAGACACGGCAAGACAAGGGTGAGAACGGCAAGGCCTGATTGTATGCGCATTATATATCCAGCATGCGCGCCGCAATGGCGGCCTGAGTCTTTCGCGAATTTCATGATGCCTATTATAGCGAGCCGGGAGACCGGTTGCAGCCCGGGGAGACTTCCTGAAAATGCAGCACATCAACTCGACAAGCTCGCAGAAACCGAGAGATAACAACACCAAGAACAAAACCCGAGGGAAACGGCAGAGCCGCTTCCCTCGGGCGCATTCTCTATCGCGGTGCGCGCTCTTCGAGCGCTAATTCACCGTGATGTAATTTGTGCGAATCTTTGTCGTCCCGCCAACTATATTGGTCACCCTCAACTTCACGGTGTACTGGCCCGCACTGGTGTAGGCGTGCGTTGGGTTTTGGACAGTGCTGGTAGTGCCATCGCCAAACTCCCAATACCAGCTCGTAATGGGATCCAGACCCGGATTGGACAAGTCCGTGAACTGTATGGTGGCGCCGACGGCAGCGGCCAGAGGCTTAGCCACGAATTCGGCCAAGGCAGGGGGGCGCTGTCCCGGAAACTTCGGCGGGAAGACATAGCCCGGCGAGGTGTATTTTACCGGCAGCCCGAGCGCGTTGCTGTAGCTTACTTCGAGGAAGAACGCTTTGTACCAGTATTCGTTTTGAGTGACCTCTATCGGGTAATAACCAGAATTCGACGCCGGTGGCAGTTCGCCGACGAGTGTGCTGCTCCACGTGGGAGGATCGACGGGCCGATACGTCTCATCCTGCCGGAAATCATTCTCCCAGTCCAGAGCCGCCCACAAGTTGACCACCAAGTCCTCGGGAATGTTGTCCGTATCGAGCCAATCCATGTTGATAAGGTAGGATTTGCTGCCGTCTGGGTATTCATTCCAGCGCAGTCCCCATCGGAATGGCACCACGGGATTCCCGTTTTCGGCAAGAAATTCCTCGAACCACGGTAGCGCGGTCAAAAAGGCGTCCTTGTAATTCTTCTGGTTGTCGTCTCCGGTCTGGTTGAGGTAGTGGTCGGTATTGGGAATGTACCGGAAGTAGTTTTGTCCGTTCATGTCGGCGAGCCAGATTTGCGCCGAGGTCGGGACGTAGTACGCGCTTCCCGGCGAGCTGATGATGCATTTGGGCATGCCCAGGCGCCCGCCCCGTTCCGAGTACCAGTAGGTGGTATCTCCATAGCGCTCGCCATAGAAGGCCGGGTCGACCATGGCGGTCAGCCAGCCCTCGAGGTTGTTGTTATACTGCATGGTCTCGTACTCGAGCATGGCCTGAACTACGAGGTCCATCCGGTATAAGCTGCCACGGAACAAGGAACGCGGCCCGCCTGTTACTGAACTCGGATCCATAGCCTGACTCGGACATGCAAGGCCAACATTCGCTGCCGCAAATACTGCTTGCGAATAGCTCGGATAGCCGAGAGCGGGATCCGGCGGAAAAACCGCATCCACCCTTCCCAGGTAGCTGCTCAAGTCGTAATTCGGGTCGTAGCATGGAGTATTCACCCTGTTTAACATGAAACCCGATAGAGCGACAACGAGGTTGGGAGCACATGGGACGCCGCCCGTGATGACATCACGCATGTGCATTTCGAACCGCTTGCGGTAACGCTTCATCCCGAAGGCGCCGTCTAACGTGCTCACGGGTTCCATGCGGTCAAACACGTTGAACTGAGGCGCGGTATAGGGACCCCACGCTTCGGAGAACTCGAACGTCGGCGTTTCAGGATCGTCAAACGGGCCGGCTTGGTAACGGATCTGCGGGTAAATGCTCATGAAGTCGAAGCACATCGGCATCAGGGCCCGCACGCGTTCGTCGTGGGCGCCGGCCAGCCAGACGGCCCACGCCTGGATATCCGCGCCCGCCAGCACGAAGTCGTCGATGACTATCGGCGCTATCTGCGTTGGCGAATAGGGGCTCTGCGGAACCTTGCCGGCCAAGAAGTTCTGCACGGCGGTCATGGCCTTGACCACGCTCTTGGCCATGGGGAACACGGCGGGCCAGAAGGTGTCGCCGGTAGCCATGAACCGCGAGAAGCTGTACGCAATAATCTCGTGGCCGCTTAGATCGCCGGCATCCGTAAACCCGATGGGCTGGTTGGGCACTTGGTGAACCGACGCCACCACATGCCCGGTTTCGAGCGCGTACTGGAGGAGATACGGGTCGACGACCTCGGGCTTCGGCTCATCTTGATCCCCGCCCTCGACATACAGCACCGCGGTGCGAAATTCAGGATTAAAGTTGAAGGGATCAGGACCGGGCACGATAATGGTCAGCCAGTGTTCCCAGATGTTGTCCGCAGCGTCGGCTACGGGTGGTTCCGATGCCCCTTCATTGAGCACCCACTTCTGTGAGATAAACTTCAGCACGTAGCAAGTATAGTCCTTACCATTCCACTTGCCGCTCGACGAATCAAAATCCTTGCAAATACCGAGAGGCCAATCAGGATCGAGCGTCTGTGTGCCATCGTCGTGCCGACAGTAGATGTCGAGCGGCGAAGGCACGCGCACTTCGATCAGGCTGTCCTTCGTTTCGGAACTGGTGTACCACGAGGCCCCCGGATCGTCCGGTCCGACTGGATCTGCTTGATACTTGCTCCGCTCGATCAGCCGGCAGGTGTAACGGCTGCGGTCGAAGAAGAAGTAATACAATCCCTCACCC
>ENA-UPSM01004678-UPSM01004678.1-activated-sludge-metagenome-genome-assembly--contig:-NODE-4678-length-14242-cov-171.825615_pt1 | contig 14242 bp, 14 predicted proteins | sample MGYA00238181_ERZ773283 | MGnify/ENA primary metagenome ERZ773283 (study PRJEB29023, sample SAMN05720199) | activated sludge metagenome | isolation source: Anaerobic digester | place: Japan... | reverse complement strand
TGATGCATTCCTGCCACCAGCGCCCTACCAGCTTTAGCAAGTACGGCATCGGCGTTGCCTTGCTGTACGATCAAGTGAAATTTAACCCCTTGAAAGCCAGAATACTTTGGCTCAAGCGCATTAATGGAGGCTTATAAACATGTCAGATTTAACGAATTTTCTTTTAGGTTTTTTAGTCAATTTTATTGTCGCCGTAATTATTGTGCGCCTCATTTATTACCCGCGCACTAAAGATAAGCGTTATGTCTTCACGTATCTCACTTTTAGCACCGTGATTTATTTTGTGGTCAGCCTGATGACGAACATCACCATCGGGATTGGGGTTGGGTTTGGGCTGTTTGCCATCTTCCGGATTGTGCGCTACCGCACCGAACCTATGCCGGTGCGCGAAATGACCTACCTCTTCGTGCTTATGTCCTTGCCGGTGATGAACTCCTCCGGCATGCTGCAAACCGCCTGGCCGCAGCTGCTCATTGCCAATGCGGTTATCGCGTTAGTGCTTTGGCTCTTGGAAAAGGAATGGGGCTTTGAATATCAACTACCTCGGCACGTTGTTTATGAAAAAATTGAGCTGATCCAGCCTTCCCGCCAAGCTGAAATGATTGCCGACTTGGAAACCCGCACAGGCCGAAAGGTGGAGCGCGTGGAAGTCGGCAAGATCGATTTCTTAAAGGATACGGCTGACCTAAGGGTCTATTTTGCTAAGGAAGATAAAAACGGTTGGGCTACTCCCGAGTTGGTAGAGGACTCAGAGGAATCCTGAGGACAGGCAGCGCCATGGCGGTTTCCCATTCGGTTTCATCTTCTTCTCCTCTAAATGAAGCTCCAGAGCGATGGATAAGCTCAAAAGGAAGCTATAATTTAACGATGACACGCAAAATACTGGTGGTGGACGATACCCGCAACGTGCAAGTGATGCTGCAGGAATATCTGCAGAGCCAGTCATTTGAGGTGCTTCTAGCTTCGGATGGGCGGGAAGCCCTGGAGATGTTCCACAACCAAGCGCCTGACCTGATTTTGCTGGACGTGATGATGCCCAATATGGATGGCTTTCAATTCCTCAGCCGTTTGCGGGCTGAATCGGACGTCCCGGTCATAATGATTACCGCTAAGCAGCAAGAGGTAGATATCGTTCACGGCTTCGAGCTAGGCGCCGATGATTACATCACCAAGCCATTTCGGCTACGTGAGCTGCTTATGCGCATTCGCGCCGTTATGCGCCGCGTCAGCCTGCCTGAGGGCGAAACGCCGAACTTGACAGTTGGAGATATCACACTCAACCGCGATAAGCATGAAGTGCTCAAGCAAGGCGAGACGATTGATCTTACCCCGGTCGAATTTTACTTGCTAGAGATGCTCATGAACTATGCCGGCAAGGTGGTGCGGCACGCACAAATGAGCCTATATCTCATTGACCATGGATTTGCCGGCTCCGAGACGACCTTAAAAATTCATATCCGCAACCTGCGCCTCAAACTCAAAGATGACTTGGCACACCCACGTTACATCGAGACTGTTTTTGGTGTTGGCTACCGCTTTATCGATAGTAACCCATGAAACGCTCGCTTAAAACCCGCTTAATCCTGACATATTTGGCGGTGGCGTTGGTCACCATCCTGATTGTGGTACTCGTTATCCAGTTGACCTCGGATCAATCTTTGAAAAACATGGTCGCTGACCAGCAAATCGCGCAGCTCTCCGAGGCAGTGCAATCCTATTACACAAGCAATGGCAGCTTAGACGGCTTTTTTGACAATTACATCAAACTGCAGCCGCCAGCCGATCACCAAGCACCTCCGGATAGTTTTGATGGGAACTCCCGCTTCATTCCTATCCGTGGCATCACCGGTTTGGTCGATAGTAACTATCGTGCGGTTTTCCCAACTTTCAATTATGCGATCGGTGCAACGGTACCGGCAGATTTATTACAAGATGCAGAACCTGTCACGCTCAACGGGGAAACTATCGCTTACATCCTGCGTGATCCGACCCCAAAATTTGATCTGAGCCCGGAAGAACAGCGCTATGTGCAGCGCACTAATCTGGCTATTGGGCTGGCAGCCTTCGTGGGCGTTGCCACTGCCGTGGTGGTGGGCATCGTGCTTGCCGGCGGGATCATCAAACCCATTCAGAAGCTCACCCAGGCTTCCACCAACTTGGCTCAGGGCGAACTTGGGCTGCAGGTGCCGGTCGATTCTGAGGATGAAATTGGTCAGCTGACGCGCACCTTCAACCAGATGAGCGCAGACCTCGCCCATAGCGATCAAGAACGCAAACAGATGACCGCCGATATCACCCATGACCTCAGTACACCACTGCAGATTATTTCGGGCTATGTGGAAATGTTAGCGGAAGGCGACGTGCAGCTTTCGGATGAGCACCTCGATATTATCAAGACCGAGATCGAGCACTTGCGCCGGCTGGTCGGGGACCTGACCACGCTTTCGCAGGTGGAAGGCGGCGGACTCGAAATTCAATGTGCACCCATCGACCCAAACCAGCTTTTGGAGAGCGTCTTTAGGGCATATCAACCCATCGCTGCCCGCTTAGGGGTTACGCTTACGCTGGATGCGCAGCCCACAGATAGCCTGGTGGACGTGGACGAGGGGCGGATGTTGCAGGTATTGATGAACCTGGTGGAAAACGCCTTACGCTATACCCCTGCCGGTGGCAGTGTGACCTTACGGTCTCACGTGAATGATACCGTTCAGCTCATCGTGGAAGATACGGGTGCCGGCATCAGCCCTGAAGATCTGCCGTATGTATTTGACCGCTTTTACCAGTCGGAGAAATCCCGCCTATCAAGCAAGGGCAAGATGGGCTTAGGGCTGGCAATCTGCAAAGCGCTCACCGAGGCGATGGGCTGTACTATTGCGGCTTATTCCGCTGGCAAGGACCAGGGCACCAAGATGGTCATCACCCTCAAGAGGAGCAGCCAGGCACCGCTTAAGAGCGCCTCGGATTGAAGCTAAGCAAACACATTCTGCTTTTTCCGTTACAATACAGGCATGCTACTCATTCATAATACTTCCCAGGTCATTCAGCTCACGCCCGAGCCGCAGCGCGGCGCCGAGCTGGGCACGCTCAACATTCTGCCGCATGGCGCGGTGCTTATAGATGGCGAGCACATCTTAGCCGTGGGCGAGCCAGCAGAACTGCTTCTGGCGCATCCTGAAGCGGACTTGCTCGATGCCGGCGGCAAAGCTGTGCTGCCCGGCTTTGTGGACCCGCATACGCACTTGGTCTGGGCTGGGGACCGCCTGGACGAGTTTGAGATGCGTCTGCAAGGCAAATCCTATCTGGAAATTATGGCAGCCGGCGGCGGGATTGCAGCCACGCTGCAAGCCACGCGCGCCGCCAGCTTCGAGGAACTGCTCGCCCAAACCCGCGAGCGCGCCCATAACGCCTTTGCGCATGGTACTACCACCCTGGAAGCCAAAACGGGCTATGGCTTGGATATTGAAACTGAGCTTCGGCAGCTCGAGGTTATCCTCAAACTCGATGAAGAGGGACCGCTCGAGCTTATCCCAACCTACTTGGGTGCGCATGCCATCCCGCCGGAATTTGCTGGCAATGCCGAAGGTTACACCAACTTCCTTTGCAGCGAAGCCTTGCCCGCGGTGCAAGCTTGGTGGCAAGAGCATGCTCCAGCACGGTCCTTGCCTTTTGTGGACGTCTTTTGCGAGGAGGGGGTGTTCGACCTAGCGCAGACCCGCCGTATTTTGCTGCGCGCCCAAGAATTAGGTTTCCAACTCAAGCTGCACGCCGATGAGTTTGCTAACCTGGGCGGAGCTGGCTTGGCGGCAGAGCTGGGCGCTACCTCCGCAGATCACCTGGTCAAGACTTCGGCTGAAGATATCCAGAAATTAGCCGTTAGTAATACCGTTGCAGTGTCGCTGCCTGGCACACCTTTTGGCTTAGCCCAGAGCGAATACACGCCCGCGCGAGAGATCATCGCAGCAGGCGGACTGCTAGCGCTTGCCACTGATCTGAACCCCGGTACCAGCTGGAATGAATCCATGCAATTCATCCAGGCATTAGCTTGCCGCTACCTCAAACTCACGCCAGCCGAAGCCTTAGCTGCCAGCACGATCAATGCGGCTGCAGCACTTGGCGTAGACGATCGGCTTGGCTCGCTCACCCCAGGCAAGCAAGCCGACCTGATTATCCTCAAAGTTCCGGATTACCGCATGCTCAGCTACCGTTACGGCACGAATCTTGTATCCACAGTGATCAAGAAAGGCGTAGTTTATCCGCTAAGCTGAGCTATGACAATTGCGACAAATTGGGAGTTTATCCGCCAGGCAAATAACCTGGTAATTTTAGTTTTGGGCCTTGCCGCGCTTGTGTTTGTGCTGCGTGGGGTATTCAAAGTGGCTTGGCGCGTAATCAAGCTCATCCTGATCTTGGCTGCAGTGCTGCTTTTCTTTGGCTGGCTGTTGGGCTACATCCACATCACTTTCGGTTGAGGGTAGATCATCTAAAAAACGACGAAAAAGGCGCGGCAAGAACCGCGCCTTAGCTTATGTTTCCCTTTTAGGGTGAACTGAGTTTTACTTTACTGGGACAACAAATTCAAAACGGTAATTGGTCAACAAGGGATTGCGCGGAGCTTTCACGTTGGATTCATCAAAAGCCGGCGCACAAGGACCGATAGTCCAATCCATCGTGAGGTTAAGTTCGGAGGTGGCGTTACCCTTCAGGCTGTAGGTATAGACAACTTGAGTGGGATCGCCTGGTTTCACCTCATAAGATTGGAACATTACGGAAACTGGTTCTTTGGCAACAATATAGGGGTTGCAGACTAATTTTTCAAAGCCAGTAACTCGATAGTTGGAAACCTTTTCTTCATAATCGACGCCGCTCATCGTCAACGTGAGCGTAAGCGTATCCTGGCTGGCTTGCGCAGAGCTAATGCCCAGCTGGATCTTCTCTCCTGCAGGTGTAAAGTTTTGCATCGTCACTGTCGCAGGATAGTTTTCAGGAGTGGGAGATTGCGCGGCAACATCTTGCGAGCGGGTGAGTACAAAAGCTCCGCCAGCAAGCAGCGTAAGGCTAGCCGCAAGGATTATCCAATATTTTGTCTTCATTTTTTCCTTTCATTTCTAAACATTTGACAACTTAGCCATGGGCGGAAACCCCAGGCACGGACAACTGGGAGCATAAACCCATCTCGCAGACGTGTCAAGACGAACTGAGTTGGCGTGAAACCACCAATACCACTTTTTTCGACCGGTAGGCTTTATAATTGCGCCATGACTATCACCATCTCACAAGCCCGCACCTGGTATCAATCTGCCGACCCTGTGCAAGATTTTGACAATCTTAATAATTTGCCAAAAAGCTAATTAGCCAAAGTAATTTTATGCAAACTTTATCTTAAATGAATTATCATATGTATAGTTATGGGTAAATGGTTGGTTAATTGATATGAAGATACTTTTAGTTGAAGACAATCAAGACTTACAATTCTTGCTTTCTAAACGATTAAAACAGGAGACTTATATAGTTGAGAGCGTATCTACTGGAGCAGAGGCTTTAAGTTTTCTTTATGTTTATCCTGTTGATTTGATGTTATTAGATCTCAATTTGCCTGACATGGACGGAATTCAGGTGTGTGAGGAAGCACGAACTACTTGCCCCAATTTGCTAGTCCTAATGCTTACCGCAAGAGATAAGCCTCAAGAGGTAATAAGAGGACTAGACGCTGGGGCTGATGATTATCTTACCAAGCCTTTTCACATATCAGTTTTACTTGCCAGAATTCGAGCACTTTTTCGTCGTGATATGCAAAGCCACGATCCAATTATACAGATACAAGATATACGCCTGGATCCCGCCGAAAAAACGGTCTGGAAAGGAGGAAACCGACTTAATTTAACGAACAAAGAATTTGGGGTTCTGGAATATTTAATGAGACGACCTGGCCAAGTAATTAGCCAGGAAGAACTCTTAATGCATGTCTGGTATACAGATAACAATGTATTTACTAATTCACCAAGAGTGCATATCAAATCAATAAGGAATAAATTAGGAGATGATGCTAATTTGCCAAAATATATTGAAACTGTGATTGGTTCAGGTTACCGATTCCTCAAAGAAAAAAAATAATTATTAAACAAAAAATGATTTTATTACTATGTATAAATTGACTATAAAACAAAGAATTATTCTTAGCTCAACGGGATTGGTATTTATACTTTCTGTTTTATTATTATTTTTTGTCAATTATATAGCCCCTGGGGTGATTTCAAATCAGACAGGCTCACCCGACCTTTATATACTCTATAGAGTAACAAGTTCATCAGGTGAAAGCGAAGAATTGAAAGCGCCACCAATCTTTTTCTTCGAACCAGAAGAGAGAAAATTTCTTTTTTCTAATATAGATTATTTACTTGCTATTCGAGCAACATCAATCATAGGACTAGTTATCACAATCATTCTTAGCTTTGCGGGTTCCAAATGGATCGCGGATTTTTCATTACAGCCAATACGAAAAATTAATGAAATGATAAATGAAATCCAAGCAGATAAATTGGGTAGCAGGCTAAATTATTCAGGGCCAGATGATGAAATAAAGGTACTCGCGGATTCTTTTGATAAGATGCTGGGAAGGCTTGACAATAGTTTTATAGAACAAAGCAACTATAGCTCAAATCTGGCGCATGAACTTAGAACACCCTTATCCAATCTTCAGCTCAATCTTGAAATACTTAAATCCGACCCCAGTGTTAATATTGAAACATACAAAGAATTTAATGAACAAGTTGAACATAGCTTGATAAAAATGGAAAATCTTGTGCAGAACTTATTACTTTTATCTAGATCGAATTATGAAATCAATCAGGAATATATATATTTAGAAGTATTGTTTGAAGAAATCTTCACAGACCTCTCATTAATAGCAGAACAAAAAAATATTAAGTTAAATCTCATAAGCAATCAAGAAGAACCAATTCAAGGTGATTTTGTTCTCCTCCAACAAGCCTTCTCAAATATTATAGAAAATGGGATTAAATACAATCGACCCAATGGCATGGTAAAAGTGCTAGTTAATCAGTTAGGAGAGAACTGTATAATTTGTATAAAAGATACTGGCCAAGGAATATCTGACAAAGATATGGAGCATATATTTGACAGGTTCTACCGATCTAGGGAATCAAGAATCGAATACAGTTCTGGACTTGGACTAGGACTTTCAATCTCATCTCATATTATTAAATTACACAAAGGAAACATAGAGGTTACCAGTGAAATTGGAGAAGGTAGTACCTTTAAAATTACTCTACCTATAAAAGGTAACAAATGTAAGTTTTAAAATTATTTTTTTTCTCTCATACATAACTTAAGTATCCATCATTAGAATATGTATTCTAATCTAATTATTAAAGTTTTACAGAAAGTTTACAGAGACTTTAAGCGCTCAATGCTACAATAATAATGTATGTTTTACATGTTTTGGCTATACCTGAAAGGAGGTTTTTATGCCTAGTAAAAAAAACGTAAAACTTGTCGTTGCAATCGGATTGATGTTACTTGGCTTAATAATGACCGTTGCTGTATCACAAGCAGATACAAAAGAGGTTCATTGCTATTCAGTTCTTTCACCTATAGAATCTAGCACAGGTTTCTCAAAAATAATAGAAAGTGGTTGCTTTGATTCTTTCCCCGAGTCGATTGAGGCTGCTACATCTGGTCAAGTAATTCTACCGGAAGATGTAGATCCAGCGACACTAACCGATTCTGATCTCAATCCACATTTAGATTTTAATCGAATTGTTCCTAATACAACAACTGTGATTGGCATTGATTATAAGTATAGTAATTTTGGTGGCAGCTCCTATACATGGACAGTAACAGGTGTAGGGTGTACTGATTCTCTAAGTTACGGTATTAGTCAGATGCCTTCTGGTTGGGACAATTCGGTATCCTCAGCCAGGTCCTATGCAAATTGTAACCATTACTATCATTGGGAGAATAAAGACAATAAAGGTGCAGTTTTAGATTGTGGAACGAGTTGCAGTTCCATGGGTGTAATGGATAATCAGACTTCTTCTGAACAATGGCACAAGTAACATCTTTAAGCATAATAATGAAAACAGCTCGCCCCAAAAGGCGAGTTGTTTTCATTAATTGTCAATAACAAAACATAATTAATAACCAGTTGGTGTTTTAACAGTGAAAATATTATTTTTTATCTTGTTCATTACATTGTCAAGCTGATCAAAATGTTTATAATCGTGAAATTACTCAAATATTATACTTAGGTCTTATATTCATATATAATCAAAATAATTATAAAATAATGCAAGATTATGAAAACACCCAATTTTAACTTTTAGTCTTATAATTAATTTATGACCTTTGCAATCACTCAAGCCCGCATCTGGTATCAATCTGCCGACCCCGTGCACGATTTTGAGCACGTGCTGCGCGTTTATCACATTGCCGAGAAAATCGCTCTAGCCGAGGGCGCAGACCTGGAGATCGTGCATGCCGCTGCCTTGCTGCACGATGCAACCGGAGCAGCACCTAGCGGTGATGGCAATCAGCGCTTAGAACATCACTTGGCCTCAGCGCAGTTCGCTGGCGAGGTCCTCAGCGCCGAGGGTTGGCCAGAGGAACGCATCCAAGCGGTGCAGCACTGCATCCGAGCGCACCGCTTCCGTCATCAGGGCGAGCGCCCGCAAACGCTGGAAGCCATGTGCCTCTTCGACGCCGATAAACTGGACGTGCTCGGCGCAATTGGCGCTGCCCGCACGATCGCCTTCGCCACATTGGCTGGTCAGCCTGCCTATGCTGAGCCTTCGGAGCAGTTCCTCCGGGAGGGTAAAACAGAGCCCGGCGAGCAGCACAGCGCTTACCACGAATATCTCTTTAAGCTGCGCAACGTGAAAGATGCGCTTTATACCGCAACCGGCAAAAGCTTAGCTGCTCAGCGGGATGCCTTCCTGAGGGCGTTTTTTGAACAGCTGCAGGCAGAGTGCCGCGGGGAAAGGTAGGAAACATGCTTGGTGCTATCATTGGGGATGTCGTTGGCTCGGTCTATGAGTTCCACAACCACCGCGCGCTTGATTTTCAGCTTTTCACGCCGAATTCCACCTTTACCGATGATAGCGTACTGACTTTTGCCACAGCCAAGGTGCTGCTGGATGGATTGGATTACGCCGCCACTTATCAGGACTTTGCCCGGCGTTACCCCAACCGGAGCTATGGCGGCTATTTTTATCGTTGGATTTACGCAAAGGACCCTCAGCCCTATAACAGCTTTGGCAACGGTTCCGCAATGCGCGTCAGTCCAGTGGGCTTTGCATTCGAGAGCATGGAAGAGACCTTAGCGGAAGCCCAGCGGAGTGCTGAAGTGACCCACAATCATCCGGAAGGCATCAAAGGCGCGCAGGCGGTCGCCTTAGCAATTTACCTTGCACGCAATGCTGCCAGCAAACCCGAGATCCGGCAAGAGATTAGCTCCCGCTTTGGCTATGACCTCTCCCGCACGACGGAGCAAATCCGCCAGGTGAACCGCCACGATGAAACCTGCCAAGGCACTGTCCCGGAGGCAATCATCGCATTCTTAGAATCCAATGACTTTGAGCAAGCTATCCGCTTAGCTATTTCGCTAGGCGGGGATAGCGACACGATTGCTTGCATGACCGGCGGCATTGCCCAAGCCTTCTATGGCGGCGTGCCACAAGAAATTGCCACCGAAACCCTCGCCCGGCTGCCCGAGGAATTTGTGCAAATTTTGGAACGCTTTAATGCTAAGTATCTCCCGAATAATGCCAATTCAATCTAACTGTTCATCCCAGCCTTCTATACTATTTATTAACAAAATATTCTCCAGTGATGATACAATTCAAGCACTTGTTAATTCAAAGTGCCGGAATGTTAATGGATTTTCTGCTCCCAATATTTTTTGATAGCGAGCTGAACCCAGCTGAGGGTATAGGTTAAACCGATGACCACTGCAATGATCATCCTCCTGATCATTATTGCGATTGCCATCGTGCTCTTTAGTCTGGATGCATTACCAGCTGATGTGATTGGCATCGGCATTATGATCGCGCTGATCATCACAGGCATTCTCACGCCAGAAGAAGGCATTGCCGGTTTTGGCTCGGATACCGCTATCAAAACTTTGGGGTTGCTGCTGCTGACCACAGCCTTAATCAGAACGGGATTCGTTCAAATGGTCACACGCTGGATCATCGAACAGGTCGGCGAAGATAAAAACCGACTTTTCTGGTTGGTATCTTTAGCCACAGCGGGAATGGGCTCCTTCACCAGTAATACCGCTTCTACGGCTTTTTTCCTGCCGGTTACGTTGAGTATTTCCAAGAAACTCAAGCAGCATCCCTCAAAAATGCTCATGACGGTAGCTTTTGCTGCCATCCTTTCCAGTTCGATGACCGCCATTGCTACCTCTACCAACTTGGTGGTCAGTGGGTTGTTGACCGACTATGGTTATGCCCCGATGGGTATGTTCGAATTGACGCCCGTCGGCATTATCATCTTAATTGTCGGTTTAGTCTATATGTTCTTCATCGGCAGGAAGCTCATCCCCGAGCGTGACTTGGGCGAAGACAATGCCTTGCCGCGCAATTCTCGCTATTATGCTGAAGTTATCGTCCCAAAAAAGTCCGAGTGGGTAGGCAAGGAGATCCGTAAGCTGGGTTTGAAGAACGGTTTTGATATGGCGATCATCTCAATGCACCGGCCCAAAGAAGGAGACCTTAAGCCAACAGAAAAGACAAAAATAAAAGCCGGTGATTCGCTGGTATTGGATGGCAGCCGCGAAGGGATTTTTGCACTGAACGACCTCAAGGTGGTGCGCTTTACCGGCAACCCTGAAGATGAACTTTCGGAGACCCTAAAAAAGAAACATGGCATGGCGGAAGTGGTGTTACTGCCCACTTCGCCTTTGGTAGGGCACACGCTGCGTGAACTAAAACTCCGCAAGCGATTTGGTATAGAAGTGCTGGGCATTCAGCGCCGCGGAAAGACATTACACGAACGCTTGATGAAGGAGCGTTTGCAGATTGGCGATCAGCTGCTCATCCACGGTGACCCGCAGACGATCGCTAGCTTAGAAAATGACGATAGCTTCCGTATTATCAGCGACACAATTGAAGCGCCCGTGGATACGAAAAAAGCCCCCTTAGCACTAGGCATATTTGTCCTGACGATCCTCTTAGCTTCCACAAACATTATGCCCCTGGCTGTAGCAACGATGGTTGGTACATTTCTCATTTTCCTAACCCGCTGCATCACACCAGCCGAAGCGTATCGGTCGATGAATTGGAGTGCGCTTATTCTGATCAGCTGCATGTTAGCCTTGGGGAAGGCAATGGAAGTTTCAGGATTAGCGACCTATTTGGCGAGCCAGGTTGTTAATCTGATGGGTTGGCAAAATCCTAAACTTTTATTGGGCGGCTTCTTTTTATTATCTATGATCCTGACGCAGCCGATGTCCAATCAGGCTGCGGCAGTGGTGGTCCTACCGATAGCAATTCAGACGGCGCTACAATTAGGCTTGAACCCGCGTAGTTTTGCAATGATGATCGCCATTGGCGCGGCGACTTCGTACATAACCCCGCTCGAGCCAGCATGTATGATGGTCTACGGACCAGGCAACTACCGTTTTATGGACTTTGTCAAAGTCGGCTCGCTGCTCACGGTAATTGTTTTCGCCATCGCTTTGCTGATGGTTCCGGTTCTCTGGCCTCTTTAGTTGGTTCTCATTGTGTTGCACAAGCGATGCACGGATCAAAAGCGCGCACGACCCTGCCTACCGCTTTCTCCAGCTCCAAGTTAATCCCCTCCGGATGGATATAGCGATTGCCTGCAACCATCAACGCCCTCTCGATAGCACGCATGTTATGCACCGTCGGGATAATGAACTGCGCATCCGAAATCACACCATTCTCGACCACATAACGGTGAATCAGCGGTCCACGCGGAGCTTCCACCAGCCCATATCCAATTCCATCCTTCACCTGATAGCCAACCACTGTGTCGCCACTGCTTAAGTCTTCCGAAAGCAGCTCAATAGTCCGCTCCATCGCATAGACCAATTCAATACCGCGGCAGAGGTCAAAAAGCATGATAGCATGCGCGGGAGAGCCAAAGTTGTTCCTAAAACGCTGCAGATAGCCATCGGCAATCGGCGTCGCAAAGGAAGAAGTGATGTTGATGCGCGCTAAGCTGTTGGCGCGCAAGATTTGTCCCTGATAGCTGGTCTTTCCAGCATAGGAGTAGTCAGTCTGCTCAAACTGGATGCGCTGCTCGAACTCCTCTGGCGTGAAGTGCTCTTTCTCCTCGCCATCAGGGCTAAGTATGCGTAAATGTCCGCTGTTTAGCTTAGGTTTAACCGATGTGGTCGAGGAGATGTAGTAAGTTGGCTCATCATCACCCCAGCTCCCGATACGTTCACCCATTACCATCGACATATCCCAATAAGTATTAAAAAGCTCGCACGCTACTGGCAGCATTTCATCCAGCTCCTTGAGCATTTGCTCAGCAGCCTCGCGCGGGATGCCACCGGAAACACCGCCGATATGCGCCTTGATGGGGTGAATGAACTGCCCGCCCGCCAAAGTGATCAAATCTGTGCCCACTTTGCGTACTCTCAGCGCCTTTTGAGCAATGGAAAATTGCGCCTCGCGGCTGGCTTCACTTTCATCCATATGGAATAAGCTCTCAGCGTCCACACGGTCCGGCATGGTGAAAATAAACAACGATGTTGCTTGGTTCTGAATCAGCTGCCCCAAAAGCAGCACTTCACGGATGGTATTGGCTAAAGGCGGCGGCGTGACGCCAAAAACATTTTCCAGCGCCTTCACCGAGGCAACATGGTGGGCGGTGGAGCACACCCCGCAGATGCGCGGCACAATCACGGGCATTTGCTCAGCGGGTGTGCCGACCACAAAGTTGCGGAAGCCGCGCAGCTCCACGGCTTGGAATTGAGCTGTCAGCAGCTTGCCGTTTTCTACTTCCATGACCACGCGGGCATGCCCTTCGATGCGGCTGAGAGGGAAAGTGAGAGTTGTCATCAGAGCACCTTATCCTTGCTGCGGATGCGTCGATCTCCGCCAGCATAATCCGAAAATTGAAACAGGAACATGGAGAGCTGTGGGGAACGCAATGCTTGGTTCAATTCCTCAGGTGGGATGTTGGTCATGCGTTCGAACACGCGCTGAATATTTTCAAACCAAACGGTTGACTCACGTTCGATAAAGGCGTTGGAAGGTCCGCGGCAACCCACACAGGGGTGACCGGCACGTGTGCATGGTGCTCGGCAGCCACCGCGCGTGGAGGTACCAACGCACAGAAAGCCTTGGTTCACCAGGCAGATTTCTGGGTCGGGGCTGCCTTTTTCGAAGCCAGTAATGTGGTCAGGTTTCATATCGTTGAGTTTGCGCCGTCCGCATTCGCCGCACACATTTGCCGATGCCTTGAAGCCCTGCGGGTCCATCAGCGCTGCCATGAAGAGCTCCGGCGTGGGCGGGCAGCCCGGCAGGTAAAGGTCTACATCCACAAAGGAATCCACGGGATGCGTTTTATTGAGCAGCTGGGGTAAATGATAGCGCTTAGCTTGGGTGCGAAAGAGCTCCCGCACCTCATCGCGATCGCCGAGGTTTGTCACCCCGCCAGAAATGGCACAGGTGCCCACCGCAATGACACGCTTGACGTTCTTGACTGCCCGCTGTAGGTTGTAGACGTCTTCATCGTTGCGCACACCCCCAGAAATCAACAACACTTCGGTATCTTCGGGGATGCGGTGGGTTGAGACAACCAAGGGCATATAGACAAGCTGGTATTTGTCATACCATTCATTGGCATTGAGTAAGGAGACTTCACAGCCTGCGCAGCCCGAAAGCTGCAAAACGGCAAACTTGGGCAGCTGTTTTGAATCATTTTCCATTGAGGCTCCTATTCCACAGAAAAAGCCAAGTTATACACAGAATTTAAGCTTTTATCCACAGGTTATTCACATCGGATTTATCTGAATTTTACCCTGATTTTGAATTGGTCTCATCTAGGAGAACCACTTGTAAGAGCAACAGAATAATGTCCTAGTGTAGCAAAATAGAAATGTCCTAATCAAGATTCGGAGCTATGAAATCGTCACTCATTATTCCGAGTTTTTTCAAAGGAACGAAAAAATCATGACGAACAGCGAAATAGAGCCTTTCCCCTCTTACTCCCCTTCCCAGCGAACTAATATTTATAAGATTATCCT
>ENA-UPSM01004677-UPSM01004677.1-activated-sludge-metagenome-genome-assembly--contig:-NODE-4677-length-14244-cov-5.347382_pt1 | contig 14244 bp, 12 predicted proteins | sample MGYA00238181_ERZ773283 | MGnify/ENA primary metagenome ERZ773283 (study PRJEB29023, sample SAMN05720199) | activated sludge metagenome | isolation source: Anaerobic digester | place: Japan... | reverse complement strand
TACCCCACCAGGAGGGAGCCGATTACGTCAAGAGCAACAAACTTACCCTGCTTAAATAATAATGTATTGTGGTAACGACGAATTTTGTGTCTCAAGAAGAGAGTGGTGTTTTTATATTTCCTGCTTTTAGGAAGGTTGAATAAAAAAGGCAAAGGCGGCAAAATAATGGCAATCAAGAAATCCGAGCTCTACTCCTCCCTCTGGAGAAGCTGTGACGAATTGCGTGGCGGTATGGACGCCTCGCAGTACAAGGACTATGTCCTGGTTCTGCTTTTCGTGAAATACGTCTCCGACCGATACGCCGGCCGGAAGGATGCGCTCCTCGACATCCCCCCGGGCGGCAGCTTTGCCGACATGGTGGCCCTCAGAGGTGACAAGGAAATCGGCGACAAGATCAACAAGGTCATCGGAAGGCTGGCCGACGCCAACGGCCTTCGGGGCGTCATCGACGTGGCCGACTTCAATGATGAAGGGAAGCTCGGCAAAGGCAAGGATATGGTGGACCGGCTCTCCAACCTGGTGGGCATCTTCAACACACCCTCGCTGGATTTCCGCAACAACCACGCCGAGGGTGACGACCTGCTGGGTGACGCCTACGAATACCTGATGCGCAACTTCGCCACGGAATCGGGCAAGAGCAAGGGCCAGTTCTTAACGCCGGCGGAGGTTTCCCGCATCATGGCCAAGGTCGTCGGCATCGGAAACGCCAAAAGCGTCAGCCAGTCCGCCCACGATCCCACCTGCGGCTCCGGCTCGCTGATGCTGAAAGCCCATGCCGAGGCGAAGAGCAGCACGGGCCTGGATTTGGCCCTTTACGGACAGGAGATGGACAACGCCACGGCAGCCCTGGCGCGCATGAACATGATCCTGCACGATTGCCCCACAGCGGAAATCTGGCAGGACAACACGCTCTCCAGCCCCCACTTCAAGGAAAGCGACGGCCGCCTCAAGACCTTCGACTTCGTCGTCGCCAATTTCCCCTTCTCCTCCAAGGCCTGGAGCAATGGCTTCGACCCGGCCAACGACCTGTACGGACGCTTTGCTTACGGCATTCCGCCAAAAAAGAACGGCGATTTTGCCTTTCTGCTGCACATCCTCGCCTGCCTCAAGAGCACGGGCAAGGGCGCCGTCATCCATCCCCACGGCGTGTTGTTCCGCGGCGGCGCGGAGGCCGTCATCCGCCGGGAGATCATCCGGCGCGGCTACATCAAGGGCATCATCGGGCTGCCGGCAAACCTTTTCTACGGTACGGGCATCCCCGCCTGCATCCTCGTGCTGGACAAGGAAAACGCCCACGCCCGTAAGGGCATCTTTATGATCGACGCCTCGAAGGGCTTCATCAAGGACGGTAACAAGAACCGCCTGCGCGAGCAGGACATCCACCGGATCGTGGACACCTTCACGCGACAGGCGGACATCCCGAAATACGCCCGCATGGTGCCGCTCTCCGAGATCGCCGACCCGAAAAATGACTTCAACCTCAACATCCCGCGCTATATTGACAGCACGGAGCCCGAGGACCTGCAGGACATCGACGGCCACCTGCGCGGCGGCATCCCAGAGCGCGACATCGATGCCCTGGATCGCTTTTGGCAGGTTTTCCCCGGCCTGCGACCACTGCTGTTCGAGTCGGCGGGCCGCCCCGGATACTGCCGCCTGAAGCTACCCGTATACGACCTCAAGGCCACCATCGGGGGCCGCGGAGAGTTCACCGCATTCGCCGCCTCCATCAACGCCCTGTTTACACAGTGGAAGCAGAAAAACTCCCCGCGCCTTAACGGCTTCACTAAGGGCGACCATCCCAAGGCGCTTATCGAAACTCTATCCGAAGACCTGCTGGAAAACTTCCAGGATGCGCCGCTTCTCGATCCCTATGACCTGTATCAACACTTGATGGACTACTGGGCCGAAGCCATGCAGGACGATGCGTACATGATCGCCGCCGACGGTTGGCAGGCCGCCGCGAAGCCCCGGCCCATCGTCGAGGGCAAAGACAAGAAGACGAAGGAGAAGCCGGATTTCATCGTGGGCAAGCAGAAGTTCAAGGCGGACCTGATCCCCGTTTCGCTTCTGGTTGCCCGCTACTTTGCCGCAGAACAGGCCGCCATCGAAACCCTTGAATCCGAATCCGCCGCCATAGCCCAGACACTGGAGGAAATGGCCGAAGAGCATGGCGGCGAGGACGGGCTGCTGGCGGAGGTGAAAAACGACAAGGGGAAAATCCCCAAGGCCGCCGTGACGGCGCGGATCAAGGAGATCAAATGCGATGCGGATTTCGCCGATGAAATGAAGATGCTCAACGAATGCCTCGCCCTGATTGAAAAAGAAACCGAAGCCGAAGGCCGCATCAAAACCGCCCGGAAGGCCCTGGAGGCCAAGGTGGCGGTACAATACGGCAAGCTCACCGAAGCGGACATCAAGGCGCTGGTTGTGGATGACAAATGGCTGGCCGCCCTGGCCGCATCGGTGCAGTCCGAACTGGACCGTGTTTCCCAGGCCCTCACCGGCCGCATCCGGCAACTGGCCGAACGCTACGCCACTCCGCTGCCGCAGCTCACAAAGGAAGTGGAATACCTCGCGGCCCGCGTGGCTGAGCACCTCAAGAAGATGGGGGCGGAATGGAAATAAAGCCGGGATACAAGCTGACCGAGGTGGGGGTGATTCCGGAGGGGTGGGATGCGAAACCGCTGCGATCTGTTCTTTCCAATGGAAGACTTGGCGGTAACTATCCAAATCAAAACACAGAATCCGAGTTTCCGCTCATGAAAATGGGGAACATTGCTCGTGGTTACTTCGACATGTCCAAAGTCGAATTTATCACACCTGGAGTAACTCCAGAAAGTCAACACCAGCTTGTTTCCGGTGACGTGTTATTCAACACGCGAAACACACTCGAACTTGTCGGTAAGGTCGCGATCTGGCGCGGTGAACTTCCAGTTGCCTACTATAACTCGAATCTAATGCGATTAGAGTTCGACACCAACGAAGTTTGCTCCAACGAATACGCCAACTACGCCCTGAACACTGCCGTCTCAGTAGCAAGGCTTCGGACACTTGCCACGGGCACGACGAGTGTCGCCGCGATCTACACGCGTGACTTAATGGGATTGCGGATCGTTGTCCCACCGAAGCCCGAACAACGCGCCATCGCCGAAGCGTTAAGCGATGTTGATGCGCTGATCGGTGCGCTGGATCGGCTCATCGCCAAGAAGCGCGATCTCAAGCAGGCCGCCATGCAGCAGCTCCTGACCGGCCAGACTCGCCTCCCCGGCTTCAGTGGGGAGTGGGAGGTGAAGCGGTTGGGAGGCTTCGGGAACTGTTTGCGTGGTGTCAGCTACAAGGGAGATGCTGACTTATCACCTTATGACACTGAGTATACGATACGTCTATTGCGGGCAAACAACATACAGAATGCACTCGTTGTGAGCAACGAACTTCAATTTGTGAATAAAAATTGTGTTTCTTGTCATCAAGTTCTCATGGATGACGATATTCTCATTTGCATGGCAAACGGTAGCAAGGACTTGGTGGGAAAGGCAGCAAGATTCAGCGTTAGGGACGGATATCGTTACACGTTTGGAGCTTTCATGGGGTGTTTCCGGGTTAATAAAGGGCTGGCTCAGCCTATCTTTATATCGTTTTTATTCCATACAGGCCGTTATAGGAACTACATCGCTAATCTGACCGCTGGTTCAAGTATCAACAATTTGAGACCAAGCGACATTGAATCGTTGGAATTTATTACGCCATCAAATGAAGAACAAACCGCCATTGCCGCCGTCCTCTCCGACATAGACGCCGAGATTGCCGCTCTGGAGGCCCGGCGTGACAAGACCGGGCTACTCAAACAGGCGATGATGCAGGAGCTGCTCACCGGCAAAACCAGATTGATCTGAGGTGAAAATGAAAAACTACTACAGGGTCATGCTCGGACAGGGAAGCAAGTATGCAGCGGAGTGCTTCGCCGGAAACTTCATCGGAGTTGACTTTGGAATCCGCCAGGATTTATCCGGAAAGCTGCACGAAGACTGGCGTGCATTCAACAAGTCTTTTATTCCGTTTATGCTGGAAATCATCCCCGACTTGACGAAGATCGGGGCAGGACTGCGATGCGGCTTCCTGTGGACCGTGTCAAAAGGTATTCAAAAGGAAGACATGGTTTTGTGTCCCGATGGCAGCGGTCACTATCACGTGGGGGAAGTGAGTGGCGATTATTACTATCACCCTGACGGGGTACTGCCTCACCGGCGCCCTGTCCAGTGGTTCAACCAGACCATCGACCGCACCGATATGAGTGATGAACTCAAGAAATCCACAGGTTCCATCGGAACAGTCAGCAATATCTCGGGTTACCATGAGGAAATCGAAAAGCTGATCGCTGGCGGCAAGCCGTCTGTGATCATATCGACGGACCCGAACGTGGAGGACCCCGCGGCATTTGCGATGGAGAAACACCTTGAGGATTTTCTGGTGCAGAACTGGGTGCAGTCGGACCTGGGCAAGGACTATGACATTTTCGAGGAGGATGGGGACAAGGTTGGGCAGCAGTACCCGACCGATACCGGCCCCATTGATATTCTGGCCATCAGCAAGGACAGAAAACGGCTGTTGGTAGTCGAATTGAAGAAGGGCCGGGCCAGCGATGTCGTGGTGGGTCAGACGCTCCGGTATATGGGATTTGTCCAGGAGGAGCTGGCAGAAGAGGGGCAGAGTATCAAGGGTGCCGTCATTGCCCTGGAAGATGATCAGAGAATCAGAAGGGCGTTGGCGATGGTCCCGGCAATCGACTTTTACCGCTATCAGATCAGCTTCAAATTGGTGAAGGCTTGACATGAGTGTCGTCGGGCAGAAGGAAAGAAAGACGCAGCAGCGCGTGGTGAAGCTCTTCCGGGAAAGTCTCGGCTACGACTATCTCGGCGACTGGACGGATCGCGCAGGCAACAGCAACATCGAGCTGCACTATCTGCGGACTTTTTTGAAGATCAAACAGGGCTACGATGACACATTGATCGACAGGGCGATATTTTTGTTGGATCGGGCGGCGGGCGATACCAGCAAGAGCCTCTATGACCGCAACCGCAACGTCTATGAGATGCTGCGCTACGGTGTGAAGGTGAAGCCCGACATCGGCGAAAACACCGAAACCGTCTGGGTTATCGATTGGAAAAACCCGCAGAACAACCACTTTGCCATTGCCGAGGAAGTGACGATCCTCGGCGCGGATGACAAGGCCCATGAGAAGCGGCCCGATGTGGTGCTCTACGTCAACGGCATCGCCCTGGGCGTGCTGGAGCTCAAGCGCTCCACCATCTCGGCGGCCGAAGGCATCCGTCAGAACCTGGACAACCAGAAAAAAGTCTTCATCGAGCCGTTTTTCTCCACCATGCAGTGGATCATGGCGGGTAACGACACGGAAGGCCTGCGCTACGGAACCATCGGGACACCTGAGAAGTATTATCTGACCTGGAAGGAACCGAGTTCAATTGAAAACCCATTGGACAGGGCGCTGATCCAGCTCTGCGATAAGACGCGTTTCCTGGAACTGATCCACGATTTCATTGTCTTCGACGCTGGTGTCAAGAAGCTTTGCCGACACAACCAGTACTTCGGTGTGCGTGCCGCACAGGAATTCATCAAACGGCAGGAAGGCGGCATCATCTGGCACACTCAGGGCTCCGGAAAGAGCCTGACCATGATCTGGCTGGCCAAGTGGATCAGGGAGCACGTGACGGACTCTCGCGTACTGGTCATCACGGACCGGACGGAGCTTGACGAGCAGATTGAGAGGTTCTTTCTGGGCGTCAGTGAAGGCATCTACCGCACGAAAAGCGGCGCGGACCTGATCGCCACGCTTAACGCCGCGACCCCGTGGCTCGTGTGCTCGCTGATCCACAAGTTCGGCGGTAAAAAAGACGAGGAGGAGGTCGGTGACATCCCGTCCTATATCGCGGAGTTGAAACGAGCACTGCCGCCGGGATTCCGGGCCAAGGGAAACCTGTTCGTTTTCGTAGACGAATGCCACCGCACACAGTCCGGCGAACTGCACGAAGCCATGAAAGGCATCATCCCGCATGCCGTATTCATCGGCTTCACCGGCACGCCATTGCTCAAGGCCGATAAGAAAAGCAGCATCGAAATTTTCGGCCGCTACATCCATACGTACAAGTTCGACGAGGCCGTCCGGGACAAAGTCATCCTCGACCTGCGCTACGAAGCCCGGGACATCGACCAGCATATCATCTCACAGAAGAAGATCGACGAGTGGTTCGAGGTCAAAACCAGGGGGCTCAACGATCTGGCCAGGGCGCAGCTCAAACAGCGCTGGGGAACGCTCAAGAAGGTTCTGAGCTCGAAATCCCGGCTGGAAATGATCGTGGCGGACATCCTGATGGACATGGCCAGAAAGCCGAGACTGATGGACGGCCACGGCAATGCCATGATTGTTTCGGGAAGCATCTACCAGGCCTGCAAGCTCTACGAGCTTTTCGACAAAACGGAACTGGCAGGCAAGTGCGCGATCGTCACTTCCTACCGTCCTTCGGTGGCCGACATCAAGGGTGAGGAATCCGGCGAGGGGCTCACGGAGAGGCTGCGCCAGTATGAGATTTACCAGAAGATGCTGGCCGAGTGGTTCGACGAGGCCCCGGAGAAGGCCGTCAACAGGGCGGATGAATTCGAGAAGGCGGTCAAGAAGAAGTTCATTGAAGAGCCCGGGCAGATGAAGCTGCTGATCGTGGTGGACAAGCTACTGACCGGATTTGACGCGCCCCCGGCCACCTACCTTTATATCGACAAGAAAATGCAGGACCACGGGCTGTTTCAGGCCATCTGCCGCGTGAACCGCCTGGACGGCGACGACAAGGAATACGGCTACATCATCGACTACAAGGACCTGTTCAAGAGTCTGGAAGGGGCCGTCAAGGATTACACCTCCGAGGCATTTGACGGTTACGACAAGGAGGATGTGGCCGGTCTACTGCAGGATCGGATTACCCAGGCCAGAGAGCGCCTTGAAGAGGCACGGGAGGCGATCAAGGCGCTGTGCGAACCCGTCGAGCCCCCCTGTGATTCGGCGGCCTATTTGCACTATTTCTGCGCCCGGGAGCCGGGCAATTTGGATCAGCTCAAGGAGAACGAGCCCAAGCGGCTGACACTCTATACGCTCACGGCATCGCTGCTTCGTGCCTATGCCAATGCGGCCGACGAGATGGAAGCTGCCGGATACGGCGACGAGAATATCCGCACCATTCAGGATGAGGCGGACCACTACAGCAAAGTACGCGACGAAGTTAAGCTGGCCAGCGGCGACTACATCGATTTGAAGATGTACGAACCAGCCATGCGTCACCTCATCGACACATATATCCGTGCGGAAGAAAGCGAGAAAATATCATCCTTTGATGATCTGTCTCTCATCGATCTCATCGTAGATCGTGGCGCTGACGCTGTGAAGCAACTGCCGGAAGGCATCCGGACAAACCGGGAGGCCGTGGCCGAGACCATCGAAAACAACGTCCGCAAGCTCATCATCGACGAGCAGCCCATCAACCCGAAGTATTACGAGAAGATGTCGGAGCTGCTGGATGCGCTGATCGCCCAGCGCCGCAAGGAGATGCTGGATTATCAGCAATACCTGGCCCGGATCGTCGAGCTGACCAGAAGAGCCAAGAACCCTCCGACGGATATTTACCCCACGGCTCTGAATACGGCGGCCAAACGGGCCTTGTACGACAACCTTGTCAAAGATGAACAACTGGCACTTGACGTGGACCAAGCGATCCGCAAAAGCCGTCAGGACAACTGGCGCGGCAACCCCTTCAAGATCAAGAAGGTGAAACTGGCCATCAAGGCTGCCCTGCAGGACAACGAAGAGCTGACCGAGAAAATATTGGAATTGGCGAAAAACCAGCATGAATACTGAAACGCACCGCATGACCGTCAGCGGCATTACCGTCGAGGTGGTGCGCAAGGCCATCAAGAACCTGCACCTGGGCGTGTATCCGCCTCATGGACGCGTGCGGGTGGCCGCGCCGCTGGCAGTAAGTGATGATGCGGTCAGGCTGGCGGTGATCACAAGGCTCGGCTGGATCAAGCGGCAGCGGGCAAAATTTGACACCCAGCCGCGGCAGTCCTTTCGGGAGATGGTCCGCGGCGAGAGCCACTACTTCCTGGGGCAGCGTTACCGGCTCAACGTGATCGAGCATAAAGGCGCGGGGAAGGTGGTCTTGCGGAACAAATCTGTCATGTATCTCTATGTACAGTTGGGCAGCGGTGCGGATCAGCGTGAGAATATCCTAAGACGATGGTACCGCGCTCAGCTCAAAGCCCTGGTCCCGCCACTGCTGGAGAAATGGCAGGAGGTGGTGGGCGTTGTAGCCGCCGACTGGGGTATACGGAAAATGAAGACCAAGTGGGGGGCCTGCAGCATTGACGACCGCCGCATTTGGATCAACCTGGAGTTGGCCAAGAAACCGCTTGAATGCTTGGAATACATAATCGCGCACGAGTTGATGCATCTGCTGGAACGTCATCACAGCGACGACTTCACAGCGAAAATGGACGCGGTCATGCCGCAGTGGAGGCTCATACGAAAAAAACTGAATGCAGGGCCTTTGGGGCATGAAAGCTGGAATTACTGAGATTGCTTGCATTCTGTGGGTGCAACTTTTTGTTATCATTGATCATACATTACTGATGAATATTGTAGAGGATTGAAGCAAACTTTTTTTCGTGAGGTGGCACATGCAACTTGAAATTTTCTGGAACAAACCAAAACCCCTGACAAAAGGAAGGGAATATACGCAAATCTACACATGCAATCTCAAAAAAATTCCGGAAACTTCGGGGATCTATATCTTTGCTCGCTACTATGACAGGAAATACTATGCCTTGTATGTGGGGCAATCGAAGAACCTGAAAAGCCGTGTGAAAGGGCATCTCAATAACCTCAAACTAATGAAACATCTTGAAAAGGCGAAAACGGGGAAGCGGGTGATTATAACCGGTACCGTCGTGACAAAAGGAGGTCAAAACCTAAAAAAGGCCCTGAACATCCTTGAGCGGGCGTTCATAAGACATTTCTTGTCTGAGGGTCATGATCTTGTCAATCACCAAGGGGTTAAGATCCCGAGTCATAAAATACAGTCAAGAGGACATATAAAAAAGTCTTTTATTTTGTCGTCGATATACCTGGAGAAAAAGAAGGGAGAATGATTTTTGTCTCATAGACATGACGACGGGGCTATGTTTTGATTTTTGCTTCGACCCCGCGCAAAATGGAATCCGGAACATAAGAATCTGTATGGCGAAACTTGATACCCTTGATGTTAATGACGGGATTAGGAAAAACCGTTGGTCTGGATTGTTAGGATAAGCGAAAGAGATCATAACCGAATTCAATGACGACCAATTCCGTTCCACTGCCAAATGTTTTGCAGGAGTTCATTGATTCTGTGCAATGGACTTTCGCCAAGACCATGCCGGAATGGCCCCACGAGTATATCGTCCGGGATCGAGTTGACGAAGACCTTTTTTTGTCACTGGTTAGTAACATCCGGGAACACGGATATGAAAGCAGCTTTTACCGCAAACCAATTACATACTTTGATGAAGACGGAATGGTTTACTGGACGATGGGCGAACCAATTGGAGAAACAACCATCATCAATCCCATATTTCGCACTTTTTCACAAGGCGGAGGGGGCATTTTCAGATTCACATTTCAGGGCATGACTGCAAAATTGCCACGGATGCCAGTATACCGGAATAAATCTGTCTGTCAACATTTTTCTTGACAGACAGACTCCATGATGGTAACAACGACTCAGGAGGTGCATCATGGAACTCACAGAATGGGCAAAGCTCCAGGAAGGTTTGCTGAAGGCTCAGTTATCTGTTATCCGTGGCTATATTAGAGGCGGTGATATTGGCGGTAAAGAGAGGGATGCCTCTCCTGATCAGCGTAAGTCACAGATGAGTATGGTTATGGACATACTCGCATCAGATGGAGCGCCGTTGCACGTGTCGGAGATCATTCGCCGGGTGGAGCAACAGTACGGGATAAAGCTGGACCGGGAGTCGATGGTGTCGGCCCTGACCAAGAAGGTGAAGAAAGAGGTGATGTTTGTCCGGACCGGCCCCAACATCTTTGGTCTGAAGGGACAGTAGAGATGGTCGGCGACGTTGGGAGTTTTACCTTGACGCATCTGCCGATCGTGAAGGCGTATGCGCAGCGCATGGGATTTGTGGAGATGATTGATCGGGCACTTCCTGGCGGCATGCATGCAAGCCCCGGGAAGGTAGTCTTGGGACTGGTGATGAATGTTCTCTGCGGTCGGTCGCCGCTTTACCGGGTGGAGGAGTTTTTTCGCACCCGTGACGTGGCGTTGCTTCTGGGAGAGGATATGACCGCCGGGATGCTCAACGACGACACCATCGGACGGGTTCTGGACCGCATTTACGAGTATGGCACATGGGAGATATTCTCCTCGGTTTGCATACAGGCCTTTCTGAACTTTGGCGTGGACTGTTCTGTTGTTCACCAGGACACCACCTCGGTGAGTCTGTGGGGAGATTACAAGCCGGCGCCCGGCGATCCCGTCCTGGTCACACATGGGTTCAGCAAGGACAAGCGGCCAGATCTCAAGCAGTTCATTTTATCTCTGCTGTGCGTGGAGGGCAATCTTCCCTGTCACGCAGGGGTTCTGGACGGCAACGCGGCGGACAAGAAAACCCATGGGAAGGTCCTCGCGGCACTTCCCGGGATCATGGCCCGTCACAAGGTGGGGGAGCAGGGGTTTATCTATGTGGCTGATTCTGCCTTGGCCACGCAGGAGAATCTCTCTGCCATGGAGAGTATTCGCTTTATCACCCGACTGCCGGGGAACTTCGGCGCCTGCGGGAAGCTGATTGGCAAGTCTGTTGCTTCCGGTCTCTGGCAGGATGTGGGGCGATTGTCGCACCGGAAAGTGAAGGGCAAGGAGATTTGTGCCAGTTACCGTCTACAGGAGGAAACCGTTGCACTCTACGCCAGGACGTACCGGGCGGTGGTGGTACACTCCGACGCCCATGACAGGCGACGGCAGAAACGTATCGATAAAGCTGTCAAAAAGGACGCGGCGGCACTGAAGGGTGAGGTGATGGTGTTGAGCCGCAAGGAGTTCTTCTGTCTTCCTGACGCTCAGGCGGCCGCGGCAACGTTGAAGGACGGCGATTTTCATCGAGTTTCCTTTTCCTTTGAAAGCCGCCCGGCATATACCCGGGGACGTCCTTGCAAAAATGGGAATCGTCACGTGCAGGGGATCCGCCACCGAGTGCTGGCGACCGTGAGCGAGAACCAAACTGCCGTGGAAAAGCTGCGGGAGGAGGCCGGCTGTTTTGTCCTTCTGACCAATGTGCCGGTGGAAGAAAAAATGGGGCTTGAAATTCTCAAAACCTACAAGGAGCAGGACGGCATCGAGAGAAACTTCGGGTTCCTCAAAGACCCCCTCGTGGTCAATGACGTATTCCTCAAGAAACCGCATCGCATCGAAGCCATGGGGCTTGTGCTGGTGCTCTCGCTGCTCCTTTGGCGCCTGATGGAACGGACCATGAGAAGTAAGGCCAGAACGGAAAACATCAGGCTCCAGGGCTGGAACAAAAGGGAGACAACCAGCCCCACGTCTTTCATGATGGCTTCCAAATTCTCACCTGTTTTCGTTGGTGTAGATGGCGACCGGCGGTTTCTGTTTGTTCCGCTGGACAAGGTGCAAATTGCCTATCTCAGTGCGCTGGAAGTTCACCCTGCCGTCTTTACGAAGATGGGATCAAGAACGGGTTGCATCCGGTCCGGATACCAGTGACAAGGATCTGAAAAAAATGGTCAAAAAGTGTTTCAAAAAGTGCGAAATATGGGATCAATCGATGCAGGAAAGAGGACACCTATGAGAGCCGCCGACTGAAGGGTACTCTGCATGATTCGTAAAGCGGCTCAAGAGGATTGTTGACATGGATTCTGTCAAGGGCCTGATTAAGCCTATCCCCGAAAAAGCCCCGCAGCCCGAAGTGCCCAACAAGCTCATGAAAGATTGCCCCACGTGCATCTACCGGGCCAGCGATGCTCGCGCGTACAAGAAACATCTTGCCGAGATGGAGAACCGCCTTGGTGTCGTCGAGCGCATCAAACGGAAGCTCGGAAACCTTTTCAACCACGACTAACTCAGGCTGGTTCTTGGCGTCGTCCATGGGTCCTGACCTATGCTTGACTTGACAGACACTGTCAAAACAAGTCTTGTCCGTATTCCTGGTGTCACGTACAAAGCAAGCAGTTGAGGGATCTGGCCAGACAATAGAATTCGGTTTGAAATGTGGAAATGTCGATAGCCAATATTTTTTGCCCTTGGCCTCATTTGTGTACTTCCTGAAGTCAAGCGTGCGGTTATTTTTATAGGGCTTGATCATTTGAATCGGTAATGAGTAACCATCATTTTTAATATTATGACCTGGGTCCCTCCTGTCGGGATATCCATTTCTTCATATCGCTTAGGAGTATATTTTTAAGCTCATCCGGCTGAAGGATTTTGATATTGGGCAACCATGCCTTGAGAGTATTCTTGATTTCGTCGAGACTGCCTACCTTGAATGAAACAACAATGGACCCGTCACTCCGCTCTTCTTTGATCTCCTGGTGTGGATACACCTTCCGACGACGAAAATAATGGGCGCATGATTTATCAACAGCAACGATGATCTCGATATTTCTTTCTGAGGAAAACCAGATATTGCTGCTCTCCTTTAGCATCCGGTCTACCTGCGTCGGTACAAAGCGGAAATTATTACCAAGAGGTTTAAAGTCTTTGATCTTGTCGAGAGCATATCGTTTAAATTTCTGATCACAGAGATCCTTCCCAACAAGATACCAGAATCCGTCAAAGAAACAGACCCTGTACGGCTCAATATTCACTTCAAAGGAAGCAAAGCCTTCGTATTCAAAAGTCCCCTGCCGCTTTTCGCGAATGGTTTTAACAATCCTATTGAACTGGCGCTTGTCCAATATGACGGAATCGTCGATCTTGATGAAAACCGGAGAAGTCGTCACATCCTCGTATAGTTTGTTGAAGATGTCATCCGCCGCTTGCTGGAACGGCTCACCAAGCTGTCCAACCAGGTTCTTGATGGCGATAACCAGGGCCAGTTCCGTCTCATCATAAACTTCAAAATTCTTCAAAATGGTCTTATCGAGCCGGTAGTTGCCACGGGAGAATTCACTCAAGGGAAAGTCCGCCTCCTTGAGCAAAAGCAAATCCCGCTGGATCGTCCTTGGCGTTGTCTGAAAATATCGGCTCAGCCAGGTCGTGGAAACCTTCTCCTTCTCCATAAAGATTTTGAGTATCTGACCGAGGCGAATGAGACGCTTCCGGGGGTTATCTGCAGCTATCATTGCTAATTCTCCTTTGGCACATGGTCGCACATATTCGGTTATCTCTTACGAATCAACGGTAAAGCGACAACCATATGTCTCAAAAAATAATGCGACACACAGTAGTCGTCTTATCATTGTTGAAACCCCTCATCCATGTTTATTTACACCCCAATATTTGGCGGGATGGTGAGTACTTCACAAATCTCAGCAGAAATGGAGCAGCGTATGAAAAAAACAGACCTCCTAATGGCGATAGATAAGGCAAATAGAATCTACACCGCGATACTTGAAGTGTTCCCAGTCTTTAAGATGGATAAACACTCTGATTTGAAGAAGATATATTTAGTTTTTTCAACACCGCATGGTCAATGTGAAATGACAGGCGACACCTTACAAATATTAAAATATTTTCCCGCCATGATTTCTGAATCAGCATTCAAAGACAAAACGATCCATATTCTTAAAACTCTTCAAGGACTTGAAATTGAATTAAAAAAAGCTGCCGGAGGAAACACCAAAGCAGAGATTCAGAAGAAAATTCAAGACGCTTCATGCCTCTTGAATGCAGTTCTGGAGAAACTCGAATTTAAAGAGGACACTTTCATTGAAATCAGATTCAACAGGCCAATATTGGATCTAATATTTAAAATGCAAAAAGATCCGCTTGTCTCGCAAGTACATACCCCGCAAAGCCAGGCGTCAATACGGATCGTGCTTGGTACGCTGATAGAGTTGGCACAGCGAGTGGATAATTTGGGAGTCAACAAAGATGAATACAAACAATTGTAGAAAAGGAGGCGGCAGCAGATGACCGATGGGGACGAGCAGAAGTTGGTGCTAAAAAT
>ENA-UPSM01004674-UPSM01004674.1-activated-sludge-metagenome-genome-assembly--contig:-NODE-4674-length-14251-cov-23.621090_pt1 | contig 14251 bp, 12 predicted proteins | sample MGYA00238181_ERZ773283 | MGnify/ENA primary metagenome ERZ773283 (study PRJEB29023, sample SAMN05720199) | activated sludge metagenome | isolation source: Anaerobic digester | place: Japan... | reverse complement strand
CGCCGGGCGAGGGACAGGTCACCGCCATCATCGGCACCGCCGAGATCGAACAACGAGTGTGGGCCACCGTCACCCTTCAAGACACCGGTATCGGCATCCCTGAGGAAGAAATCCCCTATGTCTTCGATCGGTTCTTCCGGGGCAAGATTCCGCAGCTGCTGCAAAAATCCGGCACGGGATTGGGCCTGGCGATCGTGAAGGAGATCGTCGAACTCCACGGCGGATGGACGACCCTCGAGAGCGAGGTCAATGTTGGCACGACGGTAACCCTCTACCTGCCGCTCCTCGGAAATAGAGAACCGTGAGCCGTGAGTAGAGAGCTGTCGCAGCCTTCGATCACGACTCCCAGCTCACAACTCACACGGTAACTGTTCAGCCACTGACTAAAAGACACAAGATTCCCTGGCGACTGCTGAAGATTAGGAATCAACTCTTGCCCCCTATCCCCTAACCCCTTCCCCCCGCGCAAGGCGCGGGGGGAAGGGGAACTTTTTTTGTGGGTTCTTGCAGGCGGGCGTAGCCCGCCTGCAAGAACCCCTTATTTTTTCTCCCCCCTTTCACCCGCGAGGGAAGGAGGGCCAGGGGGAAATCCTGCTTATTATAGAGAACTTTCACAATCAGCGGAAATCCACGTGAATCTGCGTCCAATACCTTCTCCTCTGAAAATGGCTCACGAATAAACGCAGATTTCATGGATCAGAAATTGAAGAGGATAGAATAAGACCTGCCCGGCCCCTGAAGGCCTGGCAGGTCTTGCGTGCAGCGCCTCACGCGCCCTCTCCCCGGCTCAGCTCTGCTCGATCAGCCCCTCCCGCCAGGCGTAGATCGCCGCCTGCGTGCGGTCCGAGAGGTGCAGCTTGCTCAGCAGGTTGCTGACGTGCGCCTTGACCGTGCGTTCGGTCACGACCAGGGCGTCTGCAATCTCGGCGTTGGACTTCCCCTGCGCGATGAGCTGCAGCACTTCCAACTCGCGCGGCGTGAGATCGGCGGCGGGATCGCGCGCCGGCGTCGGCGCCGAGACCTCTGCCATCAGTCGCCGGGCGATGCGCGGGTGCAGCGTCGCTTCGCCTACGGCGGCGGCGCGAATGGCCCGCAGCACCGTTTCCGCGTCGGCGTCCTTGAGCAGATATGAAAGCGCCCCCGCTTTGATCGCCGAGAAAATCAATTCATCTTGCACGTAACTCGTGAGCACCACGACCTGCGAGTGCGGGCTGATCTCCCGAATGCGGCGCGTCGCCTGCACCCCGCCCTGGTCCGAAGGCTCACGCCCCGGCTGCAGCGGCAGGACCAGGTCCATCAGCACCACATCGGGAACCTGCTGCGCCACGCCGTTGACAGCGCTGAGCGCATTGCCCGCCTCGCCGACGATAATGATGTCGGGCTGAGCGTTGAGATAGAAGCGCAGCCCCTTGCGCACCACGTCGTGATCGTCCACGATGAACACCGTGATGGGCTCCTCGGAGGATGGGGGTGGCGGTACACTGTTCGCGGCGGACATGGGCTTCACTTTCCCATCGCCCACATCAGGGCTGCGGCCACGCCCAGCGCCAGCAGCAGTCCCACCAGCACCAGCACGAACCCGCGTCTCTGCGCCGTCGGCGCCGACGTCCGCGCCGGCGGTTCCCGCAAGCGCACCATCACCACGACGAGAATCCCCAGGGGAATGAGGGCCAGCAGCACCCATTCCGGCCCTGCAGCAGCAACATCAGTGACATCGAATGTCGCGCCGCGTCCCGCCCAGAAGCCCAAGGGCACTCCCAACAACAGCCCCAGCACGAAAGCCGCCACACTGCGCCCATGGCCCTGGCGTGGCCGTTCCTCTTCCCCGTAGTCATACGGCAGTCCGCTCATTTGGCCCATGCTCGCCTCCTGTTATGCCTGTCGGCAGCGCGTCGCCGGCAGCGCCTCTGCCGGCGATAAAACTTTTCAGCTCGCTGCGCACCCGGTCTACTGGGGTTTCTTCGGCGTGAAGGGGAGTTCCCCCACCAGGAGCGTCGGCGTGACGCCCTCTTGCGTGAGGATCACCTTCGCGTTGTCGCGCAGCGCCGTCTCCGTCATCTCCATCTGGCGCAGCAACTGCGCGCTGCCCTGGAAGTACTGTTGCGCCGCCTCGTTGACCAGCCGAATCGCCTCGGCACGCCCTTCAGCAATCTCGATGGAGGCTTCCCGCTCGCCTTCCGCCTTGCGGATCGCCGCCTCGCGCTCGCCTTCCGCGCGTTGAATCGTCGCCAGCTTCTGCTGCTCCGCCGCCTCAAACTCGCCCGTTGCCAGCAGCCGCATCGCACGGCGTTCCTGCTCCGCCGTCTTCTGCTTGTGCATGGCCCGTTTGATGTCCTCGGGCGGATCAATCAACATGATCTCCACCTTGCTGACCACCAGCCCCCAATCATCGGCAAAGCGGTTCAGCACCGTCTGCAGGTTAGTGGCGATCTTTTCGCGCGCGACCAGGCTCTCATCCAACGTCAGATCGCCGAATTCCTGGCGGAGATTCGTCATCGCCAGCTGGATCACCGCGCGCTTCCAGTTGTCAATATTGTAGAACGTGCGCTTGATAGATTCCTCATCCGCCTTGGGGCGCACCCACATCACCCCGTCCACCCGAATCTCAACGTTGTCCTTAGTGATAACGGGCTGAGGGGGAATGTCCATGGTGTGTTCGCGGATGTCGCGGACGCGGATCATCTGGAAAATGGGAAGCTGGAAGCCCAGACCCGGCAGCACAAACCGCGAATACTTCCCCAGGAATTCCTGAATGCCCCGTTCGTAAGGCTTGAGCGTGTACACAAAACCGACGATTGTCCTCATAGCACTCCTTTCTCTGACCTGGAATTCTGTAGCGTAGAAAACCCAAAACTCTCTCCATCCATGGGGGATGCCGGATCGCCCGGCCCCCTTTCTCCCAACAGTCAGACCGTCGCCGGCTTGACCGCCTCCAACTCCGCCAGTACCAGACGCTCATCCAGCGTCCGCGCGACGATCATGGCGAGCAGCGGCAACGGCAGGGCCTGACGCAGGGTCAAGGAGAGATCATTGCCCGATCCCTGCAGCTCCGCAAGCGTCGCGCCGCCCTCATCATAAAGCGTCCACCTGTCCGGGGTCTCGCGCTCCGGCACGAGGCTGTAGCCGTGGTCGTCGAAATTCACCTCCGTCCAGCTGTGGATCTGACGGCCCTGATACTGCATCGCCGCCACCGCCTGCCGTTTGAAGGTGAGGATCGCCCGTCCCTGCTGTCCCCGCATCCGGCGCAGCTCCCAGGGAGCGCCTTCCATCTTCCAACCATAGCCGTTCACCGTGCTGTGAATTTCAATCAGCGGCACGCCGGAGATCGCCGACCGCAGCCGCCAGCTCGAGCGCAGGCCCAACAGCTTGCGGCTCTTGTTGGCGCAGTACGGCCCGTCCACAGGATCCACCAACGGACGCCGCAGGTTGCGTTGGTCGGCTGGCACCCAGGGCCAGGTCTGCCCCACGGGGATGACCAGCCGTTGCCCCAGCCAGGCCCAATTCTCCAGGCTGATGTCGGGGTGATATTGCGGCGCTCCGACTCCCGCCAGGATTGCGCCGTGACGCTCAGGCAGGTTCACCTCAGCCGTGACGGTCGTGCCGCACCCCAGATCGCTGTCCACGGTCAGACGCCCGCCCACACTCATCAAGCGCTCGGTCATGCTGGCAAGGCCCAGGCCCGATTGCGGCGTGCTCGTGTCGAAACCAACGCCATTGTCTGTGACGCGCAACAGCACCGAAGCCGGCAGGCAATGCAGGGTGATATCCACGCGCGTGGCGTTGGCATGGCGGGCGACGTTGTGCAGCGCTTCCTGCACTACACGGTAGAGCACTTCCGCCACCTGCAGCGGCAAGTTCTGGTCCGAGCCTTCCACGTCCAGGTAGATCAGCAGGTGTTCCTGCGCGCCGAACAGCAAGCTAAAATCGTTCAACGCGCGGATCAGGCCCACTTCGCCCAGGGAGCCGGGACGCAGGTCCTCGATCAGCCGCGTCGTCTCGCGTTGCGCCGCCTGCGCCGCGCGCTCGATTTCGTCGAGCATCTCCGCCAGGTCCGCCGGCAGCGCTCCCGCCTTCTGAGACCGGGCGCGGACAGCGCTCGCGGTCAGCGCCAGGCTGAACAGATGTTGTTTCACGCTGTCATGCAGCTCGCGCGCCAGGCGATTGCGCTCTTCCACCACCGCCAGCGCCCGCACCTGATCGGTGAGCCGGGCGTTGTGCTCGCGCAGGGCCTCCAGGTCTTCCTCATCCTCTTTCAGATGCGCGGCGAGCACGTCCAATTGCGCCGTGAGCAATCCAAAATCGTCCGCCTTCGGATCTGCGATCCGCAATCCCAGGTGTCCACGCGCCCAGGCCTGTGTGATCTCCAGAGCGTGCTGCAGGCGCCGGGAACCCAGCCAGCCCAACGTGACGCTCGCCAGCAGGCAGACCGCCGCCGCCACCCAGGGCTGCCACAAGCCGATAAGCAAGGTCGCTGTCCCCACGCAAAAATACGTCAACATCAACTTGTGGCGCGTCCGAATGTTCACCCGCCGGTTCAAATTGGACATAGGTCATCTCCCCGCTCGAAAGTGCCTTCATTGTAACCCCAGTTCGCCTTTATGTCATCAGGCGGATGAACGAATTATGGCCTGTACTTGAGTACAGCGAGAGGGGGACAGAAAGCGGGAAGCCATAAAAAGGGAGTTGCAGGCAGAGAGGCTTTTATTTGTCACTTCCTCCCCGACAGCGCGCCACCGGGGAGGAAGAGGGGGAAAGCAATCGCCAAGAGCCGTACGGCTGAACGTGACGCGGTCACCCGGAGCGACCGGGTCAGCGCCGCGCTTCGTCCTCCGGCTTGAGCAGCCGCAGCAGGCGTTTCCAGCCCTGTCGCACCTCCAGCCGGCGCAGCTGCCAGGTCCCCACGATGCCGTAAGGCAGGAACAGCACCAGCAAGATGAAGAGCACGCCAAAGACCAGCGGCCAGCGCGCGCCAAACCACTGATAGAAGAAGTGGCCGAGGAATTCCATCAGCCCGGCGCCCAACATCGGCCCGATGAGCGTCCCCATTCCGCCCAACATGCTCATGATCAGCGCGTTGATGGTCAGATTCATGGCGGTCATCGTCGGCGTCGCGCTCATCGTCCACAGCGCATACAACGCCCCCGCCAGCCCCGCAATGACCGCCGCCGTCGTAAAGGCGATCGAGCGGTACACGGCGGGATTGTAGCCGATCATCCGCACGCGGCTCTCGTTCTCACGGATCGCCACGAACACCCGTCCCGTCGGGGAATTGACGATGCGATGGGTCACAAAGTACATGATCAGCATGAACGCCAGCGCCACGAAGTAGAACCGCAGCCGGAACTGCGTCGGATTGAGCCATACCGGCACCGGCACGCCATGCAGCCCCTCGTCCGCGCCTGTCCACTTCACAAAATCGGTCGCCTTGGAGAGGATATACAACGCCTGGCCCATCGCCAGGGTGATCATGGCGAAATAGGCGCCCTTGACCCGCGACGAGACCGCGCTGAAAAGCAATCCCAGCAGGACAGCCACGACCAGCGCCAGGAGGAAGCCGCACGCCACCATGAGGAAATCGGTGATGTTGACGCTTCCCACCATGATGCGGTAGTCGCCAGTGACTTTGGGCGCGACGTGCGTGAGAAATAGCGCCATAGCATACGCGCCCCCGCCAAAGAACGCCGCATGGCCGAAGGACAGGATGCCGGTATACCCCAGCAGCAGGTCGTAGCTCATCGCATACACCGCCATGATAAACATCACGATGAGCTGCCCCTGCCAGAACTTCGCCGCGCCCTGCCCCACCGGGATGCCGCTGAGGAGGGCGAAGATGTAGGGGAAGAGAATCAGCCCGGCGATGACCGCCACCGCGCCCCCATGTTGCCGGAGCCAGGCCAGCGGCGCCGGCGCCCCTCCGTTCACGCGCTTTTCCGTCAGTTCGCTCTGCCGCTGACTCGCCTTGTCGCTTTGCCGTTGACTCGCTTTGTCGCTCATCCCCTAATCCCTCCTGCCCAGCAGCCCGGCGGGGCGCACCAGCAACACCAGCGCCATGATGATGACCGTCGAGGCCTCTGAAATCGCCGGGGTGAGGCTGAATTTGAGCGCCAGGTAATCCCCAAAAGCTCGCGCCAGCCCCAACAGCAGCGCGCCAATTGCAGCGCCGGTTGTGCTGCCCATCCCGCCGATGACGACGGTGATGAAGCCCTGCATCAGGTAGCGGTCGCCCATGACCGGCTCGACGGGGACGAAGGGCGCCGCGCCGATACCTCCCAACGCCGCCAGCCCCGTCCCCATGGAAAAGACCAGGGTGAAGATGCGCTTGACGTTGATGCCGAGCGCCTCCACCATCTCACGATCCTGCACGCCCGCGCGGATGATCATCCCCAGCCGGGTGTATTTGAGCGTCAGGGTGAGCGCCACGAACATCAGCACGCCCAGCGCGATGATGAAGAGCCGGTAGCTGGGAAAGGTCACGCCGAGGATGTCTACCGTGGTATTGCCGCCGCGGAAAAAGGCCCAGATGTTCTCCGCTTTGCCCGGCTGCGAGAAGGCCGGCGGACGGCTCATCGCGTAGGGGAGGGGGTCCCAAAGCAGCTGGATCAGCTCCGAGATGACGAAAGCCAGCCCCATGGTGATGATGATTTGATACAGCGGGCGGACGTAAAGGGGGCTGATCAGCGTCATTTCGATGACCGCGCCAAGTCCCGCTCCCACCAGCGTGCCGGCGAGCAGCGCCAGGACAAAGCGCAGGTTGCCGTTCATCGAGAGGACGGCGATCGGGGCGGCCTCGCGTCCCAGGGTGGCGATCGCGGTCACGAGCAGCAGCCCGCCGACCAGGAACGCGCTGCGCCGGCTCTGATCTTTGTGGACGACCACCGTGGGGTCGCCGGGACGAGCCTGCGCCATGGCGATCAGCGCGCCGGCGAGGAACAACAGCACGGGGCGGATCCAGAAGCTCGCCAGCGGCTCCTGCGGCGTCGCCTCCGCCAGCGGGTCGGCGGCGACCATCGTCGCCACCATCGCCGTGGAAGCCAGCCCTCGGAAGTCCACGCCCACGACCGCCAGCACGCCGACCACGACCGCGAGCACGATGAGGCCCGCGCGCAACCGCGACTGCCATGACTCTGGAATCGGCCATTTGGCGACCCAGGGATGGATCACGGCCATCATGGCCAGGCCCGCCATCAGGGCGAAGACCAGCGGCGCGAGCCCGAAAAGGAAGGTGGGATTGGTGTAGAACTGCCAGCCGGCATAGGCTCCCACCATCAACATCGAGCCTTGCGAGAAATTGAGCACGTCCATCAGGCCGAAGACCAGCGTCAGGCCGGCGGCCACCATGAAATACAGCGCGCTCAGCGTGAAGCCGGAAAGCGTCGTGCGGACAAAGGGCTGCGTTCCCATCGTGGACCACCCGATGACGCCAAGCGCGAGCAAGATGAGCAGGACCGTGAGCAGCGTGTTGTTTTCACGCCAGAAGGCCTTGAGCTTCATTGACCACCTCCCTCAACCCGCACGGAAGCGCCCAGGTAACGGTGAATTAACGCCTCATCGTGCACCAGGTCCGCCATCTCGCCGCAGTGCACGCTCTTGCCATCGTCAATGATGTAATAGAATTGCGCCAGGCGACTCGCCATGAGGAAATTCTGTTCGACCAACAACACCGTGAGCGTGGCGCTGAGCTCGCGGATCGCCTCCATCATCTGTTCGATGAGGATGGGCGCCAGGCCCTCGCTCGGCTCGTCAATCAGCAGCAGCTTGTTGTCGGCGACCAGCGCGCGCGCGACCGCCAGCATCTGCTGCTGCCCGCCGGAGAGGTGATCCCCCGACAGTTTGTAGAGCCGCTTGAGATCGGGGAACAGGCCAAAGATGAAATCGGCCTTGCGGTCGAGGTCGCCCTTCTGGCGTTCGGCAATCCGCAGGTTCTCCCCGACGCTGAGGTTGCGGAAGATGGCGCGATGTTCGGGCACATAGCCGATGCCCATCGCGGCGATGTCGTAAGCGCGCTTGCCCTGCAGCTCGCGCCCGTCAAACAACACCCGGCCCTGCCGCGGGGGAGTCAATCCCAGGATGGATTTGAGCGTCGTGGTCTTGCCGGCGCCGTTGCGCCCCAACAGCACGGTGATGCTGTTGCGCTGTACCTGCAACGACACCCCTTCCAAGATGTGGAACTGTCCAATGAAGGTATGAATCGCGGATACGTCGAGAAGAATGTCCTGTGATTGTGTCATGGCTGCTCCTGACCCATAATGCGTGCTGCGAGCTTACGCAACGCCTACACCGTGGCTCCCAAATCTCCATAGAGCGCGCCGAGGTAGGCCTTCTGCACCAGCGCGTTTGCGGCAATCTCGTGGGGCGTCCCTTCGGCAAGAATCCGCCCCAGATGCATCACGGTAATGAAATCGGAAATGCTCATCACCATGTCCATGCGGTGCTCGACGAGGACGATAGTCTTGTCGCCGCGGGCCATGATGCGCCGCAGGATGTCCAACAACTCCGGCACCTGTTCGGAAGACATGCCCGCCGTGGGCTCATCGAGCAGCAGCACCTCAGGATCGCCGGCGAACATAATGCCCAGCTCCAGTTTGCGCTTCTGTCCATGGGCCAGATTCCGCGCCAGCGCCCCTTCAAGGCCCCGCAAGCCGACGACCTCGATCACCTCGCGGGCGCGATCCTCGTATTGCCGAAAGCGCCTGGCCGGGCTAAAGAGTTTGAAGTTGTCGTGTCCGATTGCCTGCGCTGCCAGCCGGATGTTTTCCAGCACGGTGAGATTGGGGAAGATGTTGGTGGTTTGGAACGAGCGCCCCAATCCCTGATGCACCATGTGATACGGCGGCTGGTGTGTGATGTCTTTCCCCTTGAAGAAAATTTCCCCTCGCGTCGGCGGCAGCGTCCCACTGAGCAGGTTAAAGAGCGTCGTCTTGCCCGCGCCGTTGGGACCGATAATGGAATGCAGGGTGTGCGCGTAGATTTTGCTGCTGACGTCATCCACGGCCACCAGCCCGCCGAATTCCTTGCGCAAATTCCGCGCCTCCAGAATCACTTCACGTTCAGGCGTCGAATCGGTCATGTATCTGATCTCCTCGGCAAATCAGCAAATCATAAAATCTCAAAATCACTTGCGTGACAAATGTAACGCAAACTTCAGGCTGCGCTCAAGCCATTATTTTCATTTGCGGTGGTGTGCCGCAGGAACATGGAAACTCCATTGGAATAACGTACTGCGTACTGCGTGATGCATAAGAGATCACTTACGTATTACGCATTACGTATTACGAATTACATATTTTTTGGGAGACGGACACCTCTACAGCGCCCGTCTCCCCATTGATCCGCAGACGCTACGGCTTGGGCAGGTCGCCGCAGCGAGAGGCGTATTCCCCGGTCAACGTGCAGGGCACGCCCAGCTCATTGTACTCGGAGATATACACCGTCTCGAAGAATTGGTACTCCGGAATGCCGTCGTCGTTCAGGTCGGGATCGAGGTTCACCAGCTTGAGGATGTTCATCGGCTGCTCGCAGACGTGATCCTCAGGACGGATGTAGTAGGTGCCCTTAGGCCCTTCGAACTTGAGGCCTTCCAGCGCCGGAATGAGGGCGTCCGCATTGGCGTCGCCGCCGGTCTTCTCCAGGGCCGCCGCCAGCGCCAGCGCCGAAGCCATACCGCCAGCGGTGAAGAGATCCGGCGGCTCGTTGTACTCCTCGAGGTGCCGCTTCACCAGCCAGTCGTTGATGGGGTTATCGGGAACCGTGTAGTGGTAGACGTTGAGGCCGATCTGCCCCAGCGCCGAGCCGTACACCGCCGCGAACGAGGCGTTGTCGCCGTACCCCGTCGCCACCGTCATCTGCTCCAACGCTCCCAGGTCTGCCAACTGCTGGAACAACGTCACGTAGCCCGTGCCCGACCAGGTGAGGAACAGGCAGTCCGCGCCGGAGTCCATCGCCCGCTGAATGTAGGGCGTGAAATCGGTCGTGTCGAACGGCGCGTAGATGTCATCCACGACGCGCCCACCGTACTTTTCCACAGCATAGGCCAGAGCGATGCCGCTCCCCTGCCCGAAGGCATTGTCCACGCCGATGTGCGCGAACTTCTTGCCCACGTTCTCGACCAGGTACTTGGCGATGACCAGCACGTCATCGTAGTTGGTGCGCGCGGTGCGGAACACGTAGGGATTGAAGTTCGGCCCCGTCGGGAAGGACGAAGCCGCCGGATCAATCATCAGGACGATCTTGTTCTCCTGCGCCACCGTCGTCAACGCCACCGCCACCGCTGAACTCACCGGCCCCTGCAGAATCTCCACGCCGTCTTTCTCGATCAACTCGCGCGCCGCCGCGACCCCCTTCTCCGGGTTGCCCTCGTCGTCGCGGGTGATCACTTCCACCGGCCGGTTGGCGATGATCCAGCGTCCCTCCGCGTCCTGCTTGCCGCCGGAGGCGTATTCCAGACCCAGTTCAAAGCCCCGTACCTGCTGCTGACCGTACAACGCCATCACGCCGGAAAGCATCGAAATCTGCCCGATCTTCAGCACCGGCCCCAACGGCTTCTCCTCGGCCTGCTCCGCCTGACGTTGGACAACGCCCGCACAGCGCGACTCGTATTCCCCGGTCAGAGTGCAGGGCACGCCCAGCTCATCATACTCGGAGACATACACCGTCTCGAAGAATTGGTACTCCGGAATGCCGTCGTCGTTCAGGTCGGGATCGAGGTTCACCAGCTTGAGGATGTTCATCGGCTGCTCGCAGACGTGATCCTCAGGACGGATGTAGTAGGTGCCCTTAGGCCCTTCGAACTTGAGGCCTTCCAGCGCCGGAATGAGGGCGTCCGCATTGGCGTCGCCGCCGGTCTTCTCCAGGGCCGCCGCCAGCGCCAGCGCCGAAGCCATACCGCCAGCGGTGAAGAGATCCGGCGGCTCGTTGTACTCCTCGAGGTGCCGCTTCACCAGCCAGTCGTTGATGGGGTTATCGGGAACCGTGTAGTGGTAGACGTTGAGGCCGATCTGCCCCAGCGCCGAGCCGTACACCGCCGCGAACGAGGCGTTGTCGCCGTACCCCGTCGCCACCGTCATCTGCTCCAACGCTCCCAGGTCTGCCAACTGCTGGAACAACGTCACGTAGCCCGTGCCCGACCAGGTGAGGAACAGGCAGTCCGCGCCGGAGTCCATCGCCCGCTGAATGTAGGGCGTGAAATCGGTCGTGTCGAACGGCGCGTAGATGTCATCCACGACGCGCCCACCGTACTTTTCCACAGCATAGGCCAGAGCGATGCCGCTCCCCTGCCCGAAGGCATTGTCCACGCCGATGTGCGCGAACTTCTTGCCCACGTTCTCGACCAGGTACTTGGCGATGACCAGCACGTCATCGTAGTTGGTGCGCGCGGTGCGGAACACGTAGGGATTGAAGTTCGGCCCCGTCGGGAAGGACGAAGCCGCCGGATCAATCATCAGGACGATCTTGTTCTCCTGCGCCACCGTCGTCAACGCCACCGCCACCGCTGAACTCACCGGCCCCTGCAGAATCTCCACGCCGTCTTTCTCGATCAACTCGCGCGCCGCCGCGACCCCCTTCTCCGGGTTGCCCTCGTCGTCGCGGGTGATCACTTCCACCGGCCGGTTGGCGATGATCCAGCGTCCCTCCGCGTCCTGCTTGCCGCCGGAGGCGTATTCCAGACCCAGTTCAAAGCCCCGTACCTGCTGCTGACCGTACAACGCCATCACGCCGGAAAGCATCGAAATCTGCCCGATCTTCAGCACCGGCCCCAACGCCGCTTCGGTCGGCGCGGCGGTCGTGGGAGCTGCCGTCGTCGGCGCGGGCGTCGCGGTCGGCTCGACCTCCTGCACGCACGCGCTGAGCAGCCCCCCCAACATCACAACCAACATCAAAATACTGGAAAGCCGTTTCATACTGTTTCTCCTCCTGACTGAAATAGACACACCATGGGTAAGGGGTGATGGGTAAAGATGTCCCACTCTCCGCTCGCCCAACACTACGGCACAACCTCAAACCCCAAGAACGTCTTTTGCGCCTCGCCCTCGCCGCGTTCAATGAAGGCGACTTTGACCGGCGTCCCGATGGCGATCGTCTCCGGGTGCGCCACATCCACGCCGAGAATCTGCGCACTGATGCACGGACCTTCGGCCAGCTCCACCACACCCGAACAATAGGGATGCTCCCGTCCATAGCCGGCCTCGATCATGGCCGTCGGGGCAATGACGATGATGCTGTAGCTCGCCAGTCGCCCCGCCCCGGAGAGCTCCACCCATTCCAGCTCCGCGTTGAAGCAGGCAGGGCAGAACGGACGCGGCGGCGCGTAGATGGCGCCACATGTGGGGCACCGCGCGCCCATGAGCTTGTGCTCCTTCAGAAATGCATAGAATGCCGTGCCGGTAAAGGGTTTTTCGCTCATGGATTACCTCCGCTCGAAGATGTGAACCACGCAGGTCTGCCCTGTTCCGCCGACGTTGTGGGTGAGTCCCAAGCAGGGCTCGCCCGGCAGTTGCCGCGCCCCCGCCTCGCCGCGCAGCTGCTTCCAGATTTCCACCACCTGCCCGGCGCCGGACGCGCCCACCGGATGCCCTTTGGATTTCAGCCCGCCGGAGGTGTTGATGGGACGGTCGCCCGTGCGCGCCGTGCGTCCCTCGATAGCGGCCCGCCAGCCCTCGCCCGGCGCGAAGAAGCCCAGGTCTTCCGTCGCCATGATTTCTGCGATGGTGAAGCAGTCGTGGACTTCGGCCGGCTGGATGTCAGCGGGGGTGACGCCGGCCATCGCGTAAGCCAGTTGCGCCGCGCGCTGCGCCGCCGGAATGCCCGTGAGGGTCGGGCGATCGTGCGTCGCGCCGTCGCTGGCCTGTCCGCTCCCGATCACGTAGAGGGGCGCATCGGTGAAGCGCCGCGCCAGCTCCTCGCTCACCAGCAACAGCGCCGCAGCGCCGTCGGAGATCGGCGAGCAATCGTAGAGCCGCAGCGGCCAGGCAATGACGGGGTTAGCGCGCTCGTCGTTGAGAAAGGCCAGCTCGTCGGCCCAGGTGGGGATGGGCTTGCCCTTCTTCGCCGCGCTGGCTTTGCGCGCCTCGATGATGTCGGCGATGCGCTGGCCGAACTGCGCCTTGGGATTGAGCGCGCCGTTCTCGTGATTCTTGAGGCCCACCTTGAGGAACGCCTCCGACGTCGCGCCATAAGCGTGCAGGTAGGCCGTCGCCATCGAGGCGTACAGGCCAGGGAAGGTGAAGCCCGCCGGCGTCTCGTAGGTCACATCGGCGGCGGTCGCCAGAGTGTCGGTGACGCGCGCGGTGGGGAGGTCCGTCATCTTCTCGATGCCGCCGACGAGCACGATGTCGTACAGGCCCGAGGCGATGGCGATCAGCCCCTCGCGGAATGCGACGCCGCTGCTGGCGCAGGCATCCTCCACGCGGGTCGCCGGGCGCGGGGTCAGCCCCACCCAATCGGCCATGATTGGCGCGGTGTGCGCCTGTCCCTCGAAGAGATCGCTGCTGAAGTTACCGATGTAGAGCGCCTCGATGTCCCGCGCGTCGAAGCCCTTGTCCACGGAAGCGAGCAGCTCGCGGAACGCCTCCACGAACAGATCGCGTGTTGCCAGACCGGGGAACGCGCCAAACTTGCTCATCCCCGCCCCGACGATAGCGACCCCGCGGCCAGGTTTACGTTGCATTGTGATCCTCCTGTAGCAGATAGATGGAGTAGGAAGTAGGAGTAGGAAGTATGGGTTAAAGACGGGCGGCGGTGCTTTCTATCAAGCCATTCAATAGACGACCTGCAGTTTCTGCCTGGGCCAACAAATCATGATTGGACTCAAGGTAGTGAAGATCTTGTGCCAGGATGAAGTAATATTTGAGCTCTTCCAGTGAACCTTCAGCGATGTTGTAGAAATGGATCTTCTCTCGAATCCCGCGTCGTTTGAAACCTTCCGCGATATTGGCCGGTACAGACACCGCCGCACGGCGCATTTGTGAGACGAGGCCAAACAATTCATCACGTGGGAAGCCCTTGGTATTGGCATAAACCGCCAGCACCAGCTTGTGCGCCTCCTACCACGCCTCCAACTGTTGGAAATGCTTCGGCGCACCAGCCCTCACCGTATTCACGCTACTCCCTACTCCCCTACTCCCTTACTTCCGAATGAACTCATGAAACAACGCCGCAAACTCCGCTGGCTTCTCGATGTGCGGACTGTGCGCCGTGTTAGCGATGACGTGTTCCTCAAAGGGACCGTATTGCTCCAGGACGGCGCGGGTCTGGC
>ENA-UPSM01004671-UPSM01004671.1-activated-sludge-metagenome-genome-assembly--contig:-NODE-4671-length-14254-cov-49.934925_pt1 | contig 14254 bp, 9 predicted proteins | sample MGYA00238181_ERZ773283 | MGnify/ENA primary metagenome ERZ773283 (study PRJEB29023, sample SAMN05720199) | activated sludge metagenome | isolation source: Anaerobic digester | place: Japan... | reverse complement strand
ACCACCACGTTCACCGTCACGGCCACCGACGGGACGCCGCTGCACGTCTTCCGCTGGTTGCCTGACGCGGGCGCCGCGCCCAAGGCGGTTGTCCAGATCGCCCACGGCATGGCTGAGCACTCCGCGCGCTACGCCCGGTTCGCCGAGGTGCTCACCGCTGCCGGGTATGCCGTCTACGCCCAGGACCACCGCGGCCACGGGCAGACCGCCGGCGTCCTCAAGCGGGCGGGGTTCTTCGCGGAGCACGACGGGTGGTCGACGGTGGTCGAGGACATGTATGCCGTGACCCGCACCATCCGCGAGGAGCAGCCGGGCCTGCCGATCTTCCTCTTCGGTCACAGCATGGGCTCGATGCTCAGCCGGACCTACGCCATCCGCCACGGGGCGGAGCTTGACGGGCTGATCCTCTCGGGCACCGGCGGTGACCCGGGGATGCTCGGCAAGGTCGGTCAGGTCGTGGCGCTCGTCGAGGCCAAGGTCCGTGGCAAGGGCACGGCGAGCCCGCTGCTCGACAAACTGTCTTTCGGTAACTTCAACAAGCCCTTCGAGCCCGCGCGCACGCCGTTCGAGTGGCTGTCCCGTGACCCCGCCGAAGTGGACGCCTACATCGCCGACCCTTGGTGTGGATTCGTCTGCACGGCAGGCATGTTCCAGGACCTGCTCAGCGGCATCGCGTTGATCAACGCCGACAGCCAGGTCGCGCGGATCCCGCAAGGTCTGCCGATCTACCTGTTCTCCGGCGCCGAGGACCCGGTGGGAGACAAGACCAAGGGCGTCCAGCAGGTCGTCGACCAGTTCCGCCGGTTGGGCATCAAGGATGTCTTCGTGCGGTTCTACCTCGGCGCCCGCCATGAGGTGCTCAACGAGACCAACCGCGACGAGGTCATGGCCGACGTCGTCGACTGGCTCGACGACCACCTGAGCGTCACAGAACGCGCTTGATCGCGCCGATCGCCCCGCGCAGATAGCGCTGCACGATCACCTTCTCGTCTTCGGTGAAGGTCGCGTCCATCGCCGCGAGGGCGCCAAACATCGGGACGAGGTGCCCGAGCACCTCCTCGCGTGCTGACTCGGTGAGCACCACCTGGGTGCGGCGACCGTCGGTGGCGTGAGCCTCCCGGCGGACATGACCGCGGGCTTCGAGCCGGTCGACGATGCCGGAGGATGCCGCAGAGGTGACCCCCAACTCGCGGGCCAACTCCACCGGGCCATGCGGTGACCGCACGAGCAACTCGATCGCCTTGAGCTCGGTGTGCCCGAGCTCGGCGCGTCGGGCGATGGTCGGGCCGACCTCCTCGGCGAGGTCGAGCAACTCGCGCAGGGTGAGCAGGGTGTCGCCGCTGCGCCATTGATTGACGAACGCCGTGTGGGGAAGCGGCGCGTCCGGCGGCCGCTCCCCTTCCATGGTGCCGGTCGTCGCATGCTCCCGGCTTGACGTATGATCGCTCATTAGATTACTAATCTACTTACTTAGTTCGTGAAGTGCCAGACTAGCCGATCGGATTGTCCCATGACTCGTCTCGGTCAAGCCATTGTCGACCTCATCGTGCATCGACGTCGCTCGTGGCTCGTGGCCCTGCTCCTCGTGCTCGTTGCGGGTGGCGTCATCGGTGCCATGAAGGAGGCGACCCGCACGACGAGCGCGCTCGACGGATTGCCGATCGGCGCCGAGAGCACTGCGGTCGTCGAGGTGCTCCAGACCTTCCCCCAGAAGGAGGGCAGCAGCGCCGTCGTTCTCTACGCCGCGACCAACGGCACCCTGGACGAGCCGACGATCGCCGCCCTGCGCACCCGCCTGCAAGGCAGGATCGCCGGTCCGCTCGTGGTCAGCGAGGACAAGAGCGCCGCGATCGGGGTCGTCCCGGTCACGGCGACGGGCAACGCCGGGATCTCGGCGGCCGTCACCTCCCTGCGCACCGACCTCAAGGCCGACCCGCCGGCGGGGGTCACCGTCCAGGTCACCGGCCCCGCGGCGGTCCAGGCCGACCTCGGTGCCGTCTTCCAGGGCGCCAACACCAGGCTGCTCCTCGCCACGGCCGGCGTGGTCGCCCTCCTGCTGCTCATCACCTATCGCAGCCCGACGCTCTGGCTCGTCCCCCTCATCGTCGTCGGGATCGCCGACCGCCTCGCCGCGGTCCTCGCCACGCACGTCCTCAAGGCCACCGGCGTCGCGTGGGACGAGTCGACGATCGGCATCCTCTCGGTCCTCGTCTTCGGCGCGGGCACCGACTACGCCCTCCTTCTCATCTCGCGTTACCGCGACGAGTTGCGCCGCGAGCCCGACAGGTATGCCGCGATGCGCGCGGCTCTGCGGCATACCGGAGAAGCGGTCCTGCTCAGCGCGACGACGGTCGTGCTCGGCGTCCTCACCCTGCTGTTGTCGGTCTTCCCGACGACGCGCGGGCTCGGTCTGGCCAGCGCCGTCGGCATCGTCGTCGCGGCCGGATATGCCCTCGTCGTTCTCCCCGCAGTGCTCGTGCTCTTCGGCCGCTGGGTGTTCTGGCCGGTCGTGCCGCGAGTCGGTCAAACAGCCCTCGTCGACCAGAACTCGTTCTGGCGCAAGGTCGGCGACCTGGTCGCCGCGCGGCCGCAGCGGTTCGTCGTCGGGACCCTCGTCGTCCTGGCGCTGATGGCCGGTGGGCTCACGCAGGTCCGCAGTGGCCTCTCGCAGACCGACCAGTTCCTCTCCAAGCCGGAGGCGATCGCGGCTGCCGAGCGGTTGGCCCAGTCCTTCCCGGCCGGCAACTCCGACCCGCTCGTCGTCATCACTGAGGGCGACCCGGCCGCTGTCGTGGCGGCCGCCAAATCCGTTCCATCGGTCGCCTCCGCGACCCCCGGCCAGCGCACCGACCGCTACGCCCAGGTGGCCGTGGTCCTCACGCCCCAGCCAGGGACCGACGCGGCGCGCACCGCGGTGCGGGACGTGCGCGCGGCGGTGCACGGCATACCGGGAACGATCGTCGGTGGCACGGAGGCCAGGGGTGTCGATGCCGCCGACGCCGCGTCGCGCGACCGGGGCGTCATCTTCCCGATCATCTTCGTCTTGGTGCTGCTCGCCCTGCTCGTGCTGCTGCGTTCGGTCGTCGCACCGATCATCCTCGTCGGGACGGTGATCCTCACCTTCCTCGCGGCCGTGGGGGCGTCCTGGTGGATCTTCACCAAGGTGTTCGGCTTCACCGCGTTGGATGTCGGGGCGCCGCTCTATACGTTCCTGTTCCTCGTGGCGCTCGGCGTCGACTACAACATCTTCCTCGTCACTCGGGCGCGGGAGGAGGCGGCTGTTCACGGTTCGCGGGCGGGCATGTTGCGGGCGCTCTCGGCCACCGGTGGCGTCATCACGAGCGCGGGCGTCCTGCTGGCTGCGGTGTTCGCCGTCCTCGGGGTGCTGCCCTTGGTCGTCCTTGCCCAGATCGGCGTCATCATCTGCGTCGGCGTGCTGCTGGACACCCTCGTCGTGCGCACCGTCCTCGTCCCGGCCATCGCGTTGATCCTCGGCGACCGGTTCTGGTGGCCGCGGCGGGTGGCTCCGGTGGAGCGAGCGTGAGCGGCGACCCGGCCAGTCCCGGCGATCTCGTGACGTCCGCACGCCGGGAGCGGGTCGCGGTGGTCGGCTCCGGGGTCTCGGGGCTCACCGCGGCATACCTGCTCTCCCGGGCCCACGACGTGACCCTCTTCGAGGCCGATGATCGGCTGGGCGGACACGCGCACACGCACTCGGTCGCCGGGTGGGCAGGACCGGTGGCGGTCGACTCGGGCTTCATCGTCTTCAACGACCGGACCTATCCCGTTCTGCGTCGGCTCTTCGCCGAGCTCGGGGTCAGCGGGCGGCCGACCGAGATGTCGATGAGCGTGCGTGATGACCGGTCTGGCATCGAATTCGCCGGCGGCAGAGGGCTTCCCGGGTTTGTCGCTCGGCCGGGGCAGTTGGCGCGGGGCTCCTATTGGCGGATGCTGACGGGGGTCCGGCGGTTCCATCGGCTAGCCCGGGTGTTCCTTGAGGGCAGCACCGACGACGATCCCACGACGTTCGGTGAGTTCATCCGCGCCGCGGGTTTCGGTCCCGACTTCGTCCGCCTGTATGCCGTGCCCGTCGTCGCGTGCGTCTGGTCCACCGGGGGAGGGCACGCGCTCGACTACCCGGCCCGCTACCTGTTCCGATTCCTCGACCACCACGGGATGCTGTCGATCGGGGACTCGCCGCAGTGGTTCACGGTGGTCGGTGGGTCGCGGACCTATGTCGACGCGATCGCCGCGCGATTGCCGGACGTCCGCTCCGGGCGGCCGGTCCGGGTCGTGCAGCGGCATGCTGACGGGGTCTCGGTGATCGATGCGTCGGGAGGCCGCACCGAGGTCGACCGGGTCGTCATCGCCACCCACCCCGATCAGGCGCTGACGTTGCTGGCTGACCCGGTGCCGTTGGAGGCCTCGTTGCTTGGCTCGTTCCGGTACACCACGAACGAGGCTGTCCTGCATCGCGATCCGTCCCTGCTGCCGACCGCGTCCGGGGCGAAAGCGTCGTGGAACTACCTCGTCCAGGGCGACGGCGATGGGCCGCCATTGGTCACCTACTGGATGAACCGCCTGCAGGGCCTGCCGAGCACCGACCAGTTCTTCGTCACCCTCAACGGTTCCGACCGGATCCACCCCGAGAGTGTCATTGCGACGATGTCCTACGCCCACCCTCTCTATGACCTAGCGGCGGTTCGCGCACAGCGCCGGCTGCCTGAGATCAGCAGCGGCAGAACGGCATTCGCCGGGGCCTATCACGGGTGGGGATTCCACGAGGATGGCGCCCGCTCCGGCGTGGCCGCCGCGGCGGCTCTCGGGGTGACGTGGGGGTGACCTGGTGACTGAGCCCCTCCTGCCGGTGCCGGCGCTCGTCGTCGGCACCGTGCGGCATACCCGCTTCCGCCCCTTGCGGGCCTCGTTCGCCCACCGGCACTACCAATGGCTCGTCGACCTCGACCACCCACCGCGCCTGCCGGCCCGGCTGCGTCGCCTGTCCGAACTGCGCGCCGAGGACCATCTCGATGGTCGCGCGTCGACCCTGGCGGAGCTGAAAGCCATTGTCCTGCAGGAGATTCGCGCCGGTGGGGTCGAGCTGCCCGACTCGACAAGGGTGTTGCTCCTTGCTCATGCCCGAGTGTTCGGACACGTCTTTGACCCCTTGTCGGTCTTCTGGTGTCTGGCGCCGGACGGGCGGGTCGTCGCGGCCATTCTGGAGGTCCGCAACACCTACGCCGGGCGCCACACCTACGTCCTGACCCCCGACCCGCAGGGCAAGGCCGAGGTCGACAAGGACTTCCTCGTCTCGCCGTTCAACGACACCACCGGCAGGTATGCCGTGCGCCTGCACCTCACGCGCGACCGGGTGTCGGTGGCGATCCGCTTGGAGCGCAACGGTGCTCAACTCCTGAGCGCCACCGTCACAGGTCGCCCGGTGCCGCTGACCGGGGCCTCCCTGACCCGGGTCCTTGTCCGGCACCCGTTGATGCCGCAGCGGGTGAGCGCCCTGATCCGGGTCCACGGTGTTGCCCTCTGGTTGCGCCGACTGCCGGTCCTGCGTGGGAGGCCGCCGAGCAGCGCGGACGCTCAGGCCGACCCTGGGATCGACCCGCGGATCGCGCCGGCAGGGCGGCATACCGGGTTCACGCGTGGTCTGGTCGCGCGCAATCTGGTCCGCCTGCTGGTGCGCAGCCTCCCCATCCAGCTGCGTCTTCCGGGCGGTGGCACGTGGGGCGCGGGCGGTGCGAATGCTCTTGTGCTGCAAGTCAACCGGCCGGCCGCGCTGTTCCGGCGACTCGAGACCCACCCGAAGATCGGCCTCGGCGAGGCCTTCATGGCGGGTGACTGGGAGGCAGGCGAAGGAACCGATCTGGCCGACCTCCTCAGGCCGTTCGCCGCGCGGGTGGACCGGCTTTTGCCGCGACCGGTCCTGGCGCTGCGCGGCATTGTTGAGCGGGCGATCCCGCACCACCACCGCAACACCCCGGACGGGGCGCGCGCCAACATCGCCGCTCACTACGACCTGAGCAACGACCTGTTCGCGGGCTTCCTCGACGAGACGATGACCTACAGCAGTGCGCTGTTCGAGGGCTCCAGGCCGTGGGAAACGCAGGATCTCGCGACTGCCCAACGCCGCAAGATCGACGCAGCCCTCGATGCCGCCAACGTCCGGGCGGGCACGCGGATGCTCGAAATCGGCACGGGGTGGGGCGAATTGGCGTTGCGGGCTGCGGCCCGAGGCGCGTCGGTCACCACGATCACCCTCTCTCGGGAGCAGCAGGCGCTAGCTCGGCAGCGGGTGCTGGAGGCCGGGCTAGCCGACCGGGTGGACGTGCAGTTGCGCGACTACCGCGAGGTGACCGGGCGGTTCGACGCGGTCGTCAGCATCGAGATGATCGAGGCGGTCGGCGAGGAGTTTTGGCCCGCCTACGTTGAAACGATCGACCGAGTGCTGGCGCCTGGGGGATCGGCAGTCGTCCAGTCGATCCTCATGGATCACGACCGCTTTCTCGCGACCCGCAACTCGTTCGGCTGGATCCAGAAGCACATCTTCCCGGGCGGGATCATCCCGTCGCTGGAGGCGCTCGAGGAGGTGGCTACGCGGCATACCTCGTTGCGGGTCAAGGGGATTCGCACGTTCGGTGCGCACTATGCCCACACCCTGCGACGGTGGCGGCAAACCTTCACCGACAACTGGCCGCAGATCGCCACCCACGGCTTCGACGACGTCTTCCGCCGTGAGTGGGAGTTCTATCTCGCCTACTGCGAGGCGGGGTTCGCCACCGGCTACCTCGACGTCGCCCAGATCACTTTCGGCAGGACCGCACAGTCATGACGCACCCGACGTGGACCGACCGGCTGGCCCGGCTCGTTGACACAGCGCTGGATCGCAGCGTCGTGCTCGGCTACCCGGCCACGGGTCACGCGGTGCGCCGCCGACTGCCGACGTGGCCGGCCGACCCGCCCCGCAACGCTCTCAGCGGCAAGCACGTCCTGGTCACCGGTGCGTCCTCGGGCCTCGGGATCCGGGCGGCGGTGGATCTCGCAATGCTCGGTGCCCACGTGCACCTTGTCGTGCGCGACCCGATGAAGGCCGCCCCGGTCCGCGAGCAACTCGACGAGGTGGCGGCGGGGCGGCATACGACCTGGCGGTGTGACCTCTCCGACCAGGCGAGCGTGCAGGCCTTCGCGGCGGCCTATCGCGCGACGGGGCTGCCGGTCGACGGACTGGTCCACAACGCCGGGATCATGCCGCCGACGCGCCAGGAGGACGCGCAGGGTCGGGAGCTAACGATGTCGGTGCACGTCCTCGGCCCGGTCGCGTTGACCGAGGCGCTGCTGCCCGCCCTGGCCGCCGCTCGTGACGGGGCGCGGGTCGTGTTCGTCACCTCCGGCGGGATGTACTCGCAGGCGCTGGACCTGGACGACCTGGACTTCCGCCCCGAGCCCTATCGCGGCGCGGTCGCTTACGCGCGCAGCAAGCGGGCCCAGGTGGAGTTGCTCCCGATCCTCGCCCGCCGCTGGGGTCGCCACCGCATCAGCGTGTATGCCGCCCACCCCGGTTGGGCGGCCAGCCCCGGTGTCACCTCGTCGTTGCCGGGCTTCGCACGGCTGACCGCTCCGGTGCTGCGCCGCGGTGCGGCTGGCGTCGACACGACGACCTGGCTCATCGCGGCCACCCCCGCGCCGCAGTCAGGGGGGTTGTGGCACGACCGGTCTGAGCGTCCGACGAGCTATCTGTCCCGCACCCGGGCCAGCGATGCCGAGCGCCAGGAGTTGTGGCAGTGGGTCGCCCGGCACGCAGGCATCGCCGACTGAATCGCCCGGCCGCCAAACGTGGACTTCGGCCATGTCGTACGACAGGCTGTGCCCAGCAAGCCGGGATCGCCGGCAGTCGGGAGGCACTCGTGGCAATCGTGCGCTACATCGTGGACGACGTGGATAGGTCCCTGACCTTCCTGGAAACCCTCGGCTTCACCCTCGTGGACCGCATGGGACCTCCCTTCGCCATCATGGAGCGGGACGGCCTTGAGCTGTGGGTCAGCGGCCCCGGAACGTCGGCGCGCAGAGCCTTGGCGGATGGGTCACTTCCCCAGCCCGGGGGGTGGAATCGCCTCGTGATCGAGGTCGACGACCTCGATGCGACGGTGGACCAACTCGCCGCGACTGGGGCGCGCTTGCGGAGCAAGCCGATCTCGGGCCCTGGTGGTCGGCAGGTGTTGGTCGAGGACCCCAGCGGCAACCCCATCGAGCTGTTCGAGTCGCGCTGACTCTGCTGACTCGCCGCGGCGCGGCGCGATGGGCGGCATACCGAATGTCAATGGTCGCCACCCGCTCGCCCTCCCACGCTCAGGTATGCCGCCCGCTCCCCACCAATGGCCTTCCCTGTGCGCTGCCCGCGACTCCGACGGCTGTCAGGCCGTGACCCCGGCGACAGCGCCCTCAGTGACGGCGCCCTCGACGGCCGGGTTTTCCTCGGTCTCGCCGCCCCGGCGCAGCCGGACCCGCTCGCGGGTGCGCTCGACGATGTCGTAGAGCACCGGCACGAGCACGAGGGTGAGCACGGTGGAAGACACCAATCCGCCGATGACGACGATAGCCAGCGGCTTGGAGATGAAGATCCCGCCGCCGGTCACGCCCAGACCCATCGGCAGCAGCGCGAAGATCGTCGCCAGCGCGGTCATGATGATCGGCCGCAACCGCAACCGGGCGCCGTTGATGATCGAGTCGCTGATCCCCGCGCCGCCCTCGCGATACTGGTTGATCAGGTCGATGAGGACGATGGCGTTGGTGACCACGATGCCGATCAGCATGAGCAGGCCGATCATCGCCGGGATCCCCAACGCGGTCCCCGTGATCAACAACAGCGCCAAAGCGCCAGTGGCTGCGAACGGCACCGACACCAAAAGGATGAGCGGCTGCAGCAGCGAGCGGAACGTCGCCACCATGATGAGGTAGACGATCGCGATCGCCGCGAGCATCGCAACACCCAACTGGGAGAACGACTCTCGCTGGGCCTGAGAGACACCCGCCAACCGCACCGTCACGCCTTCCGGCAGAGCAAGGGCAGCGAGCTTGGTCTGGATCGTCGAGGTCACTCCGCCGACATCACCTGCCTGCGGTGTCCCGTTGACGGTGGCGGCGCGGGCCCCGTCGACCCGGCCGATCGAGGCCGGCGAGGAGACCTCGGTGACGTCGGCGACGGCGTCGAGCAGGACCGGAGTCGCCTTCGCCTTCTGGGCGTCCTTGGCCGCCTGGCTCAACGCCTCGCTGTCCGCGCGGCTCTGCGCGGTCTTGGCCTTGCTCTCCAGCACCTTGTCGATGCTCTCGTCGGTCGCGGTCAGTTGCGCCTTGGCCGTCTCGATCGACTTGCTCAGCTGGGCGATCTGGGCCCGGAGGGTGGCGATCGGGTCGACGGGGGGCGCCGTCACCGTTCCCGGCGGAAGGGCCGAGAGCTGCGCCAATTGCGCGTTGAGGGCGGCGAGTTGGCTCGTCAGCGAGCTGATGGTCTCCGACACCTTGGTCCGGGACTCACGCAGGCCCGACAGCTGCGACGCCACTGCCGCATCCTGGTCGGCCTGGGCCTGCTTCTGCATCGCCTTCTGGTCGTCCTCGACCGTCGTGCCGGCGGCCTTGCGGGCGTCGATGGTCTGCTTCTGGGTGACCGGCAGCGGGAGCGCCCGCAGACCCTCGACCGTGGTCACCGGCTCGCGCGAGCGCAGGATGACGTCGACCGTCGTGTCATCCACGGTGACCGTGCCGACCTTGGTGCCCCTGATCGCTTGGGTGACGGCCTGCCCGATCTGGGCCTGCACCATGCCGACGTTGGCGGCAGCGACCGCATCGACGTCGACCTTGAGCATCGTCTTGGCGTTGGTGAGGTCGGTGCGCACGTTGCGCATCCCCGGCACGCTCGCGAGCATCTCGGCGACCTGGTCGCTGCCCTTGCGCAGGGAGTCCGGGTCAGACCCCTCGACCACGAGGGCCACGTCGCTGTTGGACTGGGTGGAGACGACCTCGACCGTGCCGACGTCGCTGAGGGCAGTGAGGGCGGAGCGCAGCCGGTCGCCCACGACGACACCGTCCGAGCCAGAGGAGAGCGTCACCGAGATCGACGCCTGGTTCGGACCGGCGACGGTCCCGAAGAACACTCGGGAAGGGTCGCCGCCCACCGTCGTCGTGTAGGACACGACCGTCGGATCGGCGCCAATGACCTGCTCAAGTCGCTTGGCGGCAGCGTCGGTCTGGTCCAGCGCAGTGCCCGCCGGCATCTCCTGGACGACCCGCAGCGTCGTTGCTCCCATGCTCCCGAGGAAGTCGGTCTTCAGCCGCGGGGCCAGCCCGACCGTGCCGCCGAACACCAGCGCGGCGAGCACGAGCGTGACGACGCGGTGGTCCAGCGCCCACCGCAAGGTCGGCAGGTAGGCCCGCTGCAGCCCGGTCCGCGGCGACTCGGAGGAGCCGAGCGGCATACCTGCGCTCTGGTATGCCGCGTCGTCACCTTCCGCAGCCGCGCTCGCTCCCCGGCCGCGCATGAACCACGACGCGAGGACCGGGACCACGGTGAGGGAGACGAACAGCGACGCCAGCAGCGCGATGGTGACGGTCATGGCGAACGGCCGGAACAACTCGCCGGTCTGGCCCGACACCAACCCGATCGGGAGGAAGACGGCGACCGTCGTCAAGGTTGAGGACGTGACGGCCCCGGCGACCTCGCGGACCGCGCGGATGATCGAGGCGGGGCCGAATTCGCCGAGCCCCTGGTGCCGTTTGATGTTCTCGATGACGACGATCGAGTCGTCGACGACCCGGCCGATCGCCACGGTCAGGGCACCGAGGGTGAGGATGTTGAGGGTGTAGTTGCCGGTCCAGAGACCGATCATCGCGATGAGCAGCGACAGCGGGATGGAGATCGCCGTGATGATCGTCGAGCGCACCGACCTCAGGAAGATGAGGATGACGATGACCGCGAAGAAGAGGCCCAGCAGGCCCTCGACGGTCAGGTCATGGACGGAGTCCTCGATATAGGGCGCCTGGTCGAAGACGATCGAGTCGGTGGCCCCCCCGCCGACGCGCGCCATGAGGGCGGGCAACTCGGCCCGCACGGCCTGCGACACGGCAACGGTGTTGCCGCTCTGTTCCTTGGTCACGGCGATCGTCAGGGACGGCTTGCCGTTCGCGCGCGAGATCGACGTCGTCTCGACCGGGGCCATCGTCACGTCGGCGATGTCCTTGAGGGCCAACGGTCCGTCGGTGCCCTGCAGTTGGATGGCGGCGATCGCGTCGGTGCTGGTGAGGGTCTTGCCGACCTCGACATCCATCGTGGTTCCGGCTGACGGGATCGACCCGGCGGGCACGGCGATGCCGCTCGCCGCGAAGACCTGGGCCAGCGTCGAGGTGTCGACGCCGAGGCGGTCGACGTCGGCGGGACGCAACGTGACGACGACCTGCTCCTGCTCCTGGCCGGAGACGACGACATCGCGGACTCCCGGGAGAGTCTTGAGTTTGGCGGCGACGATGTCTTTGAGCTTCCCGGAGAGGATCGCCTTGCTCTCGGTGGACGACACGGCCAGGACGATGATCGGCACGTCGTCGAACCGGCCCGCGACGACCTGCGGCGTCACGTCGCTCGGCAGCCGGCCCTGTATGCCGTCCACGGCCGAACGCAGATCGGCCAGCACCTTGTCCGAGCCAGTCCCGAACTCCCACTCGACGCGCACCGTCGAGACGGCGCTCGCGCTGCGGGAGGTGACCCGGGTGATGCCCGAGACGGCCTTCGCGGCGTCCTCGATCGGGCGGCTGACCTCACGCTCGACGACCTCGGGAGCGGCACCCGGCAGCACCGACACGATCGTCGCGCCAGGGGTCTCGATCGAGGGGATGAGCTCCTGCTTAAGGCTGCTGGTGGCGAAAAGCCCCAGGCCGATGAGGATCGCGCAAACGAGCAGAACCACCGTGCGGTTGGCCAGGCTCAACTTGGTCAGTCGGGTCACTCGGACAGACTACGTGCGTTTGCGGCGGGCCTTGACACCGGTGTCGGCAACCCGAGCGGCGCACCCGCGCCCGAGTCAGTCGACCGGGTCGGGGGGAACCTCACCGCGCATCAAGGGGCCCGAGGTGTGGCCGCCCAGGTGCTCCATCGCGAGGCGCCCGACGAGTTGCTGGTTGGTCGTCACGCGCTCCGAACGACCGTTGCTCAGGAAGCTCAAGGCCCACCGAACGAGCGTCGACACCTGCTGCTTGAACCCGGCGATCATCAGCAAGTGCAGCAGCAGCCAGGCCAGCCAGGCCAGGAAGCCGGTGAGCCGCAGCGGCCCGACCCTCACCACGGCCTCGTACTTGGCGATCGTCGCCATGCTGCCCTTGTCCTTGTAGGCGAACGGGCCCGGTGCGGGCCGGTCCTCGACGCGGGCGGCGATGGACGCCGCGGCATACTGCGCCGATTGGATCGCCGCGGGAGCCACGCCTGGCACGCCGGGCAGGCTCATCAGGTCGCCGATGACGTAGACCTCCGGGTGCCCTGGCAGCGTGAGGTGATCGTTCACCTCGACCCGGCCGGCCCGGTCGACGGTCGCCCCCGCCTGGTCCGCGACGAGCCGCCCCAGCGGGCTGCCCTCCACACCTGCGGCCCACACCTTGCATACTGCCTCGATGCGCTCGGTGCTGCCGTCGGCGTGCCTGAGCGTCAACCCGGTGGCGTCGAGGGAGGTGACCATGGCGTGCAGGACCACCTCGACCCCGAGCCGGCTGAGGTCCCGTTCGGCCTTTGCTCCCAGCTGCTCGCCGAACGCCGACAGCACCTGCCCGGCGCCGTCGACGAGGATCACCCGAGCCTTGGTGGGGTCGATCCGGCGGAACTCGCGGGCGAGCGTGCGATTGGCGAGCTCCCGGATCTGTCCGGCCATTTCGACGCCGGTCGGGCCCGCGCCGACGACGACAAAGGTCAGCAGCCGGCTCACCTCCTCCGGGTCGTCGGCGATCTCGGCGAGCTCGAAGGCCGCGAAGATCCGGGCGCGCAGCTCGAGAGCATCGTCGATCGACTTCATGCCGGGGGCGAAGGTGGCGTACTGCGGGTTGCCGAAGTAGGACTGGCCGGCACCACTGGCGATCACCAACGAGTCGTAGGCGCTCGTCCGCTCCTCATCGTGGAACCGCCAGCCGATCGTCTTGGACTCGAGGTCGATGGTCTCGACGAGCCCCTGCACGACCCGGACGTTCTTCTGGCGGCGCAGGATCTCGCGCGTCGAGGGGGCGATCTCGCCCTCAGACAGGATGCCGGTCGCGACCTGATAGAGCAGCGGTTGGAACAGGTGGTGGCTCGTCCTGTCGATGAGGGTGATCTCGACGTCGGCCTTCCGTAGCGACTTCGTCACGAACAGGCCCCCGAACCCCGAACCGATCACGACCACACGATGAGTCATCTCGGCCTCCCTTCGTCACTGCTCACAACACCACCGAGGTTGCCGCCCTTCCCCGTTCGGCTGACCTGGTTGGGCCCGGTGGGCCCGGCTGGATCCGCGGTTAGTCGCGGCTCTGCCAGGTGCAGATGCAGGCCTCGTTGCCCTCGGCGTCGGCGAGGACCCAGAACGCCGGAGCGCGGACGTCGCTGACGAGGCGACCTCCGGCGGCAAGGGCGCGGGCCAGGCGACCGGGGGCCTCGTCATGGCTGACGGTCACATCCAGGTGGATCCGATTGCGTTGCGGGCGAGGCGAATCCATCTGCTGGAACCACACGGCCGGCCCGACCCGGTCAGGGTCGACAAGCTCGTCGCCACCATTGTCGGGCCGATCGAGCACCGCAGCCCAGAACGGTCGGATCGCGTCTCGGTCCAAGGTGTCGATGGCGATCTCGACCTCAGTCAGGCGCCCCGGCTGGCTGGTGAGGCTCATCTCCTGCACGACGGCATCGATGGCATTCCCGAGACGAATGTCCCGCTCCGTGACGCCGCCGACGTCATGGCTTCCGGTGGCGATGTGGACCCGGCCCCACCGCAGGTCGATCTCGGGGTGGTGTCCCTGCTCCTCGGCGATGGCACCCACCCGGTCGACCAGCGCCAACGCCGTGACGAAGTCGCCCGTGGCGACGCTCAGGTGCATCCGGCCCAGCAGATATCGCCACGTCGGCAGGGCCGCCGACGCGGCAGCGCGCGTGAGCACACCAGAGGAGTCGTCCATCTGGGCACCCTAAGCGCACCCACCGACCCGTGGGGACTTTGGGGGGCAGAGGCTAAAGATCGTTGCCGGCGTA
>ENA-UPSM01004667-UPSM01004667.1-activated-sludge-metagenome-genome-assembly--contig:-NODE-4667-length-14264-cov-11.933141_pt1 | contig 14264 bp, 20 predicted proteins | sample MGYA00238181_ERZ773283 | MGnify/ENA primary metagenome ERZ773283 (study PRJEB29023, sample SAMN05720199) | activated sludge metagenome | isolation source: Anaerobic digester | place: Japan... | reverse complement strand
TGGGAAAAATTAACTAACAAAAAGGCAAAGAAACTATGAAAAATAAGCTTAACAAAACTTCACAAAAATTCGTACCTACAGAAGAAATGAAAAAGTGCCTATTAGCTTATGCTGATATGAGTGCAAGACCTACCATTGAAGACAGGATGAAAGCGGTTGGTCTAAGGCGTGAAACATGGTACTATTGGTGTAACGAGATAGAAGGCTTTGTAGAATGGTGGAAAACAGAAACTGAAAAGATAATGCAAAGGAGTTTATCCGAGTTAGATAAAATAGCGTATATGAAAGCTGGAAGTGATTATAGGTATATGGAACTATTGCAAATGAAATATGGAGGCTTTAAGAAGAAACAGGATGTTACTTCTGATGACAAGCCAATGAACTACACATTAGAGATAATTGATAAAACGGAAGATGTTGAAGATACAAGTAACCAAAATATACAAGAAGACGGTACAGGCGAGCAAAACCCACAAGATTATTTGTCACGAAGGGGGAAGTCGTAGCAGTAAGACGTGGTCTATCTTTCAATTCTTTTTGTGGAAAGCACTTACTGGGGAAAAATTTGTTTTAACTATTGTAAGAGATAAACTCACGTGGATTAAAAGCACATTGTTATTAGACTTTGCTCAAATGTGTGAAAAGTATCAGATAGCTGTTACTCCACAAGTTAACATAAATAGACCAGAGCAGATATACAAAATAAATAATGTGGAATTTGCATTCTTTGGCTTGGATTATGCTGAGAAGCTACACGGCAGAAAGCAGGACTGGTTTTGGATAAACGAAGCGATGGAGGTTGACAAAGAGCATTTTGATCAGTTAGAGATGAGAACAACAATAGGAGGTATAATTGATTACAACCCGTATGATGACGGGCACTGGGTATTTGAATTGCAGAAGAGACCTGATGTTACTGTTATAAAATCAACGATGTTAGACAACCCGTTTTTGGAGCAGTCTATTAGAAATAAAATATTGAGTTACGAACCTACAGAAGAGAATATAAGAAACGGTACTGCAGACGATTACATGTGGCAGGTTTACGGACTGGGAAACAAGGCGAGACTGGAGGGCGTTATTTTTACCAATTGGGATATTGCAGAGGTACCCGATGGAGCAAAGAAGCTAGGGTACGGATTGGACTTTGGCTATACTCATGACCCGACTGCTGTTGTAATGTGTTACGAGCATGAAAACGAAATATACCTAGATGAATTGTTATACAGAACTGGCTTGTTAAATAAAGACATATACAATAGGTTGACTGCACTTGGGATAGATTATGGTGACGACGGTGTAGCAGATAGTGCAGAGCCAAAGAGTATTCAGGAATTGAGAAATTTGGGACTTAATGTCAAAGGGGCAGAGAAAGGGACAGATAGCGTAAGGTTTGGAATAGATTTAATGAAGTCTCGAAAGTTGCACACTACAAAAAGAAGTGTTAACATAGAGAACGAGTTGAGAAAATATAAATGGAAGGTTGATAAAAACAATGTTGCAACCAACGAGCCAATAGATGAGTTTAATCACGGAATAGATGCGATTAGATATTTATTGACTGAAAAGATAGGCAAGAATTTTAAGCCTAAGGTTTTTGACCGTAGAGGATTAGGCATTTAATTTTAACTTTTGCAAAAAATGGTAACGAAACCGTCAGATATGTTTACCTCCGACGCTGAACTGAGTGCTACACTTGTAAGTAATGCGATAGATTTTAACGAGTTGAGGAAGTCGAGATACGACAAGTTAAGCAGGTATTATGACGGAGACCATGATATTTTATATGATAATTCCTATGGTGACAAGTTCTCTATGGTGATTAATCATGCACAGGGTATAACTGACTTTTACGTCGGTTATCTTCTGGGTAATGAAGTGGAGTATCAGGAGAGGCAGGGTAGCGAGGGGCTGTTAGATAGGGTACTTGAAGAATATAGGGAACAGGAAATAGGTACTTTGGACGTTGAGCTTGGTGAAGATTTGAGTATATTCGGTAGGGCTTACGAGTTGATATATCTGGACGGTAACAATGTTAGGAGTGCGGTAATCGACCCGAGAAGTGCTGTCTGTGTATATGACACGAGTGTTAAGCACAATAAAAGATTTGCGGTTATATACGAGATTGAGAAAGACCCTGTTAACAGAGAAAAGATTGTAAAGGCAACTGTATATGATGAGGTTAATCAGTACGAGTATAACAACGGGGTGCTAGGGGAGGGAGTACCGCATAATTTTGAGCAAATTCCTGTTGTGGAATATCACAATAACAAGAGGTGTACGGGAGATTTTGAGTGTGTCGTTGGGCTGATTGATGGATACAACATTTTACAATCCATTCGTGTGTCAGACAAAGAACAACTAATGGACGCAATTTTGGTTGCTTATGGAATGGATTTGGATAATACAGATGTCGAGCAGTTGAAGAAATACAAGACCTTGAGTCGGGTACCGTCTGATGCAAGACTGGAGTATCTAGTAAAGGCACTAAACGAGGCGGATACCGATGTGTTGAGGCAGGTTATAGAAGACGATATACACAAGATATCTAAAGTGCCGAATCTAACGGACAGGGCTTTCGGTGGTAATATATCTGGTGTAGCTTTGGCGTATAAGCAATTGGGCTTTCAACAGAATGTGAACAAGAAGGAGAAATATATGAAAAAGGGCTTTAACGAGAGGTGTACAATATATGGAAGTTACCAGTTAATGGGAACAGATATAAAGGCAGAAATGATTGACATTGTATTTAAGCATGGACTACCCAAAAACGATTTAGAAATTTCAAGTATGATAAATAATCTGAGAGGACAAGTATCTCAGGAGACGTTGATATCACAATTGAGTTTTGTCAACGATGCAAGTGAAGAGATAGAAGCGATTGAGAGCAAACAGGATAATCAGAACTTTGGAACCGAAGAGGCACTTGATGGAATAGACAGGGGTTTAGAAGACAACGTAACTAAAAAGAAGGAAAGTATTTTACAAAAGTTGGGTAATATATTTCAATGATACAAAATTTAATTGAGAGCGAAAAATACGCACTTAAGCAATTGAGGAAGTATATCGACTTACAGAAAAGGTTAATGCAACGTGTGTTGGGTGAGGTTGAGGAATATTGGCAAACAGGTGACTATGTTTTGGGTGGTAACGAGAGGGTGGAATACGAAAGTACCGTTACTGACAGTATGAATGTGTTGGGAATAAATTATGATAACGCATATCCAGAAGGATTGAGGAACAAGGATGACGCTGTGATAGCAATTATTACGTGGCTAAGTATGTCTTTAAGTGAGGCACAATACGAGGTGGCAAGAGATGTATTTATTAATAGTGCCAAAATATCTGTGCCGAGCAATATCTTTGAGAGTGCTTTTAACAAAATGGACTTATCTAACGACTATGAGAGGAGGATTATTAATAATGTAACAACATTGAGTTCTGATATTGCTGATATGGTACAACGTGATTTTGCAAACGGTGTAAATGTCAATGTGGTAATGGATAAGGTGCAGAAGCTTTACAGTGTTGACGAGTGGAAGGCTAGAAGGCTTGTACTCACTGAGCAGAATTATTTTTACAATCAAGGTGAAAAGCTAAGGTTATTGTCTGAAGGAGAGGACAGTTATGAGTACGTATCTGTTTTGGATGGCAGAACTTCCAACATATGTAGGGAGCTGAACGGTAGACGTTTTTTAATTGAGAATGCTGTTGTTGGAGAGAACTTTCCACCCATGCATCCGAACTGCAGGAGTACGATTAAATCAGAGGGTGAGAGAATTCCCGAAAGGTTTAGGGTGTCTGGTGTAAGGAGTAGTGATGAATACGAGCAGATGCTACAGAACAATGACGAATTGACTGTAGAACAAATAGTACCGTATGTAAGACACAACTCTGTGAGAAACGGACTGCTTGATAATCCACCTGTCGTTAAGATATGGGACGGTAACGGAAGTGAGTATAATCCGCCAAACAATACAATAACACTTGCTCGTAATTCTGGGGTAGATACGCTACATCATGAGGTGGGGCATTTTGTAGATAAAAAAATGATAGGCGATAAGCTTAGAGGGGTAACGGACTTTGATATCCAGGAGGTTGTACTGGAGAGAATACGACACGCTGGGTATTCTTCTGTAGAAAGAGCTGATATATTGAGCGAAACTGGTAGGCTGAGGAAACTATATGACACTTATTATTCTAAGCTAGGCGAGGTGTATGCCGATGCTTATAGGCAGTACACAGCAGGTACATTATCTAAGGCTAACAAATTTTATGAACACTTTGAAAACGAAATCTGAGGATATACAGTTGCGTGATGTTGAATTAGGTGATATTATTATTGATAACGATGGGAATATTGACGATGAAACCAAAAGGAAAATAAAAAAAATATTAAAACAACTCGACGGAGGTAAAACGGTTTAAATTAATGTTCAATCAAATGGATGACAATAAAAAGCAGGTTGTGGAGACAACAGACACAACGACGACTGCGACTACTGTTGGCATTACTCAGGAGCAAGTTGATAAGATAATATCTGAAAGACTTGAAAGGGAGAGGGCTAAACTTCTTAAACAGCAAGATGAGGCTGTGAAGAAAGCACAAGAAGAAGCTGAGAGATTAGCGAAATTGAGTGCGGACGAGAGAGAAAAGGAAGTTTTAACTCGAACCCAACAGGAACTGGAGGCGAAATCAAGAGAGATAGCAATGAGGGAAAACAAACTGTCAGCAATTGAAAAGTTGTCTGAAGCAGGTGTTCCTCTTAAGTTGGTTGATTTTGTTGTTACAGATAGTCCTGAGAAAACAACAGAGGCTGTAGGTAAGTTGATTGAGACTTATCAGGAGGCTGTTGCGGAAGGTGTTGCTTTAAAATTGAGAGGCAATCCACCTAAAGATGTAAATACAAAAACCGCACCTAAAGATGATAAGATCAGGAGGGTGCTTTAAATTAATTGAATTAAAAAATGGCAAGAACAGATAGTATATCTATATTTGAAAGTGACGGAGAGACAGAAGTAAAGTTGAGAGAACTTTATGCTGAATACGTTGACAACGTTGACAAGTTAAGTATCGGTAATAAAATTAAAAATTTACAATATTCTGGAAATCCATTGGCAGGAAGTGTAGAGTTTAGAAGACCATTAAGAAGTACAATAAGAAATTACGGTACTGCTAGAACTGGTGGGGCAGGAGATAATATTTCTGCAGATATCGTAACCGTTAACCTTGATCAGAGAAAAGAAATAGCTGAGGAAGCAAACAAATTCGATATTGACCAATGGGGATTTGATGGACTGTGGAGACAGAGAATGAATACCATGAGTGCAGATATGGCAGACTCATTGGACGCAATTCTATTTTCCACAATAGAAGGTGTTGCAACAGAGGTAACCTGCACGGGTACTAACGTTGTAGACAAGTTGGAAGAATTGATTGTTTCGTTGGAAACTGTTAAAAATGATTATGTTAGAAGTGTAAGAAGAAATGCGATGGCATTAACTGTTACACCTACCGTATATTCAATGATGAGAAATTATATTGACACACTACCAAACCCAGCTAATGGGGGGGTGGTTGTTGATAATTTTCATGGAGTAGAAGTATACAGCAACAATAATCAGACTGAAGACGCAATCGTTATTGTGAAGGGTGCTATTGCACAACCTGTCGCCATGATTGATGTTCAGTATGGATATATTCAATGGAGTGTTGAACAAGGTATCGCTTTGTTCTTCAACTACGGTACCAAAGAAATCGCATCAGATTTGATGTTCTTTGCAGATGTTGGTGGTAATACTCCTAGTGTATAGTACTAAATTGATTTGAAGCCTTAAATGGAGGAGTTTAGACAAGACGTGATAGAAAAAGTAATAGACCTAAAACCAGATTGGGATGAGGATGTAATTGATTATGTCGCTAACGATTTAATCGATAGGGCATTGATATATACCAATCGAGAAGAGTTGCCTGATTTATTGGTGAGACCGTTTGTATCTGCTACCATTCGAGCATACGACACATTCCTTGCATCTAACGAGCAGGGAGTAACTTCCGCTCGTGATGGTGAGCAATCTGTTAGCTATGACGGTATTCAATCGTACATGGCTAGTAAACTGGATACGGATGTATTTGTGGGGCTTGTTAAACTCCTTGAGGGCTTGAGAAAGGCGAATACTAATTTTGAAGAGGATGAGGATGAAGATACCTAATGGATTTACCTCTACTATAGCTGATACGTTCTACGATAAAGAGATAACTCCTTATGTGATAACCACCTCGACAGATGATGAGGGGTTTACAAAAACCGACTTTAGCACGGAGGGAACATCGTTTATGGGAAACGTGAGTTTTAACATGGATAGGGTAAAGAAGGATTATGGTATTGACGAGGACATCGATATCAAGATTAGTACACATGAAGACGTTGACGGAATACTTGAATACGATAGTGTCAAGTACGAAATTGTTAAAAAGGTAGTAAGAGATACGCACATAATTTATTTGTGTAAAAAATGGTTATCGAGGGCATCGGATTTGATAAGCTTGTAAAGAAATTCGAGGAAATTGCAGACGATACAGACGACATACGAGAGGTGGTTAAAGCAGGTACGGAGAACGTGCTGGTTACCGCAAGGGCTTTATGTCCTGTAGATACTGGGTTTTTAAGATATTCAATTAAGGCTGATTTAATCGATACCGAGAACACGATAACTGGAAAGATTTACACGACTGTAAGTTATGGGTTGTATCAGGAGTTCGGCACCTGGAAAATGAGACCACAGCCCTTTTTGAGACCTGCATTAGATAGGCACAAGGCTGGAATTAGGGCAAGTCTCAATAAAGTAATTAAGAAGAAGCTAAAATGATAGTTGCAAAGAAGGAAACATACGAACTGTTGCAGGAGTTAGGATACGATGTTTATCATATCCGACCTGACATAATAGAGAGTGTGCCTTGTTTGATATATCACATGGCTTTGAATGAAAGCGAAGTCGATATAAAAAACGAAATAGGAAGGCAGGAGCAGACATACGAAATAGACGTATGGGCTTTAAATTCCTCTCAAGCTACAGAGATTTTAGTGGAGCTTGATGAACTTCTGAGGGAGAACGGATATATACCTGTTAATCAATTAGATGTACCTGACGAAAAGTATTCGCACGTGAATTGTAGATATAAGTTAATTATTTGAAAAATGGCAGCACAAAAAACAATGGGAACCACGCTAACCATTACCTCAACGGATCCAGAACTTGAGATAGTAGATATAAGAGTTCTGGGAGAATTTGGAGTAGAAAGCGAGGAGATAGACGTTACCACTTTAGACAGTCCAGATGGATACAGAGAAACCATCGGAAGTCTTAAGGATGCGGGTGAGATAACCTTTGAGGGTTTTGTTAAAACCGCAGGTAACATGGCTTACTTGTTTGCTTTAGCAGAAAGTCAAGCTGTTGAGACTTATGAAGTTGAGTTTCCCGATGGAGCGACTGCTGAGTTTGACGGTTGGATTAAATCGTTCAAGGATACAGGAGCCGCAGTTGACGGTGTTCGTGGGTTTACTGGTACGGTTAGAATAACTGGAGCAGTTGACTTCACAGACGCACCTGCACCATCGGTATAAAACAAACAGACTGGGGGGTATAAAAGTACCTCTCGGTGTGTTTTCGTTTGATTTTGACGTGTCTAAGCGAGTTTAATTTATAAATTCAACAAAAATGGAGTTAAAATTTACCCCACTAGCTGTTAAGCGGTTGGAAGATAATACTGGGAAGGTTTTTTACGACTTAATGTCCGAACCTTCCGTAAGTGTTTGTTTCGAGTTTGTGAAAGTGGGTCTGAATGTTGATGATGACGGGGCAGACAAGGCTATTAGTGAATACCTGAAGGGTGAGGGGAATGATATCACTACTTTATTTATGGCGATAACTGAGGCTTTACAAAGGGACGGTTTTTTACCGAAGAGCCTGAACGTGAGGAAGCTCATGGAACAGGCGAAGGAAGTGAAAAAATAAGTTTTGGCAAACTTTGGGAAGAAGGAGAAAAGTCTGCAATAAAGATTGGTTTAGATTTGGAGAAATATTGGAGTGAAACGCCTAAGATTTTTAGAAAAAGGGTTGAGGTGTATCAGGAGATGTTGGAGGAAAGAGTAATTGAAGTGGATGCTGTCAATTACAATCTGGGGATATATATAGCGATGGCTGTAAACAATCCGAGGAAGTACCCTAAAAAGCCCTACATGAGTAGGGAGAAGGTGCCAAACAAGACGTGGAGTACGGATGATTTAAAAAATTATTTTAAGAGGCTGTCAAATGGCAGAAACAATTAATGAACTTGCGGTAGTAGTAAGTACGAATGTAGAACAATTCCGCAGGGAGATGTACGAGATGAGCAATACCGTAAAGGAACTTGGCAGGACGGTTAAGGAAGCGAACGCACCTGCTCAGGAGATGGGGCAACAAATCGCAAGTGTAGGTAAAATGGCTAGTGCTAGTAATCCGAAGTTGGTTACTGTCGTTGGAACTGTGCTTTTAATGAAAAAAGCTTTTGATTTGGTTTCTGGCGCGATTTCGTGGGCGATTAAATCATTAGTTGGCTTTATGCAAGAAACGATTGACGCAGGAATGAACTTTACTAGACTTGAGGTTGCGACTGCTACCATAGCTAAAAACTCTGGCATGACTGCTGAACAGTTGGATAACCTGAGGGAGGCTTTGGCAAGGGCGAATACGTGGGGTGCTAATGCTGAGGAGGTTATACGCTCATTGGCTATGAGTGGGCTTGTAAAACTCGCTGATGGACTTTCTCTTGTGGATGCCAGAACTGGTAAAACAGAAGAGGGAGTAAGTGCATTAGTGTTGACGATGAAAGATTTAGCTGCACAAGCGGGAATATCGTCTAGTGATGCGATACAAAGGATTACAAGGTTTATCAATACAGGGAATGCAGCTTTCGTTGATGGTGTTATCGAATTGGGTAATCTCAACATGGTCTATAACGAGTACGCACGAAACTTGGGAAAAACTGTCGGGGATTTAAGTGCTACAGAGAAGGCACAAGCACGAATGAATGCAGTGATGATAGCGGGTAAAAGTGCATACGGAGCATATGCGAATACTCAACAGACTGCACAAAAGGCAATGATGAGTGTTAAGGATGCGATGGGTAGTATTAAGGATTTGCTGGGTAGTACGATGGAGCCTATATTTGGTGCTTTCGCAAACGCATTATTGCAATTTGTTGTTGGTGTTAGAAATTTTATCAAAGATAACGAGGTAGCCATTAGGGGTTTTGCGAGTAAGGTCGCTGGATATGTTATCGTTGTGATCAGGTTGATTGGAAAGCTTTTAAGTATGATACCTGGTGTTGGACAATATTTTAAGGAACTTGCTAATTTTTCGTTAAAGCCGATCAAGTCGATGGACGGTGTTGCAGATGCGAGTGAACAAGCAAGTGGCAGTATGGACAAGGCTACTGGAAGTGCTAAGAATTTAAAGAAGGCTTTGGCTGGACTGAGTGGATTTGACGAGATGAATGTATTGCAAACCCCAGAACAGGGCGGAGGTGTGAGTCCTCTTGGTGGTGGTCTTGGCGTTGGGCTTGGCGATATCGACATGGGAGAGCCTATAGACCTGGAAGAGCTGTTGTCTAAGTTCAATCAGAGCGTAGAAGAGGCGAATGCATGGGCGGACAGGTTTATGGCACCTTTTAATAGAATTAAAAAATGGTTTGAAGAACAGGGCTTTGATAAGTCTGTTAAATCAATGATGGATAATGCACTTAAAGAAATACAGCCATACGTAGATTTTTTCGGTAAAGTTTGGGACGACATAAAGAAGAGTTTCGGCGACATGTGGGACGAGATGGATGACGATTTGACAGAGCAGATGAAAGAAATGGGCGAAAATTTTTGGAAAGAGATTGAAAATTTCAAGACAGAGTATATAGACCCAGTTAAGGAAAAAATACTTGACGCATGGAATAAGATTTGGGAGGGTGGATTAAAGCAAACCGTCGACCAGTTAATATATTTGGGTGGTCAAATTGCTTGGTTTGCGATGTTTATATATAATAACCTAATATCACCAGTCAAGCAATGGCTTTTAGAGACATTTGCACCTGTTTTTCAAAGGGTATTTAATTTCGTTGTGGATGTCATTGTGTTCGTATGGAACGTTATCACCCGAGAGTTTTCTAGGGGATTAAGCTTTTTGAATTGGGTGTTGATGGTTGTTAGAACTGGATTAACTGAGGGATGGGGCAAGGCTTGGGACAAGATTAAAGAAAAGGCTACGGAAATTTGGCAAAAAATAGTTGATGCAGCTAAAAGGGGTATTAATGGACTAATAGACCTAATAAATCAATTTATTAATAAGGCGAACAAAATACAGTTACCTAAAGAGTTAACTGGCGGAAAGACGGTAGGAATTAACATAACTCCTATATCACCATTGGCTACAGGTGGAATCGTAACAAGACCGATGACAGCATTGGTTGGTGAGGCGGGACGTGAGGTTGTATTACCTTTGGACAGAAATACCGAATGGATGGACACGTTGGCTGATAAAATAGGTGGTGGTGGAGTGAATTTAACCGTAAAAATCGGTGAGGAAACCATCTACAAGAAACTCATCAATAGTATTAAGGACGCAAATATGAGAAGTGGGACTAATATTTTAACACTATGAAATGGCAAAGACATACACGATAAAACTGGCAAGTACAAAAATTGATAAATACTTAAAGTCTCCGTTTGGATTTAAGCTTGAACCAAACAAACTGTGGACAGAAGCCAGTAGGAATCTTGATGGTGAGCTAAAGGCTACGTTTGTGGGTATTTTTCCAAAGATACAATTAGACTTTAGGGCAATGACAGAAAGTGAGCTTAAAACGGTATTGGCACTGTTAAGTCCTGCAAGTATAAGTGTAACTTACTGGGACACGGAATCTGCGACCTATAAAACAGCTGATTTTTATGCAGGGGATTTTAGTTACCCATATTTCAATAATGATTTGGGGTTGTATGGGGATTTTTCTGTTAATCTTATTGCTTATAAAAAAAGAACATGATTACTGTAACAAGCAACTATAAAAACACAATTAGAGGAAATGCTAGAACATTTGTTGCGTCTATAGAAACGGACACAGACGAGATAACACACGCAGATCAACTGGTGTCGGTTAAGATATATCAAAATGCTGACTTAGGCAAGGCAATGATTAAAAGGCTTGACTTCGTATTTAATGGCGATTTTGACTGCTTAGGCAAGGAAGTAGGGGTATCTATAGGCTTGATGGTGAGTGGTAGTCCTGAGTATATAGATTACGGGGACTTTATTGTTGATAGCTTAGATTTTAATCAAGAAACTGAGCAAACAACCGCAATAGCCTACGATAAAATGTATTCTGCGATGAAAGAACACAGACCAGTAAGTATAGAATATCCATGTACTTTGTATGAATACCTAGAGGGTATATGTGGTCGAGAGGGATGGACATTGGGAACTGCGAATTTTACAAATGATGGGTTGGAGTTAAGTCAAGAGCCATTTGTTGGGTTAACTGTTCGTGAGGTTCTGCAAAAAATAGCTGAAGTTAGCGGAACTATATGTTTGTTCGATAACGATGGTGGGTTGGTTTTTAGGGGTGTCGATGGTGCAAGTGTCGAGACTGTTAACACATCTGATTTGTACAAGCAGAAGATAAAATCTAAGTGGGGCGGACTGACTAGTGTCGCCTTTGATTTTCCACCTTATGGAGACTTAATCTGGACTGGTGGATATGAACATCCCGTTCGATTGTTGGAAGATGATGACGAAAGGACGTTAGAGGACGGTGAGTTGAGAGGTATTGAGCAATGGGTGGAGTCTGACGGATTTCATCAATATTTAATATCGGAAAGTGAATTGGCGAGTCAGGAGGCAACAGACGAGTTGTTTGACTATTTGGACGGATACTCATTTTATCCTGTAGAGTTGGACACGATAGGGTTATCGTGGATTGAGGTGGGAGATAATGTAACGGTAAAGGATAAAAATGCCAATGAATACCTGACAACGATAACTGGTGTCGAGATTGAACTTTCTGAGAGCGGATATAAGGTTGGGTTGTTCACTCCAATGTTCGAGTTATTGAGAGGCGGAACTGCCAAAACGTCTCCCAGAAGCGTAATAAATGTTCGGGTTGCGGATAACAATGTGGGTTCCGTGTCGGTTGGAAAGGTAGAAAGCGGAAGTATGAACAAAGAATGGGTCGTAACGGGCGGAGGTAATGTTAGGTTATCTGGTGGCGGTGATATTATTGTGTCTGATGGCGGAAACATTGAACTGTCGGGTGGGAGTATAATCGTTACGGATACAGACGAAGGAAGTATTACGATTACGAACCAGGGCATAAAGGTGACTGATAATACGGGACTTGTTAGAATACTTATCGGAAGTGAAGAATGAAGGGGATTATGCGTACAGTTTTTGGTGTTTTAATTTTATTGTTATTGATAATGGTTTTGAAGTGCTTGAGGAGCGATAAGACAGAAAACAGCGATGAGCCAAATGACTACACTATTTTTGTAGATACTGGCGGAAAAACATATAACATGCCGAAGATCACTACGGAGACCAGTGGAAGCGTAACGTTTACCGTGGTGGGTGGTGGTGCTAATCCTGATATTCATAACATAGATATTTATCACGGACTTGGATATAAACCACAGGTTGTTGCTTATGTCAATTTTTACGACTACACGTCACATGAGTGGATGATGATACCGCGTTGGACACCCGGAACGAATGGAACGTATGAAGCATATATTACCCATGTTGACGATAATACTGCAAGGGTAGTATTAATAGGTACGTTGGCATTAGGAAGCCCAGATACGACAGCCGATTACAAGATTTTTTTATTAGTTGACCCACAAAAAGATGCTTGGTATTAAAATATCGAAAAATGGAGAGAGTGTAAATACTTCAGATGACAATTTGGCTTTTTCGTCAGATTTCTTTACACCCAAGATTTATAAAATAAAGAAATACACGTCTAACACTACGGAGGCACACGGACTTGATTATGCACCAATGTTTATTGCTCTGTATAATAACGCACTCCTAGCGGGTACCGATGTATATACGATTGGTGCAAGTGTGAGTGTGGACTCAGCGAATGTTAAGGTTTTTATGCCATCAAGTGCTACTGAAGTATGGGTTATTTTATTTGCTGATGGTATAGAATGAAATTCAGGGTTGCGAAACAAGGGTTTGATGTTAACATGGCTAAAGTTGGGGAACTGGCAATTGACGAAAGGCTGATGACCATGAAGGTTGCCTTGAGCGGAACGTTGGAGGTAGATTTACCAGCAGAGACTATCGTTGCAGGGGGTGGTATAGTTAACAAAGACTATACTGACACGGTGACACATGGACTCAATAGGGTACCGTTGTTTTTCCCCATGGTGGGACGGATGTATTTAGACCCAGATTCCGCATCGGACATTGTTTTGAACGACTACAGGCAGTCAACGACGAGTACTCTAGAGTTGGCTCTGGTGCAGGTAACTGACGAGCAGTTGAGGCTTTTTGTGAGTAGAACAGCTATTGTTGTAGACAAGACGTTTGCGGCACACAAGGTAACTTTGTATTACACGCTTTTTTATAATTGTCTTGAAGAGCTTGACCTGTCTATATCATGAATGCGATAATTAATATATAAGATTAAAAAACTAAAAAAATGGCAACAGCAATAAGTGGACTAGGTGCATTAACGACACCTGTTACAGGCGATTTGATTGAAATTGTTGATGTATCCGATACCTCTATGAGTGCTAATGGCACAAATAAAAAAATCACATTTGAAAACCTCTTGAGCAATTGGGATGGATGGCAACCCTCAAACGAAACGTGGACATATGCAAGTGCCTCTACGTTTACCGTTTCTGGTGATGTAGCCGCCAAATATGGTGTAGGAACAAGGGTTAAATTTACGCAAACGACAGTTAAATATGGGGTTGTAGTAAGTTCAAGTTATTCTGCACCAAACACCACCGTTACAATTGCTGTAAATACAGACTATACAATAGCAAACGCTACAATATCGTCTAATTATTACAGCTATGCGAGTAACCCAGTGGGGTATCCTCATTGGTTTAACTGGACGGGCGTATTAAGTGTTAGCGGCGGAACCGCTCCAACCTATACTCAGGAGTTTCTTAATAAGTTTTCGGTGAACGGACGCACGGTTACGATTATGTGCGACTGGGGAAACTCTA
>ENA-UPSM01004653-UPSM01004653.1-activated-sludge-metagenome-genome-assembly--contig:-NODE-4653-length-14292-cov-9.182904_pt1 | contig 14292 bp, 6 predicted proteins | sample MGYA00238181_ERZ773283 | MGnify/ENA primary metagenome ERZ773283 (study PRJEB29023, sample SAMN05720199) | activated sludge metagenome | isolation source: Anaerobic digester | place: Japan... | reverse complement strand
TTGTACTCCTTCCAGGCGGCGGCCGGGTAGATCCGTTTCTTCAGCGACAGGGTGGCCTCGCGCCGCAGCGTCGCCCCTTCGGCGGACGCGACGACCGCCAGCTCGGCGTATTCGCCGCCGCAGCGCTTCTCCGGCGCCAGCACCGAGCGGTCGACGGCGATGGCGCGGGGGAACTCCAGGCGCTCGGTGATGCGATACAGCTTCGTGCAGCGGCTCCGGAACCCATGCGTCCGGGCGTCGAAGTCGGGAAGGCGCGCGTCCAGCTCGTTGTTGATGGGGTCGCGGCGGGCGTACGTCAGCGCCGATCTGTCTGTTGGCCTTGACGAAGTATTTGCGGCCATTCTTGAGAACGCAAAAAAGGTTAGCCGGAATCATTTGGATTACCGCATCGGTGCGGCCCGCACGAAAACAGTCATCGGCTTTGTCAAAACCAAGTGAGTGTTGTGCCGTTGCCAGGGGGGGAGAAGAGATTATGGGGCGGGAGGAGTTCGGGGCCTCCTGGGGCATCCTGGAGGGTTCAGAGGGCATCGTAGGACGACACAGCGCCCCCTGCAGGGGGATAAAGGCTCTCTCCGGTCGCTATCGCTCCATCCCCCCTCGATCCCGGTTCAGACCCCGGTCCCGGCTCAATGGAATGGCTCTTTCCTCCATGGCCTTTGCAACCGTTCGCTCCAGGTAGTCTTCCAAGTGGCCCGCCTTGCGGCTTGCCAGTTCGGGGCTGGCGTCCCGCAACGCCCCCTTGACTTCTTCCTTGTTGTAGCCCCGCCCCAGCATCCCCAGGGCCGCCTGATAGTCCACCCGGCTGTAGTCGATGGTCCGGTCTTGTTTTAGGGGCGGGTTCTTTAGGATATCTTTCGCCTGGCGGCGGTACTCCTCGGCGGGGCTGGGCCGCTGTCGCCAATCCCTGGGCGGTTCGCAAGTCCGGATGTGTTCGGCCCGCCGTGCCTTCTCCCGCTCCGCCAGGCGATCCCTCACCCGCTCCAGCAGTTCGGCCCCCTTGGAGGCCACCCTCTGGACGGCTTCCACCAGCTTGACGAACGGCTTGAAGCCGTCTTCCCGGGTATGCTTTTCCTTCCGGTTGGTGAACCCGGCCAGGCGGCCGTAGTGCCGGCAGTCGGCCGAATTCAAGTCTCCCCGGTAGCGTTCCGCCAGCGTCCGGGCCGTCTCGTTGGCCTCCGCCCGGCTCAGCGGTGGGGCTTCCGTCTCCCGCACCCTTACCCACGCCTGGTAGTTGCCCCGGCTGGTCTCCACCACCAGCGACGGTTCCAGACCGTCCCGCTTCATCTCCAGGATCGCTTCCCGTTTTAGGTCGTCCACCAGGACAATGGCCGGAGCGTGCTCATGGTCAAGCTCGGCGGGACGCACGTAGATGTGGTTGTCGATCGCGTTCATCCGCTTGAGCCAGGGCACGGCCTTTTCCGCTTCCTCCCGGCTCCACGTCCGGTTCATCATTCGGCTGGTTTGCTCGTCCCTGATTCCGACGTCGTACCGGTCGCAGCCGAAGGCCCGGAGCTGCGCCTGGACGGCTTCGGCGGTACGGTCTTTTCCGTGATGTTGTAATTCCTGCTGATTCCCTCGATTGCCGCTCTCATCCCGGCTTCGTAAGCGCTCGCTGTCTCGGTCTTCGACTTGTCCGACAAGCGCCAGGTCAGCCACCCGGTCAACGCTCCGGCTAAGATCGCCGATGCGGTCATGGCCAGCCATATCCAGATCGTGATCCCGCGCAGGCTCCGCGCAAGCTTTCTCTCGGCTTCGTCCAGCGTCGTCTTCCATCCCCCGGCTTTGGCCGTCAGCGCGTTCAGGACCGTCATGCACTCGTCCTGGCTCTCTTTCTGCCTCGCTCTCGCGGCCGCGGTCGTGCTCCCGATCTCGGCCAAGGTCTCGCGGGTCTCCTCGCTGAGCTTCGCCATGCTCACGGCCATCGTCTCGGCCGCCGCCGCGAGTTCGCTCATCCGCTCGGTCTGGTTCAGGAGCCTTCTTTCGTTCGCTTGCCTGGCGGCATCTCTCCAGGTCTCGGCTTTGTTCATATCTCACCCCGAATTCTTTCTGCAGTCCGTCCCACGAGTAGTTTTTGCCCAACTGGGACCCCTTGACCGCTACCCCGTCCAGTTCGTAGCTGATCCCCGCCACCCGCCCGGTGGATTGTACATTACAGCGCACGTCGACCCCGGCGGCCTTCAGCCGGTCCAGGAACAGGCTCATCGTGGGCTTGTCCCTGGCCGCTTCCTTGACGATCTCCTGAAGTTGGGTCTTAATCGGGATTTCCCCCGTCCGTTCGAGGTTCCGCCCTTGCTCCCTGGTGATGGCCCGTTCCTTGACCTCGTGGGGGCGGCGGGCGTCATTGGTCAGGCGGTATTCCCGCTCCAGGCCCTTGATGACCTGGGCGCTCCGGTCGTAGTTCCGGGAATCGCTCACCGTCTTGCCGTTGTCCAGGCGGATCCGGTTGGCGACAATATGCACGTGGTCATGGTTTTCGGTGTCGTTGTGCCGGAGGAGGACGTATTGGTTATGGGTGGGGTCGAAGCCCATCCCCCGCAGGTATTTTTGAGCTACGTCCTGCCATTGCGCGTTGCTCAGCCGTTCGTGATCCCGGACCGACAGGCTGACATGGTAGACCGCTCGTTCCAGGTCGGTGTTTAACGTCCGCCCGTTCCCGAACTCTCGCGCCAGCTCGCGGGCGTTGCGCCCGCCCATGTTGCCCCCGATTATTTCGGCGGCTGATGGTTCTGCCCGTCGCAAATCCACATGCCGGGCGGCGCGATCGCGTGCATCAACTGGCAGTAGGCGCGATATTTCGGCATCCTGAGCGCGGCCTCCGCGCTCGAGCTCTGCGGCGGCGCTCCGAACCAGATCGCGTGGGTGCAGGTCGAGCACGGTATCGTTAAAATCTCTGGCAGCTCCTCTTTCGGGAGGCTCAATAGCGTGGGGCTGACGATCTCGGCCATGTTGTTTTTCCTCTCCTTCCCTGAGCAGGTAATTCAAGCACCCCCGGAACCCCTTGCCGATGTTTTGGCTGCCGATCATTCCGCCCCCCCCAGCACTTGCAGCTGGATCGTCTTGACCAGGCGCACGAGTCCCGCCGCGATGTCGCGCGGGATCTCCGCCGGAGCGTCCCCGGCGTTGATCCGGGCCACGACCTGGTTGAGGTTGTTCCCGATCCGTCCCAGCTCCCGGTACGTGTCCAGGTTCACCGGCGGCGCCGGCGGCGGGGGCAGCTGCCGGGCCAGGGCGGCGGCCCGCAGCCATTGCGCCGGCGTCATCCCCATCGTCGTAGCCTTCTCCTTCAGCGCCGCGTACTCCGCCGGCGACACCCGCACGCCGATGGTGGCGGTGCGGAGCCTGTCGGCGGCGATCTTCGGGCGAGCCATGCGAGCCTCCTTCTTCGAGCGACCAACGGGAGCGGTCTTCCCTCCCGACCGCAGGGAGGGAGGCGGGGCGTTCGAGCGAAGCGAGAACATGCCCCGCTCCTAACCAATGACAGACGTTCCCTCGCTGAGGTTATCCTACCCCCTCCGGTCTGGTGCCGTCAAGCTCTTTCTGCACACCTTCGCCTGAAGACGGCTGTTCCCTCCGGCCGGTTTCCCCTTTTTCCCCCCTCCAGGGGGCGGTGTGTTCTTTTGGGGGGTTTGGGGGGCTTGCCCCCCATGTGAAGGATGCTCGCGAAGCGCACCGATCTATCTATCCGGCTGGATTTCCACAGTTTCACAGATTCCACACGCCTACTTGATACTTAAAATACTTGAAAAATCTTCCTAAGAGTCTTGATATGTGCAAACAGATTCACATGGCTTTTTGCTAAAAAGTGCAAACAGATTCACATGGAGAGTGCAAACAGATTCACATGGCAACTTGTTAATTGCAGTAATTTTAGCAAATGCAAATAGAATCACATGAAAAAATGCTTGATAATAGGCAATTGATGTGCAAACATGAAATCTAGCTAATTTATGTTTGCATAGGATTGCATCATGAAGGATGAAAAACGTCTTGAAAAAACTGAAAAACTAATTGATCAGGCAATCAAAATTCAAACCGACAGGCAACTACAAACACAAGAACTTGGTTGGCTGTTCCGCCCCCTGGCCCTTTGCCCGTTCCCAGCCAAGCCGCTAAAAACAAGGGCCGTTGTGAACGGGAAAGAGGTAATCCTCAATGATGCCCGCTGGGAGAGAAAGGCGGGCAAGCTCACGATTGCCATTACCGCCGATCCGGCTTTTGGCGTGCCTTACGGCCAGGATATCTTGATTGTGCTATATCTGGCAATTGAAGCCAGGCGGCAAGGTACCAGAAAGATTGTGGTTAATTTCTACCGGGACTTCATGCATCTTTTCGAGATGAACCCCGACGATGGCCGGAAGTACAAGCTTGTTCAGCAAAGCATGGCCCGCATCCGCAACGCCCTTTACAAGTGGGAGCTTGACCAGGGACCGACCAGGGAGACGGGAGGAAACTATCTCTACATCGAGGAGTGGGACCTGTTCTTTGACCCCAAAAACCCTCTTCAACGGCCTTTGTGGGATCAATACATCCTGCTTTCTGAACGGTTCTGGTACGAGATTCAGAAACACAAGATCCCTTTCAACCTGGAGGCGGCCCGACATCTTAAGTCGAAACCTGCCCATCTCAACTTTTACCTGTGGCTATCATATCGCGTGTGGAACGCCTGGGACGAGAAGCCAGGAGATGAGGTGTTCATCCCTTTTTGGGGAGATTTTGGCTTGCAGAATCAAATGTCTTCGGTGATCGATGAAAAAAGAAATTTCAGGGTCCAGGTTAAAAACTGGCTCTCGACAGTCAAGGAACTTTGGCCGCGTTGCCCAGTGCAAATTGACGGTGATGCTTTACGGATTTGTGTTACTAGCGAAGATCAACTTGATGTGCAGCTCAAGGACACGGACGCGCCCCGGATCTTGCCCAAACCGAAGCCGCCGGAGCTGCCGGAGGCCTACAAGAGTGTTTGCCCCAAGTGCGGGAAAGAACGGACCTTGCAGCCAGGCCGGATCAACCAACAAAAAAATTTCCGTTACCCGGACTGGTGGAAGTGCTCCGGCGGGTGCCCGGCTGAACCGGAGGATGCAATTTGCAAGCACTGCGGCCAAGCCATGCAGCAGCAGAACAAGGGCAAGGCTGATTACACCTATAAGTGCTCGCAGTGCGGCCATCTTGAAGCCGGAGAAAATTATTGGATTCAAAACAGTACATTCAACAGGATTGCAAAATGAACCATCTTTATTTTGGCGACAACTTGGACATCTTGCGGGAACACATCCAGATGGAAAGTGTTGACTTGATTTATCTAGACCCCCCCTTCAACTCCAAGCGTGATTACAATCTCCTTTTCAAGCGCCCCAACGGTCATGAATCCGATGCCCAAATTACGGCTTTCGATGACACCTGGCACTGGGGGAAGCAGGCGGAGCGGGAATTCGACGAGATAATGCGCCAGCCCAACACCCAGGTAGCGGAAATGATGCAAGCCTTCCGCCAATTCTTGGGCGTCAACGATATGATGGCCTACCTGGTGATGATGGCGAACCGGCTTCTGGAATTGCATCGCGTATTGAAGCCCACGGGCAGCCTATATCTTCACTGCGACCCGACGGCAAGTCATTACCTCAAAGTGGTTTTGGACGGCGTTTTCTATAATGTCGGCTACCGCACGGAAATCAGCTGGAAGCGTTCCAGCGCTCATAGTGACGCCAAGCAAGGCCGCCGACAATACGGCAACATCCGGGACATCGTTTTCTTCTACACGAAAAGCGCTGAGTGGACTTGGAATTGGCTCTACACGCCTTACGACAAGGAATATCTGGATGGCATGTACCGGCATGTGGAAGAAGAGACCGGGCGGCGCTATCGTCTAGATAATTTGACGGCTGCCAAACCTGGCGGCGATACGTTGTACGAATGGCATGGCGTTAAGCCTTATAAAGGCCGTTATTGGGCGTATTCACGAGCCAAGATGGAGCAATTCGAAAAAGATGGCAGATTGGTCTACTCAAAGTCGGGGATGCCGAATTACAAGAGATATCTGGATGAAATGCCCGGCGTGCCTCTGCAAAACGACTGGCAAGACATCCATCCAGCATCAGGCAAGGAATATCTCGGCTACCCCACGCAAAAGCCCCTGGCCCTTCTCGAACGGATCATCCAGACATCTAGCAACGAAGGCGACATTGTCCTTGATCCGTTTTGCGGCTGCGGTACCGCCGTCCACGCGGCCGAAAAACTCAAGCGGCACTGGATCGGCATCGACATTACCCATCTGGCCGTTTCCCTGATCGAAAAGCGGATGAGGGATGCCTTTCCGGGGATTCAATTCGAAGTCCACGGGACACCCAGGGATTTGGATGGAGCCAAGAACTTAGCGGAACGGGACAAATATCAATTTCAGTGGTGGGCGTGCTCCCTGGTAAACGCGCAGCCCTACCAAGGCAGGAAGAAAGGGGCCGACAGCGGCATTGACGGCTTGCTTTATTTCACGGATGGCGCAACGACAGACAAACACAAGGTGGCAGAGAATCAAGAACCTTATGATGAGACCCCTCCCACGACCGTCCACAAGAAAATCATTGTGTCCGTCAAGGGTGGGGAGCACGTCAACGTGTCCATGATTAGGGATCTCGCTCATGTCGTTGACAGAGAGAACGCGGAAATCGGTCTTTTCGTTACGATGGTTGAGCCATCAAGGCCGATGATTGCCGAGGCGGTCGCCGCCGGGTATTACTCCTCGCCCTGCTTCCCGGACAAGGAGTATCCGAAACTCCAAATCCTGACCATCGGCGGGTTGCTGGAGGGAAACGAACGTCCGCTTTTCCCCGACCTGTCCGGCGGGGGATTGACGTTTAAGAAGGCTGCTACGGAACATAGCCAGACCAAGCAGAAGAAACTTTTTTAACGCGCGATCATGGCAAGGAGTCAAACTATGAGTCACTATACGGATTTGATCGGTGCCTTTAAAGACGGTTGGGATCAATGGGTTTTGTACGACCGTGACTGTGACAATTTCCGTTACGCATTCGTCGAGAAATTCGCTGCATATTTAGAGACCGATCCTTCAAACGTCATCATGATTTCAGAAAAGATGGTCTATGAGCAGTCGTTTTGTATCTTCGAATTTAGGCTTCACATTATCACTGAATTCGAGTGCGCTCCTCAGATGGTCTTGACATATACGGTTTATTTCAAACGGGCTGATCAGGTTTGGATTGTCAAGGTTCACGACGGCCCGGAAGAGTATCGCGTCAGCGCCGATCTGTCTGTTGGCCTTGACGAAGTATTTGCGGCCATTCTTGAGAACGCAAAAAAGGTTAGCCGGAATCATTTGGATTACCGCATCGGTGCGGCCCGCACGAAAACAGTCATCGGCTTTGTCAAAACCAAGTGAGTGTTGTGCCGTTGCCAGGGGGGGAGAAGAGATTATGGGGCGGGAGGAGTTCGGGGCCTCCTGGGGCATCCTGGAGGGTTCAGAGGGCATCGTAGGACGACACAGCGCCCCCTGCAGGGGGATAAAGGCTCTCTCCGGTCGCTATCGCTCCATCCCCCCTCGATCCCGGTTCAGACCCCGGTCCCGGCTCAATGGAATGGCTCTTTCCTCCATGGCCTTTGCAACCGTTCGCTCCAGGTAGTCTTCCAAGTGGCCCGCCTTGCGGCTTGCCAGTTCGGGGCTGGCGTCCCGCAACGCCCCCTTGACTTCTTCCTTGTTGTAGCCCCGCCCCAGCATCCCCAGGGCCGCCTGATAGTCCACCCGGCTGTAGTCGATGGTCCGGTCTTGTTTTAGGGGCGGGTTCTTTAGGATATCTTTCGCCTGGCGGCGGTACTCCTCGGCGGGGCTGGGCCGCTGTCGCCAATCCCTGGGCGGTTCGCAAGTCCGGATGTGTTCGGCCCGCCGTGCCTTCTCCCGCTCCGCCAGGCGATCCCTCACCCGCTCCAGCAGTTCGGCCCCCTTGGAGGCCACCCTCTGGACGGCTTCCACCAGCTTGACGAACGGCTTGAAGCCGTCTTCCCGGGTATGCTTTTCCTTCCGGTTGGTGAACCCGGCCAGGCGGCCGTAGTGCCGGCAGTCGGCCGAATTCAAGTCTCCCCGGTAGCGTTCCGCCAGCGTCCGGGCCGTCTCGTTGGCCTCCGCCCGGCTCAGCGGTGGGGCTTCCGTCTCCCGCACCCTTACCCACGCCTGGTAGTTGCCCCGGCTGGTCTCCACCACCAGCGACGGTTCCAGACCGTCCCGCTTCATCTCCAGGATCGCTTCCCGTTTTAGGTCGTCCACCAGGACAATGGCCGGAGCGTGCTCATGGTCAAGCTCGGCGGGACGCACGTAGATGTGGTTGTCGATCGCGTTCATCCGCTTGAGCCAGGGCACGGCCTTTTCCGCTTCCTCCCGGCTCCACGTCCGGTTCATCATTCGGCTGGTTTGCTCGTCCCTGATTCCGACGTCGTACCGGTCGCAGCCGAAGGCCCGGAGCTGCGCCTGGACGGCTTCGGCGGTACGGTCTTTTCCGTGATGTTGTAATTCCTGCTGATTCCCTCGATTGCCGCTCTCATCCCGGCTTCGTAAGCGCTCGCTGTCTCGGTCTTCGACTTGTCCGACAAGCGCCAGGTCAGCCACCCGGTCAACGCTCCGGCTAAGATCGCCGATGCGGTCATGGCCAGCCATATCCAGATCGTGATCCCGCGCAGGCTCCGCGCAAGCTTTCTCTCGGCTTCGTCCAGCGTCGTCTTCCATCCCCCGGCTTTGGCCGTCAGCGCGTTCAGGACCGTCATGCACTCGTCCTGGCTCTCTTTCTGCCTCGCTCTCGCGGCCGCGGTCGTGCTCCCGATCTCGGCCAAGGTCTCGCGGGTCTCCTCGCTGAGCTTCGCCATGCTCACGGCCATCGTCTCGGCCGCCGCCGCGAGTTCGCTCATCCGCTCGGTCTGGTTCAGGAGCCTTCTTTCGTTCGCTTGCCTGGCGGCATCTCTCCAGGTCTCGGCTTTGTTCATATCTCACCCCGAATTCTTTCTGCAGTCCGTCCCACGAGTAGTTTTTGCCCAACTGGGACCCCTTGACCGCTACCCCGTCCAGTTCGTAGCTGATCCCCGCCACCCGCCCGGTGGATTGTACATTACAGCGCACGTCGACCCCGGCGGCCTTCAGCCGGTCCAGGAACAGGCTCATCGTGGGCTTGTCCCTGGCCGCTTCCTTGACGATCTCCTGAAGTTGGGTCTTAATCGGGATTTCCCCCGTCCGTTCGAGGTTCCGCCCTTGCTCCCTGGTGATGGCCCGTTCCTTGACCTCGTGGGGGCGGCGGGCGTCATTGGTCAGGCGGTATTCCCGCTCCAGGCCCTTGATGACCTGGGCGCTCCGGTCGTAGTTCCGGGAATCGCTCACCGTCTTGCCGTTGTCCAGGCGGATCCGGTTGGCGACAATATGCACGTGGTCATGGTTTTCGGTGTCGTTGTGCCGGAGGAGGACGTATTGGTTATGGGTGGGGTCGAAGCCCATCCCCCGCAGGTATTTTTGAGCTACGTCCTGCCATTGCGCGTTGCTCAGCCGTTCGTGATCCCGGACCGACAGGCTGACATGGTAGACCGCTCGTTCCAGGTCGGTGTTTAACGTCCGCCCGTTCCCGAACTCTCGCGCCAGCTCGCGGGCGTTGCGCCCGCCCATGTTGCCCCCGATTATTTCGGCGGCTGATGGTTCTGCCCGTCGCAAATCCACATGCCGGGCGGCGCGATCGCGTGCATCAACTGGCAGTAGGCGCGATATTTCGGCATCCTGAGCGCGGCCTCCGCGCTCGAGCTCTGCGGCGGCGCTCCGAACCAGATCGCGTGGGTGCAGGTCGAGCACGGTATCGTTAAAATCTCTGGCAGCTCCTCTTTCGGGAGGCTCAATAGCGTGGGGCTGACGATCTCGGCCATGTTGTTTTTCCTCTCCTTCCCTGAGCAGGTAATTCAAGCACCCCCGGAACCCCTTGCCGATGTTTTGGCTGCCGATCATTCCGCCCCCCCCAGCACTTGCAGCTGGATCGTCTTGACCAGGCGCACGAGTCCCGCCGCGATGTCGCGCGGGATCTCCGCCGGAGCGTCCCCGGCGTTGATCCGGGCCACGACCTGGTTGAGGTTGTTCCCGATCCGTCCCAGCTCCCGGTACGTGTCCAGGTTCACCGGCGGCGCCGGCGGCGGGGGCAGCTGCCGGGCCAGGGCGGCGGCCCGCAGCCATTGCGCCGGCGTCATCCCCATCGTCGTAGCCTTCTCCTTCAGCGCCGCGTACTCCGCCGGCGACACCCGCACGCCGATGGTGGCGGTGCGGAGCCTGTCGGCGGCGATCTTCGGGCGAGCCATGCGAGCCTCCTTCTTCGAGCGACCAACGGGAGCGGTCTTCCCTCCCGACCGCAGGGAGGGAGGCGGGGCGTTCGAGCGAAGCGAGAACATGCCCCGCTCCTAACCAATGACAGACGTTCCCTCGCTGAGGTTATCCTACCCCCTCCGGTCTGGTGCCGTCAAGCTCTTTCTGCACACCTTCGCCTGAAGACGGCTGTTCCCTCCGGCCGGTTTCCCCTTTTTCCCCCCTCCAGGGGGCGGTGTGTTCTTTTGGGGGGTTTGGGGGGCTTGCCCCCCATGTGAAGGATGCTCGCGAAGCGCACCGATCTATCTATCCGGCTGGATTTCCACAGTTTCACAGATTCCACACGCCTACTTGATACTTAAAATACTTGAAAAATCTTCCTAAGAGTCTTGATATGTGCAAACAGATTCACATGGCTTTTTGCTAAAAAGTGCAAACAGATTCACATGGAGAGTGCAAACAGATTCACATGGCAACTTGTTAATTGCAGTAATTTTAGCAAATGCAAATAGAATCACATGAAAAAATGCTTGATAATAGGCAATTGATGTGCAAACATGAAATCTAGCTAATTTATGTTTGCATAGGATTGCATCATGAAGGATGAAAAACGTCTTGAAAAAACTGAAAAACTAATTGATCAGGCAATCAAAATTCAAACCGACAGGCAACTACAAACACAAGAACTTGGTTGGCTGTTCCGCCCCCTGGCCCTTTGCCCGTTCCCAGCCAAGCCGCTAAAAACAAGGGCCGTTGTGAACGGGAAAGAGGTAATCCTCAATGATGCCCGCTGGGAGAGAAAGGCGGGCAAGCTCACGATTGCCATTACCGCCGATCCGGCTTTTGGCGTGCCTTACGGCCAGGATATCTTGATTGTGCTATATCTGGCAATTGAAGCCAGGCGGCAAGGTACCAGAAAGATTGTGGTTAATTTCTACCGGGACTTCATGCATCTTTTCGAGATGAACCCCGACGATGGCCGGAAGTACAAGCTTGTTCAGCAAAGCATGGCCCGCATCCGCAACGCCCTTTACAAGTGGGAGCTTGACCAGGGACCGACCAGGGAGACGGGAGGAAACTATCTCTACATCGAGGAGTGGGACCTGTTCTTTGACCCCAAAAACCCTCTTCAACGGCCTTTGTGGGATCAATACATCCTGCTTTCTGAACGGTTCTGGTACGAGATTCAGAAACACAAGATCCCTTTCAACCTGGAGGCGGCCCGACATCTTAAGTCGAAACCTGCCCATCTCAACTTTTACCTGTGGCTATCATATCGCGTGTGGAACGCCTGGGACGAGAAGCCAGGAGATGAGGTGTTCATCCCTTTTTGGGGAGATTTTGGCTTGCAGAATCAAATGTCTTCGGTGATCGATGAAAAAAGAAATTTCAGGGTCCAGGTTAAAAACTGGCTCTCGACAGTCAAGGAACTTTGGCCGCGTTGCCCAGTGCAAATTGACGGTGATGCTTTACGGATTTGTGTTACTAGCGAAGATCAACTTGATGTGCAGCTCAAGGACACGGACGCGCCCCGGATCTTGCCCAAACCGAAGCCGCCGGAGCTGCCGGAGGCCTACAAGAGTGTTTGCCCCAAGTGCGGGAAAGAACGGACCTTGCAGCCAGGCCGGATCAACCAACAAAAAAATTTCCGTTACCCGGACTGGTGGAAGTGCTCCGGCGGGTGCCCGGCTGAACCGGAGGATGCAATTTGCAAGCACTGCGGCCAAGCCATGCAGCAGCAGAACAAGGGCAAGGCTGATTACACCTATAAGTGCTCGCAGTGCGGCCATCTTGAAGCCGGAGAAAATTATTGGATTCAAAACAGTACATTCAACAGGATTGCAAAATGAACCATCTTTATTTTGGCGACAACTTGGACATCTTGCGGGAACACATCCAGATGGAAAGTGTTGACTTGATTTATCTAGACCCCCCCTTCAACTCCAAGCGTGATTACAATCTCCTTTTCAAGCGCCCCAACGGTCATGAATCCGATGCCCAAATTACGGCTTTCGATGACACCTGGCACTGGGGGAAGCAGGCGGAGCGGGAATTCGACGAGATAATGCGCCAGCCCAACACCCAGGTAGCGGAAATGATGCAAGCCTTCCGCCAATTCTTGGGCGTCAACGATATGATGGCCTACCTGGTGATGATGGCGAACCGGCTTCTGGAATTGCATCGCGTATTGAAGCCCACGGGCAGCCTATATCTTCACTGCGACCCGACGGCAAGTCATTACCTCAAAGTGGTTTTGGACGGCGTTTTCTATAATGTCGGCTACCGCACGGAAATCAGCTGGAAGCGTTCCAGCGCTCATAGTGACGCCAAGCAAGGCCGCCGACAATACGGCAACATCCGGGACATCGTTTTCTTCTACACGAAAAGCGCTGAGTGGACTTGGAATTGGCTCTACACGCCTTACGACAAGGAATATCTGGATGGCATGTACCGGCATGTGGAAGAAGAGACCGGGCGGCGCTATCGTCTAGATAATTTGACGGCTGCCAAACCTGGCGGCGATACGTTGTACGAATGGCATGGCGTTAAGCCTTATAAAGGCCGTTATTGGGCGTATTCACGAGCCAAGATGGAGCAATTCGAAAAAGATGGCAGATTGGTCTACTCAAAGTCGGGGATGCCGAATTACAAGAGATATCTGGATGAAATGCCCGGCGTGCCTCTGCAAAACGACTGGCAAGACATCCATCCAGCATCAGGCAAGGAATATCTCGGCTACCCCACGCAAAAGCCCCTGGCCCTTCTCGAACGGATCATCCAGACATCTAGCAACGAAGGCGACATTGTCCTTGATCCGTTTTGCGGCTGCGGTACCGCCGTCCACGCGGCCGAAAAACTCAAGCGGCACTGGATCGGCATCGACATTACCCATCTGGCCGTTTCCCTGATCGAAAAGCGGATGAGGGATGCCTTTCCGGGGATTCAATTCGAAGTCCACGGGACACCCAGGGATTTGGATGGAGCCAAGAACTTAGCGGAACGGGACAAATATCAATTTCAGTGGTGGGCGTGCTCCCTGGTAAACGCGCAGCCCTACCAAGGCAGGAAGAAAGGGGCCGACAGCGGCATTGACGGCTTGCTTTATTTCACGGATGGCGCAACGACAGACAAACACAAGGTGGCAGAGAATCAAGAACCTTATGATGAGACCCCTCCCACGACCGTCCACAAGAAAATCATTGTGTCCGTCAAGGGTGGGGAGCACGTCAACGTGTCCATGATTAGGGATCTCGCTCATGTCGTTGACAGAGAGAACGCGGAAATCGGTCTTTTCGTTACGATGGTTGAGCCATCAAGGCCGATGATTGCCGAGGCGGTCGCCGCCGGGTATTACTCCTCGCCCTGCTTCCCGGACAAGGAGTATCCGAAACTCCAAATCCTGACCATCGGCGGGTTGCTGGAGGGAAACGAACGTCCGCTTTTCCCCGACCTGTCCGGCGGGGGATTGACGTTTAAGAAGGCTGCTACGGAACATAGCCAGACCAAGCAGAAGAAACTTTTTTAACGCGCGATCATGGCAAGGAGTCAAACTATGAGTCACTATACGGATTTGATCGGTGCCTTTAAAGACGGTTGGGATCAATGGGTTTTGTACGACCGTGACTGTGACAATTTCCGTTACGCATTCGTCGAGAAATTCGCTGCATATTTAGAGACCGATCCTTCAAACGTCATCATGATTTCAGAAAAGATGGTCTATGAGCAGTCGTTTTGTATCTTCGAATTTAGGCTTCACATTATCACTGAATTCGAGTGCGCTCCTCAGATGGTCTTGACATATACGGTTTATTTCAAACGGGCTGATCAGGTTTGGATTGTCAAGGTTCACGACGGCCCGGAAGAGTATCGCGTCAGCGCCGGGGAGCGCAGCCGCCAGCCGTCGCCGCCCCGCAGGGCGTAGCGCGGGATGACGCAGTCGATGGCCGCTTCCATGGGCTTGGCGATGTCGT
>ENA-UPSM01004637-UPSM01004637.1-activated-sludge-metagenome-genome-assembly--contig:-NODE-4637-length-14336-cov-6.365521_pt1 | contig 14336 bp, 6 predicted proteins | sample MGYA00238181_ERZ773283 | MGnify/ENA primary metagenome ERZ773283 (study PRJEB29023, sample SAMN05720199) | activated sludge metagenome | isolation source: Anaerobic digester | place: Japan... | reverse complement strand
AGCGTCGTTCGGGTGGGTCCGCTTGCCCAATACCAGTCCTACCTGATCAGTCCCGACGCGAAGATGTACGCCCTCGCATCACCAGGAGACGCCGTTCGTCCTTCCCGCATCGAGCTCATCTCGATCAAAACGGGGAAGGCCGTCAGCTCATTCGACGTCGACGCCGACCGGGTGACCCTGTCGGAATGGTCCGCCGACAGCACCGCCGTCGTCGCCAGGGGAGCGAACGACTGGATCACCTACCGAACCGACGGGAGCTCCCAGCCGGTCGAGGGCTCGACGGGCAGCGTTCCCGGATGGGCCACCGGCGACTCGCTCACGTCAGCCGTCGAGTGTTCGCAGTGCTCACGATTCCAACTGATCGATTCCGATGACCACCCGGTCCTGGTAGTCGTCGGTCTGTCCGGCGATGGCCCCGAGGCCGGCATCTACGACCCCGACGACGCGACGATCGTCCCGTTCGAGGGCGAATGGGCGACAGCTCGGGTTCAAGCGGCGGAGTGCACCCGGTTCACAGTGCTCACGGCCTCCATCGACGGCGAGTCGGTCCAGGCGTTGTACGACGTCGACACCGGCGCCATCCATACGATCGAGCCGGTTCGTGGCGGGTCGGACTGCCCGGTGCCGTCCCACGACGGCCGCAAGGTCGCCCTCGCGATGCAAGCGGGAGGGACCGTCGTCGTCGATGCGGCGACCGGCTCGCCGGTGCTGGTCGCCCGACAGGGCGCGCCCCTCGCCTGGTCTGCCGATGGCGACGAACTGCTCGTGCAGGGCAACGGCACCTTCGTCGTCGCCAGTGACGGCTCCGGCGGCAAGGAGGCCAGCGTCAAGATCCGGGCCTTCTGCGAGGTCGGCGCTGCGGGCAAGGTCCTCGCCGAGGTGACCGGCGCGACCCAAGCCGATTCGGGGCTGGTCCTCTACGACATCTCCCGGAACAGCGCCACGAAGATCGGCGAGACCAGCCTCGGCAGAACCTGCGACGTGAGCAAGGACGGCGGCTGGGTCGTCACCGGCACCACCATCGTCGATCTGGAGGAGGCCGCGTTCACGCAGCTGACCCGCGTCGACTCCAAGGGCTCGTACATCCGTGGGGAACCGATCTTCCCCGACCGGAGCGCCCGGTCGCCCCGCGTGGTCGCCGGAGGCTGACAGCGCATGCGTGTCCTGAACCGCGCAACAACCCGTCCTCGGTCGCGACCGACTGCGGGCGCCATCGGGCTCGCCCTCGCTGCGGTCGTCACCCTCACGCTCGGATCCGGCGAGCCGGCGGCAGCCGCACCCGAACCCTGCCGCCTCGTCGACGAGAGCTCGGTGAGCCGCTTGCTCGGACCGACGTCGCGGCCCCGCGCCACGTCGGTCGGTGCCCTCGACGCGTGTCGCCTCACGATCGGTTCGCTCACGCTGGAGGTCATCGACGGGACCGGAGTCGTCGGCGAATACGAGGCACAGCTGGCCTCCCACGGAGCGGACGACACCCAGCCGGTCGAGGACTACGCCGACGGGGCCTTCTTCGGTTGGGGCGTGGAGGGCGCGCTGGACTTCGTCGCGCGACTCGGACAGCAGGTCACCATCATCCGGGTCTTCGGCGAGGACCCCGGTCGATCCTTCGACGCGGCCGACCCCACCGCCAACTCCGAGGACAACGACGTGAGCGGCTCCGAAGTTGGATCCGCGATGTGGGTCCTGATGACGGAATCGTTCGTCCGCAACGGCGGCGTGGCCATCCCGACGATCGACGATCTCAGCGGGCTCTGGCGCACGACCGACATCACCCCGTGCGCTCCGAGCCGAGATCTCGGCGTCCGGGTCAGCGAGTTCACCACCGACGGCGACTCGCTGCGGGCCGAGAAGGTGGCCGGCGACGCGTGCCTCGAGAACGACGCCGTCGACTTCGAAGGGACCACCTCGGACCGCTCCGGCAGCGGCGTGTCCTTCGGGAGCACCGGTTCGTCCAGCCCGACCAACGGAAGCGCCTACCGCCTCGTCGTCGACTCGCCCACACGGGTCACCCTGACGGGCGCTGCCGGAGCGCTGCAGTACACCCTCGAGTACGAGCGACTGAGTTGGCCCGGGCTGACCAACACCGTGACCTCGTCGCTGCTGGGCATCCCGTCGCCCTCGGAAGCGCTGACCGTCAAGAACGTCGCCCTCACCGGAGCGTTGTCGGCGGTGCTGCTGCTGCTCGTGGTGTTCCCGACCACGTTGTTCAACAGCGCCCTCGAGGCCAACCTCGATCACTACCGGGCATTCGCAGCGCGGATCCGCGACCGCCTGCGCCACCGGTTCCGGCGGCCGGGACCACCGACCGCAGCGACCGGCGCTGCAGTGCCGAACTCCACCGTCACCACCTCGCGCTGGCGGCGACCGGGCGGAGTGGCGGCCTACATCGTCGCCGCCGGGCTGCTGTTCAGCCTCATGCAGCCGTCGTGGGGCCCGAACTCAGCCACCCTGATCTCGATCATCGGGTTCGTCGGAGGCGTCGCGATCGCGAGCGTGCTGTCGGTCGCGGCGACCGTGGTGTACCTGCTGTTCAGCCATCGAAACGGCCGCGGCTACGCGATGGTCGAACCGTCGACGCTGGCACTGGCCGGGTTCTTCGTCCTCGCCTCCCGGATCGTCGGCTTCGTGCCCGGCTACATGTACGGGGTCCTCGTCAACTGGAAGTCGGCGCACGAACCCGACGACTTCGACCGGGGCCGAATCATCGCGTTCAACTCCTCCATCACGCTGATCACCGCCGTGGTGGCGTGGCTCTTGATCCCGGTGTGCCGCGACGTCGCCGGGTCCGACCCGAACGTCCTCGAGGCCACGCCGCTCAGCCTCATCGGCGGCGTCTTCGTTTCCAGCGTCGAAACACTCACGATCGGGCTCATCCCGGTGCACTTCCTTCCCGGCCACACACTGCGGGCGCACAGCCGCAAGGTCTGGCAGGTGCTCTGGCTCGGCGGGGGTCTCATGTTCGTCCTCATCCTGCTCCGACCCGGTCTCGTGTCGGGGGCCAGCCGCAACATCGTCGGCACGTGCGCGCTCGTCGCGATCTCGAGCCTCTTCGCCATCGGGTTCTGGGCGTACGAACGCCGACGCGGCCAGTCGGCGAGTCCGACGGCGGGCACGACCGGCACGACCGGCACGACGACCGTGCCGGGCCCCGGGGTCCCGCCCCCCGTTCCCCCAGAGCTCCTACCGCAACACCGACCGGTCCAGCCCTGACCGTCGGTCGCCACGGCCACGTTCTCCCTCACACCAACCAACCCCGCGGCACCCACCGCGAACACCGACTGGAGCATCAGATGAGCGACACCCAACCGGCACCGGACTGGTGGCAGGCGTCCGACGGCAAGTGGTATCCGCCGCAGAACGCCACCCTCCCGCAGCCCACCCCGAATCGCACGTCCCAGGACATGGCGATCGACCAGGCCAAGGGGTTCCTGCGCTCGCTGTTCGACTTCAAGCTGCAGAGCTTCGTGACGCCGGCAGTACTCCGGTTCCTCTACCTCGTCGCCGTCATCATCATTGCGCTCGGCGCCGGCCTCGCACTGCTGGTCGCGTTCGCGTCCAAGAGCGTCGGGCTCATCCTGTTGAGCATCGTCTTCGTGCCGGTCTTCTTCCTGCTCTACGTGATCTTCACCCGCATGTACTTCGAACTCGTCGCTGCGTTCTTCCAGATCGCCGACGACATCCGAGCCGTGCGACGACAGGGCGACGCCTGACGGAGGCCCAGCCACCCCGCGAGGCATCGCGCTGGCTACTGTCGCTCGACGATGCAGCACTACGACGTGTTCGCCTGGGTGTACGAGTACGGAACCGAGAAGCTGCACGGTCGACACCGGATCGAGGCGATCGACCTCCTGCGGCTGCGACCGAACGCCAGCGTGCTCGACGTCCCCACCGGAACCGGCGCGAACCTCCCGCTCCTCATCGAGCGAATCGGCCCGTCGGGGCGCGTCGTCGGGGTCGACGCGTCCCGCGGCATGCTGGCGCGGGCCAGGAAGAAGGTCACGTCTGCGGCGTGGGACAACGTCGAGCTCGTCGAGGCCGATGCCCGAGTGCTCGGACCCGACATGGTCGGGCCCACGACGTTCGACGCCGCGATCTGCATGCTCGGCCTGAGCGTCGTGCCCGACTGGCCGGACGTGTTCCAACGGATGTTCGACCTCGTTCGCCCCGGCGGCAGGGTCGTGGTGATGGACCTCTACCTCGACGGCAAGCGGACCAGCAGCGTCGCGAACCACTACTACCGACTCCTTGCCCAGGCCGACTCACGACGCCGGTTCTGGGAACCGCTCGAGGCCCAGGTCGACGATCTGGACGTCGTCGACCATCGCTGGTTCGGCGGCGTGGCCCGCATCGCCGCCGGCACCAAGCCGGACCCCGCGGTCTGCGGCGGTCATGAGAGAGGAAACGCGGCGAGACACGTCGAATGACCTACCTCTCAAGTGGGAGTTTCAGCGTTCCGATACCTCGGTCATGGGAACGTCCCCCCGCGATCGCCGCGTCTTCCAACGGGTGGAGACGCGCGGGCTGCCACTGGAGTTCGACGTGCAGGAGCCAGGTGGGTTCCTGCGTCACCGCCGACGGTCCAGCCGAAGCGCCGAAGTCATCGACGTCTCGGTCTCGGGCGCCCAGGTGATGGTCGCCACGCACGGTCGGTGGCAACCGGCATCGATGGTCACGATCCGCCACGACGGATCGGTCGGGAAGGCCCTCATCCGTTGGGAGGCCCCGGGCCCGACGCCGGATACACGGCTCTACGGGGTCGAGTTCCTCGAGCTCGAAGCTCCGCTCCGGCAGTACCTCGGCCGCCCCGTCGACGAGCGACGCGGCCACATGCCGCAGTACCAGTTCACGTCACCGATCGCGCGGGCCTCGAAGTTCACCTGACCTCGCCCGGATCGAGCGGTACCGTTGGCAGTGCTGGCGGACCGATCGGAGCTCTTCATGACACGCACCCCTCGACGCGTGGCGTTGACTGCGGCGACCTTGGCGATGTTCGGCTGCGTGCCCGACGGCGGCGGCGACCCGGTGGGCTCGACCACGACCAGCACGACCTCCGCGTCGACCACCAGCACCACGTCGAGCACCACAACGACGTCGACCACAACGAGCACCACCACCACCACGACCACGACCACGAGCACGACGACCACGATCGCCACGGTGCCGACCGGCCCCGGCGAGGCGGCACCCTCCTCGCTCACCGGCGCCGTGATCCCGACCGGCCCGCTCGCCGAACTGACGTCCGGGATCGGCGGAGCCCCGTGGGACGTCCTGCGGCTCGACACCGGCTCCACCCTCATCAGCCAGCGTGACCGCGGCGTGATCGCCGAGCTCACCCCCGCCGGAACGCTGCGAGATATGGCCACGCTGCCCGGCCCGACCGGTGGCGGTAGCGGCGTCCTCGGCCTCGCGGTCCTGCAGGGCACCGGTGGCACCCCCAGCTATCTCTATGCGTTCCACACGGCCACCGATGACAACCGCGTCGAGCGCGCCCCGATCACGGGCACCCCAGGGTCGTACGGTCTCGGCCCACTCCAACCGATCCTGACGGGCCTTCCCAAGGGCAGCTTCCACGGCGGCGGTCGCATCGGCTTCGGGCCCGACGGAATGCTGTACGTCGCATCCGGCGACGCGTTCGTCTCGTCCAACGCCCAAGACCTCGGGTCGAACGCAGGCAAGATCCTCCGGATCACGCCGACCGGCGCGGTCCCCGCCGACAACCCGTTCCCGGGCTCCCGCGTCTGGTCATACGGACACCGCAACATCGAGGGGATCGGCTGGGGCGCCGACGGACGCATGTGGGCCAGCGAGTTCGGCGAGGACGCGACCGACGAACTCAACCTCATCCAACCGGGCCGCAACTACGGATGGCCACTCCGCGAAGGCACGACCGGGGTCAGCGACCCCGGCCTGACCGATCCCGTTGCGACGTGGACCGTCGCCGAGGCCAGCCCCGCGGGGATCACCGTCGTCGGCGACACCGTGTTCGTGGCGGCCTTGCGCGGGCGACGCCTCCTCGCTGTCGACGTGTCCGCGTCGCCGGCAACGACGACCTCGCACTTCGTCAACACGGTCGGCCGTATCCGCGACGTGACCCCCGGGCCGGGCTCGACGATCTGGGTGCTCACCAGCAACTCCGACGGTTTCGGCACACCCCAGGCAGGGGACGAACGCCTGCTCTCGGTCCCGGTCGGCTGAACGACCGGGCAGCCGCTACTCCACCCGGACGTCGACCACGTACGGCAGGTGGTCGGAGAGTCGAAACCACTCCGAACCCGTGGCCGCCCAGTCGGCGTCGGTGCGGTTGGGCACGAACGTCGAGGTCACCGTCACCGGCCCACCCTCCGGCCGGAGGACGACGTCGATCCGCTCTCGGACGCTGAGGTCACGACGCTGCTCCCATGACGTGCACAGCGACAGCAGGTCACACCCGAGGAGGTTGTCGTCCTTCGGCCATCCCGACGTGTACCCACAGTCACGGACATGCGCCGGGTTCGCGAGCAGGGTCGCCATCGACGTGGGATCGGCGGGAACGGTCGGACACACCACCGGGTCCACAGCGTTCGGGTGGTCGTCACCCACCGTGTCGATGAACCGGTACGGGCCCGGCTCGGTCGCCACCGCTCCGGTGAGGAGCCGGTACCCGAAGCTCCCGGGCGTCACGTTGACGTCGCCGGCGAACAACCAGCGGCGGTCATCCCCGGGGTCGGCCGCGACGATGATCCGCTTGATCGCCCGGATCTGCGCCTCCCGCGACGCCGCGCTCGCTCCGCCGCCCGCCGTGAGGTGCGTGCCGTACACCCGAAGGGGCCCCGAACCCACGTCGAGGTCGGCCCACACCAGAACACGTCGGACCCCCGGATCGACGCAGGACTCGCCGACGTGGGTTCCACCGCTCCCGACGACCGCGATCGACGTCCGCACCAGGATCGCCACACCTTCCGGGTTGCCCTTGGCGTCGCACTCCCAGATCCGGTACGACGCGAGCGCGTACGGCGTCGTCGTTCGACCGAGGATGGCCGACACGTCGTCGCCCTGCGCCTCTTGGAGCACCACCACGTCGGGCCGGAGCTGGTCGAGTCGGGCCGCCCACCCCGCCCACTCGTCGAACACGTTCCCGTCGGCCTGGGCGCCGAGCAGGTTGTACGTCATGACCCGCACCCCGTCCGGCGCCGGACGGGGTGCGGGTCATGACGTACAACCTGCTCGGCGCCCAGGCCGACGGGAACGTGTTCGACGAGTGGGCGGGGTGGGCGGCCCGACTCGACCAGCTCCGGCCCGACGTGGTGGTGCTCCAAGAGGCGCAGGGCGACGACGTGTCGGCCATCCTCGGTCGAACGACGACGCCGTACGCGCTCGCGTCGTACCGGATCTGGGAGTGCGACGCCAAGGGCAACCCGGAAGGTGTGGCGATCCTGGTGCGGACGTCGATCGCGGTCGTCGGGAGCGGTGGAACCCACGTCGGCGAGTCCTGCGTCGATCCGGGGGTCCGACGTGTTCTGGTGTGGGCCGACCTCGACGTGGGTTCGGGGCCCCTTCGGGTGTACGGCACGCACCTCACGGCGGGCGGCGGAGCGAGCGCGGCGTCGCGGGAGGCGCAGATCCGGGCGATCAAGCGGATCATCGTCGCGGCCGACCCCGGGGATGACCGCCGCTGGTTGTTCGCCGGCGACGTCAACGTGACGCCCGGGAGCTTCGGGTACCGGCTCCTCACCGGAGCGGTGGCGACCGAGCCGGGCCCGTACCGGTTCATCGACACGGTGGGTGACGACCACCCGAACGCTGTGGACCCGGTGGTGTGTCCGACCGTTCCCGCCGATCCCACGTCGATGGCGACCCTGCTCGCGAACCCGGCGCATGTCCGTGACTGTGGGTACACGTCGGGATGGCCGAAGGACGACAACCTCCTCGGGTGTGACCTGCTGTCGCTGTGCACGTCATGGGAGCAGCGTCGTGACCTCAGCGTCCGAGAGCGGATCGACGTCGTCCTCCGGCCGGAGGGTGGGCCGGTGACGGTGACCTCGACGTTCGTGCCCAACCGCACCGACGCCGACTGGGCGGCCACGGGTTCGGAGTGGTTTCGACTCTCCGACCACCTGCCGTACGTGGTCGACGTCCGGGTGGAGTAGCGGCTGCCCGGTCGTTCAGCCGACCGGGACCGAGAGCAGGCGTTCGTCCCCTGCCTGGGGTGTGCCGAAACCGTCGGAGTTGCTGGTGAGCACCCAGATCGTCGAGCCCGGCCCGGGGGTCACGTCGCGGATACGGCCGACCGTGTTGACGAAGTGCGAGGTCGTCGTTGCCGGCGACGCGGACACGTCGACAGCGAGGAGGCGTCGCCCGCGCAAGGCCGCCACGAACACGGTGTCGCCGACGACGGTGATCCCCGCGGGGCTGGCCTCGGCGACGGTCCACGTCGCAACGGGATCGGTCAGGCCGGGGTCGCTGACCCCGGTCGTGCCTTCGCGGAGTGGCCATCCGTAGTTGCGGCCCGGTTGGATGAGGTTGAGTTCGTCGGTCGCGTCCTCGCCGAACTCGCTGGCCCACATGCGTCCGTCGGCGCCCCAGCCGATCCCCTCGATGTTGCGGTGTCCGTATGACCAGACGCGGGAGCCCGGGAACGGGTTGTCGGCGGGGACCGCGCCGGTCGGCGTGATCCGGAGGATCTTGCCTGCGTTCGACCCGAGGTCTTGGGCGTTGGACGAGACGAACGCGTCGCCGGATGCGACGTACAGCATTCCGTCGGGCCCGAAGCCGATGCGACCGCCGCCGTGGAAGCTGCCCTTGGGAAGGCCCGTCAGGATCGGTTGGAGTGGGCCGAGACCGTACGACCCTGGGGTGCCCGTGATCGGGGCGCGCTCGACGCGGTTGTCATCGGTGGCCGTGTGGAACGCATAGAGATAGCTGGGGGTGCCACCGGTGCCCTGCAGGACCGCGAGGCCGAGGACGCCGCTACCGCCACCGGTCGGGCCGGGCAGCGTGGCCATATCTCGCAGCGTTCCGGCGGGGGTGAGCTCGGCGATCACGCCGCGGTCACGCTGGCTGATGAGGGTGGAGCCGGTGTCGAGCCGCAGGACGTCCCACGGGGCTCCGCCGATCCCGGACGTCAGTTCGGCGAGCGGGCCGGTCGGGATCACGGCGCCGGTGAGCGAGGAGGGTGCCGCCTCGCCGGGGCCGGTCGGCACCGTGGCGATCGTGGTCGTCGTGCTCGTGGTCGTGGTCGTGGTGGTGGTGGTGCTCGTTGTGGTCGACGTCGTTGTGGTGCTCGACGTGGTGCTGGTGGTCGACGCGGAGGTCGTGCTGGTCGTGGTCGAGCCCACCGGGTCGCCGCCGCCGTCGGGCACGCAGCCGAACATCGCCAAGGTCGCCGCAGTCAACGCCACGCGTCGAGGGGTGCGTGTCATGAAGAGCTCCGATCGGTCCGCCAGCACTGCCAACGGTACCGCTCGATCCGGGCGAGGTCAGGTGAACTTCGAGGCCCGCGCGATCGGTGACGTGAACTGGTACTGCGGCATGTGGCCGCGTCGCTCGTCGACGGGGCGGCCGAGGTACTGCCGGAGCGGAGCTTCGAGCTCGAGGAACTCGACCCCGTAGAGCCGTGTATCCGGCGTCGGGCCCGGGGCCTCCCAACGGATGAGGGCCTTCCCGACCGATCCGTCGTGGCGGATCGTGACCATCGATGCCGGTTGCCACCGACCGTGCGTGGCGACCATCACCTGGGCGCCCGAGACCGAGACGTCGATGACTTCGGCGCTTCGGCTGGACCGTCGGCGGTGACGCAGGAACCCACCTGGCTCCTGCACGTCGAACTCCAGTGGCAGCCCGCGCGTCTCCACCCGTTGGAAGACGCGGCGATCGCGGGGGGACGTTCCCATGACCGAGGTATCGGAACGCTGAAACTCCCACTTGAGAGGTAGGTCATTCGACGTGTCTCGCCGCGTTTCCTCTCTCATGACCGCCGCAGACCGCGGGGTCCGGCTTGGTGCCGGCGGCGATGCGGGCCACGCCGCCGAACCAGCGATGGTCGACGACGTCCAGATCGTCGACCTGGGCCTCGAGCGGTTCCCAGAACCGGCGTCGTGAGTCGGCCTGGGCAAGGAGTCGGTAGTAGTGGTTCGCGACGCTGCTGGTCCGCTTGCCGTCGAGGTAGAGGTCCATCACCACGACCCTGCCGCCGGGGCGAACGAGGTCGAACATCCGTTGGAACACGTCCGGCCAGTCGGGCACGACGCTCAGGCCGAGCATGCAGATCGCGGCGTCGAACGTCGTGGGCCCGACCATGTCGGGTCCGAGCACTCGGGCATCGGCCTCGACGAGCTCGACGTTGTCCCACGCCGCAGACGTGACCTTCTTCCTGGCCCGCGCCAGCATGCCGCGGGACGCGTCGACCCCGACGACGCGCCCCGACGGGCCGATTCGCTCGATGAGGAGCGGGAGGTTCGCGCCGGTTCCGGTGGGGACGTCGAGCACGCTGGCGTTCGGTCGCAGCCGCAGGAGGTCGATCGCCTCGATCCGGTGTCGACCGTGCAGCTTCTCGGTTCCGTACTCGTACACCCAGGCGAACACGTCGTAGTGCTGCATCGTCGAGCGACAGTAGCCAGCGCGATGCCTCGCGGGGTGGCTGGGCCTCCGTCAGGCGTCGCCCTGTCGTCGCACGGCTCGGATGTCGTCGGCGATCTGGAAGAACGCAGCGACGAGTTCGAAGTACATGCGGGTGAAGATCACGTAGAGCAGGAAGAAGACCGGCACGAAGACGATGCTCAACAGGATGAGCCCGACGCTCTTGGACGCGAACGCGACCAGCAGTGCGAGGCCGGCGCCGAGCGCAATGATGATGACGGCGACGAGGTAGAGGAACCGGAGTACTGCCGGCGTCACGAAGCTCTGCAGCTTGAAGTCGAACAGCGAGCGCAGGAACCCCTTGGCCTGGTCGATCGCCATGTCCTGGGACGTGCGATTCGGGGTGGGCTGCGGGAGGGTGGCGTTCTGCGGCGGATACCACTTGCCGTCGGACGCCTGCCACCAGTCCGGTGCCGGTTGGGTGTCGCTCATCTGATGCTCCAGTCGGTGTTCGCGGTGGGTGCCGCGGGGTTGGTTGGTGTGAGGGAGAACGTGGCCGTGGCGACCGACGGTCAGGGCTGGACCGGTCGGTGTTGCGGTAGGAGCTCTGGGGGAACGGGGGGCGGGACCCCGGGGCCCGGCACGGTCGTCGTGCCGGTCGTGCCGGTCGTGCCCGCCGTCGGACTCGCCGACTGGCCGCGTCGGCGTTCGTACGCCCAGAACCCGATGGCGAAGAGGCTCGAGATCGCGACGAGCGCGCACGTGCCGACGATGTTGCGGCTGGCCCCCGACACGAGACCGGGTCGGAGCAGGATGAGGACGAACATGAGACCCCCGCCGAGCCAGAGCACCTGCCAGACCTTGCGGCTGTGCGCCCGCAGTGTGTGGCCGGGAAGGAAGTGCACCGGGATGAGCCCGATCGTGAGTGTTTCGACGCTGGAAACGAAGACGCCGCCGATGAGGCTGAGCGGCGTGGCCTCGAGGACGTTCGGGTCGGACCCGGCGACGTCGCGGCACACCGGGATCAAGAGCCACGCCACCACGGCGGTGATCAGCGTGATGGAGGAGTTGAACGCGATGATTCGGCCCCGGTCGAAGTCGTCGGGTTCGTGCGCCGACTTCCAGTTGACGAGGACCCCGTACATGTAGCCGGGCACGAAGCCGACGATCCGGGAGGCGAGGACGAAGAACCCGGCCAGTGCCAGCGTCGACGGTTCGACCATCGCGTAGCCGCGGCCGTTTCGATGGCTGAACAGCAGGTACACCACGGTCGCCGCGACCGACAGCACGCTCGCGATCGCGACGCCTCCGACGAACCCGATGATCGAGATCAGGGTGGCTGAGTTCGGGCCCCACGACGGCTGCATGAGGCTGAACAGCAGCCCGGCGGCGACGATGTAGGCCGCCACTCCGCCCGGTCGCCGCCAGCGCGAGGTGGTGACGGTGGAGTTCGGCACTGCAGCGCCGGTCGCTGCGGTCGGTGGTCCCGGCCGCCGGAACCGGTGGCGCAGGCGGTCGCGGATCCGCGCTGCGAATGCCCGGTAGTGATCGAGGTTGGCCTCGAGGGCGCTGTTGAACAACGTGGTCGGGAACACCACGAGCAGCAGCAGCACCGCCGACAACGCTCCGGTGAGGGCGACGTTCTTGACGGTCAGCGCTTCCGAGGGCGACGGGATGCCCAGCAGCGACGAGGTCACGGTGTTGGTCAGCCCGGGCCAACTCAGTCGCTCGTACTCGAGGGTGTACTGCAGCGCTCCGGCAGCGCCCGTCAGGGTGACCCGTGTGGGCGAGTCGACGACGAGGCGGTAGGCGCTTCCGTTGGTCGGGCTGGACGAACCGGTGCTCCCGAAGGACACGCCGCTGCCGGAGCGGTCCGAGGTGGTCCCTTCGAAGTCGACGGCGTCGTTCTCGAGGCACGCGTCGCCGGCCACCTTCTCGGCCCGCAGCGAGTCGCCGTCGGTGGTGAACTCGCTGACCCGGACGCCGAGATCTCGGCTCGGAGCGCACGGGGTGATGTCGGTCGTGCGCCAGAGCCCGCTGAGATCGTCGATCGTCGGGATGGCCACGCCGCCGTTGCGGACGAACGATTCCGTCATCAGGACCCACATCGCGGATCCAACTTCGGAGCCGCTCACGTCGTTGTCCTCGGAGTTGGCGGTGGGGTCGGCCGCGTCGAAGGATCGACCGGGGTCCTCGCCGAAGACCCGGATGATGGTGACCTGCTGTCCGAGTCGCGCGACGAAGTCCAGCGCGCCCTCCACGCCCCAACCGAAGAAGGCCCCGTCGGCGTAGTCCTCGACCGGCTGGGTGTCGTCCGCTCCGTGGGAGGCCAGCTGTGCCTCGTATTCGCCGACGACTCCGGTCCCGTCGATGACCTCCAGCGTGAGCGAACCGATCGTGAGGCGACACGCGTCGAGGGCACCGACCGACGTGGCGCGGGGCCGCGACGTCGGTCCGAGCAAGCGGCTCACCGAGCTCTCGTCGACGAGGCGGCAGGGTTCGGGTGCGGCTGCCGCCGGCTCGCCGGATCCGAGCGTGAGGGTGACGACCGCAGCGAGGGCGAGCCCGATGGCGCCCGCAGTCGGTCGCGACCGAGGACGGGTTGTTGCGCGGTTCAGGACACGCATGCGCTGTCAGCCTCCGGCGACCACGCGGGGCGACCGGGCGCTCCGGTCGGGGAAGATCGGTTCCCCACGGATGTACGAGCCCTTGGAGTCGACGCGGGTCAGCTGCGTGAACGCGGCCTCCTCCAGATCGACGATGGTGGTGCCGGTGACGACCCAGCCGCCGTCCTTGCTCACGTCGCAGGTTCTGCCGAGGCTGGTCTCGCCGATCTTCGTGGCGCTGTTCCGGGAGATGTCGTAGAGGACCAGCCCCGAATCGGCTTGGGTCGCGCCGGTCACCTCGGCGAGGACCTTGCCCGCAGCGCCGACCTCGCAGAAGGCCCGGATCTTGACGCTGGCCTCCTTGCCGCCGGAGCCGTCACTGGCGACGACGAAGGTGCCGTTGCCCTGCACGAGCAGTTCGTCGCCATCGGCAGACCAGGCGAGGGGCGCGCCCTGTCGGGCGACCAGCACCGGCGAGCCGGTCGCCGCATCGACGACGACGGTCCCTCCCGCTTGCATCGCGAGGGCGACCTTGCGGCCGTCGTGGGACGGCACCGGGCAGTCCGACCCGCCACGAACCGGCTCGATCGTATGGATGGCGCCGGTGTCGACGTCGTACAACGCCTGGACCGACTCGCCGTCGATGGAGGCCGTGAGCACTGTGAACCGGGTGCACTCCGCCGCTTGAACCCGAGCTGTCGCCCATTCGCCCTCGAACGGGACGATCGTCGCGTCGTCGGGGTCGTAGATGCCGGCCTCGGGGCCATCGCCGGACAGACCGACGACTACCAGGACCGGGTGGTCATCGGAATCGATCAGTTGGAATCGTGAGCACTGCGAACACTCGACGGCTGACGTGAGCGAGTCGCCGGTGGCCCATCCGGGAACGCTGCCCGTCGAGCCCTCGACCGGCTGGGAGCTCCCGTCGGTTCGGTAGGTGATCCAGTCGTTCGCTCCCCTGGCGACGACGGCGGTGCTGTCGGCGGACCATTCCGACAGGGTCACCCGGTCGGCGTCGACGTCGAATGAGCTGACGGCCTTCCCCGTTTTGATCGAGATGAGCTCGATGCGGGAAGGACGAACGGCGTCTCCTGGTGATGCGAGGGCGTACATCTTCGCGTCGGGACTGATCAGGTAGGACTGGTATTGGGCAAGCGGACCCACCCGAACGACGCT
>ENA-UPSM01004622-UPSM01004622.1-activated-sludge-metagenome-genome-assembly--contig:-NODE-4622-length-14366-cov-4.533017_pt1 | contig 14366 bp, 10 predicted proteins | sample MGYA00238181_ERZ773283 | MGnify/ENA primary metagenome ERZ773283 (study PRJEB29023, sample SAMN05720199) | activated sludge metagenome | isolation source: Anaerobic digester | place: Japan... | reverse complement strand
GGGATCGATATGGAATGTCCGTGCCGAAATCTGACCGCACAGGATCAGGGCGGCGAGGCAAGCCATGGAACGCGATGACGAAGATTGACGACGATTCATGGTGCCCTCCATCCATGGGCGCGTTCCCGCATTGACGGAAAGTGGCACTTCGCGGAGTGGACTCCGACGAGGATCACCCTCCTGCTGACATCTTACCGCTTTTGGGCGGATCTTGCACGGCGTTCCGCTGGCTCGGAGCGCCGAGAGGAGCGATTGTCCGGCAGAGCCAAAGGCGAGCTAGATTTCCGCTTTTCCATTTGAACGGTTTTTCTCGTCGCGAGGCTCCGATCCGCTGGGGCGGAACTGGAGAAGTTCGGTGGGGTCTGGTGTGGAATCGTGCGCTTCCAAGGCGATGGGCCGGAGTCGATCTCCGGCCGTTTCGATGGGTTGTTCCGATTCTCCGCTCAAAATTCCGATCCGCCTGATCGCGTACGTTTTCATCCTAGGGGTGTGATGTCGACCAAATCCATCAAGATGAACATGATCTTCAACCTGATCAGGACGGTATCGGGGATCGTGTTTCCATTGATCAGTTTTCCATACACCTCGCGGATCCTGGGACCCCACGGCACGGGCTGGATGAATTTCGCGATCTCCTTTGCTGGATATTTCACGATGTTCGCCACCATCGGCATTCCGGCCATCGGGATCCGTGCGATTGCCCAGGCGCGCGACGATCAGGAAGAACTCAGCGCTCGTGCCCAGGAGCTGTTCCTGATGCATCTTGGGGCGTCGTTGTTCGCATTCGTGGTCTATTTGTCCGTGGTCTTCTTGCGTCCCGATCTGAACCAGGAAGCGCTGTTGTTCACCATCACAGGGGTTTCCATCCTGCTGTCCATGCTCGGAGTGGATTGGATCTACCAAGGGCTGGAGGAATACCGCTACATCGCAGTCCGCAGTGTGGTGTTTTCTACCCTGTCCTTGGTTTCGTTGTTCGTGTTCGTCCACGATCCTGACGATTACGTGATCTGTGCGGGCATCAGCGTCGCTTCGTCGCTCGGTTCCAGCGTGCTCAACTTCTACACCGCGCGGCGCCATTTATTGCGGCCACGGACTCGCCCCTGGAACTTCCGCCGCCATCTGCGTCCCATGGGTTCTTCGTGGGCGCTCAATCTGGTCAGCAGCTTGTACCTGAGCCTCGATACCGTCATGCTCGGTTTCCTGTCGAAGCCGGAGAACGTGGGCTACTACGCCGCCGCATCGAGATTCTTCACGCTCACATGGGCGATGATCGCCTCGTTCGGGACCACTCTTCTGCCCCGTTTGTCGTACTACTCCGAGACGGGCAATGAAGACGGATTCAGGGTCATGATCGGCAAATCGTTCGCGATGACCTTCATGCTGTGCGTGCCGGCGATCTTTGCCCTGATGCTTCTGAGCCACGACATCATCCTGGTCTTCGCGGGTGACAAGTTTCTTCCGGCTGTCGCCTGCCTGAACATCACCGTTCCCGGCTTGTTCTTCGCGAGCGTGGCGAACATCCTGGCTTGGCAGATCCTGTTCCCCAAGAAGCAGGAGTCGAAGGTGCTGCGAGCGGCATCCATCGCGGCGGTGGTCTCGGTGGCTTCCAACCTGATCCTCATCCGCATGTACGCCCACGTGGGGGCGGCGATTTCCAAGGTTGTGTCGGAAATCGTGGTGACCATCGCCCTCTATTTCCTGGCACGCCGTGTCTGCGTGTTCGACATGTTCCCTTGGAAGACCATCCGCTTCTATCTCCTGGCGGCATTCGCCATGCTGGGGGCGCTCGTTCTGGTGCGCCTTGCCGTGCCGGTGGGGTTGTTCCGGCTGGCCGTTTCCGTACCGGTCGGGGTGGCGGTCTACTTTGGTGTGCTGGTCCTGCTCAAGGACGAGCTTGCGGAAGTCGCTGTGGGTGCGATGCGCAAAAAAATGGGGCTGGCTCCGCGTTCCTGACGGATCTGCGCAGACACAGGAGGGAAAAATGGCAATTACGAAAGGTTCGCAAGACGGAATGGAGGGAACGTATCTCCTGGTCTCGACGATTCCCGTTCACCACCACGGCGGAAAGGTCTGGTCCGATCCTCTTTGGGTCAAGGACCTGGAGCTTCATACCGACTACATCCGCGAGATCGTGCTGGCCTGTCCCATCCTGAACTCGGCGCCACCGGCGGGGGCCAAACCGATTTCCGTCCAAGCCATGGAGCGTATCCACTTGGAGTGGATGCCCGAATTCGAAACGCATCGGGGCAAGCTGCTGGGGTTTCCGTTCTTCTGGTCTCGATTCTGGAAATTGGTCCGCAGGGCCGGGGTTCTGCATTTCACCGTCTGCGCCTATCCCATCTTCTACGGCATCGTGGTCCCGTGGCTTCGGCGCCACACCAAGATCGGTTTGTTCGGGGTGATCGACGGGTCGTTCTGGCGCAAACCCGGCAGCACGGGGCGACGCAAGTGGCTTGCGGATCGCTGCGAGGCCGGGGCCAAGGCCGCTTGCTGCAACGCCCATGTGGTTGTGGCCACCCAGCAGCAGTACATCGAAGAATTGACCGACCCCGCCAATTCCAACCATCTGGCGCCCGCGGTCTGGATCGACGAGGAATCGTTCCTGCCCGCCACCGAACTGGAGCCTGTATTGGACTCCAAGGTCGCGACCCTGAAATCGGATCTCCGTGTGGCATTTTTTGGCAGACTCATGCACGACAAAGGGCCCGACCTGCTGGTGGATGCGGTACGGAAATTGTCGCGATCGGGTGTCGCGATCCACGCGGATTTCTACGGGGAAGGGCCGTTCCGACCCGAGCTGGAGGCCATGGCATCCGATCTCGCGGGGATCGTGGAGTTCAAGGGGATGGTGGCCTACGGCCCCGAATTTTTCCAGCGCGTCCGTTCCTACCATGCGATGGTGCTTCCCGCCCGTTCCGACGAACATCACCGTCTGATCTTCGATGGATTCGCCCAAGCGGTCCCGATCATCGCGAGCTCATCACCCGGGTTGGATCGGGTCACCGATCGGGAACGAGGTTTGCGCTTCGAGCGGGGGAGTGCCGACGATCTGGCGCGTGCGATCGTCGATCTGATGGAACAGCCCGACCTCTATCGTCAAATGGCAAGAGCCTCGCTTGCCGCCGCCCAGAGCTTCTCGCATCGTCAGATGCACCGAGAGCGGGCAAGAATTCTATCGACGGCGTTTCCTTCGAAGTTATGGATCACCGGCCATTGAACTGGAGAAATCATGGAATTGGCGCCTAATCCTGTTGCGCAAAAAACATCCAGAGTCGAATGGATTGATTTTGCAAAAGCTGTGTCTATTTCGCTGGTCACGATCATCCATTTCACCCCATTCTGGGCGCCAAAATATTGGTTATTCCTTCGGGATGTGATACATGACTTTCGGGTACCTTCGCTGATTGTGATATCGGGAATGTTCTTTCGAGATATCGCGCTATCTTCGTACTTGCGTAAGCGATTGAGTAGATTGCTTGTCCCGTTTTTTGTGGTTGGAACCGTTCTGTTTTTGTTGAAATTCTTATCCCAGCAGTTTGTGCCGGTGGATAAGCCTGTAACTCTTGAAAATCTTTGCTTGTTGTTTGTGAATCCTATCAATTCGTATGCTCCAATATTATGGTTTTTGCCGGCGTTGTATGTTTTAGGTCTGGTTGTGGTTGTGATGAGGAAGATTATGGATTATCGCTTGGCGTTTTTGGTGCTCTTTGTTTGTGTGGTTTATGTTCCCTGGACAGGGACGCTGTTCGATCAAATTCGGATGTATGCTCCATACTTCGCTGCTGGTCCGATCGTTTTGTCGATCATGAGTAGGCCAGTGCGGATTACGGTTGCAGTGGTTGGATTGGTTTCCTGTGCAGTTGTATATCTGGGGCTTCAGTATATAAATGGTCCATTGAAGTGGGGCGGATTGACATATCTGGGGATGGTGCAATCACTTGCAGGGGTTGTTGCTGTTTTGTTGGTTGGCAGAATTCTGGAATATTTTGTTCAGTCTGCTTGGCTGAGGAAAACATTTATACTGATAAGTTCGTCTTCGATGGCGATCTATTTGTTTCATACGGTATTCGAAAGTTCGGCCAGAATTGTGGCGACGATCACTGGGGTTTACAAGATCGTTCCATTTCCTGTGATTGCTGCGATCGTATGTGGGCTTGGAGTTCTTGGGCCGGTGTTCTTGGATCGGATGGTCATACAAAGGAACTATTGGGCGAGGCGCGCTATTCTCGGCGAGCACTAGTCGTCATGAGATTTTGACTTTGGGCGGATTAAGTGCAGGGTGTCAATAGGGTATTTTGGCTTTGCCATCGTCTCGGATTCGTGTAATTTAAACTTCATCTTTTTTGAATGCGGTGACCAAAATCTATTGCTGATTCGCGAGAATCCTCCTTTGTAAATGAATCCTAAAAGACTATCGCCGCCGATCGAGTTGTGGGAGAATATGATCTGGCTCGAGTCGGTGAGGTAGGTGTTTGCTCCGATAGGATTGGTGATTGTTGCGGAATTTTGGACGAAGTGGTTGTAAGATACTGTTATATTTTTATAGCCAACGCCCCATTTGTTTGATGTATCCTGTGGTGTGGCGAGATTAAACCATGCAAACAAATGAGTGTTTATCGCGATGTTTGAGTCAATCTGTACGTCGCTTATGGTGTCATTTCGGAGGCCTCCCATTTCGATGAACCCCCAAGTATTGGATGCGCGATTTTTACGAACAGAGATGTTTTGGTTGGATCGGAAAAGTTCGATGGCACCTCCGTCGTGTTTTTTCTTGACTCCTCCGATGCAATCCTGGAAGATGTTATCCGTTATCTCGATGTTTGCGCTGTTGTCGATGATGATTCCCACGGCGCCTTTGGTGGATCGATTGTAATGAATCGCATGAATGTAATTGTCTGCGAGTAATACTTGGCTGGCGTTGAAAATGAGTATCCCATTTGTGCAATTAGTGATTTCGTTGTTGCGTAATTCTATGCTTCTTCGGTTCCGTCCCAGCGTAGAAATGCCATATCGTCGTGCTCCACTAAATTTCAGCCCAGAAACGATGATGTGGTTGGCGGCAATCCCCAAAACCTGGGTAGAAGTGTCGATCAGATGCGGTCTGGGAAGGTTGCTTGGGCCATAGGAGCCAACGAATACGGGACTTCCTGGTCGTCCGCCTTGATCCAGTACCAACCGCTGCCCAAACCATTGCCCGCCCTTGCGAAACAAGATGGAGTCACCCTGACGGAGTTTGATGCGCTTCAAAGGCTCTGGCGACTTCCACGCTCGTTCAGGTTTGAGCCCATCCAACGTATCACTCGGCATCCGCGAGTCGATGAAGTAGCTCTTGGCCAACGTCCACGGTGGATGCATCAAGATGATGCCAAGGCAGAAAAGAATGAGACGTGACATGCCCAAGAGTCTAAATTTCGTGGTGATTCAAGCGTCGATAATTCCTGTGCAGGCTGTGTTTTTCTTGGCGCAGGACCCAGGAGGGGGGCAGGACTGGTGCTAGGAGGTGAAGTATCCGTAGTCGTTTGATTGATGTAGCAAAAGGGTTTTCAATACTCTTAGTTGTGCTAGGTCATAATTGGATTCTGACAAGTAATGACTCTTTTGCCACGCTGCTGCTTGACGGTTTCCGAGTACCTGTATTCTTTTTTTTGTCAGGCGTATTTTTCTCTGCCAAGAATTTCCGTGAGCAGCTAAAAAGAAAAACAGAGGCTTACATTAAGCCGTTTGTTGTGGTTTCCATGGGTGCGTTTGTTGGGTTTGTGCTGCTAAAAGGGTTTTATTCATTTTGGCTCTTTGGGTTTGCTTACGGTACTGGAAGAAGTATTCTTTGGCCTTGGTCGCCAATTTGGTTTTTGCCCCATCTTTGGCTTGTTTGGTTAGCTGCATGTGGCGTTGCTCGGTGTGTGAAATGGAGCGAGTTGCGTTTGTCACTTCGATTAGTTCTTGTCATGGTACTGATGATTCTTGGTGGGTTTGTTGTTCAGGCATTTTCTCGAAATATGGATTGGTGGACTGGGTTGTTGCCATTTATGGGGTTGCCGTTTAGTGCTGACTTGCTACTTGTTGATCTTTCTTATTTTTTGCTTGGGTCAGTTGCAAAGGAGTATTTATTAAGTGGTCGTATGTATAGTTGGGCTTTTTGGTTTGTTTTTCCTGTATGGGGTTCCGTGCAATTGTTCGCTGGGTTCCCCATCAATCTGAACGCTCGCGAATATGGCGATTTATTTGTGACTCCAATTAAGGTGGCGCTTGGAGTCTTGATGATTGTCACGCTTTCTGCGGCAGTCATACGTGTTAATTCTATATCCTCGTTGATATCAAAAGTCGGGGAAAGCTCGCTGTTTATTCTGTTATTTCATTCTCCCATTCAGCACCTACTTCATAAAGTGCTCACGCAACTTGGGCTTAATCCTTGGGGCTCATCTTGTATTGGGTTTTTAGTGGCAATCGCGGTTCCGGTGTGGTTGCACGGAATTGCGAAAAGGAATAAACCTTTGGGTCGGCTGTTTTTTGTCTCATGATCTGAGCCGATTGGAAATAGTGCTGATGATTTTGTTTTGAAGTATTGTCAGTGGGATGGATACGAGGATCAGGGATCCGAGGGAAATGAAAAATAGAACGGGTTTCTCGGTTGTGTCCCCAAAGAGGCGATAACTGATGCGAGACATGTGTCCTTGGAATAGATAGATGGCGTAGCTGCAAGTCCCAAGGTAATTCGCGGCTCTTGCGAACCTGTTCGATGATGCGACGGCAGGCAGGAGCAGACAACAGCAGAAAATGGCGACAGCAAAAGAAACCGTGGCACCATTGACATAGCGGTGCGCAGGATTGATCCAATGTAGGATCAAAAAGGAGATGCTGACAATGCCGCTCACCAAGAGCGTTGTCACCGCCCGCTGTTGCTGATCCCCACCGGTGAGCCATTTACCCAGCATGTATCCTAGAATGTATTGAAACCCGGGGACGATCGGAGAATAGAAAAACAGGTCTCTGATCACCGTGTTCTGGAAGAGTTCGGGTTGGGTATGCTGGATGATGTTGGTCAGGATGGTTCCCGCGATTCCAGCCAGAAACGCGATCGTCGTGAGGACGATACGAAGATTCCTTCCCAGCTGTACCAGGATGTAGTGTGCGGCTTGAATGACAAGGAGGGCCGACAAGAACCATGCAGGGTTGTTGATGATCGCAGTCTTGCCTGGAATCAGACTTTGGACGCAAAACAACGAGCCCCAAAAAGCGATCACGCGTTCTTGTGGCCAAGCGGAATTGTGGTCGATGACAAGGATGGTAAAGAACGCGATGTAGTACAACGGCGCGATTCGCAAGACTCGGTCTCGAAAGAATCCTTTGATTCCCGCATTCTCTGGGATCAATTTGGCACTGAAGATCCCGGCGAGGAACATGTAGAATGAAACCCGCGCACCAGATTCGAACGGGTAGGGAATGAGTTGGTTCAAATTCCCGCCAAAGTGCTGGACCACGATCAGTGTCGACAAAATGAATCGCATCGCATCGAGGTAGGGGTTTCTTGACTTCAACATATTGGGTGCTCGGGTGGGAATGGATGTGGAATGGGCGGGTCGCGCTAAACCGGAAATGGTGAATTATTGCTGAAGGGGCAATGGTGCCAGCGCGAGTTCGAACTGTTTGGCCACGTAGTTGTCGAGGGATTCGGCATAGCGGATCGATGCTTTGCATAGATCCGCGAGCCGATCGGGTTCCACAAGCAGCTGGTAGATGGACGCGGCGAATTCATCGGGGGTACTTGCGAGCGTCAGGGGAGCCGTCTTGGGCTCGTAGATTCCTTCGGCGCAATGGGGGTGGCAGATCAGCGCCTTGCCGTGGGCCATCGCCTCGAAGGTCTTGATCTTCAATCCGGTGCCGGTCCGGGTGGGGTTGATCGTCAAGTCGCCTTGGGCGTAGAAGTCTTCCAGGCGATCCACGTCGCCCTGGAACGTCACGTTTTCTGTGCCGTTGTACGCGCCCATTTCGCGGCAGATCCTTCCGCCCACCAAAAGGCGGATCTCGGGATCCCGCGCCCTCACCAGAGGCCATGCCTGGTCCAGGAACCAGCGCAGCCCTTCGATGTTGGGGCGGTTTGGGCCTCCCAGGTAGAGCACCGTTTTTTGTCCAGTAAAGGTTTGGTGCACCACCGGGAAGTGCGTGAAGGCCGTCAACACCGGCCGCGAGGTCAGGGTCTTGAAGAACGTCGCCTCGTCTTCCTGGATGGCCAGCACCACGTGCGATCGGTCCAGCGCCGCCGATTCGATCGCGGCGGTGGTGGACAACCATTTGCCGCCCGTGCGCCGCAGCTTGTCGGCAAAGCGGTCGTGCGCGTACAGCACCTTGCGTATGCGATCCGGGAGCCTTGTGAATGCGCCGGTCATGGACCAGTAATTGACGATCACGGCGCCCATCGCGTGCTGGTCCACGATCCGGGCCACCGTGTCGGCGAATCCGATCGGACAAAGACTGTCCAGCGCGTACCCTCCGTGCAGCGCGAATCCCACCCGGTGCGCCCAGATCTGCGACAGGCGATCGGCGGTGGATTGACGGTGCAGGTGGAACCGCTCGCCCCAGGCCGTTTGGGTGGATTCCAGTTCGTCGGGGGTCTGGACCCAGTCGCGGTGGGAATACAACAGGTGGACTTCGTGCCCCAGCTCTTCCAGCAGGCGGCAATAGGTGACGATGCAGGCTCGGTTGCCGGCCAGCGGCGGATGCGTTGGGTTGTCGGTGACGACAAGGATCTTCACGGGCTGTTCCGATTCTGGGGATGGTGCGCACCCGCAAGGCGTGCGCGAACGAGTCGTTTGAAGCGCGAGGCGTGGATCTTGATCCGCCAGATGGTAGAATCTGTCCATGGGGTTCCGGAGCACTGCCGGAACTCCTTGCAAAAGGCCTCGATTTCGTTGGTCCCGAGCGCCGGGGCCAGATGCCGCACCTGTTCGTGGAACCAGCGCGAGGCGTGGCGTGGATCGGCCAGGCGGCCTGTCCACAGTTCGGGGCGTGCGCGCAACCACCGGTAGTAGGCCAGGCGGGCGGCGATCTTGCGGCTCGCCACGGCGGCATTGGTGCTCGGCGAGATGTTCACGGTGCTGGCGCGCCACTCCACCGCGGCGCCAGCCAACAGCACCGGGGCCTGGTGGGTGGCCAAGGCGATCCAGGTGGCGTCGTCCGACCCCCATGCCAGATCGAATTTCTGGAATCCACCCTGCGCCAAGAATGCGCTGCGGCGGAACACGTATTCCACCACGTAGCTGCGGTGGTCGTCCAAGATCCGTCGTTCCAGGTAGTCCCTGGCCGATGCCAACGGGGTTTCTTGCAAAGGAGCGATGGGTTGGTTCCGTTCATCGATCGCCTGCACCCCAAAATGGAACAGGTCGGTCGTGGGGTGGGCTTCCAGGCCGTGTTTGAGCGTTTGGATGCACCGGGGCGAACAGCGGTCGTCGTCGGAAAAGAGCCAGATCCACGGTTCGTCGCGGGTGAACGCGATGCAACGCTCCCATTGGCCCACCAGGTCCTTGCCGCCCAGGTTCTGTTCGAACCGGTGGTAGGTCACATTCCCGTTGGCCAGGAACGGGGCCACGATCGATTCCAGCCCGTAGGGGCTTGCGTCGTCGCCCACGTACAAATGAAAATCCTGGCTGGTTTGCTGCCGGAACGATTCCAGGGCTTGTTGGAGGAAATCGGGTTTCCAGGCGGGGATGACGACGGCGACGGTGGGCATTGGGTCAGGCTTTGATTTGCCGCTCGTGGATCGAGCGTTCTTGGAGGATGCACAGGATGCAAAAGAACGGGAAGAAGTCGAATGCGCTGAATACCGGGTTCAAGGGGATGATCATCAGGATCCCCAAGAAGGAAATGTTCAGGAACAGGGTATCAGTTGTGACCTTGGCAAAGATCCCGCGGATCACTGTGGCGAGACTGACCAGGACGAACAGGATGCCTTTGTAATGGAGAATTCCTACCAAACCCACATCAGACGCGTAATAGCCGTGTTCCTCCGCCATCATCCGAATGAACGCTCCCTTTTCGGAGTAGTAGTGCGGCACCCCGTTGCCCAGGAAGAAATTGCTCCAGTGGGGCCAGTAGTCGAACAGGAAGAACTTCAACGACTTCAGGCGGATGTTGTCTGTGGTGGCTTCTTCCGATGTCTTTTCCAGTAGCTGGCCAAAGATGGATTCACCAAAAAACAGCAGGATCGCGATCGGGACAGCGATGAATGCGAGAATCTTGAGTTGGATGCGTCGACCTTGCATCCAGAGGTAGGCAAGGTACAGGCAGGCTAGGGAAGCTAGGTTCACGGCCATCATTTGTCGCGTGGCGGTGCAGTAGACCCCAATCAGCATCAGAGCCAAAAGCCCCAAGAAACGGAGCTTCCGGGTGTTGAAATACTGATTGAGGGCATAGTACGAGACCGGGAGTCCGAAATAAGCGCCCTGCACCATGAAGCGGTAGACTCCTGAACGCAGTTCAAAAGGGACTTCGTTTTCAAAGTCGGCGCGGCTGAAGAAATACACGCGCGGGAAGGTGAACTGCTGGCCAATGGTCAGGACCGCCCAGACCACTCCCACGAAGACCATGAACTTGAGCAGGTCTTCTTTGGTGAAGCGGGTGGAATACGCCACGAAGTACACCAGCCAATACACCATGTGCATGTTCGTGTTGAACGACCGCAAGGGGTTCTGGTTGTCGAACAGATACAGCGGGATGAACGAGGCGAACGACAGTGCGAACAGCCAGAACATGTGCCACTTGTAGGAAAACCCCATTTGGGGAATCCGGATGAACCGGTACCTCCAGATGCTCACGAACAAGAGCCCCACGATCAGCAAGCGTTCGATCTGCGACCAAAGCGCGTGTTCGGGCGCGGCCTGGAACGACCAGAGTCGGATCGAGACCAGGGTGGGTACGATCACCGCCAGGTAGTCCAGGCTGAACCACCGCCATGGCGACGGAGCCTGGGAACTCTGCAAGGTTTGGCTCAAGTCGCTGGCCACCCTCAGGACTCGAATGCGTCAGGCATCGGGATTGGCGGTGTAGCCGTAGATCTGCCGCGACAACGCCACGCCCTCCACCGGGGCCGAGCTGGGGATGTCGTTGAGCACCGATCCCACGATATGGGTCTCGGAGATTTCCATCCGCTTGCGCAGAGCGGAAATTTCGGCAACACTGTGCGCGCCGTGCTTGAGCACCAGCACGGTGGCCACCGCGCGGGTCGCCAGGATCTGGGCGTCGGCCAGGGCCAGCACCGGAGGCACATCGGCGATGATCGCGTCGTAGTGTTCCGACAGACGCGCCAGGAGCACGTCGAATGCATCGGATTGCAGGAGCGAGGTGGATCGGTTGGTGTGCGCTCCGGAAGGCAGCAGCCGCAGGTTGGGGAGCGGGGTGTCCAGAATGCTCGATTCCAAATCGGCATGGTTGCTCAGGACTTCGGCGAGTCCGGCGTTCGATTTGCAACCCAACATGGTTTGCAGTGTGCCGCGCCGCATGTCGGCGTCGATGAGCAGCACTTTTTGTCCGGCCTGCGCCAGGATGGCCGCGAAATTGGCGGCGACGGTGGATTTTCCCGATTTGGGAGCAGGTCCCGCGAAGACCACGAACTTGCCGGTGCCTTGCGACAAGGCGTGGCGCACGGGCAGGATCAGTCCGCGAAGCGATTCCAGCGTCAACGAATTGGGGAATTCGGCGGCCAGGAGCCGGGTGCGACGGTTCCCATTGCCCAGGCGCGAGAGCCGATCCTCTTCTTTGGAATGCGGCAGGTAGCACAAGATGGGGCGTTGCACGATCAATTCGATCAAGCGCGCCGAATCGACCCCCGAATCCATGAGACGTCGCGCGACCGCGATCCCGAACCCCAGGCACAACCCCACGAAGGTCCCGATCGCCAACATGGTCCCTTTGCCGCGCTTGGCCATGGGTTCGCCGTAGGTCGCCGGGTCGATGATCTTGACGTTGGCCACCTTCTGGTCGCGCACGATCTGGAGCTGGCTCACTTCGCGCACCAGCATGTTGTACTGGTCGGTCTTGGAAACCATGTCGCGTTCCAGCCGCTCGATTTCCTGCTGCTGCGCGGGCATCACGTGGATGCGTCCGGAAATCCGCGACAGGCGGCCCCGGATCATCTCGATGTTGTCGTCGAGCGAACGGATGGACGCGTGGTCGGGTGTGAACCGCTCCATCAGTTCCTTGCGGCGGCGTTCCAGCTCCAGGATCTGTCGGTTCAGGTCGTTCTGCTGCGACAGGACCTGTTCGGACTCGCGATCGGTGTTCACCGAGCCCACCTGCAACCGGTAGCGCTTCAGGCGTTCTTCGCTGGCGGCCAGCGAATCGCGAAGCACCGGAAGCTGGTTGTTGAGATCGTTGTAACGCACCTGGGCTTCGTCGGATCGGCGACGGATGCTTTGCCGGACATAGGCATCCGCGATGGCGTTGAGCTTGTTGGCCACCGCTTCGGGGTCGTAGTCCACCAGATTCAGGCGCAAAAGTCCTGTGAGCTTGCCCACCTGGTCCACCGACAGGTTCGCGGCCAGTCCCGCGACCGCGGCCTGGTCGTTGTAGTCAAGGTCGAACATCTGGCCCGAATCGGAACTTCCCACCCGTTTGATCAGCATCGAAATGTGGTACGGATTGGATGTGGAATCCACCGGTTCGCCAAAGCGTCCGGCCACCAGCGTGTCGTTCTTTTCGCTCAACAGCAGGTAGCTGGAATGGGGATCCACCACGTACAGGCTCATCGCTCGACCTTGGAAGCTGTCGGGCGCGTGAAAATAGGCCGTCTTGATGCTGGGGCGTGGGCGGCGCAGCACACGGTCTTTGAGGGACCGTTGGGCCGAATAGTTCAGCCCAAGTCCGTTTTCCCGTACGGCGTCCCCAAGCACGTGGCGGCTCTTCACGATTTCGATTTCGCCCTCGATGGGGTTGACCAGCCTCAGGTCTTCGGCCAAGCGGGTGATTTCGGCCGAATTGGCCTGCATGCGGTCGCGCTCTTCGATGCGCATCAGCAGGGTGGCCCTGTAGCTGACCGGCACTCCCAAGCTCTTCAGGCCGCCCAACCCTGCGCCGACAACGGCGCAAAGCGCGATGATGCGCCAGTTCTTGCGCACCAGGTAGGGAATGTCTTGCAAGGTGAGCGACTGGAGGCTTTCGATGGTGTCCAAGTGGTGGGTTCCTGTTGTGCTGTGCAGCCACGCGAAGGAGACGGTCCGATGCGACTCCCGGGGATCCAAGCTTAGAAACTGGTGCGCTGCCGGATCGAGGCTTTGATCGGTTGGCGATCGATGCTGCAAGAGAAGCGACCAGCCTTGGACGCGACCAGAGAGCTTGGTTTGGGATTTCCGGATCGGGACCAAAAATACCATTGCCTACCCGATCTTTGGGGGTGAACCGAGCTCCAGGCAGTTACGACATAGACTTCTGGATCTGTATTTCTTTCATGATTGCAATGTGATTACAGGCTTGCCGGATTTCGCGGGGGTGAATTTAATTTGACGCCATGCGTTCCATCCCATTTGCTTCTCGTGTCTTGAAAACCGCGCTTTTGCTCCTTTCTGCCCTTTCTTATGAAGTCGTGGCGCAGAAACCCTGGAAAGGCGCCGAAGTCATCACCACCCAGACGTTCAAGTACGGTGCCTTCGAGGCTCGTATCAAGTCTGCCGGCGGAGGCGGGATCATCACCCCGTTCTTCCTCTGGAAACACAACTCGGAAATCCCGGGCCAGCTCTGGCAGGAAATGGATTTCGAGATCTTTGGACGCGACGGTTCGTTCCAGTCGCAGGTCATGACTCCCGGCAAGGTCCCCGACGACCAGCGGACGGAACATGTCAAGATGCATTATCCGTCCACCGCCGCGCACGATCGGTTCAATACCTACCGCATGGAGTGGACCCCCGATTCGCTGTGCTTCTACTACAACGGGCGTCTGATCCGCAAGGAGACCGACAAGGTCGAGTTCGCCAAGCTCATGGATCCCGCCCAGGCGGAAGAAATGCAGTTGCGGATCGGGGTTTGGGCGGGCGACTACGAATGGTCGGGTCGGTTCGACAGCACCGCGGTGCCTACCAGCGCCTTCGTGAATTGGCTCCAGGTCTACTCCTACACGCCTGGCAGCGGAACGGGAGGTTCCAACTTCACACCGCTTTGGCGCGACGACTTCAACACCCTCAACACCAACCGGTTCTGGTTCGCCAACTGGACCTTCAGTTCGGCCATCAACGACTACGTGGCGACCAACGCCACCGCCCGCGACGGAATGCTCCAGGTGGCCTACACCCACTGGACGCAAATGGGCACCTTCCTGCCCACTCCTGAGGACGACGGCCTGACGCCTCCCATGATCGAACCGCTTCCGGTGGATAGCACGCCGT
>ENA-UPSM01004619-UPSM01004619.1-activated-sludge-metagenome-genome-assembly--contig:-NODE-4619-length-14385-cov-7.516469_pt1 | contig 14385 bp, 10 predicted proteins | sample MGYA00238181_ERZ773283 | MGnify/ENA primary metagenome ERZ773283 (study PRJEB29023, sample SAMN05720199) | activated sludge metagenome | isolation source: Anaerobic digester | place: Japan... | reverse complement strand
ACTGCTGCCCCACGGGAAACTCCATGTCGGGCCAGCCCGGCTTGTCGCAGCCGCAGCGATGCACGCGGGAGCCGATCGGGAGCGAGCGGGCGACCTCGCGGAAGAAGTAAAACTTGGGATACAGGGCGATGTCCATCTGCGCCGTCCCCTTGTGGACGAAGCCGGCGAGGCGCACGCCGTCGAAGTCGGGCTGCACGTCCCCGACGCCGCCATCCCAGGAGTAGGCCTGGAACCAGAGCCAGAGTCCGGTCCCGAGGTTGATGTCGCTGATCATGCGGGCGATCCCGATCTGCTGCGGCGGCCCCGACTCGGTCTGGACCACCTCCAGATCGAGCCCCGGGCCCACGAGCGCATCGGCAACCTGCCGGGTCATGCTGGCGCCATAAGAATGAAATGAATACCCGCCCCACGCGGCCAACGCCGCGGGGTCGTTCTTGAAGGCCGCGATCGTGGGCAAGGCGTCGGCGTCCACGTTGGCCCGCGAGGCCGCCAGCACCTTGACCGAGTGGAAACCGCGCCGGTCGAGCTCCTCCCGCCAGAGGCGGGTCATCACGAGCGCCTTGTTCCGGAGCGCCGGGTTGCTCCAGCCGCCTTCCGCCAGATAGGTCTCGGGTTCGTTCGTGATCTCGACGTAGTCCATCCGCCAGCCGTAGTTCTCGAAGAGATCCGTCATCACGTCGGCATGGCGAACGATGTAGGCACGCAGCTTCTCCTCGGTCATCGCACTGCTCCAGCTCTGGTTGGGGTCCTGCGACGACCAGCCGGAGTGCGGATCGTAGATCATGAGCGGCGGCCGCGATTGCACCTTGCGCACGTCCTCGAGGTAGCGGTGGGTCTCCTTGTAGATCTCCTCGGCCGTGTAGATGTGGTCGATGCCCATGCCGTTGGCGCCCCAGAACCGCATCACGGCGAGGTCGAGTTCCTTCCAGAACAGCTCCGCGCAACGTCGCCGCAGAGCGGCCGGAGTCTGCTCGTACCAGTCGCCCGGATTCAGGCCGACCACGTTGACGCCGAGTCCCTTGAAGCGCCCCTCGGGATTTGACGGCGTCGTGCGGACGTAGGTGCTGACCGTGACGGTGATGGCTTCCGTGCCCGCCGCCGTGCCGGAGGTGGACGCGACCAGCGCCGCGACGAACAGGCACGCCTTCGCCAAGCGGCAGGCGGTGCGTCGAGTGAGGGATGAAGTCATGTGGGGCCGAGCCATCACGGCAGACCTCGCAGGCGAGGTTGCTGGCTGTCAGTCCTTGAATCCATGCCGCAGTGTCGCACGACCGTCTTGATCGGGTTTTTACCAAGACCGATGAACTGCCGCCGGTTGTGGGGCGGTCTGATTGACCTGCTGGGGGCCAGTGAACCCCAGGCCACGCCCGGGGCGTCGGTGCCAGCCGCCGGGGTGCTTCAGCCGCGTACCGGGTGGCCGGTGGCGGCGCCGGACCAGCCGAGTTTCGAGCGCAGCACCTCGAAGTGTTCGTATCCGGGCTTCTGCACGAGTGTGAGCCGCCGGTCGGCGACCGCGATCTCGATGTCGCGCCCGGCGCAGGTGACGAGGTTGCGCTGGCCGTCCATGGCGACGAGCAGCTGCGAGTCCTCCATGCGGCTCTCGATGCGCAGCTTCACGCCGCCGCGCAGGATGACGGAGCGGTTGCTCAGCGTGTGCGGGCAGATCGGCGTGAGCACGATGGCGTCGGCATCGGGGTGGATGATCGGGCCGCCGGCGGAGAGGTTGTAGGCGGTGGATCCGGTGGGCGTGGCCACGAGCAGGCCGTCGCCGTGGTAGTCGGTCACGAACTGTTCGTCGGCGTAGACGCCGAGGCGCACGAGCTTGGAGTTGATCTCGTCCTTGATGACGACGTCGTTGAGCGCGACATCCTCCTGATCCGGGCCGGTGCGGCACGAAAGCAGGGAGCGTTCGGCGAGTTGGTAGTCGCCGATGAGCAGGGCGGGGAACTGGGCGACGGCCTCCTCCGCCGAAAATGTGGTGAGAAAACCGAGACTGCCGCGGTTGACGCCGATCACCGGCACGCCCGCGCGGGCGGCCTCGCGGGCGGCGCCGAGCAGCGTGCCGTCGCCGCCGACGACGCAGCAGGCGTCGAACCCCACGAGCGCGCCCTCGGGCAGCGGGGCTCGGGCGAAGACCTTGGTCTTCGCCTTCGCGCTCCGGGCGAGCGCCACGAGGTCGCTGGCGAGATCGTGGGCGCCGCGCTTGGAGCGATTGACGACGAAGGCGAGTTTGCGGATCGGGGGCATGCGGGATCCGGAGCGTAACCGGTGGGCGGAGCTTGGCGAGCGCCGAGGGGCGGGCCCCGCCCCTGCGGCGCTCGCCCGGATCGACTTGAACGCGGTGGGGCGATGCTGCCGGACGGCAGGACGCCGAGCCGCGGCTCCCCCGGCCCGCTCCGCCGAGGTTTCGCAGCCCCGGAGCACTTGCCGCCCGACGAGGCTTCAGCGAAAGCGGCGGGTGGGTCCGCCCCAGCCACGGACAGCTTCACCTTTCGTCCCCAACACCGAAGCCCCGTGATGATCGGAAGCCCCTTCGGCAGCACGCCAGCCTGGGCACCCGACCGCACAAAATCTTGTTCCGATCGGAACAAGATTTTGTGCGGTCGGAGATCCCGGTCGAGGTTGGGGCTTCGTCGGGACAACCGGGGCCACCGTGCGGTGCGGCCGCTCAGGCTTTGTGCAACGCGAGGAGGAACTCACGGTTGCCGTCGGCACCGGTGAGCGGCGAGTCCATCGTTCCGAGCACAGTGACGCCGGGCAGCGCCGAGGCGCAGTCGACGATGTCGGATACGACACGGGCATGCACGGAGGGGTCGCGGATGACGCCGTGGCCCTTGTCGGCCTCGGCCTTGCCGGCTTCGAACTGCGGTTTCACGAGGGCGACGAGCACACCGCCCGCACGCAGCAGCGGCCAGGCGGGTGGCAGGATCGAGCGCAGGGAGATAAAGGAGACGTCGATCACGATCGCGTCGTATTCGGCGCGCGGGAGTTGCTCGGCGCGGAGCTCGCGGGCGTTGATCTGCTCGAGGTTGGTCACGCGCGGGTCGGCGCGGAGCTTGCCGTGGAGCTGGGCGCGGCCGACATCGACGCACACGACATCCGCGGCACCGGCCTGCAGCGCGCAGTCGGTGAACCCGCCGGTGGAGGCGCCGATGTCGAGCACGTGCGCGCCGGTGAGCGAAAGCTGGAAATGCTCGAGGGCGCCGGCGAGTTTCTCCCCGCCGCGGCTCACGAAGCGCGGCGGCTTTTCGATCTCGATCTCGAGGTCGACCGGGTAGTCCTTGCCCGGCTTGTCGAGCCGCTCGGTGCCGTGACGGACTTTCCCCGCACGGATGAGCGCCTGCGCCTGCGAACGCGAGGCGGCGAGCCCGCGGGCGACGAGCAGTTCATCGAGACGTTGTTTGCCGGCCATGGTGCGATTGCGGATTGCGGAATGCGGATTGTGGAGTGCGCCGGGCAGACTGAGGGCGGAAGGCCGAAGGCGGAAGAGGGAAATCCGGACTGGTGGTGGGGGCGGGGATTCGGGCGGGTGCGTTCTCCGACGTAGGGCGAGCCCTCCGGGTGAGCCGAGCCGGCGGGGCGGCGAAGCGCGAGGTCGGCGAAGGTTCGGCTCACCGGGGACTCTGCTGTGCGGCAGAGCAGGCCGGTTCGCCCTACCTCGGAAGTCTTGCCCTTGGCAGCTTCTGCCTGGCGGGGGACCAGCAGGTGGTGCGGCCGCCGATTTCCTCGCGCATGAGCGCGCAGCCGGTGCGGGGGCAACGACCGCCGTCGCGCCAGCGGTAGTTGAAGAGCCAGGTATCCGGGATTCGGACGTTGAGGTCGGGCGGGGTGTCCGCCTCGGTGCGGCCGGCGACGGTGGCGAGCGCGAGGCGGGCGACGCGGCGGCACTCGCGCCAGAGCGTGCGCACCTCGGCGGGCGTGAGCGAGCCGGCGGGACGGCGCGGGTGGAGCGCGGCGCGCCAGAGAATCTCGTCGGCCATCCAGTTGCCCACGCCGGGGAATCGCTCCTGCAGGAGCAGCACGGTTTTGAGCGGGGCGCGGGCGCGGCGGCGGAGGAACTCGGCCACGGCGGCGGCGGTGAATCCCGGTGACAGAAGCGGCGGAGCGAGCCTGGTCCACCACGGCGGCCGTTCGGCGCCACGATGCAGGTCGACGCGGCCGAACATCCGCGGGTCGGTGAAGACGAGGGCGTGCTCGGCGGTGCGGAGCACGAGGTGGTCGTGTTTGCCGGGCCGGTGATCGACCGGGCGGACGAGAAGTTCGCCGCTCATGCCGAGGTGGAGCCCGAGCCAAAAGGAAGGCTCGGCCGCGGCGTCGGTGGTCGGTCGCGGGCTGAGCTCAGACCGGCGGGCGAATCCCGCTGCTACGGGAGTCCTCGGAGCGAACCGGAAGAGCATCTGCTTCGCGGCAGCGGAAGAGGAGACGAGCGTGGCACCGCGAAGCGCGGCGACGATGGCCGAGGCTGAGGATCCGCGGAAGACGCGGGCGCGCGGATGCACCGCGACGGCGATGATGCGGTGCCCGAGGCCGGGGTTCCAGCGGCGGCGGAAAAACTCAACCTCGGCGAGCTCGGGCATGGGTAATTGGTGAGCGGTGGGCGGTTGACGGTAGCCGGTGGAGAGAGCCGCCGGAGCGCTACGCTTGCCCCTCGTACGGGCTCGGAGGGGGCAGCGAAACCGGGTGGTGATGTCGGGGGAATGCAGGGGGCGGAATGCGTTCTCCCTGCGGAAGACTTTTCGAGTTTGCGGAATGGGCGGCGACCGGGGACGGCGCGTGACCAGAGTGTCCGGTCGGAGACCGGACTTACGCGACTGGCACGCCGGCAAGTAGGACCGGTCTCCGACCGGTCGCGCCGGGTGTGGACCGGAAAGAGATGGGGCGCATCACGCGGCGACCGGGCGCTACGCGATCTCCCAGCGGTAGGGATGTTTGGAGAGCAGCTCGTTGCCGGTGGCGGTGACGACGACGACGTCCTCGATACGGCAGCCGCCAAGGCCGGGATAATAGAGCCCGGGCTCGACGGTGACGACGTGGCCTTTTTTGAGGATGTTGTCGGCGGCGGAGACGCGCGGGTACTCGTGCACGGCGAGGCCGAGACCGTGGCCGGTGCCGTGGAAGAAACCGCGCGAGCCGTGCTCGTCACGAGTGGTCTTGAAGCCTTCCTTGTCGAAGAGGGCGGTGATGGCTTCGTGGACCTTGCGGCCGTTGAGACCGGCGCGGATGGTGCGCAGGCCGAGCTGCTGGCCGGCGCGCACGGTGGCGACGAGCTTGCGCTGGGCGTCGCTGGCGCGGCCCTTGAGATAGGTGCGCGTCATGTCGCCGTGGTAACCGGTGGCGGTCACGCGGGGGAAGATGTCGACGATGAGCAGGTCGTGGGCGCGGATCGGGCCGGTGCCGCGGCAGTGCGGGTCGCAGGCCTGGTCGCCGGCGGCGACGATGGTGCCCAGCGAGATGGCGCCGGCCTCGAGGCAGGCGGTCTCGATGGCGAACTTGAGGCGTTCGGAGGTGAGCTTCTTGCCCTCGAAATGGACGTAGCCGCCTTTGATGGTGCTGGCTTTCAGGATGCGCTCGACGGCGGTGAAGCCGAGGGCGCTGCAGCGGTTGCCCTCGCGGATGGCGGCGAGCTCGGCGGGTTTCTTCAGGTCGCGCTCGGGGAAGAACGAGCCGTCGGCGAAGCCGATCGCGAGGCCGAGATCGAAGAGGTCGAAGGCGAGCTTGGCCGGGAAATCCTCGGGCACGACGAACCGCTTGAGCCCGAACTCGCGGGCGAGCGTGGCGACGATCTCGGCGATGCCGATCTTCTCGGCGGCGGGGAAGCGCTTGGCGGCGCGCTCGCGCCACTCCTCAAGCGAGAGTACGACGTCGAGCGCGGATTCCTTCCGGGCGCGGGCGAACTCGAGGGCGTTGAACACGCCGTACTTCTTGCGGCCGATGCCGAAGGCGAGGAAGGCGTCGGGCACGGAGATGCCGGTAAAGTAGAGCTGATTGGCGTCGCGTTCGGAGTCGGCGTAGAGCAGCGGGGAGGGATCGGAGGATTTGGCCACGGGAAAACGTTTTGCGCGCAGCGTAGGTGCCGGCATGCTGCGCGCAATCCCGCTTCCGCCATGTCGATCTTCCGTCGTGTTCTTGTCCCGCTCTCGTTCGGTCTCGCTGTGTTCGCCGGGGTGGCGACGCTGCCCGGTTGCGGCGGGGAGCCGACGGTCGCGGAGGAGAAGACGGTGGCGGACTATTTCGCGCTGAAGATCGGCGAGCGCCCGGTGCGTCTCCAGCTCGCGGTGCGGCAGGGCGAGCAGCAACGCGGCCTGATGGAGCGGACGACGCTGGGCGCCGAGGAGGGTATGCTGTTCGTCTACGCGCGGCCGCAGCAGATGAGCTTCTGGATGCGCAACACACTCCTCCCGCTCGATATCGGCTTCTTCGATGCGACGGGCGAGCTGCGCGAGGTGCGGCAGATGTTCCCGCGGGACGAGCGGACGGTGCGCTCGCACAGCGCGGAGATCCAGTTCGCGGTCGAGATGAACCAGAACTGGTACCGCGACCGCGGAGTGAAGCCGGGAGCGAAGCTCGATCTCGCGGCGCTGAAGGCGGCGCTCAACGCACGCGGCTTCGAGCCGCGGCGGTTCGGACTGGAATAGGCGAACGGAACGCTTCCTGGCGCGAGCTTGCCCCAGACTTCTCCCATGCTTCGAAACCGCCTCGCCCGATGGGCGCGCCGCCACCCGGACCCGACGCAGGACTGGCCCGTCGCCCTGCCGGATACGCCGCCGCTGGACCTGCGCCGGGGGACGGTCGGCCCGATCCGTTTTGGCGATCCCCTCCAATCCGCCTGCGTGTTCGGACGACCGGATTGTTGCCGGCTCGTGCGGGCAGGGTATTTCGAGCTCGTATACGCCGGGGCCGGGTTCCAGATCGACTTCGAGGATGGGCGCCTGGCCTATGCCGCCTTTTTCCTCGGGCCGGAGGGCGATGGCACCGGACCCGAGGGCCTGCGATCCGCCACGCTGCAACTCGACGGCCAGCGGCTCTCGGGCCACACCGCGCTCGCGCATCTTGCGGAGTCCTGGGGGCCGGCGAGCACCGAGGAACGGGACGACGAGGAGATCGTCGTTTGGTATTTGCGGAGCGGTTTCACGGTGGAGCTCGAGGCTCGTCCGGATGGCTTGCTCAAGCGGGTGAATGCCTACCCGGCGGAGGGGCGGCACTCCTCCGGTGCGGCGAACTCCTGACGCGCGTGATGGATCGCGGCTGACGGCCCCATGGCCTCGCGCGGACGGGATCAGCGGTGGATGAGGGAAACGAGCACGCGGGCGATCTGCACGAGACCGAAGACGGCGACGGCGATGCCGCAGCCCTGGTTGAGGCGGCGCATCCAGTAGCCGCTGGCCTTGTCGCGCAGGCGACTGGCGAGGGCGCTGAGGATCAGCCACCAGAGGGTCGAGCCGCAGAAGATGCCGCACACGAGCAGCAGGGCGTCGAAGTGGCTGCCGAGGCGCGCGGCGACGGCGAAACCGGCGAAGATGGCCGTGGCGCCGACGAGCGTCATCGGGTTGCCGATCGTGATCAGCAGCGAGGTGGAGAAGGCGCCGAACCAGCCGGGCCGCGGAGCCGGGGTCTTCGGCATCTCCCTGGGCGGGGAGGTGTGCCAGACGATGTAGCCGATCGCCAGGAGCACGAAGCCGCCGACGTTCTCGAGCAGGCGGGTGTGGTTGGCGAAGAAATCGGAGACGGAGGAGATGCCGAACGCGAGGATCGAGCAGAGCAGGGCATCGGCCAGCGCGGCGCCGAGGCCGGTGATTACGCCGGCGCGGGCGTGGTGGAGCAGCGAGCGGCGGAAGACGAGCAGGCCGACCGGCCCGACTGGCACGGACATGCCGAAGCCGATGGCCAAGCCGATGAGGGGGATCTTCCAGTCCATGCTCGTGGAAGGAGGTGTCGTGGCCGGGCGTTCAGCGGCGGACCTGGCCGGTGCCGTCGATCACGAACTTGTAGCTGCACAACTCGGCCAGACCCATCGGGCCGCGGGCATGGAGGCGGTCGGTGGAGATGCCGATCTCGGCGCCGAGGCCGAACTCGAAGCCGTCGGTGAAGCGTGTGCTGGCGTTCCAGTACACGGTGGCGGAGTCGACCTCGGCCTGGAACCGGCGGGCGGCGGACTCGTCGGCGGTGACGATGGCGTCGCTGTGGTTGGAGCTGTCGCGGTTGACGGTGGAGATGGCCTCGTCGAGGGAGCCGACGACGCGCACGGCGAGGATGTAGTCGAGGAACTCGGTGCGGAAGTCCGCGGCGGTGGCGGGCTTGGTCGGCACGCCGGCGGCGGCGAGGAGCGCGGCGCTCTCGGCGTCGCAGCGCAGCTCCACGCCGCCATTACGCGCGGACTGGAGGGCCTTCGCGAGGCGGGGCAGGGCGGTGGCGGCGATGTCGCGGTGGACGAGGAGCTGCTCGGCGGCGTTGCAGGCGCTGGGGCGCTGGACCTTGGCGTTGACGAGCAGGGGCTCGGCGAGGGCGAGGTCGGCGGCGCGATCGACGTAGACGAAGCAGATGCCGTTGTAGTGCTTGATGACCGGGATCGTGGAGTTCTCGGAGACGAACCGGATGAGCGCCTCGCCGCCGCGGGGGATGATGCAGTGGACGAGGTCGTTGAGCTTGAGGAGCGTGTTGAGCGCGGCGCGGTCGGTGGTGGGGATGAGCTGCACGCAGGTGGCGGGCAGACCGGCGGCGGCGAGCGCCGCGGCGATGAGCGCGGCGAGCGCGGTGTTGCTGTGGAACGCCTCCTTGCCGCCGCGCAGGATCGTGGCGTTTCCGGATTTCAGGCACAGCGCGGCGCAGTCGACGGTGACGTTGGGTCGCGACTCGTAGATGATGCCGATCACGCCGATCGGGACGCGGACCTTGCGGATCACCAGGCCGTTGGGACGCGTGGTGCGCTCGAGCTCGGCGCCGACGGGGTCGGGCAAGGCGACGATCTCGCGCACGCCCTGCGCCATCTGGCGGATGCGCGGTTCGTTGAGCGTGAGGCGGTCGAGCATCGCGCTCGAGAGGCCGGCGGCGCGAGCGGCCTCGAGGTCCTGGGCGTTGGCGGCGATGAGCGCCGGGATGGAGGACTCGATCTTCTCGGCGAGCGCGGTGAGCGCGCGGTTCTTGGCCTCGGTCGAGGCGACGGCCAGCTGGAGCGAGGCGGCGCGGGCGGCCTCGGCGAGCTGGCGAACGGTGGTGGCGAGATCGGTTTCCATCGGAGTGGGAATAGAAAACGGCACAAACGGGCGGGGAAAGGGGAATCGGTGGACCGTGGACCGTGGACGGTTGGCCGTGGACGGCGGGGACGGTGCCGGTGCGGCGGCGCGCCTCAGTCGAGGTGGCCGAACTCGGGGTTGCCCGCCAACGCCGATGTGGCGGCGAGGGTCTCCCAGTTGGCCCGGATCTCGGGCGTGACCGGCTGGGCGGCGAGCCATTGGACGGCGGCGGAGCGGTCCTTGCGATAGAGGGTGTTGAACACCTGGAAACGCGTGCCGGTTTGGACGCGAGGATCGGTGATCGCGGCGAGCGTCGCGGCGGCTTGGGCGGGGTCGCCGGAAGCGGTCCAACGTTGGGCGATGCTGGCGAGGGCGCGATTCTGGGTCTCGCCGGGCGGGAGCAGGTGGGCCCAGACGAGCGCCTCGTCGCGGTTCCATTCGAAGAAACCGGCGGCGGTGACGGCGACGAAGTCCGGATCGACCACGCCGGGATGGCGCGCGATCCAATCGCCGGCGACATCGGAAGTGAGCTGGGCGAGGGCGTTGTGGATGAGCGGCTTCTCGGACTCGAGGGCGCCGGGGTAGTTCGCGATGGAGGCGAGGAAGAGGTTGGGGTCGGTGCGCGCGGTGTCGCGCAGCTTCACGAGCTCGAGGCTGGAGCGCAGGCTGCCATCCTGGGATGCGGCGGCCCACGCCTCGGCGGCGGGCCGGTCCTCATTGAGCCAATGCTGCCAAGCGGTGCCGATGAGCGAGGAGGCCTCGGCGGGCGGCAGGTTCTGGCGGGCGAGCGTGACCAGGCGATCCGGGGCGGTGGAGAAACGTTCGCGCAAGGCGACGCCGAGGAGCTCGCCGCGCTGGGCGGCGGGGAACTCGCCGAGGTGGTCGAGCACCGCTTCGGGTTTCCGGTAGGCGATCATTTGCCACAGGGAGTTGGTGCCCTCGTCGGCGAGGTTCCACTGGCGCATCAGGGCGAGGGCCTGGCCGATGTCATTCTCGAACAGCTCGCCAATCAACGCGTGTTGCGCGCTGCGCGCCCCCGGTTGGCCGCGCAGACTCTCGACCCAGCGGAGCGCTGCGGCGGGATCGCTCTCGGCCCAAGCGTAGGCGATGGAGTGGGCGGTCATCTCGCGCCCGCCGTCGGAAAGTCGGTTGAAGGCGGCGACCGCTTCGGCGGGGGCGATCCGGGCGAGCTGCTGGAAGATCTGGGCGAAACTGTGGCGGCCGACGGGCGTCTGGTCGGCTTCGGCGAGGACGAGCGCCTCGCGGGGATTCTCGCGGTGGATGCGGCGGATCACGATTTCGGCGACCTCGCCGCGTTCTTGTTCGGGGAGGTTGGCGTGGAGCCACGCGATCACCTGGTTCGGATCGCGGCGGCAGAGCACGCCGAGCGGGATGGCGAGGGCGGACTTGCGCTGGGGAAAGCGCGGGGCGGAGAGCACAAAGGCGAGCGCGGCCTGCGGGTCGGTCTCCGCCCAGACCTCGAGTTGCTGGAAGATGGTGCCGAGCTTCTCGTCGGAGGCGCCGGCGGCGACCCAGTCCGCGAGTTCGCGGCGGGCAGTGTCGGGTGACGGGCGCGCGGGTTTACCGGGGGCAGCGGCGAGGGGGGCCGAGGTGGCGGGGCGGGGGGCCGGTGCCGGGACCGGCTCGGTTCGCCCGGGGGCGGCGGCCGCAACGACGGACGTCCGTCGGACGCCGACGGTATAGCCGAGTCCGAGGCCGGCGATGAGACCGAGGGAGACCAGAACCGCCTGTCGCTTCATGCGAGGACTGTCGCGAGCCGGAGGCACGGGAGGCGAATCGAAAGTGTGGGGGCAACCGGCCCCGCCCTCCTTCGAACAAATGGCCTTGGTGGAGGCGGGGTGATTCCGCCGTACAGCAGAACGACGAGTCGCGGTTTCCCCGGAGGTTTTGTCGTACGCTCGGATCGCTCCACCTTCGGTGGTGACTCAGCCGGCCCGGTGGCGCGCGTGCCGCCGGCCGCTCCGGAGCTGCGCACGGCATCCGCCAAATAGGTTCACGGCCGTGAGGTTATTTGGTGGCGGGCCTCGGTGAGGGGGCGCGCATCGATTGGGAGCGGGAGAATCTTGTTTCGCCAAATAAGTCCACGGTCGTGGAGTTATTTGGCGGAGCGGGGGCGTTCGGCGGAGGAGCGGGAGCCCGGGGGGCAGGTGCGGGCGCTGCGGCACGGAGGGGCGACTCGGCGAGGCGGCGAGGTTCGTGCACGGGAACTCGCGGTCCACGCGGTTCGTGCCGGTTCACTGGGCCCGGTGGGCGGCGAGACTGGCGTCGAGTTGGCGGAAGGCGGCGGTGAAGTCGCCCTCGAACTCACCCTTCCACTGGGGCACGCCGAGCTTTTCGAGACAGTAGAGGTAGCGGGCGAGCACATCCTCCTTGGTGAGGGCGACGGGTTCGTCGTTGCGGAACGAGAGCCCCTTGAGCGCCTGGTCCGTGCCGAGCGAGGCCCAGTAGACGAGCGCGGCGGTGCCGTAGTCCTCGAGCCGCAGGGCGGCGTCGGCGAAGCTGCCGAGGCGTTCGCCCGGGTCCTCGGGCGGTTTGTTGGCGAGGCGGTGGATGATGAGGCGATCGAGGAGAGCGCTCACGGTCTTGCCGCGGGTGGCGGCGTACTGGGAGGTGAAGAGGGGATTGCTGCGGTAGATGACGGGGGCCGTCTCCTCCCAGAGTTTGTTGATACGCTTGCGCTTCTTCTTGGTGTCGATGCCGTCGCGGGCGGCGGTGGAAAAGAAGAGTTCGTAGCGGGCCCAGGCGGAGTTGGGGTACGCGGCGAGCACGCGCTCGTGTCGGGCGATGGCGTCGGCGGGGCGGCCCGCATCCTGGGCGGAGACGCCGTCCTGGACGGCGTTGGTGAGCTGGCGCCGGAAGGGCCCGAGTCGGGCGGCGAACTCGGCGAGCATCTGGTGGGCGAGCGTGCCGTCGCGCCCGAAGGCGTGCAGCAGGCCGAGCAGGGTGCTGGCGCGGTCGATCTCGCCGGCGGCGGCGTGGAGGTGGACGGGCAGGGCGGCGATGAGCAGGTCGCCCGGGGCCATCTCCATCACGCCGCGCCAGTAATCGGGATTACGGTACGCGAGTCGGTCGACGTCGATCGGTGCCTCGGGCGGGAGCTCGGCGAGGGTGCGGCCCAGTGCGACGACGCCGGCGTACTGCGGGTCGGAGCGGCGCATGTGGCTGAGGAGGACGGGCAGGGCGTAAGTGCGGGACCAGGTGCGGAGCTCCTGGTACTGCGTGGCGAGGTCGGCGTTGATATGGCGGTTGAGCGCCGCCTCGTCGGGCGGGAAGAGGCGGGGGATGAAGGTGGCGGCCTCGGTGAGCGGGCTGGCGGTCTCGCCGGGCGTCTGCACGCGCACGCAGACCGGGCAGAGCGGTGCGCGCAGATCCGGGAGGGCGGCGAGGCGGGACTGCAGGTCGGCGGCGAGGGCCGGGGGCAGGACGGGGCGGCCGGCGAGCTCGAAACGCGGGGGCAGGTCGGGCCGGATCGTGATCTGGATGAGGATACCGGGCGGGTTGGGATGCGCGGTGAGGGCGGCTTCGGCGGCGGCCAGGAGGGGTTTCAACCAGTCCGAGAGCAGCGTGGGCTGGGGGAAGTTCTCGGCGAGGATGGTGTTCGGGGTGACGAACACCAGGGCCAGCGGCGGGCGGGTGTCGGGTGCGCCGGGGGTGGTGGGTGCGGGATCGGAGGCCGCGGTGGCGGGCGCATCGGCGTGCAGGGGGAGCCGGCCGGCCGCGAGGAGGACGGCGAGGGCGAGGAGGAACCGGAGGCGGGGCGGCGGGAGGCCGAAGGGCATGGGACGAGTCAGGCGTGGTGAAGGAATGGTCGCAAGCGTGCGCGCGGCGGTGAAGGACCGTGGCGGAGGCGGAAACGTTCCCCGCGGGGGCGGCCGGGGGGCGGCGCGGCGAAGGCCGCGGGCGGAGGAACCGTCGCGCCCCGGGGCGCGCGCAGCGATCAATCGCCGAGCAGGCGGTGGATCGCGGCGAGGAGTTCGCGCGCCGAGTAGGGTTTGTGGAGCAGGGCCACCCCGGGCTCGGGCGCGGTGCCGGGGGGGAGCATCTCGGCGGTGTAACCACTGGAGTACAACACGGGGAGCCCGGGGTGGTCCGCCCGGATCGTGTCGTGGACCTGGCGGCCGCTGCGCAGGGGCATGAGCACGTCGAGGATGGCGAGGCGGAGCTGGCCGCGGTGGGCGGCGAGCAGCGCCTCGGCCTGGGCGCCGTCGGCGGCGGCGAGCACGGTGAAACCGTTCTGCTCGAGCGTGCGCACGGCGAGGCGTTGCACGGCGAGGTCGTCCTCGGCGATCAGGACGGTGCCGTGACCGCGGGGAACCGACTCGTCCGTTGGGGCCGCCCCTGCGCCGGGATCGGCGACGGTGATGGGGAGCAGGACGTGGAAGGTGCTGCCGTGGCCGATCTCGCTCTCGACGCCGATGGCCCCGCCGTGTTGGCGGACGATCCCGTAGACCACCGAGAGCCCCAGCCCGGTGCCCTTGCCTGCGGGCTTGGTGGTGAAGAACGGTTCGAAGAGGTGGTCGAGCACGGCGGGGGGCATGCCGCTGCCGGTGTCCACGACTTTCAGTGACAGATGGGGGCCGGGTTTGAGCCCGGGGTGTTTCGCGCAGTCGGCGGGGGCGAGCACGACCCGGGCGAGTGCGATGGTGATCCGGCCTCCGCCCGGCATGGCGTCGCGGGCGTTGAGGCAGAGATTGAGGAGCACCTGCTCGAGCTGGCCGCGGTCGGCGACGAGCGTGGTGGGAGCGGGGAGCGGGACGACGGTGAGCTCGATGTGCTCGCCGAGCACGCGCCGCAGCATCTTGGTGAGATCCTGAACGAGGGCGTTGGGATCGAGCGGGGCGGGGCTAAGCGTCTGTTTGCGGCTGAACACCAGCAGCTGGCGGGTGAGCTGGGCCGCGCGCTGGGCCGCGGTTCGGATCATCTCGACGTCCTCGCGGTCCTGCGGGCCGATGTTGCCGGACTCCAGCAGGAAGGCGGTGTGGCCCTCGATGACCTGGAGGATGTTGTTGAAGTCGTGGGCCACGCCGCCGGCGAGCAGGCCGATCGCCTCCATCTTCTGGGCGGAGCGGAGCTGGTCCTCGGCGAGGCGCAGGGCGCGCTCGGCGCGGCGGCGTCGCAGGATGTTGATCGAGAG
>ENA-UPSM01004608-UPSM01004608.1-activated-sludge-metagenome-genome-assembly--contig:-NODE-4608-length-14413-cov-4.797604_pt1 | contig 14413 bp, 15 predicted proteins | sample MGYA00238181_ERZ773283 | MGnify/ENA primary metagenome ERZ773283 (study PRJEB29023, sample SAMN05720199) | activated sludge metagenome | isolation source: Anaerobic digester | place: Japan... | reverse complement strand
CTCCCGCCACGAAGGCGCCGGCCAAGAAGGCAGCAGCGAAGAAGTGATCCCACGGGTGACCGACGGCTCGCCTTGAGCTGCCGGAAATCCGCCACAGAGGCCGGTGCGCAGAGTCACCGGCCTCTGTGCTGTTCTGGAACACTGCCCGCATGAGTCGCTCCTTGGTGCTCAACGGCGGTCGACCGCTGATCGGTGACATAGAGGTACGAGGCGCCAAGAACCTCGTCTCCAAGGCGATGGTCGCGGTCGTCCTCGCCGAAGAGCCATGCCGCCTGCGCGGCGTGCCAGAGATCTCCGACGTGCAGATCGTCGCGGGCCTGCTCGAACTCCATGGCGTGAAGATCGACTCCTCGGACCGGGACGGCGAGCTCCTGCTCGACCCCACCAACGTCGAGCAGGCGCACGTGGCCGACATCGACGCCCACGCCGGTAGTTCCCGGGTGCCGGTGCTCCTGTGCGGCCCCCTGCTCCACCGGCTCGGGGAGGCGTTCATCCCGGACCTGGGTGGTTGTCGGATCGGCGAGCGTCCGATCAACTTCCACCTGGACGTCCTGCGCACCTTCGGTGCCGTCGTCGACAAGCGTCCCGAGGGGCTGCGCCTGACCGCCCCTCATGGCCTCCAAGGGGCCGACATCCAGCTGCCCTACCCGAGCGTCGGCACGACCGAGCAGGTGCTGCTCACGGCGGTGCGCGCCGAGGGGACGACAGTGTTGCGCAACGCCGCCATCGAGCCCGAGATCATGGACCTGGTCGCGATCCTCCAGAAGATGGGGGCGATCATTTCGGTCCAGACAGACCGCAGGATCGAGATCGAGGGGGTGCCGAAGCTGGGGGGCTTCGACCACTTGGCCATCCCCGATCGGATCGAGGCCGGCTCCTGGGCCTGCGCCGCCCTGGCCACCGCGGGCGACATCTATGTGCGCGGTGCCCAGCAGCAACCGATGATGGCCTTCCTCAATGTCTTCCGACGTGTCGGTGGCTCCTTCGACATCGACGACGAGGGAATTCGCTTCTGGCACTCCGGCGGCGACATCAACTCCCTTGCCATCGAGACCGATGTGCATCCGGGCCTGATGACCGACTGGCAACAGCCCCTCGTCGTGGCGCTCACGCAGACCCGCGGGCTGTCGATCATCCACGAGACCGTCTACGAGAACCGTCTGGGATTCACGTCCGCGCTCGGGGAGATGGGCGCACAGATTCAGACCTATCGCAACTGTCTGGGTTCCTCCCCGTGTCGCTTCTCGCGCGCCAATTTCCAGCACTCGGCGGTCGTGTCCGGACCTGCCCGCCTGAGGGGAGCCGAGATCACCGTGCCGGACCTTCGTGGGGGTTTCAGTTACCTCATCGCAGCTCTCGCTGCCGAGGGCACCTCAAAGGTCCACGGCATCGACCTGATCTATCGAGGTTACGAGAACTTCTCGACGAAGTTGGACGCCGTCGGCGCCGATTACGACCTCATCTGAGGCGGGTCGCCGATCAGCTGATGACCTGCCCCGCGCCGATGCCGACGATCCACATCCGGCGTGCCCGCCGGTCTTCATCATCCAACTCGACACTGACCCGCTGACCGACCCGCAGGTGGCGCAGTCCACTGCCCGCAACCGAAGCCAGGTCCCAGTCGATCAGTGAGCCGTCGTCGAGCAAGGCCTGCCCGCCCTCGTCACCGGTGGAGTGGATCGACGCCTGCACGATCGTCAGGGTAGCCCGCAACGCGCGCGCCGTGTGCTGGCCCACGCCCACGGCGAGGGCCGCTTCGAGGTCGGTGACTTCGTCGACATCGAGGCGCAACCCGGGAAGGTCGAGGTCGAGGCGGGCCAGGCCTTGGGCCGCATGCCGGGCCGCACTGCCCCCTCCGAAGTTCGTCGTCGCGTCGGCATCGGCGAGGGCCACCATGGCGGTCCCCGTGCCCGCCGCGTCCGGCACGAAGGCACCCCGGTGCGTTGCGGCCGTGGCCAATGCGATATCCAACTCGGCGGAGGTCAGGCTCGGGTGATCGCCGAGCAGCACCGCGACCCGGTGGAAATGCTCGGCACGCGCCCGATCGACGCCCGCGCGCGCCGCCGCGTCGAGACCGACGCCCGGGTCGGGGACCAGATCGACCACCCGGTGGCCCGGATCCAGCGCACGCACCAGGGTCGCCACCACGGGGTCGGACGTGACGACGACGACTCGCTCGACGCCCACGGTGGCGAGCGCAGCCATGATGGTGTCGAGCGCGAAGGCCGTGGCCAGGGCGGGCCGGGCCGGGTCGGCAAGGCGGGACTTGGCCGACGAACCACCCTTGACAGGCACGACGACGGCCCACGGTCGGCTGGGCGCGGGCACGAGAACCTCCTGGCAGGGTCAGGTTGTGCGCGACAAGCGTAGGACGGTGCTCGACATGGGTGCTCGCGCCGACGAACATTGCGGGATGCGCGCACCAGCCGTCGAGACGAGTGATCAGTGAAGCCCAAGCGTCAGAAACGCCCAGGAGCCTTCCTCTTCGCCGTCGCTGTCCTGCGGCCCCTCCTCATGGCGCTCACCAAGCGACGTTGGTCAGGTGGCGAGAACCTCGTGCGCGACCGTGGTTGCGTCGTGGTCGCCAATCACCTCTCCTATGCCGACCCTCTCGTCGTGGCGCATTACCTCAACGACAACGGCATCGCGCCGAGCTTCCTGGGCAAGGTGGAGGTCTTCAACATCCCCGTCATCGGCAAGATCCTGCGTTCCGCCAGGCAGATCCCGGTCTATCGCGAGACGGGCCAAGCCGCCGACGCCTATCGCGCCGCGGTGGCCGCCGTCGAGCAGGGCCGGTGCATCGTGATCTATCCCGAGGCCACCTTGACGCGTGATCCCGACCTGTGGCCGATGCGCGGGAAGACGGGCGCAGCGCGGATCGCCCTCCAGACGCGGTGCCCGGTCGTCCCGGTCGTCAACTGGGGGGCCCAGGCGATCATCGGTCCCTATGAGTCCAAACCCGATCTGCTGCCCATCAAGGAGGTGATCGTGCGTGCAGGAGCGCCGGTCGACCTGGCCGACCTCTATGAGCGTCCGATCACTCGCGAGGTCCTCCAGCAGGCCACGGACCGCATCATGGCGGCCCTGACCGGACTCCTCGAGGAGGTCAGGGGCGAGAAGGCACCGACGACCCGTTTCGACCCGCGCGCGGTCGGCATACCCACCAAGGGCAACCCCACGAAGGAGCAACGATGACTACGGCAGCCGTCTTCGGGACCGGCAGTTGGGGCACGGCGTACGCCATGGTGCTCGCTGACGCAGGCACCACGGTGCGGATGTGGGGGCGACGCCAGGAGATGGTCGACCAGATCAACTCCGGTTGCAACCAGGCGTACCTGCCCGGCGTCACCCTGCCGGGGCTGATCACCGCGGCCGCGGACCCGTCCGAGGTCGCGGCAGGCGCCGACATCGTCGTCCTCGCGGTCCCGAGCCAGACCCTGCGCGCCAATCTGGGGGAATGGGGATCGGCGCTGCCCACAGACGCGGCCATCGTGTCCCTCATGAAGGGGGTGGAACTCGGCACGACCAAGCGGATGAGCGAGGTCATCGAGGAGGTCGGTGAGGTCGACCCGTCGAGGATCGTCGTTGTCTCCGGCCCCAATCTGGCCAAGGAGATTGCCGTCAAGCAGCCGGCCGCCAGTGTGGTTGCCTGCCGCGACGAGGCGGCCGCCGAGCGTGTTGCGGCCGCCTGCGCGGCCCCCTACTTCCGTCCCTACACGGGGACCGACGTCGTGGGGACCGAGATCGCCGGTGCCGTGAAGAACGTCATTGCTCTCGCCGTCGGCATGGCTGAAGGACTGGGCTTCGGGGACAACTCCAAGGCCTCGCTCATCACCGCGGGCTCGCCGAGACGATGCGCCTGGGGATGGCCATCGGCGGGGAGGCGCCGACCTTCGCCGGCCTCGCCGGAGTCGGCGACCTCATCGCGACGTGCATGTCTCCGCTGTCCCGCAACCATTCCTTCGGCGTGAAGCTGGGGCAGGGGCTCTCCGTCGACGAGGTCGTGGCCCAGACCAGTCAGACCGCTGAAGGCGTGAAGTCGTGCACGTCGATTCTCGACCTCGCCCGAAAGAACGGCGTCGACGTGCCGATCATCGAGCAGGTCCACGCCATGATCGTCGAGGGCCGCACCGCCGAGGATGTCGTGCGGGCGTTGCTGTCGCGTCCGCGCAAGGCCGAGGTCGACTGACAGGCCGCTCTCAGCCCAGAGAGTCCAGAGCGCGCTGCAGATCGGTCCAGAGGTCCTCGACGTCCTCGATCCCGACGGAGAGCCGCAGCAAGGTGTCGGGCACGACATCGGGTTCGTTCGGCCAGCGCCGGCGGCGCTCGATCTGGGTCTCGACGCCACCCAGGCTCGTCGAATGCGAGATGACCTGCACGGCCGCGCAGACCGCCTCGGCGTCCTCGACGGTGGCGCCGACGTCGAAGGCCACCATCGCCCCCACCCCGGGATAGCGCACGGTGACCACCGACGGGTGGTCAGCAAGGCGGGTGGCGAGGATGGCAGCGTTGGCGCTCGCCCGCTCCAGGCGCAGGTGCAGGGTGCGTATGCCGCGCAACGCCAGCCAGGTCTCCAAGGGACCGGCGATCGCACCGTAGAGCGACCGGTGGCCGGACAGCGCGGTGAAGATCTGGTCGCCGTCCTCGCGCACCACGCAGGCGCCGAGGATCACATCGCTGTGGCCACTCAGGTACTTGGTCACCGAATGCACGACCAGGTCCGAGCCCAACTCGAGGGGTCGTTGGGCCAAGGGAGTGGCGAAGGTGTTGTCGACGACGGACAGCACACCAGCCGCGCGAGCGGCCTCGACGAGGGCCTCGAGATCGGCGACCTCGAGCAGGGGGTTGGTGGGCGACTCCAGCCAGACCAGGTCCGCGCCGGCGAGGGCGTCGACGGTTGCTGCGGTGTCGGTGAGTTCGACGGTGCGCACGGTCAGCTCGCCGCGTTTCTCCCGCTCCTTGAGCGTCGCCAAGGTGCCGTTGTAGGCCGAGTGCGGGGCCACGACGACGCCACCGATGGGCACCAACGAGAGCGCTGCGGCGACCGCGGCCATCCCGCTGCCGAAGACGAGGGCCCGGCCACCCTCGAGGGAGCCCAGCGCCTCCTCGAATGCCGACCAGGTGGGATTGCCGTTGCGCGCGTAGTTGACCGGACCGTCCGCGGCATACGTGCTCGTGAGCACCAAGGGTGAGCCGACCTGCTGACCGGGCTCACGCCCCTCGCGGCCGGCGACGACGGCGCGGGTGGCGGGACGCAACCCGGTGGTGGATTCGTCGGTGGAGGTCATGGCGGTCATCGTAGGAGGCGCCGGGCTAGGCTCATCGGCGATGAACACGGACCAGACACCTGACCGGCTCCGCGTGGCCCTCGTCTTCGGGGGCCGCTCGTCCGAGCACGAGGTCTCCTGTGCCACCGCGGCCAGCGTCCTGGACGCCTTGGACCGGGACCGCTACGACGTGATCCCGGTGGGCATCGCCCGCGACGGGCACTGGGTGCTGGCCCCCGATGATGCCGAGCAGTTCCGCCTGACCAGTGGGCATCGGCCCAGCGTCGACACGCACGCGCCGAGCGTGCTCGTCCCGACCAGTGGTGAGCAGCGCGGGCTCGTCGTGCACGAGGCGGGGCAGCCGCCACGCGATCTCGGCGAGGTCGACGTCGTCTTCCCCTTGCTGCACGGGCCGTTCGGTGAGGACGGGACGGTCCAGGGCCTGCTCGACCTCGCGGACGTGCGCTACGTCGGCTCCGGAGTGGCTGCCTCCGCGACGATGATGGACAAGCACCTGATGAAGGTCGTCTTCCAGGCCGCGGGGCTGAGCGTGGGTCCCTATGTCGTCATCACCGACCGCGAATGGCTGCGCGACCCGGACGGGGCGATGGCCAAGGTCGAGGTCCTGGAGTTTCCTGTCTTCGTCAAGCCCGCGCGCGCCGGATCGAGCTTCGGGATCACCCGGGTCACGTCGGCCGGCGGCGTGCGCGCCGCGATCGAGGCCGCCCGTGAGCACGACCCGAAGGTCGTCATCGAGCAGGGCATCTTCGGGCGGGAGATCGAATGCGGAGTGCTCGACGGGCACGGCACGGACCTGCCGCGGGCCAGTGTCGTCGGGGAGTGTCGGGTCGTCGCGAACCACGAGTTCTACGACTTCGACGCCAAGTATCTCCACGCCGAGGACGTCGTCCTGCAGACCCCGGCGGATGTGCCCGAGGAGGTTGCCGAGCGGATCCGTGAGCTGTCTGTCCGGGCCTTCCTGGCGGCCGGGTGCGAGGGCTTGGCGCGGGTCGACTTCTTCCTCACCGAGGCAGGGGACATCCTCATCAACGAGATCAACACGATGCCCGGCTTCACCCCGACATCGATGTATCCGCGGATGTGGGCCGCCTCGGGGATCGGGTATGCCGCGTTGATCGACGAGCTGATCTCGCTGGCGATGCAACGGCGGCTCGGTCTGCGCTGACCCAGCGGCGGGCGACCCTCGGGCGCTGGGACCGCCCTCGTGTCGTGGGAGCCGGGCACGCGGCATACGAACTGGGTTGGGAAATGGTGGGGCTGGGTGCCGGGACAAGGGCCCGACCTACGAACCGGGTTGGGAAATGGTGGGGCTGGGCCCGCGCTCTGGCCGTTCAGCGGCAGGCGAGGCCGTTGGGCGGCAGTGCCTTGGCGGCGGCACCGAAGGCGGGCAGGAGCAGGGGCTCGGGTGCATAGGCCGTGGGGACGAGCACCTCGAGTGCGGGGTCGGTGCCGAACGAGGTGAAGGCGGTGCCGTCACTGAGCTCGCGAGGAATCCAGCCGACGTCGTCGACCTCCACGCACTCGACATCCGTGGGGGCAAGCCCAGGCACCCCGCACCGGGCGATGACCGCGGGATCGCCCCAAGCCGCGGTGCCGGGGGCGGTTACGGAGTCCAGGCGCGGCATACCGGAAACAGTCGACGGGAACGCCTCGGTGGCGGACCTGCAGGCGTCGCTGCCCCCCGCGCCGGCCGCGGTGACCTCGGGACCCCCGCTGCAGCCGGCCAGGGCACAGACGAGGACGGCGGCCGCGCCGAGCGCAGCCGCCGTCCCGCGAACTCGGTTCACCCTCAGACGTGCACGACCGTGCAGGTCAGCGTCCGGGTGATGCCCTCGACGTCCTGGATCTTGGCGATGACGAGCTTGCCGAGGTCGTCGACGCTGTCGGCCTCGACGCGCGCGATGACGTCGTAGGGGCCGGTGACGTCCTCGGCCAGGGCCACGCCCTCCAGCTCACTGATCGAGTGGGCCACACTGGCCGCGCGACCGACCTCGGTCTGGATCAGGATGTAGGCCTGTACCACGGGATCACCTCGTTGTGTGCGTCTGCTGATGGGTCGGCCCGGTGGGCCGTCACGGCAGACGCTACCGTGCCGGTGGTCGGTCCGTCAGCGGCAGGGTCAAGGAGGTGGTCGGTCGTGAGCCAGCGGCTGCGTGATCTCGACGAGTCGGCGCTGCTCCGGCAGATCTTCCCGATCTTCGCGGGTCTGCCCGGTAGTGGTGGGGTCAGCGTGCCGGCCGGTGACGACGCGGCCGTTGTGGCCGCCCCGTCGGGAAGCGTCATTGCGACCACTGACTCGATGGTGCGCGGCCGGGACTGGCGCGACGACTGGTCGAGCGGGCATGACGTCGGGTGGAAGCTGGTCGCCCAGAATGTCGCCGATGTGGCTGCGATGGGTGGGGTGCCCACCGGGCTCTTGGTGTCCCTGATGGTCGATCCCGAGGTCGAGGTGGCGTGGGTGCTGGATTTTGCAGCGGGCGTCGCTGCGGCGGCGCAGGACGCGGGGTGCCCTGTTCTCGGCGGAGACCTGTCCTCGGCGCCGGCTGGCGTGGTGGTGGTGTCGATCACGGCGCTCGGCGACCTCGGCGGGCGCGCGCCGGTCCTGCGCTCGGGCGCACGGGTCGGTGACGTCGTCGCGGTCTGTGGCTCCCTCGGGTGGTCGGGCGCCGGCCTGGCCACGTATGCCGCGGGGCTGGCCGAACCCTCCCTCTCGCCGACGTCGCCGGTCGCGGATCGAGACCTGTCGCTGCTGCGGTGGTACCACCGCGTGCCGCGGCCGCCCTACGAGGCCGGGCCGGTCGCCGCCGCAGCCGGGGCGAGTGCGATGCTCGACATCTCGGACGGACTCGTGCGCGACGGTCGGCGGATCGCCGCCGCGAGCGGCGTGAGTCTGGAGTTGTCGCGCGAGGCGCTCGCCGGGCAGTTCGTCGGGCCGGTGGCGGCGGTGCTCGGTGAGGCGCAGGCGTGGGAACAGGTGCTCGGTGGGGGAGAGGAGCACTCCTTGCTCGCGACCTTCGCGGCCGGATCGGTGCCCGATGACGAGCGCGCACCGTGGTGGGTCATCGGAACGTGCGTGGCACCGGGGCCCGAGGGGCCCACGGTGCTGCTCGACGGCATACCGGCCTCGGCGCGCGGTTGGGACCACTTCCACCCCTGACCACAAACCCAACTTCTGCGTGACGCGGAAGTTTGCCCGTTGGCCGCCTATTTCTGCGTGCGGAGCGATCTTCTGCGTGACGCGGAAGGTGTCGTGGACTCGGCATCAACGACAAGGGCCGGTCGCCCCGAGGGGAGACCGGCCCTTGACTTTGAGGCGGGGGAACTCAGCGCTTGACCTTGCCGGCCTTGAGGCAGGAGGTGCAGACGTTGAGACGCTTCGGGGTCACACCCGCGTCACCGACGAGGGCCTTGACGCGCTGGATGTTCGGGTTCCAGCGACGCTTGGTGCGGCGGTGCGAGTGCGAGATGCTGTGGCCGAAGCCCGGTCCCTTGCCGCAGACATCGCAGTTGGCAGCCACGGGTGATCTCCTTGATTCTGGTGAAAAAGTCTTGTCGCGCGGGCCGACCGTGAGGTCCGTGCCCGAGGCGCAACCGCACAAGCGTATCCGAGGCCATGCCCACACACCAAAACGATGCCGCCGCACACATGGGCCGCCACTGCGGGCCGACACCTTGGGCCGATAGCCTGCGGACCGTGCACCTGACGTTCACGGCCGACCACGCCCGCCAGTGGGCCGTGCTCACGCGTGCCGCGCTCGCCGCTCGGCGTACCGAACTCGATGCCCTCAATGTCTACCCCGTCCCCGACGGTGACACGGGGACGAACCTCTACCTGACGCTCGACGGCGCCATCGAGCAGGTCGTCGAAGCCCACACCCGACTCGGCATCCTCGGCGCCGCCACGCTCGTCCAGGAATGCACCAGTCTGGGTCGTGCCACCCTGCTGTCGGCGCGTGGCAACTCGGGAGTCATCCTCAGCCAAATCCTGCGCGGGCTGACGCAGGTCGTCGTCGAGCGCGACCTCGAGGAGGTCGATGCTCCAGCAATGGCCGACTGCTTCGAACGTGGCGCAGTCCTTGCCCGCAAGGCTGTCGCCCACCCGCAGGAGGGAACGATCCTGTCGGTCGCCGACGCCGCCGCGCGAGCCGGACGGGTCGCCGCCGATGCCGGGGCCTCGATCGTCGAGGTGGCGGAGGCGGCCCGCGATGCCGCCTCCGCCGCCCTGCTCCGAACGCCAGAACAACTGCCCGCACTGGCCGCCGCCGGAGTGGTCGACGCCGGCGGGGCCGGGTGCGTGCTGCTCCTGGAGGCGCTGTGCCGCATCCTCACGGGCGACTGGTCCGAGACCGACCTGCTCGGTGTCACGAAGGGGCCCGCCCGCCGCGAGGAGTGGCGACCGACGGTCCACGGCGTCCCCGGGCCGATCGACACCGGCGCCGACGCCCTGCTCGGCGACGGTGCACTGGCCATCTCGTCCCATCCCGAGGGGGACCTGGTCGGCCCGGGCTTCGAGGTGATGTACCTCGTCGAGGACAGCGACGAGACGAGTATCGACGCCCTGACCGCGACCCTCGACCGCTTGGGGGACTCGCTCATCGTCAGCGGCGGCCCCGACCTGTGGAGCGTCCACGTCCATGTCGACGACGTGGGGGCGGCCATCGAGGCGGGCATCGACGCTGGTCGACTGCGCCGCATCCTGGTGACCAACTTCGCCGACCAGATCGCCCGTCGCCGCGAACGCCAGGCCCTGGGGATCGTCGCCTGCGCGGCGGGGCCGGGCATCGCCTCCATCCTCCGGGAGGGCGGCGCAGTCGTCGTCGACTCGGTCCCCGGCGCCCGAGCCTCCGCCGGACAACTCCTCGATGCCGCCCGGGCCACCGGCGCCCACGCCGTCCTCATCCTCCCCAACGACAAGGACACCGTGCTCGCGGCCGAGGCGGCCGTGACCGCGGCCGCCCACGAGGGCCTCTCTGCTCACGTCATCCCCTCCCGCACCGCGGTGCAGGGCCTGGCCGCGATCGCCGTGCTCGACCCGGCCGCCTCCGTCCAGGACAACGTCGTCGCGATGGCGGGGGCGGCGAGGGCGACCCGGCACGGCGCCGTGACGATTGCCGTCAAGGAGGCGTTGACTTCGGGTGGGCACTGCCGACCCGGCGACGCCCTCGGCATCGTCGACGGTGACATCGTGCTGGTCGGGGACGACCTGTCCACCATCGCTGTACAGGTGCTCGAGCGACTCCTCGGGGCCGGTGGCGAACTCGTCACCCTGCTCACCGGCGCCGACATCGACGCCGAGTTGCTCGACGGTGTCCAGCGTTGGCTCCACGACGAGGTTCCCCACGCCGAGGTGACGGTCCTGGCCGGGGGACAGGCGGCATACCCCCTGCTCATCGGGGTGGAGTGACGCGTGCTCGACGAAGCCACCAAACTCTCCCGGCTCCTGCCCAAGAAGGAGGCCGACTACTTCGCCAAGGATCGACGGATCGAGACCGTGGCCGACCTGCTCGCCTTCTGGCCGCGCCGCTACAAGACCTACGAGAGCGACCTGGGGCGTTTCCGGATCGGGCAGTACGTCACCGTGGTCGCGACCGTGAAGTCGGCGACCAGCCGACCCCAGCCGCGTGCCCCGCGGCGCAAGATGCTCAAGGTCGTCCTCACCGACGGCCGACAGGAACTCGACGTGACCTTCTTCAGCGCCTGGACGCCCGAGAAGGAACTCCGGCCGGGAGTGCGCGCGATCTTTGCCGGAGAGATCGGCATGTACAACCAGCGCTGGCAGCTCACCCACCCGGGCTATTCGGTGCTCGATGACGACGACTCCGGCGAGCGCAAAGCGCTCATCCCCTTCTACCGCAAGGTCGGTCGCCTCTCTCCGTGGACCGTGGCGGAAGCGGTGCGCACCGTGCTCGACGTCATCGACGTCGCGCCCGAGGTGGTGCCCGAGGACGTCCTCGACGCCCGCGACCTGCTCGGCCGACTCGATGCCCTGCGCGCGATCCACACCCCGGATTCGCGCGCCGAGGTCGAGGCCGGACAGCGACGGATGCGCTACGAGGAGGCCTTCGTCCTCCAACTCGTGCTCGCACGGCGACGCGCCGAGCAGCAGGCCCTCACCACGCGCGGCCGATCCGCCATCACCGGCGGCATCCTCGACGCCTTCGACGCGCGACTGCCCTTCACGCTCACCGCTGGCCAGGAGCGGATCGGCGGCGAGATCGCCGACGACCTCGCCCGAGAGACGCCGATGCACCGTCTCCTGCAGGGAGAGGTCGGCTCCGGCAAGACGCTCGTCGCCCTCCGAGCGATGCTCGCCGTCGTCGACTCGGGAGGCCAGGCGGCACTGCTCGCTCCGACCGAGGTCCTGGCCCAACAGCATCACCGCTCGATCACTCGCATGCTCGGCGACCTCGCCGCCGGCGGCCTCCTCGGCGGCGCCGACCAAGGCACGCGGGTGGCCCTGCTGACCGGCAGCATGTCGACCGCAGAGCGGCGCGCCGCCCTGCTCGAGATCGCCAGTGGTCAGGCCGGGATCGTCATCGGCACCCATGCGCTTCTCCAGGACAATGTGCAATTCGCCGACCTCGCCCTCGTGGTCGTCGACGAGCAGCACCGCTTCGGTGTGGAACAGCGCGATGCGCTGCGCGCCAAGGGGACCCAGCCGCCGCACGTCCTGGTCATGACCGCCACACCCATCCCCCGCACGGTGGCGATGACCGTCTTCGGAGACCTCGAGACCTCGACCCTGCGTGAGCTCCCGGCGGGCCGAGCACCCATCACCAGTCACGTCGTTCCCGAATGGAAGGACTGGTTCCCGCGCACCTGGGAGCGCGTCGCCGAAGAGGTGCGGCTCGGCCGGCAGGTCTATGTCGTCTGTCCACGGATCGGGGGCGATGCCGACGGCAGCGACGACCTCGACGGGGCCGACATCGTCGTGTCCGACCGTCCATCACGCGTCGCCGGTCCCGACGGCCACGCGGGGTCCGATGCCGACGACGGGCACGGTGAGGGCCCCTCCGGCGAGGGCGATGACCTCGAACCACCCGGCGACGTCGAGGTGGAGGAGGACCGACTGCCGCGACCGCTCCACGGTGTCGTCGAGACTCTGGCGCAGCTGCAGGCCGAGCCCGCGCTCGCCGGGGTGCGGATGGCGATGCTCCACGGCCGGATGCCGTCGGAGGACAAGGACTCAACGATGCTGGCCTTCGCGGCCGGCGAGGTCGATGTGCTCGTCTCGACCACGGTCATCGAGGTCGGCGTCGACGTGCACAACGCAAGCATGATGGTGATCCTCGATGCCGATCGCTTCGGCGTCTCCCAGTTGCACCAACTCCGTGGCCGCGTCGGTCGTGGCGGGCTGCCCGGGCTGTGCCTGCTGGTCAGCGGCACCCCGAACGACCAGACCGGCCAACGCCTCGAATCGGTCGCGGCAACCCTGGACGGCTTCGAGTTGGCCCGGCTCGACCTCTCCCAACGGCGCGAAGGTGACATCCTGGGCGCCGCCCAGCACGGCAGTCGCACCCAACTCGAGTTCCTCCACGTGCTCGAGCACGAGGACCTCATCGAGGCCGCCCGCGAGGACGCCTTCGCCCTTGTCGCGGCGGATCCGACCTTGGCCGCACATCCCGATCTGAAGAAGGCGGTCGACGCCCGGGTCGACGCCGAGCAGGCGGCGTACCTGGAGCGCGGCTGATGACCCGGATCATCGCCGGACGTGCCGGCGGACGCACCTTGCGCACCCCACCGGGCGCCGGCACCCGTCCGACGAGTGACCGGGTCCGCGAGGCGCTCTTCTCCGCGCTCGACGCACGAGGGGTCGTCGCGGGCGCCGCCGTGCTCGACCTGTATGCCGGGAGCGGGGCTCTCGGTCTCGAGGCGGCCAGCCGTGGGGCGAGGTCGGTCGACCTGGTCGAATCGGACCGCCGGGCGGCGTCGGTCATCTCGGCCAACGCCGAGGGACTCGGACTCCCGGACGTGCGCCTGCGGGTCCGCGCGATGACGGTGACCCACCACTTGGCCGGCAGCGACACGGCATACGACCTGGTCTTCGTCGACCCGCCCTACGACCTGTCCGAGGCCGCCCTCGCCGATGTGCTCACCGCCCTCGGCGCACCGGGGCGCCTGACCGACCGGGCTCTTGTCGTCGTCGAGCGCTCCAGCCGCTCACCGGAGCCGAGTTGGCCGCCGGACTGGACCGCGGACAGGGCGCGAAAGTACGGCGAGACGACGCTGTGGTTCGCATCGTTGCTAGGTTTCGACACGTGAGCGAGCACGTGATCCGCCGGGCCGTCGTGCCGGGTTCCTACGACCCGGTGACCAATGGGCACGTCGACGTCATCGCGCGCGCGGCGGTGCTCTATGACGAGGTGGTCGTGGCCATCCTGCACAACCCGGCCAAGGAGGGGACCTTCACCGTCGCCGAGCGGATCGGCTTCCTCGAGGACGTCGTCGCCGGTCTGCCAACTGGTGCCGACAATGTCCGGGTCGCGGCCTTCGCCGGGCGCCTGCTCGTGGACGTGTGCCGCGACCTGGAGGCCCAGGTCGTCGTCAAGGGTCTGCGCGGTGGCACCGACTTCGCCTATGAGGTCCCGATGGCTCTGATGAATCGCCATCTGACCGGCCTCGAAACCCTCTTCCTGCCCGGCGACCCGAGCCTCGAGCACGTGTCGAGTTCGCTGGTCAAGGAGGTCGTCCGCTACGGCGGTGACGTCCGCGGGCTCGTCCCCGACACCGTGCTCGACGCGCTCCTGGCGCGGCTGCGTGGCGACTGAGCCCAGCACCGCGGGCGGTTTCCGCCCCGACATCGAGGGACTGCGTGCCGTCGCCGTCCTGCTCGTCATGGTCTTCCACGCCGGGCTGCCCCTACGTGGTGGCTTCCTCGGGGTCGACGTCTTCTTCGTCCTCTCTGGCTTCCTCATCACCGGCCTCCTCGTGCGCGAGCTGGGGGAGACCGGCACCGTCTCGTGGCCCCGATTCCTCGCGCGACGTGCCCGTCGCCTGCTGCCAGCCGCGATCCTCGTCCTCGTCGTCACCGCGGCGGGTGCCGACCTCCAGCTTCGTCGACTTCACCGACGCCATCTGTCCCGGCACCACCTGTCCGCTCGTGATCGGGCACGTCGTCGTGCACC
>ENA-UPSM01004598-UPSM01004598.1-activated-sludge-metagenome-genome-assembly--contig:-NODE-4598-length-14438-cov-5.237989_pt1 | contig 14438 bp, 10 predicted proteins | sample MGYA00238181_ERZ773283 | MGnify/ENA primary metagenome ERZ773283 (study PRJEB29023, sample SAMN05720199) | activated sludge metagenome | isolation source: Anaerobic digester | place: Japan... | reverse complement strand
GCAGCGTCCGAGACGCCCAATATCGTCCTCATCCTGGCCGACGATCTCGGATACGAGTGCCTGGGCTGCTACGGTAGCGCGTCGTACCAGACGCCGGTCCTGGATTCGCTGGCGAGGACGGGCATCCGATTCGAGCGCTGCCATGCGCAGCCGTTGTGCACCCCGTCGCGCGTGAAGCTCATGACCGGCAAGCACAACTTCCGCAATTACAGGGCTTTCGGCGTTCTGGACCCCGGCGAGTACACCTTTGCACATCTGCTCAAGCAGCGGGGGTACGCCACCTGTGTTGCCGGCAAATGGCAGTTGTACGGCCGCCAACAAGGGTGGGAGGGCAAGGGTTCGATGCCCGAACAGGCCGGTTTCGACGAGTATTGCCTGTGGCAGGTGAAAGAGTTGGGCGAACGCTACGCGAATCCTACTGTCCTGCGCAACGGGATGCTCGAAACCCTTGAGGGCGCCTACGGGCCAGACGTGTATAGTGATGCGATCATCGACTTCATCAAGCGGCATCGCGGGAAACCGTTCTTCGCGTACTATCCCATGTGCCTCGTGCATAACCCGTTTGAGCCTACCCCCGACAGCCCCGAGTGGGACACGGCACGCGGACAGCAGGACGACAAGTACTTTGACGACATGGTGGCCTACATGGACAAGACCGTGGGGCGCATCGTGGATGCGTTGGCCGAGCTCGGCCTGCGCGAGAACACCTTGCTGCTTTTCACGGGCGACAACGGAACCAACCAGCGCATCTCTTCGAAGATGCGCGACGGCAGCCTTATTTCAGGCGCCAAGGGCCTCACTCTGGATACGGGCACGCACGTACCGCTTATCGCCAACTGGCCGGGCGTTATTCCCGAAGGACGGGTCTGCGGCGACCTCATCGATTTCGCCGACTTTCTGCCGACCTTTGCGGAAGTGGCCGGCGGAGCGCTGCCTCGAGAGCAGGTGGTTGATGGACGGAGTTTCCTGCCGCAATTGCTCGGCCAGAAGGGCAATCCGCACGAAGCGCTACTTTGCTATTACGACCCCCGATGGGGCAATCGGGAGCGCGCGTGCTTCGCCCGCGACAAGGAATGGAAGCTTTATGACAACGGCCGCCTCTTCAATGTGAAAGACGACCCGCTCGAACAACATCCGATATCGGGCGAAATCCAGGGAGCGGCGGCGGCCCGCGCCAAACTCGAAAAGGTGCTCGAGATTGTCCCGTGACCGCTTCTCACAAAGCCCGCCAGTTTTGCGCATTGCACAACTTGCAGCCGGTCTGCATACTCCTTTATGATGCCTTGAGTCCGGCGGCCGGAGATGGACGGCCGCCCTCGTTGAGGTCTTATATCTAAATGACGTCCGTACCGCACGATGAGGCATTCTGGCTTTCCGCGGCGGCGCCTGAAGAACTCCGCCGCATCGTGGATGCCTTGTACCGCGCGCATCGGCTGCTATCGGCGATCACGGACCTCGACGTCCTGCTGGAACGCATCCTCGAAGAGACTAAGCAGGTAGCTTGCGCCGAAGCCTGTTCACTTCTCTTGTACGATACCCACAGCCAAGAATTGTATTTCCGAATTGCGCTGGGGGAGGGCGGCGACCTTCAGACCCTGAAACGCGAAATCCGTCTCAAACTTGGTCAGGGCATCGCCGGGACCGCGGCGGCCAGGCGCGAATCCGTGAACGTCATCGACGTGAAAACCGATGGGCGTTTCTACGCCCTTGCGGACCAGCGCTCCAACTTCCAGACCCGTAATCTTCTGGCCATCCCCTTGATTGATCGCGATGAACTTGTCGGAGTGGTTGAGGCTGTAAACAAGATTGGAGGCCCGCATTTCACGGATATCGACCTCCGCGTGATGCAGATGTTTTCGGTCCTCACGGCCACCGCGCTGGCAAATGCCCGCCTGATCGAGGAAAACCTCCGGGCTGAGCGACTCGCCGCCCTGGGCCAGGCCGTCGCCGGCATGTCACACCATACCAAGAATATCCTCGCGGGTATGACAAGCAGCGTTGACCTCATTGACCAGGGGCTGCAGCTGGGCAACCAGGAGTTCTTGAACCAGAGCTGGCCCGTTTTCAAGCGGTGCACCGAGCGCATCTCAAATTTCGTCGAAGACATGCTGGCATACTCGAAACCGCGAGTGCCCATGCGCAGGCCGTGCGATGTGAAGGCGATCATTCAAGACGCATCGGAAACGTTTCAAGGATTGCTCGTTGTCAAGAAAGTGCAGCTCGATGTAGACACCAGCCGTCTGAAACACCGCGCCAATGTGGACGAAAGGGCCATCTACCGCTGTATCCTGAACCTCTTGACCAACGCGGCCGACGCAGTTCCGCGCGAAGGCGGGCGTATCTGCATATCGGCGGGCACCTGTCCCGGCGGTGCGTTGTGCCTGGAAGTCAGCGACAACGGCCCGGGCATCGCGGAGAATATCCGCAATACTGTGTTTGACCCCTTCTTCTCGACAAAAGGGTCCGAGGGGACCGGGCTCGGGCTTGCCGTTACCAGAAAGATCATCGAGGAACACGGGGGAACTGTCGAAATCGATACCGCGCCCGAAGGGGGCGCCCTTTTCAGGATACGCATTCCCTCATAACAAACAATACCATGAGGTCTGACAGTGGCGAAGAAGAAGGCAGATAGTATCGAATACATTGGATGGACGTTCTGGTTCGTGGTCTTTGTGCTAATTGCGATCCCGGCTATTTACGTGAGTTTTCAACTTGTCACGGAGAGGACCACGTTTCTGGTGCCCATCTCGATGGGCGGTATTTCGGCCGCTGTCGGCGCTGGACTGCTTTCCTGGGCCGTAAACGTCGTTGTGCAATACCGGGTGAAGAAACGGCAACTGGCCGCACGCAAGAAGGCCAAGAAACGGTGATCGGGACGCTGTACCCAGCTTACACTATGAGTTATGGCTGAACTTCAGAAAATCGAGACCTACCTGATCGAGCATCCGGAAGATCACGCTCAACGGTGGAACCTCACCAAGAAGCTTTACATGGCGTGTGAATATCGCGATGCCTTGTCGCATCTGCTGATCCTCAAGCGCCACATCGATTGGAAACTGAATCACAGCCGGTACCTTGCTGCAACATACTACCGTTTAGGACGGTACGACGAGTCGATCCAGGAACTGCTGTCGGCCATTTCCGCATGGCCCAACGAAATCCCAATTCGCGAACAGCTCGCCCGCGTCTACGAAGTCTCGCAACAGACCGAGGACGCCATTCGGGTCTGGCAGGATATTCTCCAGCTCGATACGCACCATCCGATCGCAGCCCAGACTATCCAACGGCTGCGTACAAGCCCCGGAGAGCCTTCCTCGGAGAATGAACTCCGCCTGAACGAAAGCGACAGCGGCATCGATCTCGCTCCCGGCATGATGTGTCCGAAGTGCGGCGCCCGCAACAGCCTGGAATTTGACCGCTGCTGGCAATGCCACGCGTTACTCACGGGTCTCGGCACGCCGGTTCCGGAGATCAAGAAACCGCCGTCACCCCACTCTTCCGCGAGGATATGGACCCTGCTCATCGGGCTCGCCACCGTTGCGCTTCTCTCGGCAGGGGTCTATATAACCCTCAAATACGCCGTTAGCCGTCCGAAAGCCGAGGCTGGGCTCATAGTTGCGTCGAGTGTGGACATGCTGCTGGATTATGAATGGTTCGTGCCGCGGGTGGCGGTGGGATGTGCTCTGCTGCTCGCTTGGCCCGCAATCCTATGGCTGGCGGCGATCACGTGCTGCGATCAACCCGTCCCCTTTCTGCGTATCCTCGGCGTGAGCCTGCCGGCCTGCGCCGTAACGTACGTGCTTCTCTGGCTACCGTTCCACATAGTTCCTCTCGCGTTTGCAGCACCCCTGATTCTTACATTGATCATGATCCCCATCATGTTTCCGGTCCGGTTCTCCCGGGCTCTTGTTGTTTGGTCGGTTCAGGGCGTGCTCGTGCTCGTCTCAGCGTCCGGCGTGATCATAGCGGTCATCGATGTTGCCACCTTGAACCATTTCGATGCATTGCGAAAACTGGACGAGACCCACGCCGCCGAAGTGCCGGATGGCGAGTATGTCTTTACGGTATCCAAGTTTCCGGCTGCGCACACCATCGCATGGAAGAAGACCGGCTCCGAATGGGTCGACAGCATGGGGCAAATGGCGCTTTTCACCGTCACGCGCGAGGGTTCTGACGCTCCAGTGACGGCCGAGTTCTTGCAGGCCGGGCACCCGATGGTATCCCGCCCAAACGCAACGCCGCCGTTTCGGTTCAATGTCAAAATCGCCCCTGTCCGGAACTACGAGCTGCGTCTTCAGAGCGAAGACAACACACCCGTTCGGGTGAGCATTTCGGGACTGCTGCTGCCGGAAGCGATACAGCGGTAACGCGCATGGGTAATGTCTTCAGAGAAGCCGCCGCCATGCGCTCCATGGACCTGTCGGATGATGCCGGTCTTCTTGCTGCGGCAAAATACGCGCTCGCGCATGATGACGATCCTGCGCATGCGTTCCAGGTATGCCGCCTGGCGGTGCGGTTGTTCGAACAAACCACGGCCGCGCACGGCTTATCGAGCCATGACAAGCGAATCCTCGCTGCGGCGGCCCTTTTGCATGACCTCGGCTGGACGACCCGCCCGGAGGCGCATCAAAAGGGCTCGCGCGACATCATCCTTCAAGCGACTCTCCCTGGTTTTGACGAAGAAACAATCAAGATGATCGCCTCGGTTGCCCGCTACCACGGAAAGACATATCCCGCAAATACGCATAAGATTTATCGGGATTTGAGCGAGACCGCTCAGGCTGAGGTCAAGAAGCTGGCCGCAATTCTGCGAATTGCCGACGGGCTTGACCGCACCCATGCGGGGACCGTCAAATCCCTTGAGGCACGTCTCAAAGCAGACGTGCTTACCATCGCGGTCAGACAAGAGCCGCGCAGCGCCATCGACATCATGGGGGCTAACCGCAAAAAGGGCCTGTTCGAGGACCTCTTCAAGGTCAAGGTCGTCATTCAAGACTAAACCGCTCCGCGCCGTCTGCGCGCGCCGCATGGGCGGGCCCGCATGCGCGTTGCGCCTCCAAATCTTGCAAGACCCGGCCAAATCCGCTTTACTTACGTTGCCGAACGGAATCAGCCCTCGTGAAAAGGAGATGTGACGTGCTGACGCGACTATGCCTGTTCAGTTCTCTGTGTGCCTTGGCGTGTATAGCCCAAGCCGAGCCATTTGACCTGGGTGTCATGTCCTTCAACATCCGGTACGGAAGCGCAAATGACGGCGAAAACTCCTGGGAACATCGCAGAGACATCGTGGTGAATATGATGCAAGCGCGTTCACCCGATCTTGTTGGCATGCAAGAATGCCTCGATTTTCAGGCCGACTACATTACCGAGAAGCTGCCGCAATACCGCTGGTTCGGCGTGGGGCGCGAAGCAGACGCCTCGGGCGAACGCATGGCTGTCCTTTACAAGTGGAAACAGTTCAGTCCTCTCGAGGTCACCAATTTCTGGCTTTCGGAGACCCCCGAGGTCCCGGGCAGCAGGTCGTGGGACAGCGCGTGCCCGCGCATGGTCACCGCGGCCCGGTTCTACCACCATCGCACGCGCCAGTGCTTTGTCTTCTGCAACACCCATTTTGACCACCGAAGTGAAGCAGCGCGCCAGGGGGCTGCGCAAGTACTCTTTAAATACGTGACATCCCTCGGCCAAGCCATGCCCGTCATCGTCACCGCCGATTTCAACTCGAAGGCCGGGGATTCCGTCGCGTGGCGCACGCTCGTGCAAGGCGATATTCAAGATGCCTGGCTTGTGGCCGACAAAACTGCCGGCCCGCCCGTCACCTTTGGCGGGTTTGGGCCTCCCGAACCGGGCGCTGACGCCCGCATCGACTGGGTGCTCGTCCGTGGACCTATCGCCGTCACGCATTGCGAGACCGTGCTCGACCAAGAAGGCGGACGCTACGTTTCCGACCATTTCCCCGTCGCCGCGCGTCTTAGAATCACGCCGTGACCCGCCGCGGTTTCGTGTGAACACGGCATCGTTAGGCAGTTCGATGCCTGATGCAACAACGGAGCTCCTTGGTTCAGAGCGTCGGATCGTTAAGGGTCTTGCGCCAGTGGGCGAGGCGCAAACGCAGGTCGTTCAGCACGGGGGCGTATACCGCGGAGCCGATAAGGTCGTTCTGTTCGTAGGGATCCGTTTCGGTGTGGAACAGCTCTTCGCGTCCAGTCTTGAGATGGCGCACGAGCTTGTGTTGCGGTGTGCGCACCATGCGAAACAAGTGGGCGTAATGGCAGAAGATGCTGTCACGAAGTCTGTTGCGGCGGCCCCTAAGCAACGGGGTCAGGGTGCGTCCCTGCACGGCGTCGGGAATAGGGGCCCCCGCCAGGTCGCACAAGGTCGGCATAAGGTCCATAAGGTCCACCAGGGCGTCGCATTTCACGCCGCTCTGAAACCCGGGACCACGGATGATCAGCGGCACGCGGACGGATTCCTCGTACATGTTCTGTTTTCCGAGGAGGCCGTGGGCGCCAAGACTTAACCCTTTGTCGCTTGCAAGGATGACCACGGTATTGTCCAGCTGCCCCTTCTCCTGCAGTCGGTGAAGAACCCGCCCAATCTGATTGTCGACGTGCGTGATCATCCCGTAGTAACGCCCGAGTTCGCGTTTGACGGCGGCGGGTTCCAGTGGCCTTGGCAACAGTTTCTCGTCACGTCCAGTCAGTGTCCCTGGGTCAAACGCAGGGTTCGCCATGAAGTTTGGCGGCAGGCTGAGGTGTTCCGGCGGATACAATGCCTCATACTTCTCGGGGGGCGTCCGAGGATCGTGGGGGGCCGTATACCATACGAAGAGCGCAAACGGCTCGTCGCAACCTCCGTCCAGAAGCTGGAGTGCGCCGTCTGTAAATACTTCCGAAGGGTTCCGCCGCACCTGGGCCGGCGCATCGTTCGGTCCTTGTACGACGGGGATGCTTTCGTAATTGTGCATGCCTCCCAGAAATACGTTGCGCATAAGATAGAACCCATGGTCGCAGGGCCGCCCGTCGTTGTGCCATTTCCCCGCGAATGCGGTCTGGTACCCGCGCTGTAACAACTCCCGCGCGACCCGGGGGGCGTCCGGGCGAATCGCCTGTCTGAAGAACGTTACGCCATTGCGAAAACCGTACTGTCCGGTCAACAGACTGGCGCGGCTGGGCGTGGAAACCGGGTTGGAAACGTGACAGTCAGTGAAATGAACGCCCCCGCGCGCTATCCAATCCATATTGGGCGTGCGAAGCTCGCGGTTGCCCGCCGCGCCCAGTGCGCGAAAGTTATGGTCGTCTGTCAGGAGAAACAGGATATTGGGTCGTGGGTTCGGATGCGAAGCTGCCATAGGCGCCCCCCTGCTTATTATAGGAAACCGGCGCGGTTCCCCCGCCTTCTGGGCAAACCTAGGGTATGCCATTCGGGCCCGAACGCGCAACCTCTTGCGGCGGTCCACGGTTTAATCCCAGCCTTCCGCATGATAAACTTCCGCGTGGCGCAGAATGCAAGAAGGAGGACCGCGCTTATGCCGGAAGGACGCAAGACCATCCACGTCATCTGCAACACGCACTGGGACCGAGAATGGGCGTATCCCTTCGAGGAGACGCGATTGTTGCTTTTGGATTTCATGGACAGCTTATTGGATCTGCTCGATCGCGACACCGAATTTCACTCGTTCCTGTTCGATTCGCAGACCATCGCCTTGGACGACTACCTGGAGTTGCGGCCCGAACGCCGTGAAGACATGGAACGCCACGTGAAATCGGGCCGCTTCATTGTTGGCCCGTGGTACTCGCTTCCGGAAGAGTACATCGTGAACGGCGAATCCCTCGTTCGCAACCTGGTTATCGGGCACCGCAAAGCGCGCGCGCTTGGCAATGTTTCCAAGATCGGCTATACCCCGTTCAGCTACGGACAGACATCCCAGATGCCCCAGATTTACCAAGGCTTCGGCATCGACACCATCGTCTTCTACCGGGGCATCAATACCCCCAAGAGCGAGTTTGTTATGGTGGGACCCGACGGTTCGGAGGTGTTCGGGACCCGTTTCGGCTGCCTGAGCCGCTTCAGCTATTACTTCTACGTGTACCGCATGCTGGTTCACGGCATGAGCCGCGACGAGTGGTGGTACGACTGGGACCGGGGCGCGTGTCCCTTCCGTCTCGCCTCCACCCGCCACCCCCGCGCACACTACTATATCCTTGATCCTGAAAGGAAGCAGTGGAACCCCAACCTCCTCCCGGACCAGTTGCAGAAACTGGTCCGCGACGAATCCGAGCATTTCACTACCGACCACATCGCGTGCATGCAGGGTTTCGACTCGAGCGCTCCCGACCCGCGCGAGACGGAGATCATCGAGTTGTGCCGCACGCTGCTGCCCAATCACGACATCAAGGCATCCAGCCTGGCGGATTTCCTCGAGCTGGTGAGGAAAGAAGTCAAGAAACCGTATCGGATCGAAGGCGAAAGCCGCGACCCCGGCGCTACCGGTAAATGGACCCATCTGTTCGGCGACGTCATCAGCGCTCGGACCCGCATCAAACGGGCCAACGCGCGCAACGAGACAAACCTCCAGCGCTGGGCCGAACCCTGGAGCGCGATTGGCGCCATGGCGGGTGAACCGTACATGAAAGCCCCGCTGGCGCACGCCTGGAAACTGCTGCTCCAGAACCATCCCCACGACACCATCTGCGGCGCGGGCGTCGACCAGATGGAAAAGGATGTCATTCATCGCGCGGACCAGATCGACCTCATTGCCGAGGGCGTGGCCCGGCGCGGCATGGGGGCCGTCCAGGCCCGCATCGACAACTCCGGCCTCTCCGACAAAGACGCCGTATTGACCGTCTTCAATCCCTCGCCGTTCCCGCGAAAGGGCGTCGTTTCGTGCCTTGTCGACCTGCCGGACAAGACCGGTTATGAGAATTTCAGCGTGCAGACTCCGGAAGGCGGCCGCCTCCGCGTACAATACGCGGAACGCTTCCCCTTCGGCACGCTTGTGCGCAATCTCCAGGACATCTCGCTCGAGCTCCGTTCCGAGCGAGTGCGCTGTCACATTGAGACCGGGGATATCCCGGCGCTGGGGTACCGCACGTATCATCTCGTGCGCGAGGAACGGCTCCCCTATGAGCCCGGAACCCTGGCGCCCGAGCGAAACGTGCTCGAGAACGAGTACCTGCGTGTGACGTTCAACCCCGACGGCACACTCGATCTCCTGCACAAGGCCACACGGCAGACGTATGCGGGCCTTCACTATCTAGAAGACACGGGGGAGACCGGCCATTCGTGGGTCCACATGGAACCCGATGATAACCAGACAATAACCTCGCACGGCTTTCCCGTGTCCATCGCGATCGAGGAATCGGGGCCGCTCCTGGCGCGCGTGCGCCTCGACTACCATATGCGCATCCCCGAGGGATTGCGCGACACGATGGACGCGACTTTCCGGGAACCTGTCGATAACCACACCGGCCGAAGCGACAGATACAGGGATATGGTGGTAACCTCCCGGTTCACGCTCCGCGCCGGCTCCCCCATGCTCGAAGTCACGACCTCGATGGATAACCAGTGCAGGAACCACCGGCTGCGCATCGTATTTCCAACGCGCCTCAATACCGACGCCACCTATTCCGAAGCAGCATTCGACGTGATCCAGCGCGACATTCACGTCAAGGAAGGTTCGCCCTATTTCGGCAAGTCCAATCCGCAATATCCCATGCACCGCTTCGTTGAGATGACCGACGGCAGCGCGGGATTCGCGGTGTTGAATACTGGCATCCGGGAATACGAAGCGATGGATACTGCCGAACGGCCGTTGGCCATCACGCTGCTTCGGGCCTTCACTTTCCGGCAATCTCCGGTAATTGACCGCTGGGAAGTGTATCCCGAGATGGAACTCAGCCAGTGTCTCGGGCATCACGCATGGACCTACGCCCTTTTCCCCCATGCTAGGGACTGGTCAAACGGCGTGTTTGAGGCCGCGGAGACGCTTACCCTGCCGCTCGAAATTGCGCAAGCTGGCGCTCATGCGGGGACGCTCCCCAAACACCAGAGCTTCCTCGAGGTCAAGGGCGGCAACGTTCAAATGACCGCGTTCAAACGCGCGGAAGACCGCGATGACAGCTTTGTTTTGCGGTTGTTCAACCCGGAAGACCGCGGAACCACGGCCACGATCTCGTGTTTCAAGGATATCCGCAGGGCGTGGCTGACGAACCTGGACGAGGAACGCCAGGAAGCGCTTTCCCCGTCGGGCAACAGCATCAAACTGAAGGTCGCCAAGAAGAAGATCGTTACCATCGAGTTTCAACTCTAACAGGTGGAGTCTGGAAATGTCGTTTCCCGAATTTGACAGGCATAGAGTGAAATTCTACCCCTTGCGCGAGCGCGAAAACCGCGTGTTCATCGAGCGCGACCACATCAAGCCTGAGGAATCGCCGCACCCTCTGACTGCGCAACAGCGGCGCTTGATCGACGAGACCGCGGACCGAATTGTCGCGGCCCGAAAGTGCGGAGCGGCACGGATGCTGACGTTCGGAGCGCACGCCATAAAGAATGGTCTCGCGCCGGTCATGGCGAAACTCATCGAAGACAAATGGATTACCCACCTCGCTACCAACGGCGCCGGCATCATCCACGACTGGGAATTCGCGTTCATCGGCGAAAGCAGCGAGCACGTGGCGGCCAACGTTGCCCGGGGCCGGTTCGGGATGTGGGAGGAGACCGGATTCTATCTCAATCTGGCGCTGGCCATCGGCGCGTGGGAAGGTCGGGGATACGGTGAATCCATTGGCGCCCTTGTCGAGCGCGAGGGAATGGAGATTCCCGGCGAAGAGTCCCTTGCGTCAGCCATCACCCGCGGGGTTGCCGAGGACCCGCTGCATGCCGCTGCTGCCGCGGATCTGCTCTATCTCGTGCGCCGTTTTGAACTGAAACCCGGGTGGATGAAGGCGCCCCATCCGTACAAGCGTTTTGGCCTGCAAGCGGCGGCGTACCGGCTCGGTGTACCTCTGACCGGGCATCCCATGATCGGGCACGACATCATTTACCTGCATCCGATGAATCATTGCGCGGCCCTCGGGCGCGTGGCGCAGCGGGATTTCCTCTCGTTTGCCCACAGCGTCAGTAACCTCACAAACGGCGTGTATTTGAGCATCGGTTCGGCTGTGATGTCTCCCATGGTGTTCGAGAAATCGATGTCGCTTTCCCAGAACGTTGCCCAGCAGGCGGGCAAATGCATTGAAGACCACTTCATCGTGGTCGTGGATCTCGCCGAATCCCATTGGGACTGGCAAAAGGGCGAACCGCCCGAAGACAACCCCGATTACTATCTCCGCTACAACAAATCGTTCTCGCGCATGGGCGGCACGATGCGCTATCTCTCCGCCGACAACCGCGATTTTCTCCTGGCGCTCCTCCGCAACCTCGAACAACGGAGTATCGAATCATGACCGCGCTATCAGTCATCGAACGGGAAATCCTCGACCAGATGCTTGCGCGACGGCCGAACCTCGAACCGTGCGTCGCTGCCCTGTTGAAACTCCATGAATCCCTGGTCGCGTGCTACGACGGCGGCGGCAAGTTGTTGCTCTGCGGCAACGGCGGAAGCAATGCGGATGCCATGCACATCGCGGGAGAACTGTGCAAGAGTTTCGAACGCAAACGGCCCATCTCCCCCGATGTGAAAGCCGCGCTGCGAAAACTGCCGTTTGGCGATGACCTGGCGGAGCATCTCGAAGCCGGATTGCCTGCGTTCGCCCTGGGTTTCAACGGCTCCCTGAAAACGGCCGTCGAAAACGATTCGCCGTTGCGCGATATGGCATTCGCCCAGGAAGCGTTCGCCCTGGCAAAACGCGGCGACGTGTTGCTTGGCATCTCGACCTCCGGCAATGCCGCCAATTGCCTCATGGCCATGTCAGCCGCGAAGGCTCTTGGGGCCGTTACGGTATCGCTCACTGGTCCGAAAGGAGGGAGGATGGCCGACGCCGCCGACATTGCGGTGAAAGCGCCCGGCGACTCGACCAAGGTGATTCAGGAAGGGCATATCGTGCTGTATCACACATTCTGCGCCCTCATCGAGGCGCATTATTTCACGGAAATGCGCTGAACCCCCCCGCCGCGTTGCCCCGCTCGGCATTCTGCTGCTGTTTGCCGGGCTGGCGATGGGCGTTCCCAGGTGCATTATCGCCTTCATCCGGGGAGACAGCCCGGCTAATCGCCAAGGTAGCCATGACCGCGAAGGACATCCCGGACGTCCGGGTCCAGTTCTTCCCGCTTCACGCTTCCTGATTCTGCCTCATACCACACATAGACCCCGAACGTTTCCGCCGCTTCCGCGGGCTGCAGCTCCGTCCACGCCGCCTCGATCTCGCCAGGTATCAAGACGGCGTGGTCCAGGGCCATGGGCGCCGTCGCACGCCCGATGTGGACGTCTTCCGGCCCGACGGTTGCCCCGTCTTTCTCGACGGTGAGCGTGACCGGCTCATCCTTGGGAACCTCGACAAAGAGGTGGGCGTTGTCGTGTCCCATCGTCTCCCGCCATATTCGGTTGTGGCCGGGGTCTTCGATATCGCGCAAGTGAATCAAGAAGACAACGCCGTTATCCTCGTGCATGCCTCCGCCGCGCCCGTAGGGGAAGAACATTTCGTAGGCCCCGAATCTCTTCGCCTCGACATAACAGCGCACTTCATGGTTCGTTCCCGGTTGCCGCGTGACGAGAATGTGCAGACCGGTCCGCCCGCGCTGCTCCATCCTGCTGGTCCACTGCAGCAGTTCCTCTCCCCACGGGGGAATGTCGGAGATCGGGTGATGCTCGCCCGGGTCCGCTGCTAGGTCGTACCAGAACGACGTGCCCGCCCCGAGGTCGCGAATGTACTTCTTTTCGACGGTCTTGGCCGTTTGCATGTTGGCTGAGTTGAGTTCCAGCGACGCAAAACCGATGGCGGGAGCTATCTCACCACCGTTCACATAACCCCAGAACGATTTTCCTTGAAATCGTGGCTCGGGCGGCGCGCCAACTGCATCAAGAAGCGTGGGGGAGATGTCCACCATCTCGACCAGCGCGTCGCGCTGCTCGCCCCTGAAGCGTTCGCCCGGAAGTTTCCAGAGGAACGGCACACGAAGCTGTTCTTCATAAAGCGTTTTCCCGTGGTCGGTTCCGCCATGTTCCCAAAACTCTTCCCCGTGATCCGACAGCACAAGGATGGTCGTGTTTTCGTACATTCCGAGGCGCTTCAGTTCCTCAACGGCCCTCCCGAACTGAGCATCGGTGTACGCGATCTCGGCATCGTACAGGTCAAGGGCCTTCCGCCGCGCGATCTCCGTAGGCGTTCCTTCGTAGACATCCGGCTTGAACTTGTCCTCAAACCCGCCGGGGGGCTCATACGGTGCGTGGGGGCCCATGGCGTGCACGTAGACCAACCAGGGGCGCCCCGCCAACGACGGCAGCATTTCGAGAAAGCGGTCCACGAGTTTTGCGTCGTCCGCGTGTTGCCAGTTCGTCGAATCCACATCGGTATGCGTGTCGAACTCCGTTCCAATGTTCCAGAGAGGCAGACAATTGAGGTTCGTCACTATGCCGTGCGTTTCGTACCCGAAATCGTGCAGCGCCGTAGCCAGCCGGGGAAGGTTCTTCCGCACCATACGCAGACTGTCGTTCGCCCCATGAGTCGGCGGATAGGTGGCCGTTAAGAGAGACGCAACGGACGGCCGCGTCCACGACGACGGAGGCATGAACTGCTTGAACTGGACGGCATCCTCGCAAAAGCGGTCGATGTTGGGCGTGGTATCGCGGTGATAGCCATAGCAGCCCGCGTGGTCCTGGCGCAAGGTATCGATAAGGAAGATAAGAATGTTGGGATGCGCCTGCGTCCCCCCAGTGAGTTCACAAGTTCCCAAAACAAAAGAACTCTTGCACTCCAGCCGCACCCGGCACTGCGCGCCCGTCCTCTCCGACAGGTCAACTCTCGCAAAGGCCCATTCTTCGGGGCCGGCACTCTCGAATGCAGCCGCAGAGGTCTCACCAGCCCACACCCGTACGTGAACTGGCGCGGGGTGTTCCCCATCCTCAAGCATCGATAGCCGGAAAGCGCCCCCTTCCGGCACTGCTCCCAAGTCAAGCGTGTGTTCCCCCGCAGGCAGGACATAGCCGCGCCCCCAAACCGTTTCACGCTCGATCTGGGACCGTTCAAGGTCCGCGAGACGCAGTGTCGCGCCGGAACGCGGTAAAGGAACCCGCGAACCACACCCCAGGACGGAAGCTGCGGTGAGAATTGCTATCCACGGCACGAAGTACTTGCTCATGGTGAGAGCCTACCATTGAAGGGTCCGCACGGACAATCCTAATGACGGCTTATTGTCCCGTGACATACAAGATCAGGTACAGCAGAATGGGCACAGATCTCCACATGGAGGTAGACTCCCTCCCTACCCGGCGCGGGCCAAGC
>ENA-UPSM01004585-UPSM01004585.1-activated-sludge-metagenome-genome-assembly--contig:-NODE-4585-length-14475-cov-5.077393_pt1 | contig 14475 bp, 4 predicted proteins | sample MGYA00238181_ERZ773283 | MGnify/ENA primary metagenome ERZ773283 (study PRJEB29023, sample SAMN05720199) | activated sludge metagenome | isolation source: Anaerobic digester | place: Japan... | reverse complement strand
ACAATAGCCAAAACTAAATCACAACTGAAAAGCATAAGCGAATGGCGTGTGAGTGTACCTAAAATTGATACGAAAATCCAATTGATTCAGGCCGACACCAGCCACTTTGTGCTTAAATCCCGCAGTCTTGATTTGTCGAAAGTGAACGATGTTTTCATTACTTTCGATTATCGTGGCGATCGCGGAATTTGTATGATGAACGGAGAGTTGCAAACGGACGATCTTTATACGAGTAAACCTTGGACTATAGGTTTAAAACGATACCAAGAAGCTTTAAAAACAAGTGATATGTTTTTTTATTTTATGCCAATGCAAAAAGAGGCTCCCTATTTGAGTTATTTAGATAAAGAAGTATTGCCTGATTTTAGTGATAAAAAAAGTTTTTTAGAAGTGAAACACCCCCAAATCTCAGTAGAATATAAGGTGAATATTGAGCTAAAGTAAAAATAGAATTCCTTAAATATTAAATGCAATAATTTGAAAATGAAATTATATTTGAACTCAATTTTTCTAATAATAAAATAACTTTTAAGCTTTGGTTTAATACTGTGTAAGTGTAATTTTGAAGAATAAGATTTTATACAAAATATGAAAATAACTAAATTAATTCTTTTAATCCTTTTGTTTGTGAGCTTTTCTGCTTTTTCACAAGTTTCTAATAAACAAGGAACATTTGTTGCAGCAGACAATACTTTCCTCTTAAACGGAAAATCATTTCTAGTTCGAGCAGGCGAAATTCACTTTCCGAGAATTCCACGTGAATATTGGGAACAGCGAATCCAAATGTGCAAAGCAATGGGAATGAATACGATTTGTATTTATCTTTTTTGGAATTTTCACGAACAAAAACCCGATCAATTTGATTTTACAGGACAAAAAGATGTGGCCGAATTTGTGAGACTCATCCAAAAAAACGGAATGTATTGCATTGTTCGACCAGGTCCTTATGCTTGTGCTGAGTGGGATATGGGTGGTTTGCCTTGGTGGCTTTTGAAGAAAAAAGACATTCAGGTGCGCACTAAAGATAACCCTTATTTTATGGAGCGTTCCATTAAATATCTCAAAGAAGTTGGAAAACAATTGGCTCCATATCAAATTCAAAATGGCGGAAATATCATTATGGTTCAGGTCGAAAATGAATATGGGGTTTGGGGTACTGATACTGCTTATATGGGACAAATTCGCAATGCCATTCGCTCGTCAGGATTTGACAAAGTACAGCTATTTCGTTGCGACTGGAGTTCTAATTTCTTTAAATATGATGTCGATGGCGTTTATACCGCTTTGAACTTTGGCGCAGGATCAAACATCGATAAACAATTTGAAAAATATAAAGAAATTTATCCAAAAGCACCATTAATGTGTAGCGAATATTGGACAGGCTGGTTCGATTATTGGGGACGAGCACACGAAACCCGTTCGATTAGCAGTTTCATCGGCAGTTTAAAAGATATGTTGGATCGCCAAATTTCGTTTAGTCTTTATATGGCTCACGGTGGTACTTCGTTTGGACAATGGGGCGGATCCAATGCACCGCCTTTTGGAGCAATGGTCGCATCTTACGATTATAATGCTCCAATAAATGAGGCAGGATTACCTACAGACAAATTTTATGCTGTTCGTGATTTAATGAAAAATTATCTCAATCCAGGAGAAACAATTCCAGAACCTCCGGTAAATTATCCAGCAATTTCGATCCCGCAGATTCGATTTGAGGAAACGGCATCGCTTTTCGAAAATCTTTCAAAAGTCAATAAATCGGAAACCATACAATCGATGGAAGCCTTTAATCAAGGTTGGGGACGCATTTTATATCGCACCCAACTGCCAGAATCCAAAACATCGTTTAAATTGAAAATTACCGAGTTGCGGGATTGGGCCACTATTTATGTCAATGGAAAATTAATTGGAAACTTGGATCGTCGCAAAGACGAAAACACTATCCAGATTCCTGCTGTAAAAAAAGGCGATGTTCTAGATATTTTAGTAGAAGCTATGGGACGTGTCAATTACGGAAAAACCATTATTGACCGAAAAGGAATTACTGAGAAAGTCGAATTGCTTAGCGCTACCCATTCTACCAACTTGACGAACTGGGAGGTTTTCAATTTTCCGGTGGATTATGATTTTCAGAAAAATTTGAAATTCAAAAAAGAAAAAGCAAACGGACCAGCTTGGTACAAAGCCACTTTTGATTTGAAATCTACTGGTGATACCTATATCAATATGAGTACTTGGGGCAAAGGAATGGTATGGATAAATGGATATAATTTAGGTCGGTATTGGAAAGTTGGTCCTCAACAAACCCTGTATATGCCGGGATGTTGGTTGAAAAAAGGAAAAAATGAAATCATAATTCTCGATTTAGAAACACCCACAGCAACTCAAATTTCAGGAGTTACAACTCCTGTTTTAGACAAAATAGTGATAGACGAATCGCTTTTGCACCGAAAAAAAGGAGAAACTCTCGATCTTTCTGCTGAAGCTCCTGTCAATTCTGGCTCGTTTATTGCAGGGCAAGGTTGGAAAGAAGTGATTTTTGATAAAGAAAGTGAAGGGCAGTATTTTTGTTTTGAGGCATTAAGTTCTCAAAATCTAAAAGACCAAAGTAGCAGTATGGCTGAATTTGAATTAATTGGCGTAGATGGATTGCCGATTAATCGTTCTAAATGGAAAATAATTTATGCAGACAGCGAAGAAATTTCAGTAGGAAACTATTCGGCCGAAAAAATATTCGACCAACAGGAATCTACTTTTTGGTCCACGGCTTGGACGGTTTCAAAAACGCCGCATCCCCATCATGTTGTTGTCAATATGGATGAAATTGTAAAAATTAAAGGCTTTAAATATTTACCCAGAACCGATAAAAGTACCAATGGAAATGTGAATTCCTATCGTTTCTTTATTAAATCATCCTTGTTTTCTATTAAGAAATAAAAAAAATAACCTAATGAATAGAAATAGTTATATCTGCTTGCTTTTTTTAGCATTATTTTCTTTAAGCAGTTTCAATAGTAAGGCTCAAGTAATTAATTTGAAAGGCAATTGGCTTTTTCAAATGGATCAAAATGACGAAGGTGTCACAGCAAAATGGTACAACAAAAAATTGGCAGATGTAATTCATCTGCCAGGTTCAATGGCCGAAAACTTGAAAGGCGATGAAATTACTTTGAAAACCAAATGGACAGGCTCTATTTATGACAGTTCTTACTATTTTGTACCTCGATTAAAAAAGTTTCGCGAGCCTGGAAACATACATATTCCCTTTTGGTTGACTCCTGCAAAACATTATGTTGGCGTGGCTTGGTATCAAAAAGAAGTAAACATTCCTAAGAATTGGAAAGGGCAACGAATAGTGCTCCATTTAGAAAGAGCCCATATCGAAACTAGGGTTTGGGTAAACGATCAGGAAGTAGGTTTGCAAAACTCACTCGTTGCTCCTCACAACTATGATTTGAGTAAATATCTTGTTCCCGGAAAGCAGCGGATTTCTATTAGAATTGACAATCAAATCAAAAAAATAAATGTGGGACCAGATTCCCATAGCGTCACCGATCATACTCAAGGAAATTGGAATGGTATTATCGGAAAAATGGAGTTGGAGGCTGCTTCTCCAGTATATATAGACGATGTACAGATTTATCCTGACATAAAAAATCGAAAAGCTCGGGTAAAAATCACGGTCAATAATAGTAGTCCAAATGATTTTAACGGAAAAATTACGCTCTCTGCCAAAAGTTTCAATTCACAGGATTCAGACAAAACCCAAGAGATTGCAAGCAATATCAATGTAGCTAAATTAGGAGAGAATACACTCGAACTCGAGCTCCCTTTTGGAAATGGGATGCTAACCTGGGACGAATTTAACCCCGCTTTGTATCATTTAGAAGTCAAGTTGGATTCTAAAGAAATAAAAAACACTAAAACCGTTCAGTTTGGAATGCGTGAATTCAAGATAAATGGCAACCAGTTTCTGATAAACGGTAATCCTGTTTTTCTTCGTGGAACGGTTCATAATTGTGAATTTCCTTTAACGGGTTATCCAGCCACTACGGTCGAAGCTTGGGAGAAGATTTTGCAAAAAATTAAATCATACGGATTGAACCACGTTCGTTTTCATTCTTGGTGTCCGCCCGAAGCTGCCTTTATCGCTGCCGATAAAGTGGGGCTTTATTTGCAACCCGAAGGGCCAAGTTGGCCCAATCACGGTCCAAAAATAGGATTGGGGCAGCCTGTAGATAAATTTTTGTATGACGAAACCACGCGAATGGCAAAGGAATACGGCAATTACGCTTCTTTTACAATGTTGTCTGCTGGGAATGAGCCTGCAGGAAACCAAGTGAAATACTTGAATGAATTTGTTGATTTTTGGAAAGCAAAAGACAACCGAAGAGTTTATACCGGAATGTCAGTTGGTGGTAGCTGGCCAGTTGTTCCCAATGCTGAATATCAATCTCGTGGGGGAGTTAGAGGTTTGAAATGGGAAAAAATGCCTGAAACCGAATCTGATTTTAGCTCCGGAATTGCACCATTTAAAGTTCCTTTTGTGTCACACGAAATCGGTCAATATTGTGTTTTTCCAAATTTCGATGAAATTCAAAAATACACAGGAGTTTACAGAGCCAAAAATTTCGAAATGTTCCGCGAAGATTTAGATGATCACTATATGGGAAATCAAAGCAAAGATTTTTTGATTGCCTCTGGAAAGTTACAGGTGTTGTGTTATAAAAACGAAATCGAAAAAATGTTGAGAACGCCTGGTTACGGAGGTTTTCAAGCATTAGGATTACAGGATTTTCCGGGTCAAGGAACGGCTTTAGTGGGTGTTTTGGATGCTTTTTTTCAAGAAAAAGGATATGTAACTGCTGCTGAATACAGTCGATTTTGTAATTCTACAGTTCCTTTGGCCAAGATTCCAAAGTTTGCATATACCAATGCTGAAACCTTTAAGGCAGAAATTGTGCTGTTTCATTCAGGAAAAACGCCATTAAAAAATGCTATAATTAGTTGGACGATTCAAAACGAAAAAGGAAATATTCTTTCTTCAGGAAGTTTTGATCCTAAAACTTTCGAAAATGGAAATGGTCAATTCGTTGGAAATCTTAGTTTTCCATTAGTCGATATTAAAGAAGCTTCGAAATTAAAATTGGAAGTAAAAGTCAACGATACTGCTTTTGTCAACGACTGGAATTTTTGGGTGTATCCTGATCAAAAAGTGGAAGTTTCCCCAGCGATTTATTACACGACAACTTTGGACGAAAAAGCCAAAGAGGTTTTGGATAATGGTGGAAAAGTATTTTTGAATGCCTCAGGAAAAGTGGTAAAAGGTAAAGAAGTGGAAATGCACTTTTTGCCTGTTTTTTGGAATACCTCTTGGTTCAAAATGCGTCCGCCTCACGTTACAGGAATGCTAATTCAGGATAAAAGTCCTGCTTTTTCCAATTTCCCAACAAGTTTCCACTCTGATTTGCAATGGTGGGAAATTCAAAATCGCTCGCAAGTAATGAATCTCGAAGATTTTCCGGTAGATTTCCGACCTTTAATTCAACCTATTGATACTTGGTTTATGAATCGCAGGTTGGCTTTAGTATTTGAAGCCCAAGTAGGTAAAGGGAAAATCATTGTAAGTAGTGCCAATTTGAGTCCAGATTTGGAAAACAAACCAGCTGCAAAACAATTGTTTTTATCGCTTCAAGAGTATATGAATTCAGATCAATTTAGTCCCAAAAACAGCTTGACTTTGGATGTAATCCAGGATCTATTTCTAAGCCCATCAAAAGAAATATTTAATACCTATACGAAAGATAGCCCTGATGAATTGAAACCCAATTCGAATCAAAATAAAGTAAAATAATTAATTAAAAATCAATAATGAAAAATAGTCGTTTTTATATTTTGATTTTCTTCCTAATTGCTGTTGTTTCAGTAAATGCGCAGAAAAACGGATCAGATAGAGAAAAATACAACTTCAATTACGGTTGGAAATTAAATATTGGCGATGTTGAAGAAGCTAAACAAGCTGATTTCAATGACAAGAAATGGAAGGATGTAAATCTTCCGTATGCTTGGAATCAATCTGAAGCTTTTCGTTTAGATATTACACAATTATCTACAGGAATTGCTTGGTATCGCAAGACCTTTCAGCTTCCTAAAGATTCGAACAATAAAAAAGTTTTTGTCGAGTTTGAAGGAGTGCGTCAAATGGGAGAAATTTATATCAATGGAACTTTTATTGGCCGACATGAAAATGGAGTTATGGCTTTTGGTTTTGACTTGACTCCTTATGTAAAACCTTATCCTCAGCAAAATGTGATAGCCGTAAAAACCGATAATGATTGGAAGTATAAAGAGAAATCATCAGGTTCTGGATTTCAATGGAACAATAATAACTTTAATGCCAATTATGGTGGAATTCCCAAAAATGTATTTCTACATTTAAAACCCAAAGTGTATCAAACACTGCCGTTGTATTCTACTTTGGGCACAACAGGAACTTATGTTTATGCCACCAATTTTGATATTGCAAACAAAAAGGCAGTTGTTAATGTGGCTTCGCAAGTAAAAAATGAACTTTCTAAATCGATTACTACTCAATTGAAAGTAAGTGTTCAAGATAGGGAAGGAAAACTGATAGCTACTTTTGTTGGCGATTCTTTCGCTATTGCTCCAAATGAAACTAAGGATTTAACAGCTATGAAAGCTTTAGATAATTTGAATTTCTGGAGTTGGGGCTACGGCTATTTATATACAGTTACTTCGGAATTATTGGTCGATACTAAATCAGTCGAAAAAGTGACTATTCAAACGGGATTTCGAAAAACTAAATTCGAAAAAGGGATGGTGTATTTGAACGATCGTGTCATTATGATGAAAGGCTATGCACAGCGAACCAGCAACGAGTGGCCGTCTGTAGGAATGTCAGTGCCAGCTTGGTTAAGCGATTACAGCAATAGTTTAATGATAAAAAGTAATGCAAATTTAGTGCGATGGATGCACGTTACACCTTGGAAGCAGGATATTGAATCGTGTGACCGAGTGGGTTTGATTCAAGCCATGCCAGCAGGAGATTCAGAAGCCGATGTTCAGGGTCGCCGATGGGAACAACGCACTGAATTAATGAGAGATGCCATCATTTACAATCGCAATAATCCCAGTATTATTTTTTACGAATCTGGAAACGAAAGTATCTCGGAGGATCATATGAAAGAAATGTTGGCTATCAAAAACACATTCGACCCACAAGGAGGTCGCGCTATTGGAAGCAGAGAAATGCTCGACAGCAAAGTGGCTGAATATGGTGGAGAAATGTTGTACATCAACAAAAGTGCTCGCATTCCATTTTGGGCTACAGAATACAGTAGAGATGAAGGCTCACGCAAATATTGGGACGAATTCACGCCTCCTTTTCACAAAGAAGGTTCAGGAGGAACGGCTCATACTAATGTCAATGGTAGTAAAGTAGCCGATGCTAGCGCTTATAATCACAATCAAGATACACACGCTATAGAAGATGTGGTACGGTGGTTTGATTATTGGGAAATGCGCCCGGGAACAGGAGAACGCGTGAATTCTGGCGGAGTGAATATTATTTTTAGTGATTCGAATACCCATTACCGAGGGCAAGAAAATTATCGCAGAAGCGGAGAAGTGGACGCCATGCGAATCCCAAAAGACAATTTCTATGCTCATCAAGTGATTTGGAACGGATGGGTCGATACCGACACACCCGATTTGCATATCGTAGGACATTGGAATTACGAAAATGGTGTGACCAAAGATATTACCGTAATTTCAACAGCAGATGTAGTAGAATTATTTGTAAATAACGAAAGCCTTGGGAAAGGTATTCAAGATAAAAGATTCTTATTTACTTTCAAAAAGATATCCTTCAAACCCGGAATTATCAAAGCCATTGGTTATGATAAAACGGGTAAAAAAGTTTGTGAAAATCAAATTCAAACCGCTGGAAAACCCTTTGGAATTAAGTTGAGTACCATCGAAAGACCAGGAGGGACACTAGCTAATGCTAATGATTTGGCTTTGGTTCAAGTAGAAGTAGTGGATGAAAAAGGCAATCGTTGTCCAACGGCATTAAACGAAATCAATTTTGATGTGCAAGGACAAGGGACTTTTATTGGAGGAATAGCCCAAGGACCCGATAATTATATTGGAAGCAAAAAACTTCCAGTAGAATGTGGTGTCAATCGAATCTTCGTTAAATCAATCGATATTGCAGGGAATATTAAAATTTTGGCTACTTCAGATTCTTTAAAAAGTGATGCAATTACTATAAAAACTATCAAAACCGATATTGAAAAGGTATCGAATACGTTGCCAAGCGAAAATTTATCATCATTTACAGAAAAAGGACCCACTCCGGCAACACCATCTTTCTCCAAAACTCGTACTGCTGTTGCTATTATCGCAGCCAATACTGATTCTAATCAGGCAGATGCTGTAAAAAGTTATGATGACAATGAATTGACGCAATGGTCTTATGGAAAAACTGGCAAAGCGATGATTGAATATGAATTAGAGCGTGAGGCCAATATCAATCAAGTGGTACTGAAGCTTGCTGGATGGAGAAGTAAAAAATATCCGATTCGGATTTCAATCGACAATAAAAAAGTGTTTGAAGGATTAACTCCTCTTAGTTTGGGATATGTAACCCTCGATTTTGAACCAACTAAAGGCAAAAAAATTCAAATTGAATTAATGGCAACAGCCAAAGATAGTGACGCAATTAACTTAGTCGAAATTACCGGAAAAGTAGATCAAGCGGGAATAAATAAAGAAGGCAAAGTCATAGAACAATTGCCTATAGTAGAAGTTGAGTTTTATGAACCCATTCGATAGTGAATTTTAAAAAAGAAGGAGGTTGTCTTTTTGAGACAACCTCCTTCTTTTTGTAATTTGGTTTAAATCGCTATTTGTTGGGTTAATTAAGCGAAATTATTTTTGTCTGTACTTGAAGAAGTTAAGCCTGAAATTAGTGAATTTGGAATAGATGAAGTGATTCCTTTGTAGTCTATAATGAAAGAAGGACTTGCGAAAAACGTAAGTCCTTGTGTTTTTTATTGTTCAAACATAATGATTTTGAATACAAAAAAATCAAATTAATTTAGTTGTTCAAATTGCTCAATTAACATTTATAGATTGAATATTTTTACTGTAGATTGCTTTTCTATATATTTACATTGTTTTATATAATTAATTTAATTTCGTACTCAAAATAATTAATAGTTTTGTAAAGTACTGCTTCGTTTCAATAATAAATAATATCTTGTATTTTTTGATGTTATTTTAATCAATTATTTTAATAATAAACTCAATGCTAAGAAAACTTAGTTTTATCATTTCAATTTGTTATTTATTTTTATTATGTTCTTGTAATCAAACTACAAAGGATGGGAAGAATATTTCAATTGGATTTTCACAAAGTATCTCTGAGGACGATAGTTGGAGAAAATCTATGGATAATACAATGACGGTTGAAGCTTCACTACACCCAGAAATTGACTTAACCATTTACAATGCAAATAATAGTACTAAAAAGCAGATTCAAGACATTGAAAGAATGATTGATAATCATATGGATGTAATAATAGTAGCACCCTATGGTTCAGATTCTATAGTTCCTGTAATTGAAAAAGCCGCCAAAAAAGGAATCCCAGTAATTATAGTGGATAGAAAAGTCAATACTTCCAATTACACTTCTTTTTTAGGAGCCGACAATGTTGAAGTTGGACATATTGCTGGAAAATATATTGTTTCAATGTCTAAAGCTAAGGCAACTATTCTTGAAATTAAGGCTACGACTGCTATTTCACCAAGTGTAGAAAGAAGTTTAGGCTTCAAACAAATTATCGATCAATATCCCAACATAAAAAAGAAAAGTATATCTGCTCCAGATTTAGCAGCTCTAAATGATAAATTGAGCAAGGTTTTGGATAGTATGCCAAATTTAGATTACATCTTTGCTTTCAATGACATCATTGCCCTTCAAGCTTGGGATGTGGCCAAACAAAAAGGGAGAGAAAAGAGCATAAAATTTATTGGAATTGACGGATTGAATGATCCAAATGGAGGAATTCAAGCTGTTAAAGACGGCAAGCTAACGGCAACCATTTTATACCCAACAGGAGGAAGCGAAGCGATTAAGTTGGCAATCAAGTTGGCAAACAAAGAAGTAGTTGCCAAGAATAACACGCTAAATACCATTTTGATTGACTCTTTGAATGCCGACATAATGAGCAATCAATTTGATAGAATTACCATTCAACAATCAAATATTGAATTACAACAAAAAGCGATTAAAGAACAGGAAAAAAAATACTTGACCTTGTATAATTTAATCAAATTATTGAGTTTTCTTTTAGTGGTAATTCTATGTTTGGGACTTTTTAGTATTTATTCCGTGGTTTCCATAAAAAAGAAAAAGAAGTTGTTAGAAGAAACAAACTCAAAAATCATTCAACAAAGAAATGAAATTGAAAAATTTGTGGAGAAATTGGAAGAAAGCAATGAATCCAAAATCAATTTTTTTACGGGCATATCCCACGAATTTAAAACCCCATTAACTCTAATTTTAAGTTCCGTTGAATCTTTGCACGATGAGTTTAAAAACAAAAGTCATTCTGTTAAAAAAGATTTGGACATTATGTACAATAATTCTTTGAGATTACTTCGATTGATTAATCAATTGTTGGATTTTAGAAAGGTCGAGGATAAAAAATTCACTCTGAAACTATCCAAAAATAATCTTTGGAAATTTTCGGTTAATATGTTTAAGGAATTCAAAAGAGAGGCTAAAAAAAGAAAAATAAACTACACCATTGACACTGATAACGAAGAATTGGAAGTTTATTTTGATGCCAATTTGATGGACAAGGTGTATTATAATCTCTTGTCTAATTGTTTTAAATTCACTCCTGATGGAGGTCGAATAGAAATCAAAATTAGTCAAGAAAAGAACAAAGGGCTTGTTAAAATTAATTTTAAAGATTCAGGTATTGGAATTCCTGAAAAGGAAATAAATCAAATTTTCAGTCCCTTTTTCCAAGGTTCCAACAACTATAGAAATGGTTCGGGCATTGGATTGAATTTATCCAAGAATTTTGTTGATTTACACGAAGGCTCCATCGAAGTAAACTCTGTTAATGGTGCCGAATTTTCTGTTTATTTAAAGTTGGGAGACAACCATATTGATGTGTCAAAAATCATAAAGGACAGTGATTATGTTTCAGATAGTGAAAATGAATACGAGTATTTGGAAACGGAATTGACACCCAGTACGGAATCCCTAATTACTGAAAACAAACATTCTATTTTAATTATCGAGGACAATGTTGATTTACTGGATTTTATCGCAACAAAATTAAAAGAAGATTATTCGGTTACTAGATGCAATGGAACCAAAGCTATAGAAATGGCCTTGGAATTAATGCCGGATATTGTAGTTTGTGATTTAAATTTACCGGAAAAGAATGGTTTTGAAATTTGCGAAGCTTTAAAAACCAATATGATTACCTCGCATATTCCGGTAATTATTTTAACGGCAACAGATGATGACAATACCTATATAAAATCATTGGAAGTAGGAGCAGATTTGTTTTTGACCAAACCTTTCAATCTAAAAGTCTTGAAGCAATCCATCAAAGGCTTGCTGTTCAACAGGGAAAAGTTGCGCTATTATTATACCAACAATATAGATAAAATTGAAAGCGACGGACTCAGCTTGATTGAAAAAGAGTTTTTGAACAAAATTAATTTGATTTTGGAAAAACATCTTGATGATTCCTCTTTCTCTGTTGAAGAACTTGCCGGTAAATTAAGTATTTCACGTGTTCAGCTCTATAGAAAAGTAAAAGCGGTTTTAGGCATTGGGGTTAGTGATTATATCAATAATTTCAGACTGGAGAAAGCAAAAGAGTTGTTGACGACATCAACGATGAATATTTCGGAGATTGCGTATTCTTGTGGTTTTGCTTCTCCCAATTATTTCTCAACTGCCTTTAAAACGAAATACGATATGACGCCAAAAGACTTTAGAAACAATTAATTGTACTATAACGATGTAACATTTTTATACATATTGTAATTTGGAGTACTTTTTTTAATTGATTTCTTTGATTTTTTTATTCTTAAAGCCTTGTATTAATAAGGGTTAGTGTTTATTTATAAATAATTAACTAGGTGTAACAATACTTAACTTGTTCACGGTTCCATTATAGTAATTTTATCTAAAATTATTATAAAATGAAAAAGTGTATCCCAATTATCCTATCAGGAATTCTACTCATTGGATGTAAATCTCAAAATGACCCAAGTCCAACCCCAACTCCGATTCCGCCCTCTAATGTGGCTACCGAACTTTTATCGTTTAATTTTAACGAGACATCAGGACAATCGCTATCTGAAACCAAGACCAATGCCAGTTTTACCATCAACGGACCTTCTGGTTCCGCTGAAAGAATTGGTGGTGTTGAAAGCAATGCATTAAGAGTTAATGGTTTTTATGGATGGGCTACCGGAAATGCAAGCGCAACTTATCCCACCTCAAAAGTATGTGTCTCTGGCTGGATTGCACCATCCGCTTTTCCTGTTCAAAGAAAAGATTTAGACCCCATTACCGAAAATACAAACGCCGCTATTTTTTCAAATGTCAATACATCCACTAGCGCTGGAGTTGCCTTAGGAATCAATCATCACGGAAGAGTTATTGGTCAATTCAAAGTGGGGACAAATGTGATTCAAATTTTATCTGATCAAGAAGTAGCCCTTAAAAAGTGGAGTCATATTGCATTAAACATAAATGCTTCAAGCGGAACGGCTTCCTTGTATCTAAATGGAGTTCAAATTAAAAGTACCACGTTTGATATTGGGACACTTTTATGGGATAACAACGCCACCATTTATATTGGAAAAGAATCAAAATCTAAAACAATTGCAGGATTTGACACCAATGGACTAACTGGAGCAATCGACCAAGTAGCCCTTTGGAACAAAGACTTAACGGCTGCCGAGATATTAACCCAATACAATAAATTCACACCTTCAGCCCCAGATCTTAAAATCCCGACTGCGGTTCGATTTGCCAATGATATTCATCGACCAAAATACCATTTAATGCCTTCTGCAGGTTGGACTAATGAATCGCACGGATTGCTATATATTGACAATAAATACCATATTTTTAGTCAAAGAAATTTGAACGGCCCTTATTTGGAGCATATAAATTGGGGACATTACGTAAGCAGTGATTTAATAAACTGGGAAGAAAAAACACAAATTTTATGGCCTCAACCCGGTTTTGACGAAGTGGGAATTTGGTCAGGACACGCCGTAATAAGCAACGGGCAGCCCTTTATTTTTTATACTGGTGTAAATAAAGCCAAAGCCGCAATAGGATTGGCGACTTCAACAGCTCCTTACGATACTTGGACAAAAAACACTTCTGCCATAATCCCAAATGCGCCAACAACTTCGGCCAATGCTGATTTTAGAGATCCTTTTGTGTTCCAACACAATTCAGAATGGTATATGATGGTGGGAACAGGTTTAAGAAGTGGAACCTCAAGAGGAGCATTGTATTTGTATAAATCGACTTCATCCGATTTTAAACAATGGTCACCTCAAGGAACAATGCTAGAGGGAAATCCTTCTGTAGATGGAACAGGTGATTTTTGGGAAATGCCTATTTATTATAATTTTGGCGCAAAATCAATTGTATTAATTAACAAACTTCCCAATGCAAATGCCTTATATTGGACTGGAAATTTTAATGGATCCCAATTCGTTAGGGATAATCCTGTTCCAGAACGATTAGATGTGATTAATCAATTATTGTCTCCTTCTATTCATCCTGATGCCAATGGGAATTTAACAGCAATAGGAATTATTCCAGACGGTGTTTCTTCTGCAAAACAAAAAGAGCAAGGCTGGGCGCACGTATTTAGTTTACCTAGAGTTTGGACACTTGTTAATGGTAAAATTAAACAAGTTCCACATCCAAATGTATTAAGTCTTAGAGGAACTTCCAAAAATTTCACCAATGTGGTTTTTGACCAAAACAGTTCAAATTCATTAAATAATTCTACAGGATCTCAATATGAAATCGTTGCTACTATTAATCCGGGAACTGCCACAAAAGTTGGTTTTTCTCTAAACAAAAATACTGCAACTAATGAGCAAACATTAATTTACTATGATTTTGCAACGAGTAGTTTTGTTGTGGATAGGAGCAAATCTTCTATTTTAACAGGTGTTCCGCTGTCCAATCAATCTACCAATTATGTGTTGCCAGCAGGAAATATTAATTGGAGGATTTTTGTTGATGCATCTGTAATAGAGGTTTTTGTTAACGAAGAATTAGCTTTTGCAACACGCTCTTTTCCTTCAACAGGAAATAATTTAATTGATTTATATGCCCAAGGTGGTTCAGCAACAGCAACTGATTTGAAAATATACAATATT
>ENA-UPSM01004584-UPSM01004584.1-activated-sludge-metagenome-genome-assembly--contig:-NODE-4584-length-14475-cov-6.096047_pt1 | contig 14475 bp, 10 predicted proteins | sample MGYA00238181_ERZ773283 | MGnify/ENA primary metagenome ERZ773283 (study PRJEB29023, sample SAMN05720199) | activated sludge metagenome | isolation source: Anaerobic digester | place: Japan... | reverse complement strand
TGCCATACCATCGAGCATGCCTTTTCCGCGCTCTATCCCAGCATCGCCCACGGCGAGGGGCTGGGGGTGATCTTCCCGGCCTGGATCGAGTATGTAAGCGAAAAGTATCCGGATCGCTTCACAGGCTGGGCCAGGAATGTCTGGGGAGAGGACAGCGTTCCCTACGCCTTGCGCCGCTTTCGCGAAAAGATCGAATCCTGGGGTTCGTCCACTTCACTGCGCGACCTGGGCATCAAGGAACAAGACCTTGCCACGCTGCGCGACATCATCCTGCAATCCGGCACCATCGGCAAAATCCACCAGTTTGGCGCGGCGGATATCGAAGCCCTGCTGATGCTGGCATATTAGGAGAGTAAGCGGAGTAGGAACCACGCCAAAAGCGCCCGGGATCAGGGTTCTGTTCCAACGGAACCCCCGCTTGTTTTTTTTGCTTGACAGTAATTCAGGCAATACATTTACTCCACTTAGGAGTTAACAATGAAGAAGTTCGCCTATCTGCTTATCCTTGTTCCGCTACTACTGGCCGCGGGTTGTGATAACGTAAGCCCGGAAGACTCGTCTGGCTGGATCGAACTTGCTGATTATGATTTCCCCGTCTATGTGGGTCATTTTGCCGATTACGTGCACACCGACGATTATGGAAATAGATTGGGCACGGTGGCTTATGGCGAAGGCGGGGATGGTAAAGACTGGCAGATCTTTCCCGGTTATCCCACAGATCTGGGCGCTTTACCAAAGATGGCCAAAAAGGAAGGCGGCGCCAGGGACGAATACCACATCCTGGTCCAGGCATTTTGTAATTACAACGGCTCAATGGAACTGAACGCTGCCATCCAGTTCAATGGCAGTGACACAGGTTTTTTCACGCCCCACACTTTTAGCTATCAGGGTGCCTACGATCCGTCTTTGGAGACCAGCTTTCTGGTATCGCATCTGGATTATGAGTTCCCTTTAGAGCCGGTGGTCAGCTTCTCTGAGGATACAAATACCTACAACTATGTTTTTTACGGTATGCCGATTATTATTATTCCTCCCTGGTATTTTTTTACCGTTACCCTTGATGAACTGGGCCACGTTCTGATAAGATGGGTAATCGAGGATGAAACGGACGTGCTGGGATATCAGCTTCACCGCTCTGAAACGAATGACATGGACGACTTCCAAGTGATCAATGCGGAACTGATTCCCGCCACCAACACCAGCGAGCCGCACGAATACAGCTATACAGACTTAAGCGCGTCCCCCGGGCACGAATATTATTATTGGCTGGAAAAGGTATATGACGGATTTTCCCCGGAGTTATTCGGTCCTTGTTCCGTTTTTGTTCCCGCGGCTGAAAACAGCGTGTCACCGGCCTATCCAAATCCCTGCAAAAACTATTTAAACCTGCCCGTTGGCGTGAAGTTTGGCAACGCCGCCACCGTTCTGATACTCGATTCCCAGCTTGCGGTCCGCAAGAAATTCTACCTGGAACGACAAGAATCTTACCAGATCACGATGGGAGTGGATGACCTCGAGCCAGGACTCTACCGCGTTTTCATCTGGTTCCATGACGGCTATTACGCCTATGGAGATGTATTGGTGCAGGAGTGAAGCGCTCCGGTTATTCCTGGAACAAGCCCCACTCTTTACCTGATTGATAATCAGCCTTGCGGGTGGATTACCGCGCGACGATATTCAGAGTGATATCCAGGCATCCGGCCCGGGAGCGGGGAATTTCCTGCTTGACAAAAGCGCCATTTGCAGGATCATGCCCTATCAATAACTATGCAAGGATCAGCAGCCAATGAAAGATAAAGAGATCATCCGCAACCTGCGTAAAAAAATAGAAAGCGTCAGACCTGACTACACCATCACGCCCATCCCTGAGGGCAGGAAGTTCCGCAGGCGCAAACCCTGGCTGCAGGATTGGATCGAGGCCATCCTCTTCGCTTTTGTGGTGGCGATGATCATCCGCAACTACACCTTCCAGAACTTCATGATTCCCTCTCCCTCGATGGAAAAGACCCTGCTCACCGGAGACTACCTGGTCGCCAACAAGCTAAAATATTACTTCACCGACCCCAAACGCGAGGACATCGTAACCTTCCGCTTTCCCAAGCTGGAAGAGGGCACTCCCGAACATCCGGACAGCAAGGATAACTTCATCAAGGTCTTCCATCCCATCTACATAAACAAAAGCGCGGCCTTCAGCAAGTTTCCCCTGACCTTCATGCACATCAGCTATTACGCCCGCAAGAATGTGGTCAAAAGGGTGATCGGCATGCCGGGGGACATCGTGGAACTGCGCGACAAGATCGTCTATATCAACGGCAAGCGCTTCGAACGGGGCTATGAATGTTACGACATCCCCATGCCCTCGCCGCCCCAGTCCCCGGCGCAGATCATCCCGCACCGTTTTGCCTACGGGCAGGATGACTACGCCATCTCCCGCAGCGACTGGTATGAACCCTATCGCGTGGAGGTGGCGGACAGCAGCGGGACGCAGGCCAACAGAATCTTCAACCGCGACTGGTTTGGCCCCATCAGGGTGCCGGAAGGCAAATACTTTGTGCTGGGCGACAACCGCGACGTGAGCGAGGACAGCCGCTACTGGGGCTTCCTTGACCGCTCGGACATCACCGGCACACCCTGGCTGATCTTCTATTCCAAAGGGATCGAATACAACAAGCTGTTCGACACCCCCCACACAAGATGGGACAGGATCTTCCGTCTGGCCCGTTAGCGGTTTACGTCCACATCCCTTTCTGCCTCTCCCGCTGCGGCTATTGCAGCTTTTTCAGCCTGCCGTTCAGTGCCAGTGCTTTGACGGGCTATCTGGATTGCCTGCTGCGGGAGATCGGGCTTTTCCGGCGGCGCCTGGGTGGAAGGATCAGCGCGAAAACCCTCTATTTTGGCGGAGGAACCCCCTCACTGCTGGATGCCGGGCAGTTGCAGGCCATCTGCTCCTGTTTTGACCTGACGCCGGACGCGGAGGTTACCCTGGAGGTCAACCCTCTGCAGATCACCCCGCGTTTTTTGCAAGCCCTGCGCTCCACCCCGGTCAACCGCCTTTCCATCGGCGTGCAGAGCCTGGACGACAGCAACTTGGAGTATCTGGGACGCAGGCACCGCGCCTCCCAAATTCCGGGCAAGATCGCGCTCTGCCGCGAACTGGGCTACCACAACATCTCTCTTGATCTCATCTATGGCCTTCCCGGTTCCTCTCCCGGAAGCGTTTCCCAAGAGGTGGAACGCTTCGCCCGGCTTGCCCCCGAGCACCTTTCCTGCTATCTGCTCAGCCTGGATGAAGGCTCCCCCCTGGCGGCCGGGATCGCGGCGGGCGACTCGGCTCCCTTGCCTCCGGACGACCTGGCGGCGGAGGAATACGTGGCTCTGTGCGAGACCGCTTTGGAGCAGGGCTTCCAGCAGTATGAAATCTCAAACTTCTGCCAGCCGGGAAAAGCTTCCCGCCACAATCTTGCCTACTGGCAAAGCGAGCCCTGGCTGGCTCTGGGCGCCTCCGCTTCCGGCTGGCTGCCACCCTGGCGCTACACCAATCCCACCGACCTGCAGGCATACCACGCCAATATTGAAGCGGAAAGAATCCTGCCGGATGCCGAAGAATGCGGCGTGGAAAGGGCGGCGGAGGACTATCTGATGATGGGTTTGCGCCTGCTGAAGGGGATCGATCTGGCGGATTACCAGGCCCGCTTCGGCAGAGACCTGGCCACGGAAAAAGCCGGGCAACTGCGCAAACTCGGGGAGCTTGGGCTGCTGGAACTGGAGCAAAACACCCTCCGCCTGAGCCGGAACGCGCTCTTTGTTTCAAACTCGGTGATCGGAGAACTGCTTTGACTCTGGAAGGACTGCGCCTGCGCCTGGCGGAATGTATCCGCGGCACTGAGTTTGCCGGGCGGACCTGGTTTGCCGGAGGCTGCGTGCGTGATGAACTGCTGGGGCTCCAGCAACGCCTGCAGGACGCCGATCTGGCTGTGGAGCTTCCGGAGGGAGGGCTGCGCCTGGCTAAGTTGCTGCGCGATCGCTTGCCCACCCCGGAACCCGATATGGAACAGGGCTTTGGCACTGCCAGCGCCAGGTTTGGCGAATTGCGCCTGGATTACGTGATGACCCGCAGCGAGGCCTATTGCGCAGGCAGCCGGCATCCCCGGGTGAGGTTCGCGCCGCTGGCCAAGGATTGCCAGCGCAGGGATTTTACCATCAACGCGCTCTATCTGGAGATCATGGAAGGCGGGGTGATTGACCCCTGCGGCCGGGGGCTTTACGACCTGCGGCAGAAGATCCTGCGCTGCGTGCAAGACCCGCAAAAGTCCATGCTCGAAGACCCTTTGCGCATCCTGCGTGCCCTGCGTTTTGCCGTGCTTCTGGATCTGGAGATCGAAGCCGAAACCATCTCCGCCATCGAGGCCAACGCCCCTCTTTGCGCCACCCTGAGCCGCCGCCGTTGCCGTGACGAGCTGCAAAAACTGCGCTCCGCCGCTTCTCCAGCAGCTTATGCCCGCTGGCTTTCAATGCTGGAAGACACCGGCGTGCTGCCCTATCTAAGCTTGAGGGTCGAGCTTCCCCGCGGCTAAGGCTCCCCTTTGCATCCTATAGATTTCCTGGGGTTTACCTGGGGTCATCCTTAACTTCGCAACCACATACCTAAGGATGATACCCCCAAATCCAGTAGTAGCAAGGGAGGGCGGTATGACGGATTATGCGGATTATTGCTGGTATTTTCTCTGCCATGAAAGGAAATCCGCTGACAATCCCGCTTCCAAGTCAGCCTATTTCTGGCAGACAGGGCAAAAGAAAGTGCCGCGGCCGCCCTGCTTGATCTTTTTCACCTCGTGGCCCTTGGGGCAGGTGTCTTTCTGGTAGATTTGCAGGAAGTTCTGGAAGCCGCCGCTTTTGTCATCCACCCGGCGAAAGTCCGAGATGGAGGTGCCGTTCATGGCGATGGCTTGTTTGAGCACGGCTTTGGTTTCCGCCGCCAGTTTGCTCAGGCGGGGCAGGGAGATTTCTCCGGCGGGGGTTTCGGGGTGAATCCTGCTGCGGTAGAGGATTTCGGTGGCATAGATGTTGCCCAGCCCGGCGATCTTGCTTTGATCCATGAGGATGTTTTTGACCGGGGTTTTGCGGCGGGCAAAGAGCCTGGCCAGATTTGCTCCGGTGAACCCGGCAGAGAGCGGTTCGATGCCCAGTTCAGGCATGAACTTGCCAAGGTTGGCTGTTTTGCAGAGCACGATTTTGCCGAAGGTGCGGATGTCGATGAAGTGCAGCTTTTTCCCTCCTGAGAGCAGAAAACAGGCGCGTTCGTGGGGAGATTTGCCCGGCATGGCTTCATCTTGCACCAGCTTGCCGGTCATGCGCAGGTGGATGATCAGGCTGGTTTCCCTGCTGAGGTGCAGGATCATATACTTGCCCCGGCGTTCGTGGCCGTTGAGCCTGGCTGGAAAGGGATTTTTGGCCAGTTCGGGATCCTTCACCACGGTTCCCGGATAAAAGCAGTCGAGCCCGCGAATCTCTTTGTCTTTGAGATACTCGGTCACTCCATCCAAAACGGTCTGTACTTCTGGTAGTTCGGGCATTTCGGTCTTTCTCCTGATGCGATTATTGGTTGGGCGGGGATATTCCCTGCCTTGAAGAGCCGCCCGCCAGGCGCGGGATTGCCTGTCTCATCTCAGTATCCGCGTTTGCCGGCGGCGCCGGTGATGTAGAACAGTCCGGGTTTATCGATGAAGCAAACGGCGCAGTTGCCCGCCATCAGATACTCGTAATCGGGAACCTCGGAAAAAGCCTGCACCTTGCTGAACTCGCTGGTGTTGCCGTTCAGATCGCGGAAATAGAGGCGAATCTGCTGTCCCGGCGTGTAGTCCGGAACAGGGATGTAGAGATAGGGCCAGCGTGTGGCGGCGGGGTCGGCGTAAAAATTGGTGGAGATAAGTTGCTGTTGGGGGCCCCGGAAGAGCACACGGTAGGCGGAGAGGGTGTTTTGCGCGGGCGGATCGGAAACAAGCGCGAGATCGACGCGTGAGCCCAGGGGCAGCAGGCTGCCCAGAAAGTCCGCGGGCATGGTCACCTGGGCTTGATAGAGCGAGGCGATGAGGTCGCGGCTGAGGTCGGTGAGCGGAGCCTGGGTTTCGGTGTGGGGGGCGAGGTCTTGCACGACCGCATACTCGGCGTCATAGAGCAGGTAGAAGGAGGCATGCCCGTCCGCCAGGATAAAATGCCAGCCATCCAGATTGTTGCTCTGCGCGTAGGAATAGACGCGGTAAAAATCGCCATCCGAGACCGAAAACAGCAGATTCTGGGAGCGTGAAGCCTGGCGGAGGCGGATAAGGGGCTGGAATTTGGAATAGAACGCGGGATCACCCAGAGCCTGGAAGCTGTAAACCCTTGCCAGCGGGCTGAGGGAGTATTGATGGGCAAAGACCCCGTGGGTGTCGCTGAGAGCGTCTTTCGGGCTGACCTTCAGGATGGTGCCCGGTTGCACGTCGAGGCCGGAATCCAACCAGGCTTCCCAGTCGTAGTCGTCAAAGACCATGCGGTTGAACACGGCCAGGTTTTTGTCCGGTGCGGGAGAGCTAAGTTGCGCTCCATCCAGCAGGTAACCAGCGCAAGCGGGGGAGATTTGCAGCCTGCCGCCGCTTTGCACAAAGCTGTTGTGCTGGAAACTCGCGGCAGGTTTGTAGCGGTAGAACTGAGGGCGGTCTGCCGCAGGCCAGATATTCACCACACTGGTCAGCGGCTTGCTGTAAGCCGTTGATATAAAGAGATTGGCAGGCAGTTCGGCTCCCCTGCGGCCACGGCTCAGGGCGGAGATGCGCATCAGTGCCTGGCCGGAGTTTAGCTGATAGGGCGAGCCTGAGAGCCAGGGATGGCTGGCATCCGCGCTGGCGGAATATTCCAGTTCCAGGCTGCTGCAGGGGGCCTGGGGGTCGTTCCAGCTAACGAAGGTGCGGGTGGTCTGTAACTGCAGTTGGGGTTTCAGGCAGGGGACGCGCAGGCGGCTGGACTCCTCCGCGGCTCTGCCAAAGATGTAGATGCCGCTTGAGCTGACGCCGCTATAGACAAAGCCATCCCCGCTGCTGAAATGCCCGGCGTCATAGCTGCCGGCCAGGGTCTTGAAGCTGATCTTGTCGGCGGCCGCCGATCTGAAGGCCCGGAACAGCTTCGCGGCAGCCTGGTCTTGCAGTTCAGAGCGGAAACCGAATTCGATCCAGGCATCCGAAGGCAGGGACTCCAGCGCCGATTCTCCCTGTGTGAAGCTGATTCCGAAGATCTGGCGGTCTGCGGAAAGCTTGAAGGGGCTGCCCTGGAAATAGTCTGCCAGCATGGTTTGGGCATCGGGCTGCAGATCGAGGCGCAGCTTGACTCCGGGCAGGTTCAGGTCGCGCAGGTCAAGCCAGATATCCTGCAGATACAGCCGGGAAAGCGAGCCATCCAGCGGCAGGTCGATCTGGTTTTGGGCTTCCAGGGGCGAGAGCAGGAAGAACTTGCCGGGGCCGTTCAGGAAGCTGACCAGTTCGCCATCCCTCCAGAGCCAGGTGTTTTCGCCCTGCTGCCAGCCATGCACCTCGCCGCCGTGCAGGCGGGTCCACTGCCTCAGAAGCGCGCGGGGTTGAGGCATGCGATAGTAAACGATTGGCACTTGGGCTGAGCCCAAATCTCCCTCCAGATTGAGGATGGGGGTATCCAGCGCGAAGCCGGGGAAGAGGTTTTGCACGGCGCTGATCTCAGCGGCGGAAAGGCTTTCCTCCAGCTTTAAAGTGAGTTCGGACGCCAGGGAACCAGCGGGAAACCACAAGCGCAGGGAATCAGCGGAGGTGACCAGCAGGGCTTGCAGGGCTTTGGAGGTGGCGGGCAGTCGCAGCTCGGTGGATTCCTTAAAATCGATCAGGGCATGTTCTCCGCTGCCATCGAGGTCAAACCAGCAACGTCCGGCGCCGTAGGGATAGATTTCTGTGCGTTCCGCGCCCAGCGTCCACGCGCTCTGCACCAGCCGCAGCGAGGAAAGATCGGCATCAGGCTTGAGATCGGTGTACAGCGTGGCAAAAGCACGCAGGGAGTCGATGATCACTTCCTTGCCGGAGCGCAGGACAGATATCCGGTAACTGTCCGTGTAAGCCTTGCTGCGGATGGGGAAGGCCAGGCTGTCCCTGTTTGCCAGGGCTTTTACCCGGGTCAGGGTCACCCGGTCTCCATACCAGAGGCCCGCCTCGATGATGCTTTCCTTGGGGATGTAGAGGTAGCTGTCGTCGTTGGAAGACTTGATCAGGTGGTCGTAATAGACCTTGATGGTGTTTTCCGTGATGTATTCCTTGGGATCGAGGTTTGGCGGCAGCAGAGAGTTTTCACGCAGGTTGCAGGCTGCCAGGATCGACAGAAACAGCAGGAGGAGGATGAGTTTAGAGTGCAGCGCTGAGGCCCAGCGAAGTGAACGATACGGGGTCATGGTCTTTGATTCCCAATTGTTGATAGAGGTGTAGCAGCAATCCGCCTGGCAGCGGGGCATCCAGGGAAAGGCCATAGTAGGCTGTGCCTGGTTCAAAATCGTCTATGTAGCTTCCTGCTGAAGTCGCGAAAAAGGCCAGATTCCCAAAACCGGCGTGGGCTCCCAGCCAATAGTCGCGCCAGACGCGCAGGGAAGCGCTTGCGCTGTGCACCCAATGAGCGGAGTCCGAGTCCGGGGCTTCGCTGTCCTGATAGACCCGGGAGGCTGTGTAGTTCAGGGAAAGGGGTGGATAGGCCAGCTTGACGCCCAGGTCGGTCTGATAGTTGTTATGGCGTTTCCAGCTTGCAAAGTGTTGCGCGAGGCGGGGACGGATGGCCAGGGTTCGAGCGTAGATCCTGGGGCTCAGGGAAAGGGAGGCTGACTTGCCCGGATAGAGCCGCTCATCCTTGCCGTCCAGGTATTGCAGGCCAAGGTTCAGGTCTGTATGGGGAAGTTGTTTGCTGGCTGCCGCCTGGAGCTGCCAGCGGAAGTGCTTTCCTTCCCACAACATCTCCTCCGCTGCCAGGTTTACCTGCCAGGAACGGCTGGATAGGGTGCCGCCCAGGTTCAGGAAACGCGCCGAAGCACCCTTGGCGGCGAAACCGGCACTCAGTTTGCCAGCCAGCTTACCGGGAGCGGGTGTAATAGGTTGTTCCAGGCGGGCAAAGTGGCGCGCCGCGGCAGGATAGTCGTCCAGGGCCAGATAAGCCCAGCCGGCGCCTTCTTCCGGCAAAGCCCGCAGCGAGGGTTCCTCCAGCAGGGCTATGGCTTTCAGATAGCCCGCCCTTGCCAGATGGGGCTTCCTGTCATAAGCTTGGGCTGCCGCCAGATAGTGGTGGATCAGTCCTTCCCCGGGAAAGCTGGCGAGGAATTCCCGTCCCAACTGCTGGCTTTGCTTCCAGTCTTGTTTGCCGTTCAACGCCCAGAGGATACCGATTGCCGGGGCGGAAAGGAGGGGCTCCCGCTGCTGCAGTTTCCGGTATTGCACCAGCGCTTCATCCGCCTCGCCCAGCATCATGTGACAGTAGGCAAGCTCCAACTGCGCTCCGCTATCGAGGGGATTGTAGGCCAGACGCAGCCTGGCGTCCTCCAGCAGCTTGCGGTAGTCCGTTTCCTCAGCCGCGACGGTGAGGGACAGGCAGAGCAGAAGCAAGACCAGGACGGCTGGTTTCAAGGCTTATTCCAGAACACCCTTGTATTGGGCAACGATCCCGGACAGGGGATAGTATTTTTTGAGCAGCCGGTATTCCACCCGGGCTTCATCGACCCTGCCAGCCAGATAGAGGTTGTTCACCAGATATCCCCTGCTCTCCATGTCCCAGGGATAGAGCCGGATAAGGCGGATGTAGTAGTCCGCGGCCAGGGAGTGATCTTTGAGCAGATAGGCCGCGTAAGCAGCCTTGGCAAGCAACTGGGGATTCTGGCGGTGCTCCACAAGCAGGCTGTCCGTGGCGGAAAGGGCAGGACGGTAGTCTCCCAGGGCGAGGTGGCAGTTGATGATACCCACCCGGGCGTCCAGATTGTCCCGCAGGCCGATCGCCTTGCGATAGCTGGAGATCGATCTTTCATAGCGTCCCAGCAGGTATTCCAGCCAGGCGATCCTCACCTGGTAAAAGGGTTCCTGGGGATCAGCGGCGGAGAGTTCGCGCATGATTTCCAGCGAACCAATAAAGTCAGCCTGTGATTCCAGGGCGTAAGACTGTGCGATGTCCCTCGTCTGAGCCAGCAGGGGCAGGGTAAGTATGAGGGCGAGAGACAGGATAAGTGTCCGAAAGTTCATGGTTGTACCTCTATTTCTTCCAGCGCCACGCGTTGAGCGCTGAGCAGGGTCTGTGAGTTTTGCCGCAGGCAGAAATCGATGATCCCTTCCCGGCGGCTGAGGGTTAGGCTTCCCTCCAGCTTTTTGACCACCATGCCCAGAACGCTGAGGGAGGTGACGCTTTCCACCCTGATCTTCTGGTCATGTTGCTGCAGTTCCGCCCTGGCGCTAACGCGGATGGGCTGGAAAAAGGGGATCAGAAAGAGGGTGACGTTTTTCCAGAATGGCCCCATCAGCACGGACAGGCTGGGCTCGTCTTTCCAGGTCAGCCTGCCGCTTTCGCTCCAGGGCAGGCGTGAGGCCACCAGGGCAAAGGCGGCCAAAGCGGTTTTGCGCCTGTGGGAGAGCTTGAGGCTGTTGTAGATGCCGTGATACACAGAAAAATCCAGCCTGCTGCCATTATCACTCACCAGGGAGTGGTTGCCCGCCAGATCCAGATCGACCTGCCAGGTTTCCTGCCATTCCCCGCGGGGCGTTTGCACGGCAAAACGTTGTTTCTGGCCATATCCGAACTGCAGGATGGGGGCCAGGTCTTTTTCCGGCACCAGGGGGGAAACCAGTTCTCCCTCGCGGGGAACTCCGCTGCTGCAAAGTTCAAAGCTGCCGTCCCCGGTCTGCCTCTTGTAGTTTACAATGTGGCTGAATACGGTGTGGGAACCGGCATCCACCGCGCTCTGGGCTTGAAAGTGCAGATGTGGCACGGGGGAGCGTCCGGAATTGCCGACCATGCCGATCTTTTCGCCAAGCTTCACATAGTCGCCTTCCGCCAGCTTCACCGATCCTTCCCGCAGATGCGCGTAAAGCGTGAAGAAACCATAGCCGTGGGAGATGGTGACATAGTTGCCCCAGTTGTCCTTGGTGTTGATGCTTCCGATGGGATTGTCCGGTATGGAGTTGACCACTTTGGCCACATAGCCCGCGGCAGACGCGAGCACCGGCTTGCCGAAGCAGTAGTAGTCATTGAGGTCGTTTTCGTTTTCCAGATACTTTTTGCCGAACCTGTCCTCGATCTCCAGATCCCAGGCATAGGCCCAGTCCAGCTTGTGGGTATGGGGGCCGTTGTGGGATTGGGTGATCTTCCATTCCCCATTCACCGGCAGGTGGATCTGAGGCACTCCGGCGCTGGAAAAACGCTGGTATCTGGAGATGTAGGCCTCCAAAGCCTTTTCCGGGTGCAGGATGCCATAGTCGTTGATCACGGCCGCCCTTTGGCGCAGCCGCAGCCGCAGGGAATAGATGAGGGAGATGACCACAACGTTCATGGGGAAGGCGAACATCGGCACATAGAGTACGCCGGGTCGGGCGGGCATCACATCAGGATAGTAATAGCGTCCCGAGAGCGCGTAGGCAAACACGAAGCCAATCACCGTGCCCAGGGCTGCCAGCAGGTAGGAGGTCTTGCCGGGGATCAGATAGATGGAGCCGATGCCGATGCTGATCAGGATCAGATTGAAGCCGGGGAAGAACATCCCGTAGGTGCTGCCCATGGCGCTGACCTGCAAGAGGGCAAAACAGATGGACCAGCCAAGCAGAGCCAGCATCAGCCCGATGCGTGAGATAAACAGCACCACCACGGTCATCAGGATGCCGACAAAGACATCCGGAACAAAGACAATGCTCGCCATGGAGAGGAAGAAATCCTTCCAAAACCAGGGCAGATCGACCTGCAGCTTAAAAAGCAGGGGCTTTTCAAAGCCCATACCGGTAAAGTTACCGCTGCGCACCAGATAATACCAGAGCAGGGTGGCTCCCAGGGAGAAAGCCAGGCTCATGGAAGGCATCTTGAACCAGCTTTGGGTCAGGTAGTTTACCCCTGCATAGAGCAGTTGGGTGCCGACCGCGGCGAGAATTATCAGCGCCACGAAGCTCAGGGGGCTTTCCAGCACTCCGGCATAGGGATAGTAATAACCTACCGCCAGCCCGATCAGCAAGCTGTTGAAAGACATGATCCCGCTGGAGGAGTCCCATCCCTCAAAACCCAGAATCCTGGCCGAAAGCAACCCCGCCAGCAGCCCCAGCAACCCCGCTCCTCCCACAATGGGCGAGACCAGGGTGAGCAGCAGCATGGCCAGCCCCACCCACAGGCTGTCCGAAAACATCGCCGTGGCGTAGGCATGGGGTATGGCCCTGGCCAGTTTGAGCAGCCCGGAAATGCCGTTTTGCCTGATCACTGGCTCTTAAGGTGCTCCGGGATCAGCTCGCGGCCAATCACGTCGTTGAGTTCCTCCCGCGGGCGGAGCAAGTCCAGCCTGCCGGTTTCCGAGATCAGCACAACGGGCGGGCGGTATTCAATGAACTGCATCCACTGGGTGTTGTTGTATGCCCCGGTGGGCGTGATCAACACCTGTTCGCCGGTGTGGAGGTCGGGGAAAGGCAGCGCGCTGCGCAGGATGTCGATATTCATGCACAGTGGCCCGTAGAAGATGGTGTTCTGATAGGCTCCCGGGAAAGGACGGGTGGGAATGACTTTGAGCTTGTACCACCAGGCTGTGATGGCTGTGTTCACCCCCGCGTCCAAAACCACCGCGCGCTCGCCGGAGGGCAGGTTTTTCTTTCCCACAACGCTGGAAATCAGGTAGCCTGCTTCATCGATGAGTGCCCTGCCGGTCTCCAGGATCAGCGTGGGCAGGTTATGGCTCACAAAGCGCGATTCGTTGAACGCGGCGCCGATGGCCTCGGCATATTGGTCGAAAGTAGGCGAGATGAATTCGCCGGGAGCGTAGGAGCCCAAGAGGGTGTTTTGCGAGGCGAAGCCGCCGCCCAGGTCAATGTATTCCACCGTTACGCCCAGTTCGTCCTTGATCTTTTGGGCAAGCTCCAGCAAGGCTTTCGCTTCATAGTAGTAAGCCTGGGCATCCAGAATGAAGGTGCCGATGTGGGCATGCAGACCCACGATTTGCATGGCTTTGCCGGAAACGATCCGGCTGATCGCGCGGTAGGCCTCCCCGTTCTCATAGTTGAAGCCAAAGCGGTCCCACTGGGGATAGATGCCGGTATCCATGTTGACCCGGATCGCCACCTGGGGCACCAAATCCAGTTCCCGCGCCAGTTTCTCGATCAGATACAGTTCGTCCAGATGGTCGATATGGATCCTTGCTCCCTCCCGGATGGCGAGCTCCAGTTCGTCCCTCTTCTTGCCCGGGCCATTGAAGATGATCTCCTTGCCGGGTATGCCCAATTTGCGCGCCATGGCATATTCCATTCCGGAAACCACTTCCGCGCAGGAGCCTTCCTGGTGGAAGATATTGCAGATGGCGCCCAGGTAGTTGGTCTTGTAGCTCCATGCCATTTTCACCTTGGGATAGTGCATCTGCATGGCGTCCAGCAGGCGGCGGTAGCGGCGGCGTATCTGGCTTTCAGAAAGCACCAGCACCGGCGAGCCAAATTGTTCCACGATCTCTTTGATGGGGATGCCGTCGATCTTATCCTGATATTTCACCACGCTCTTGGCGCCGTATTTGTTCATGTTTCCGGCGGAGTTCCGTTCGATATTGGGGGCTATATAGGTTTTTTTCATTTTCTCACCTTCTGATTAACTCACTTTTGGCGGAAACTTCGCCCATCACGGAGATATCCGCGATGATGTCTTCCGCGTGGCGCACAAACATTGTTCCGGTCTTGCAAGCGGGAAGCTCCTCCACTTCCTTGCCCAAAGCTTTGAGCACCACGGCCGCGGGCTGGTTTTGCCCGCTGCCTTCCGCCAGGCGTACCCAGGCGGGAAAGCGGGGGTTGATCTCGATCAGGTAATGGGTGCCGTCGAAACCGCGCATGATTTCCAGTTCGCAAGGCCCGCGCCATTTCAGGATGGAGATGATCTTGCGGGCGAATTCTTCCAGGCTGGGGCTTTTTACCACCACGCCGCCAAAGCCCTTGCCCTTGTCCGTGATCACCAGTTTCTTTTGGGGCACCATGCCGATGATGCCTCCGTCGCCGTCGCCCACGATAACGATGTTATACTCGTCTCCGGGCACTATCTTTTGCGCCAGCAGGGGGAGGCCCCAGCGTTCCTGGATGGAATGGAAGTGCTTGACCGCCTCTTCCCAGTTTGAGGCCTTGAAAGCCTCGTAGTATCTGCCTTTGATGATCAGGGGATAGGCAATCTCGTCCTGCAGACCGCTTAGCTGTGAAATGCTGGTCAGCAAGACCGTTTTGGGCACCTGTACCCCCTGGGGCGGGA
>ENA-UPSM01004577-UPSM01004577.1-activated-sludge-metagenome-genome-assembly--contig:-NODE-4577-length-14494-cov-5.452871_pt1 | contig 14494 bp, 8 predicted proteins | sample MGYA00238181_ERZ773283 | MGnify/ENA primary metagenome ERZ773283 (study PRJEB29023, sample SAMN05720199) | activated sludge metagenome | isolation source: Anaerobic digester | place: Japan... | reverse complement strand
AGCTGATTTTGGTCTGGCTACAACTACATATTTATCTTTAATTGGCAAACTAATAACTTTTCCGTTTTCGTCAAAGTTGAAAGAACCACTAATTGGGTGTTCTCCAATATTTCCAGATCCGAATGAAAAATTAGCTTGACCAGCTTGAGCTGCAACACTAGAACCGTTTACAACAACGGATTTCGCTTTTAATGAAGGATCAAATTTACCCAAGATAATTTTACCTTTAACGGCTTCACCCTGAAAGAAAACAGATTTTTCTAAAACTACAATTGGTTGATAGGCTGTAAGTGACGCTGCAGCAACCAAGTCAGATTGAAACATTCCAGTCATTACATCACTCTCAGTAGTTTTGATATCGGCTTGCAATTGCGACAATTTAGTAATGGTAGCAATTAATGGAAATCCTTTGTAGTTATAATCAATCCAATCCAATTTAGCTCCCGCTTTTTCAGAATAAACTTGATTTGTAGCAAATCTTTTCTCTATTTTTTTCATTTCAGACTCAGCAATAGAACTACCTCCAATTGCTTTTATCTGAGCTGGGTAACTATTGATTTTGTCTAAGAATTCTTTACCTTGTTTAGACACTTTGTCTCCAGTAAAAAACATTCTGTCTATCAAATCGCCTTTGTCCATTTCTTCGTAAGGAAGATTTCCTTCGGCATCTCTTTCAAATTTTGCAGTAACAGTAGTTTTTATTCCTTCTATGTAATCGTTAAATTCTTTAGATAAAGCTCTAATTTTTTCAACTTTTGCTCTTTTATCGCCAAATTGACCTGGTTGATCTACTGCTTTTTGGGACAATTGTTGAAATGAACTTTCATTTCTACCATCAGTAATAGAATTCGATTCAATAATTTTATTGTTCAAAATTCCAAATGCTGATAATACTTCTTTGGACATATTTAATGCTAACATCGCGATAAAAACCAAGTACATTAGGTTTATCATCTTCTGCCTAGGGCTTAATTTTCCTCCTGCCATATTTTCTAATAATTAGTTGTTGTTTTTATAAAAAGTGGGAACTAATTATCCTTTGTTACTCATTGCAGAAAGCATTCCTCCATAAACACTGTTCAATGAAGACAAGTTTGAAGTTAATGATTGCATTTGTTCTTTTAATTTTAAATTGTTTTCAGCCACTTCTTCATTGATTTGAGCATTTCTTGAAGCGCTTTGCAATTGAACTTTGTATAAGCTATTTAAAGATTCCATTTGAGCTGCTGCCAAAGTTAATTCTTCACTATATTTTTGAGTAGATGCAATAGAATCTACAGTTGGCGAAATGGCTTTTGCTGCTGATTCGAAATTTTTAATACTATTTCCTAAACTTGACATTAATTCACCATCAATTTTAGCGTCTTTTAGCATTGCATCCAATTTTTTAGACAACATTCCTTGAGCATCTTCGGTAGGAACTTCAGTTTTTGCTACTTTTTTTCTAGCCTCACCGTTAGCCAATTCTGGATAAACTAATGTCCAATCTAATTCATTTTCTACGGGTTCAAAAGCAGAAAGAGCAAAAATTAAAGCTTCAACTACTAGACCAATGGTAAGCATTAAATTTCCAGTTATAAAACCCAACTCAATGTGAGTTATTTTGAATAAAGCTCCAATAATTACTACTGCTGCTCCCATTCCGTATGCAAAATTCATCTTTTGTTTACTTATCAATGCCATAATCTTTGTTTTTTAGGTTAATTTATTTAAATTTGGTTTTTTATTTTTTCTTTTTGCTTTTTTCTGTTGACTGTGTTCCCATATAATCCTGAACTGTTCTAAAACCTATAAAACTTCTTGCTGAATCAGCATATTCAAAAGTTCTAGTACCCACTTGAAGGAAATAGGCAACATCTTTCCAAGAACCACCACGAACTACTTTTCGTTTATTTGAAGTGTCAGTATTATTTGGATTCATTGAAGAAACATATTCGTATGCATTAGGATCATAAGCAGATTCTGTCCATTCGGCCACATTTCCTGCCATATTATACAAATTATAACCATTTGGCTCATATGATTTTGCTTCTACGGTATATAATGCTTGATCAGCTGCATAATCACCTCTCATTGGTTTGAAGTTTGCTAAGAAACATCCTCTGTCATTTTTAGTGTAAGGACCTCCCCAAGGATAAGTTGCTGATTCTAGACCTCCTCTAGCCGAATATTCCCATTCTGCTTCGGTAGGCAATCTAAAATTATTAGTCTGATCGTGACCTTTCTTTTTAGATTTGATATAAGTATTTTTATTTAAGGTTCTCCAAGCACAAAATGCTTTGGCTTGTTTCCAATTTACCCCTACAACAGGGTAGTCACCATATGCTTGATGCCAAAAATAATCGTTGTGCATTGGCTCATTATAAGAATATGAGAAATCTTTTATCCAAACAGTGGTGTCAGGATACACTTTTACTTGTTCAGTTCTAATAAAATCTTTTCTTTTACCTACTTTAGCTTTTGCTGCAGCTTGAATATCCATCCAAGAATATCTAAATTTCAATTTATCTACATCAATAGTTCTGAGTCCGTTATACGAAGCTTCAAGAGGCAAATACATTGAATCCATAACCTCAGTATAATATTCGTCTGGATATAATTTAGTATCTTTTATCAGTTTTACTTTGCGGTTGAGTTTTCTTCCAGCATAAGGATCATCATCTGTTCCAATACTATAATAGTTATCATACATATATTTATCATATGCAGTCATTTTAGCTGGATCTTGATCATTGAAAGCAAAATCACCAATGCTACCTGCATTTTTTCCTTTACCTTTTGCGTTTGTAGCACCTGGTTTTATTCCAGATTCATCAGCAAGAATAGCTAAACGAACTCTCATTGTAGAATCTTTTACCCATTCTACAAACTGACGGTATTCTCTGTTGGTTATCTCGGTTTCATCCATATAGAACGAACGAACGGTGACTGTTTTTGTAGTTGCATCCCCAACACCGGCGACATCCTCATCAGATTTTCCCATAATAAAAGAACCTCCAGGAACTAATGTCATTCCATAAGGTTTTTCAGGATGCCATTTTGCACCTTTAGTACCAACTAACTCTCCTTTGTCGGATATTTTGCCACATCCAATTAGCAAGGTTATGATTGCAGCAAAAGCAATAAACTTCTTCATATTAATAGGGGTTGATTATTCATTATTATTAAGCCCGTAAACCTATTTATTATTATTTAATAAAACAATTATTTAGAGTACTATTTATTACATAGCCCAAAACTAAAATTAATTTTAATAAGAAAAAAATATTTTATCGATAAAATTCAAAAATAGACGATAAAAAACACATTTTTTAAAATATTATAAGTTTTGTCTTATAAAATAAATTAGATGAGTTTTGAATTAAGAATTCTTTAGTATTATTTCTTACTACAACAAACAAAAGTTTACACTATATTTTTACGCTGTGCTTTCCACCATCTTTCAGGAATTTCTTGATTACAAGCGCCCAAATACTCTTCATAAGAGCAAGGTAATAACGAGCTTTTCTTTAACTTATTATTGCTTGTTGAAATAAATGGTATTTCTATCCACCATCTATCGGTTTTGTTGCTTTTAAAAAAAACCAACTCTTCCTCAAGTGGAATGATATATTTTATATAATTCTCACGGCTTCCAAAAGGATATTCATTAGAACGATACTGATAACCTTCTATAAAATACCAAATAATTTGAGCAATCAAAACGGATTCTTGTTTAGAATTATTGTGATTAAAGACCCCAAAAAGCGAAACTTTATCACTAATTCCTGCATATCTTGAGAGAGCACAAATCTCTTTGCCACTAAATCCATTTGGAGTAAACGATGTAAAATTGCCCGAAGCAGCCGATTGTACAGATGTCAAATCAAGACTTACCAAATCGGCATCTCTAAAAACAGGTTCTGCTAATGCAATATTGTTCGATATTTCACCTAAACGATACGCTTCAAAGAATAATTTATCTATTAAATCTATTTCTTCTTGTGAATTATTATAAGTTTGATACCCAACATTACTATAATTAAAAAGATTGTTGGGTTCTTCGATAATTATTTTTGTTAAATAAGAGGATGCCGAGATAGACTCGCTTTCTTTTCCAAAATCGAATTTACTATCAATTGAAACCAAATTGACCATTTGTTCTAAATCGTCATAAGCTCGGTAAAGTGCATAGGTCAAATCCTGTGAACCACCAATAACAATAGGAATGATTTTCTTTTTGATTAAACTAGAAACTACTTTTCTCAGCGCAAAATGTGTATCTGAAATAGAATTTCCTTCAACAATATCGCCCAAATCAGCAATAGAAGTATTCCAATTTCCTGGAAACAAACCATACAATTCTTTTCGAATGTGTGTTAAATCTACTTCCTGAGTTTGATTGGCATCACCTCTATTTTCTAAAACCCCAATGATTGCAAGACTAACTTGATTCAAATCAGGGAATTCTTCAGCAGTATGAAATACAACCTTATTCCCCAATTGCTGAGAAGAAAATCCCTTGATAATTTCAAGAATTTCATTGTCTAGAGGTTTGAGAAAATCAAATTCCATATATTATTTCTTTTTTGCTGCTGGTTTTTTGGCGGCTGGTTTTTTAGCCGCTGTAGTTTTCTTAGCGGCTACTTTTTTGGCTGGTGTTTTCTTGGCAATCATTTCTTGAACTTCCTCCAATGTCAATTTTGTAGCATCGACATCTTTGCTCAATTCAATTTTGATTTTTCCTTTAGTAATAACCGATCTTCCCCAGCGTGCTTTTTCGACCAATATTCCTTCATCGACCCAATTATGCAAAACCTTGTCAATGTTTTTTTGTAATTTATCTTCGATCAATTCTTCAATATCAGCCTGAGACAATTTATCGAAATTGTATTTTTTGCTTACATTGATAAAAATGCCATTCCATTTGATAAATGGGCCAAAACGACCTGTTCCTTTTTGAACATCCTCACCTTTATAAATAGCAATTGGCGCATCGGCTTTTGCCTTATCATCAATTAATTCTTTTGCTCTATCAATGGTTACATCTAATGGATTTTCGCCTTTAGGCAAAGAAACAAAAACGCTTCCGTGACGTACATAAGGACCAAAACGACCGTTACTTACCTCAACTTCTTCTCCTTTATATGTGCCTAAATTTTTAGGTAATAAAAATAAATCTAAAACTTCTTCTAAAGTGATGTTTCCAATGTTTTGGTCATTCATCAAACTCGCGAATTTTTTCTCCTCATCATCTGCAGCCCCAATTTGTGCCATAGGTCCAAATTTTCCTAAACGAACAGATACTGGTTTTCCAGATGCTGGATCTGTACCTAAAATTCTTTCTCCACTTTCTCTATCAGCATTAGCCTCAACATCTTTTACATTTGGATGAAATTTATCGTAGAATTCCTGCATCATTTTGGCCCATTCGATATTTCCTTCGGCAATTTCGTCAAAATCTTGTTCGACCTTGGCAGTGAAATTATAATCTAAAATATTTCCGAAATTCTTAACCAAGAAATCGGTAACAATGGTTCCAATATCGGTAGGAACCAATTTCCCTTTATCAGAACCCGTATTTTCTTTTAAAACTTTATCCGAAACTGTACCCGATTGCAAAGTCAGTTGGGTATAATTGCGCTCTTGACCTTCAAGATTTCCTTTTTCGACATAATTTCTATTGATAATAGTCGAAATGGTTGGCGCATAAGTCGATGGACGACCAATTCCTAATTCCTCTAATTTTTTTACCAAAGAAGCTTCAGTATATCTAGCGGCAGGACGCGAATATCTTTCGGTAGCGGTAATGTAATTATTTGTCAATTTCTCATTAACTTTCATTACCGGAAGCATTCCTTCTTGCTCTTCTTCATCATCATCGTGACCTTCAAGATACACTTTCAAGAAACCTTCAAAAAGCAAGACTTCACCTGAAGCTGAAAATGGTTCGCCATGATTATTGGCTTCAATTTTTACATTGGTACGTTCCAATTCAGCATCACTCATTTGTGAAGCCAATGTTCTTTTCCAAATCAAATCATACAAACGCGCTTGATCTCTATCAATGTTTACGGTGTGTCGCGACATATCCGTTGGACGAATTGCTTCGTGAGCTTCCTGTGCACCTTTGCTTTTATTGGCAAAAGTTCTTGGTTTCGAGAATTCTTTTCCATAGGATTTGATGATTTCGGCTTGAGCGGCTTCCATCGCCTCTTTTGACAAGTTTACACTGTCAGTTCTCATATAAGTTATAAGCCCAGCTTCGTATAAACGTTGGGCTAATTGCATAGTGATTCCAACTGGTAAATACAATTTCCTAGCAGCTTCTTGTTGCAAAGTCGATGTGGTAAATGGTGCTGTTGGAGATTTCTTGGTTGGTTTTGTCTCAAGGTCTGAAACTTTATAAGTAGAACCGATATTCTTTTTTAAGAAATCTTCGGCTTCTTTTTTAGTATTAAAATTCTTTTGCAGTTTAGCTTTAAATGACTTTCCAGCTTCATTTGTAAATTCTGCCACAACTGAATAGGAAGCAACGGGATTGAAATTCTGAATTTCTCTTTCTCGCTCAACAATCAACCGAACTGATACTGATTGCACACGTCCTGCCGAAAGTCCTCCTTTCACTTTTCGCCAAAGAACTGGCGATAATTCGTAACCCACTAATCGGTCTAAAACACGGCGTGCTTGTTGCGCATTCACTAAATTATAATCTATTTCTCGTGGATTATCAATTGCTTTTAGAATAGCCGTTTTAGTAATTTCGTGAAAAACAATTCTTTTGGTTTTCTTTTTATCCAGTTTTAATTCTTCGGACAAATGCCAAGAAATAGCCTCCCCTTCTCGATCCTCATCACTTGCTAACCAAACCGTTTCGGCATTTTTGGATAAAGATTTTAGCTTAGAAACCAATGCTTTTTTATCGGCCGAAACTTCGTATTTGGGTTTGAAACCATTTTCTACATCTACTCCAATTTCTTTGGACGGCAAGTCGGCAATATGTCCGTAACTTGACTCGACTTGGAAGTCGCTTCCTAGAAATTTTTCGATTGTTTTTGCCTTTGCAGGGGACTCTACGATAACTAAATTCTTTGCCATAGGTATATTTTTCTGGGACAAAAGTAGAAGAAATTTTTAAATATTGTGCTTTTGCAAATTTTAAAAATAAATATAATCGACAGATTACACAATAGGAACATTCAAAATTTTATTTTTTTTGAAAGATAATTCAATCGAGATTGCAATGCATTTTGCTCTTTTGAAAGTTGGGATTATAATAAGGACTAGAGGATTATTCTAAAATTCTACTCTTGACGTCTTTACTAAAATTTCGACCAATGGGAATTGTATAAGTAAGTATTTGAATTCTATTTCCTTCGATAAATTTCACTTTATCAATGGCAATGGTATAAGATTTATGAATTCGGATAAAGCGATCTAAAGGCAATTCTTCGGATAATGAAGTCAAGGATTTATGAGTAATATAAGTTTTGTCGGCGGTCACCACCTTTATATATTCTTTCATTCCTTCGATAAAGAGAATTTCATCGATATTTATTTTTACCATTTTTTTATCTACTTTGATAAAAATATGCGAATCTACCTTAACGAGTTCGGTTTTTAGGTTGTTTTTTAAACTAAATTCGGTTGTGATTTTATTGATACATTTTATAAATCGGGGCAACGGAATGGGTTTTACCAGATAATCTAAAACCTCTAAGTCGTAACTCTCTGCGGCAAATTCTCTGAAAGCTGTGGTGATAATTACTTTAGGTTTTTTTTCCATTAAACTAATGAGTTCAAAACCCGTCATCATAGGCATATTGATGTCTAAAAAAACTGTGTCAACTGCATTGTTGTTGATGAAATCCAATGCTTCTAATGAGTTATTAAACGTGCCAACAACTTCAAATTCTGAAAAATTAGTAAAATAATTTTGCAGAACTTTTATTGCCAAAGGTTCATCGTCGACCAAAACACATTTAATCTTCATTATATATAGGTATTTGCAAATGGATAATGTAAAAGTTGAATTTTATCTGATGCTCTAAAACAAAATTGTTTTTGAAAATCAATTTCAGTCGCTTTTTAGTATTGGTCAAGCCAATTCCTTTTTTAGTTTTAATACTTGGTGAAAGTACAAAATTATTTATGATTTCAAAATGCAAGAAGTCATCAACAATTTTACAATTTATCTTTATTTTGAGTTTACTGTTGTTGTATCCACCGTGTTTGAAGGCGTTTTCTAATAGCGATATAAATAATAAAGGAGGAACTTTTGCTTCATCAATATTTGATTCAATATTTATGGCGACTTGCACGTTTTCGAAACGGAGTTTTTCAATTTCGATATAATTTTGAATATAGTCAATTTCTTTGATTAATGGAACAAATTTGGTACCTTCAATATCATACAAAACATATTCCATCAATTTAGACAGTTTTATAATTACATCAGGCACTTTATCTGAAGATTCTAGCGATAAGGCATACAAATTATTTAAAGTGTTGAAGAAAAAATGGGGTTGAATTTGATTTTTCAGGTATTTTAATTTGATTTTGAATTGTTCTTCTCTCAAAGCACGATTTCTATCTCTTTCTTTCAACCAAGTTAGCGTTAAATACACCGAAGATGCCATCGCCAATACATATAATTCGCCAATGCAAACCGCCACAATATGATTGATTTCAAAAGGTTTGTAATCTCTATTAGCTTCTGGCCAAATGTTTTCTGAAATAATATAATAGGTCATTCCAGTTTTCAGCAAATAAACAACCGTCAAACTCAACAGTAAGGCTAAGGCATATTGATAGTATTTTTTCTTTAATACAAATCCCGGAACCAGAACAAACAAATTGAAATAAACCAAGGGTATGTGAAGGGCAAATTCGATCAGATTGGATTTAAACGAATAGCCATAATCATTAAAATAAGCCCCCCAACGCAGAAAGTTCAATAAAAAATAAACACCCCAAAACCAAAAATGATTTTGAAGTTTTATTTCGAATTTCATCTCCTTTATTTTTCCCACTTTACAATTTAATAATTAAGATTTCTCGCTGTTGATTGTCTAAAAATAAACTTTTGCAACTTTAATCAATTTGACAATAAAAAACAGCATTTTGGAAATAAAATTATGAAAATAAATAAAAACGATTTAGAATAAACACAAGAAAACGTTTTCGAAATACATAATATTGATTGAATCATGTCGTTGGTTGAAATTTTATTACCGTTGAGAGAATATATTTTTTTTAGAATAATCACCCCAATAAATTTACACCATAACTAACAAAAAATATATAAAAATGAAACAAATTATTTTAATCTTCATGATTATTTTTACTGCGCATCTTGCCTCTGCACAAGTAAAAACCGTCAAAGGTACTGTGAGCGATGCAAGTGGTTTACCATTGCCAATGGCCAACGTTAATGTGCAAGGCGAAACAAAAGGAACTACCACCGATATGGATGGTAATTTCTCTATTCAAGTAGAAAAAGGAAAAACTTTGATTATTTCCTTTGTTGGATTAGAAAATCAAAATGTAGTTGTTGGAGACCAAAGCACTATCAAAGTACAATTGAAAGAGGCGGCTTCGAATACGCTTACCGAAGTGGTGATTACTTCACTTGGTATCAAAAAAACCAGAAAATCACTTACTTATTCTGCTCAAGAATTAAAAGGAGAAGATTTAACTAGAGTGAAAGATGCTAACGTTATTAATACCATTGCAGGAAAAATTGCTGGTGTTGCTGTAACAAAAAGTGCTGGTGGAACAGGCGGTTCTACTAAAGTGGTTATCCGTGGAAATTCTTCTGTGACGAACAACCAACCTCTTTATGTTATTGATGGAGTTCCATTATTTAATATTTCTTCAGGTCAGCCCAACAAAACTTTTGGTGACATCAACGGAGGAAATAGAGATGGTGGAGATGCCGTTTCGCTTTTGAATCCTGATGATTATGAAGGAATGACCGTTCTTAAAGGAGCATCGGCTTCGGCATTGTATGGTAGTCAAGGAGCAAATGGAGTAATTTTGTTAATTTCAAAAAAATCAAAAGAAGGTGTTTCTAACTTCAAAGCTACATCGACAACTACATTTGAATCGGCTGCATTTTTGCCAAAATTCCAAAACGAATATGTTGCCGTAGCTGGCGGAGACGAATCTTGGGGAGCAAAAGGAGCTTCAAAAGATCATGTAAAAGATTTTTTTCAAACCGGAAATACTCAAATTACTTCTTTAGGATTTTCTACAGGAACAGAAAAAGCTACAACGACCTTATCTTATGCCAATACAACCTCATCTGGTATAATTGAAGGAAATAAATTGAACAAAAATAATTTTGGAATGCGCCAAACAGGGAAATTTTTCAATGATAAATTGACCGTTGCCGCCAATGCCAATTATGCTTCTCAAACTGTGAATAACAAACCAGTAAGTGGTTATTATTTTAATGCTTTGACCGGTGCTTATTTAATGCCAAGAGGAAATGATTTTGAGGAATACAAAAACAATTTTGAGGTTTTTGATCCTTTGAGAAATATGATGGTTCAAAACTGGATGACCAACAGAGACATTATGCAAAACCCTTATTGGGCTATCAACAGAAATGCTTCGGTAGATCATAACCAATTCCTAACTGGATCTTTGGCCTTGGATTATAAAGTAAACGATTGGTTGAGTCTAGTTTCTAGATACAATTACAACAGAGTTGAAAGTAGTTTTGACAAAAAAATATATGCTTCGACCCAAGGAACTTTATCCAATATAAATGGTAGATACATCAACGTTAACAGTTTAAGCACTCAAAATTATGGCGACTTTTTGGCCAATATCAACACCAAAATCAATGAAAACATTAGTTTAACTGCCAATATTGGAACGAGTTTTACTAAATCTATGGGCAACAAAGCCACAACTTTAGATTCGGGAATTAGCTCAGGATTAGTTTATGCAAACTGGTTTACTTTAGGGAATTTTGTAAACAATGCAGGGAATTTTCAAAGTTTAGATTCACAAAAAGAAGTGCAATCGGTTTTTGCAGCAGCTACTTTTGGATATAAAAACTATTTGTATCTTGATGTTACAGGTAGAAATGATTGGTCTTCAACACTTGTAAACACTGACAAATTATCATTCTTTTACCCTTCAGTTGGTGTTACTGGACTTATCAGCGAAATGACTAAAATGCCAGACTGGGTTAATTATGGTAAAGTTAGAGCTTCATTTGCACAAGTGGGTAACGACATCTCTTCTTTTGTAACTTCTCCTACATCTACAATCGTTGGTGGTCAAATAATCCCTCCAACAGTTGGGCCAAGACCAGGCGAATCATTAAAACCGGAATTAAAATCAGAATTTGAAATTGGTACTGAATGGAAAATGTTTAACAACAAACTTGGATTTGAAATTTCATACTACAATTCAGAAACTAAAAATCAATACATTCAAGTTCCTGCCCCATCAACAAACCCTTATGGTTATTTAAACTATGGTTTCAATGCAGCAAGCATCAAAAACCAAGGTCTTGAAATCGTATTGACTGGAAAAATTATCAAAACAGACCAATTCAATTGGGACGCTACTATTAACTACTCACACAACAAAAACACCGTTAGCGAAATTCCTACTGAACTTGGAGGAAGAGTAATCTTGACCGACCCAGGTGTAAACAACTACCGTTATTCATTAATTGAAGGACAACCTTTTGGTCAAATCGAAGGCGTTAATATCAAAAAAGATGCTCAAGGAAGAATTATGTTAAACGCAGATGGAACTATTCAAAAAACAGGATTTGAAGTAGTAGGTAATGCCAATCCAGACTATATGTTAGGTTTTTCAAACTCATTCAAATATGGTAGTTTCTTTGCCAATGTATTAGTTGATGCTCGTGTTGGTGGTGAAGTAATGAGTTTAACCGAAGCTACAAATGACGAATTTGGAGTTTCAAAAGCTACTGGAGATGCTAGAAATGCTGGTGGTGTGGCTATAAACGCTGTTTATCCAAATGGAAGTACCTACTCCGGAAAATATCCTGCCGATAGCTACTACAAACAAATTGGCGGAAGAGCTGGTGCCACTGGAGAATATGTATATGATGCTACAAATGTTTCTCTAAGAGAACTGTCTGTTGGATATAATTTTAGCACTAAAAAACTACCTTTCTTTCAATCGGCTAGCGTATCCTTAATTGCCAGAAACTTATTCTTTATCTACAAAAATGCTCCTTTTGATCCTAATATTTCATTGAGCACAGGAGAAGGTTTGCAAGGTGTTGACGTTTATGGAATGCCATCAACTAAAAGTGTCGGTCTTAATTTAAATGTAACTTTCTAATACAAAAATCATGATATTAAATAAAATAAAAACATCCGCTATTTGTATCTCTTTATTGGCAGCAGTAAGTTGCACAGGAGATTTTGAAAGCACCAACAGCAATCCTTATGGAGCTACCGATGTGCTTTTAGAGCAAGATTTCAATAACATCAAATCTTTATTCACACCTATATTCAATAATGTTTTGGTTCTTAATCCAGAATGGAGATACCAAGTACAACAAGGATTACAAGCCGATGTTTGGTCAGGATATATGTCAACACCAACTCCGTTTAGAGGAGGTACTAACAATACAACTTATGATTTAGTCGATGGTTGGAATGGCTTTTCTTGGGGTGCTGGCTATGGCGATGTTATGGCTAATGTGTTAAAAATTGAACAAAGAGCAAAAGGAAAATACAATCAGTTTTACGCCTTGTCTTTGATTTTAAAAGTGGAAGCTATGCATAGAATTACAGATACTTACGGGCCAATTGTATATTCAAAATTCGGAACAACCGATCCTGTAATCACATACGATTCTCAAGAAGAAGTATATACACAAATGTTCTCTGAATTAGATGTTGCAGTTGCTGATTTAACAACTAGGATAAATGCAAATGAAGCTTCAACTTTTATCGGAACAGACATTTCATCATACAATGGTGATTACACAAAATGGGTGCGATTTGCAAACTCCTTGCGATTAAGATTAGCCCTGCGAATTGTAAAAGTGAATCCAGCTTTGGCAAAAACGCAAGCCGAAAAAGCAGTAAGCAACCCAATTGGTGTAATTACATCAAATGATGATTTATTTAAAGTAGTATCTCCAACTTATACAAATCCAATTGCAACCATTAGCGGAGCTTGGGAAGATATTAGAATGTCTGCCGATATGGAATCGATAATGGGAGGTTATAACGACCCTAGACTTGCTGTGTATTTTGACACTTCAAAACAATTTCCAGGACTTTATAAAGGAGTGCGTACAGGAATTGAAATTGCTGCAAAATCAGATCATTCTAATTTTTCTGGAATTGGTGCCATTGTACGTTCAAAAGAAATTGTTTGGATGACGGCTGCCGAAATCTATTTCCTAAGAGCCGAAGGCGCATTAAGAGGATGGAATATGAATGGAACTGCACAAGCTTTATACGAATCTGGTGTAACCAAATCTTTCGAACAAAATGCCGTAGCTGGTGCTGCAACTTACATTGCTGACAATGTAAAAATGGCAAAAGCCTATGTAGATCCAAACTTTCCTGTAAATAATTCAGCGGCTTTAAACAATGTAACTGTAGCTTGGGATGGTGCCGCATCGAATGAAGTAAAACTTCAAAAAATTATCACTCAAAAATGGATTGCTGGTTTCCCAGAAGGACAAGAAGCTTGGTCTGAATTCAGAAGAACTGGATATCCAAAATTATTTCCAGTACTTAAAAACACTAGCGGAGGGTTGATTACTTCTAATTTAGGAGTTCGAAGAATCAATTTCGTTCAATCTGAAAAAGATGGAAATCCTGGTGGTGTTGCAACAGGAGTCGCCAAACTTGGAGGACCAGACAATGGAGGAACTAGACTTTGGTGGGACACTACTGGATCTAATTTCTAAAAAAAAACTGTAACCAATTGTAATAGAACACACAAATGGCATAAGTAATCATTTACTTATGCCATTTATAAAATTATATTTTTTAAATTAGTAAAAAAAACCGCGATGAAAACTGCATTAGAAATCAAACCTGACATTAGCTATAAAAGCCCCGGTAAATTTGAAGAAACCCGATTTGAAAAAATTCATAACGAAATTTTCAAAAATTCAGCCGAAGCTTCTATCATTGTTGCTCAGGAAATAGCACAACTAATCAGATCCAAACAAGCCAAAAACAAAACTTGTGTTTTAGGTTTAGCAACAGGTTCTTCACCTATCAAAGTGTATGAAGAATTGGTCCGAATACACAAAGAAGAAGGACTTAGTTTTAGCAATGTCATCACTTTTAATTTGGATGAATATTATCCAATGACAAAAGAGAACAATCAAAGCTATTTTTATTTTATGCACCAGCATCTTTTCAATCACATTGATATCGATCCAGAAAATGTTAATATTCCCGATGGAACAGTAGCTTTTGAACACTTGAATCAATATTGTATTGATTATGAAATGAAAATTAAAAATGCAGGCGGACTTGATTTT
>ENA-UPSM01004566-UPSM01004566.1-activated-sludge-metagenome-genome-assembly--contig:-NODE-4566-length-14520-cov-7.490287_pt1 | contig 14520 bp, 12 predicted proteins | sample MGYA00238181_ERZ773283 | MGnify/ENA primary metagenome ERZ773283 (study PRJEB29023, sample SAMN05720199) | activated sludge metagenome | isolation source: Anaerobic digester | place: Japan... | reverse complement strand
GTCTCCGACCGGACCCTACAGGCCCGAGCCCTTCCCTGCGGCCCTCATCCGGCGCGACCGGTCATAGACCGGTCCTACTTCGATTTCCCGGCCGGCTCCCCGCGAGCCGGCCTTCTTGTTCCAAACGCCGAAACCCGCCGCGTTTGACTCCGACGCCCGTTGCCATACCGAGTATGGCATGAAGATGACCATGCACATCGACGACGAGTTGTTGGACCGCGTCATGAAGGCCTACGGCTGCGAGTCCAAGACCGAGGCCGTCGAGACGGCGTTGCGGGAGATGGACCGGCGCGCGCGATTGAAAGAGTTCCTCAAGAACGGGCTCGGTTTGACCAAGGGCGAGTTGGTCGATGCGGTCGATCCGGCCTACGATCTCATGGCAGTTCGTGTTGCTGAACCCGCCGGCGAATATGGAAAACGGCGTACTCGTTGATAGCTCGGTCTACATCCATCTCCTCCGGAAAGGCATCGATCCGGTCGCCGCATTCCTGGAGGAGTTTGGCCCGCTGGACGTCATCACCTGCGGCATCGTAAAGGTGGAGGTCGTGCGTGGTATCAAGACACCGAAGGCCCGCGCCCACATGGAGGCATTCCTCTCGGTCTGCCAGTTCGTGCCAACGACCAACGCCCGCTATGACGAGGCCACCGAACTCGCCTGGTCACTCGACCGCAGCGGTCAGGTGATCCCGGCGACGGACATTCTCATCGCCGTGAGCGCGCTGCACCTCGGCGCGAGCGTGCTCACGCTCGACCAGCACTTCTCCGTGGTGCCCAGACTGAGTATGGCAAAGGTGCCGGAGAGCTGGCTGTAGCCGGCGACCGCGACGTTTTCCGAGCTTCGCGCTTCACTTGGCGCGGCGCTTCATCCTCATTGCGGAGCATGTCTTCCCTCGCCGTCGTCGGCCAACGTTGTGTGAGCGAGCGCGAACCCGAACTCGGGCTCGGCGTCGTCGCGCGCCTCGACGCGGCGCACATCACCATCGAGTTTCGCGGCGCCGACGAGCGACGTACCTACGCCCGCAACACTCCTGTGCTGAAGCGCGTGCAACTGCGCGCCGGCGAGACCGCCGCCTCGCGCACGGGCGAGCGCTTCGTGGTCGAGACGGTGGCCGAGGAAGCCGGCCTGCTCGTGTATTGCGGTGCCGGCCACCGCGTGCGCGAGGATGACCTCTCCGATCTCGCCGCCGCCACCTTGCCGACCGCGCGGCTGCTCTCCGGTCAGAGCGACGAGAGCACCGTCTTCGATCTGCGTTACCGCGCGCTGCAGGCCCGGGCCGAGCGACGCCGATCGCCGCTGCGCGGTTTCCTCGGCGGGCGGATCGACCTCATCCCGCACCAACTCTTCATTCTCCGCGAGGTCGCCTCCCGCCCGGTGCCGCGCGTGCTGCTCGCCGACGAGGTCGGCCTCGGCAAGACCATCGAGGCCTGCCTGATCGTGCAGCGCCTGCTCGCCGTGGGGCGCGCGCAACGCGTGCTCGTGCTCGTGCCCGAGGCGCTGGTTCACCAGTGGTTCGTCGAGCTCCTGCGCCGCTTCAACCTGTGGTGCAGTATCCTCGACGAGGAACGCTGCGCCGCCGCCGAGGCGAGCGAGCCCGACGGCAACCCCTTCCTTGCGCAACAGCTCGCGCTCTGCAGCACGTCCTTCCTCGCGGAAAACGCCGCGCGCGGCGAGCAGGCCGTCGCCGCCGGCTGGGACGTGATCGTGGTCGACGAAGCCCATCACCTCACCTGGACCCCGGAGGCGGCCAGCCCCGCCTACACGCTCGTCGAGCGGCTCGCCCGCCGGACCCCCGGCCTGATCCTGCTCACCGCGACCCCCAACCAGCTCGGCCCGGAGGGGCACTTCGCACGTCTCCGGCTTCTGGACCCCGACCGGTATTCCGGCTTCGAAGCCTATCTCGCCGAGGCCGACCGCTACGCCGAAGTCGCTGCCGTCGCCGAGCACCTGCTCGAAGCCAAGCCGCTATCCCCTCGCGACCGCGCCACCCTCGCCGGGATCTTTGCGCGCGCTCCCGATACCCTCGCCCGCCACCTCGCCGCGCTCGCCGCCGCCGCGCCCGGTGCCCGTGAGGAGTTGCTGCGCACGCTCGTCGACCAGCACGGCCCCGGCCGCGTGATGTTCCGCAACACCCGCAGCGCGATGACCGGTTTCCCCAAGCGCAAGTTCTGCCCGGTTCCGCTCGGGTGCGCCGACACCACGCTGCTCGCGCGTGTCGCCCGCGAGTTCGAGGCCGAGGAAACCGGACACGAGGCCGAGATCCGGCACTCGTTCAAGGACGACCCCCGCCTCGAGTGGCTGGCCGACTTCCTCCGCAAGCACCGCACCGCAAAGGTGCTCCTGATCTGCCGCTCGCAGCGCAAGGTCGCCGCACTCGCCGCCGCGTTGCAGGAGGAAATCAACGTGAAGACCGGCCTCTTCCACGAGGGCCTGCCGCTCGTGCAGCGCGATCGCCAGGCCGCGTGGTTCGCCGAGCCCGACGGCGCACGCATCCTCCTCTGCTCCGAGATCGGCAGCGAGGGCCGCAACTTCCAGTTCGCCCACCATCTCGTGCTCTGGGATCTGCCGCTCAACCCCGGCCTCGTCGAGCAGCGCATCGGCCGGCTCGACCGCATCGGCCAGAAACAGACGATCCACCTCCACGTGCCCTACCTCGTCGGCAGCGCCGACGAATGCGTCGTCGAATGGTACCACCGTGGACTCGACGCCTTCGCCGCGCCGCTCCACGGCGGTGCGGAGTACGAGGCGAAGTTTCGTCCACCGCTGCTCGCGCTCGCCGTCGCCTACGGCGCCAAGCCCGAAGCGCACCGCGCCGCCCTCGCCGCGCTCGTCGACGAAACCGCCGCGTTTCGCCGCGACCTGCTCAAGCGCCTCCAGCGCGGCCGCGACCGCCTGCTCGAACTCGCCTCCTTCGATCGCGCCGCGGCGCTCGGTCTCGTCGAGGAGATCCGGAAGTTCGATTCCGACCTGCTGGTGCGTCGGCTGCTTCCGGACCTGCTCGATCATTTCGGTGTGCGCATCACCGACCACGAAGGCGGTGACCTTTTCCTGGATCCCAGCCACGCCTACATCGAGGCGATCCCCGGCGTGCCTCACGAGGGGTCGCTCATTACCTTCGACCGTGACCGCGCCCTCGCCCGCGAGGACATCCCGTTCGTCACCCGCGACCATCCGCTCGTGCGCGACATGCTCGATGTGCTGCTGAACTCGCCGCAGGGCACCACCGCCTTCGCGTTGGTTTCCGGCGAGAAACCCGGCCTCTACCTCGAGACGGTCTTCGTGCTCGAGGCTGTCGCCGAATCGAGGTGGGGCGTGGACACGTTTCTTCCGCCCACACCGTTGCGCATCGTGGTCGACCTGTGTGGCGCGGATCGCACCGCAGACCATCCGGCCGGGCCGCTCCGCGACGACACTCCCGAGCACGCGCTGCGGCGCTTCCTCGAGCAGCCGCAGTTCACCCCGGAAACATTGAAGTCGATGGCCGAGTCCGCCGCCGCCCACGCCGAACCCGCCGCCGAAAAGTGCCGCCGCGACGCACGTACCAAGGCCGCCGCCACGCTGGGCGCCGAGCTCCAGCGCCTCGTCGACCTGCAGGCCGTCAACGACCACGTGCGCCCGGCCGAGATCACGCTGGCCCGCGAACGGTTGGCGCGCACCGCCGAGGCCATCGGGAACGCCCGACTGCGCCTCGATGCGATCCGGTTGATCGTGGTGGGCCCGTCCCGCGGCTGTCGCTGAGTGCTCCGCAGATGCGCCGCTCTCGATCGCGGAGCCGTGCGAGGCCAACCCGACCTCAGTGCCCGCGCACGTGCAGCCAGCGCCAGATCGTTGCCTGTTCGTTCATCTCCTCGGGCATCGGTTGTCCCGCTGCATCGTAGAGAATCACGCGGGGGATGCCGTGCGTCTTCACATCGAACTGTGCCGCGGCAGGCGAGTCGCCATCCATCCATTTGATACCCGGACGGTTGATCTCGACGAACACAACAGCCACATCGTCGCGCTGCGCGTGCACTTGCCGGCATTCGTCGTGGAATTGGGCGCCGAAGGAGCCCGTCAGGTTCGTGACGACAAAAACCGTGATTCGTCCGCGAACCAAGTGTTGGGCGATCTCCACCCGTTCGCCATTCCCGATCACGGGCGGCTCCGCCGGTTTGGCCCCGGCCACCACCGCCGCGACTGCTGCGCCGGTGGCATGGCCGGACACCGCCGGGGCATCCATCGCGCGCTCGACAACAGCGCTGCCCGCGACGCCGATCGTTATCGGCGCCCGCTCCAGCACGCGGCCGTCGCGGAACACAACATAGCGTATCTCGTAGGCGCCCGGCTCGGCCGGCGTCTCGATTTCGAGCGGCGAGCCGCCCATGGTCCAAGCGCGCACGCCGACCGTGTCGTCGGGGGAACCGGCGGGGACGATCGTCAGAAAGTCGTTCTCGCCATCCGGGCCCGACCACCGCGCAGAAACCGTCGCACCTGCCGGCGCGCTCGCGGGCACGAGCACCCATGCGCGAGGTTCGACCACATCAAGCGGACGACGCGCAAGAATCCGCCCATCGGCTCCGGCCACGTACCGGATCTCCGCCGCACCCGGCGCCACGGGCAGCCGCACGACGGACGGCGAACCTCCCGCCGTATAGGCCGGCTCGCCACGCTCGTCCGATCCGGTTGGCACAACAGTGATGAAATCGTTCTCGTTGTTCGGTCCCTTCCAGGCGACGGACACGCTGCCGCCCGCCATCGCTTGATTCTCCGCGACCAGCGTCGCTTCGCCGGCGACGGTGCGCAGCGCACGTCGCGCCAGAACCGAGCCGTCCTGCCCGCTCACGTAGCGGATCTCGCACTCGCCCGCGTCGATCGGCGTCGTGATCGGGAACTTGGTCACGCCACCGGTGAAGCCGAAGCCGGCGCGCGCCGTGTCGGGCGCGTTCTTCGGCACGATCGTCACATAATCATTGCGACCGTTCGGGCCCATCCAAGAGACCACGACCGTGCTGCCGGCCACGACCTCGTCGGGTGCAGACAGCTCGATCTTCGCCGCCGCGATCGTGATCGGGCGCCGGCCGAGCACGCGGCCGCGTTGGCCGCTAAGGTAACGGATCTCGGCGGCGCCGGGCTGCATCGGGGCCGTCACCAGTGCCGGTTTGCCCTTTTCGACCGGGCAGAACTCCGCCTCGAAATCCTCGGCCGCCCCCTGCGGCACGATCGCAAGCGCATCGCCGTCGTTGCCCGGCCCCGTCCAAACCACCTTCACCTCGGTGCCGGCGATCGCCTCCGGCGGAGCCTCGAGCGTGACATCGACGCCGAGCACCTTCACCGCAGCGCGCGCACGCACCGCGTGATCGCTGCCGGAAACATAGCGTACTTCGACTTCGCCCGGATCGACCGGAGCCGTCATCATGAGCGGCGAACCGCGCCGGGTGTAGGTCAGGTTGCCGTCGTCGTCGTCCGCGGTTCCCTTCGGAACCACGGTGATGAAGTCGCCGGAGGCATCGGGCCCGGTCCACGCGACAGTGAAGGTGGCACCGACATCGACCTTTTCCGGAGCCTTGAGTGTGACCGGAATCGGCGCTACCACCGGCTTCGGCGCGGGCTCGGGCGGTTTCGGCGCCGCCGGCGCGGCCACCGCCTCCGCGGCCACGACCGCGAGAGCATCCTTGAGCGACGCGGCGTCCTTGGCCTGGAGGAACCGGCCGCCGGTGGCGTGGGCGATGCAGGCGATGGACTTCGCTTCACGCGACGAAAGATCGAATGCGACGGCGTGCACGACGAAGGAGACCCCCGCCGCCTTCAGTCTCGCGGCGACGGCGCAGGGATCCTGGCCGCAAGTCTCGAGACCGTCGGTGACGAGAATGATGCTCGCGGGCCGCGTCGTGTATTCGAGTTTCGCCGCGGCGACCTCGAGCGCTCCGGCCAGCGGCGTGCGGCCCTTGGGCTTGATCGCCTTCACCGCGCCGATGAACGCCTGCCGGTCCAGCTTGGCCGGCGGCAGCAGCAGCTCGATGTCCTCGCAGTCCTGCGGTTTGCGGTGACCGTAGACGACCAGGCCGAGTCGGGTCTCCGCGGGCAGCGTGGCCACCAGTTCGGAGACTGCACGCTTGGCGATGTCGATCTTCGTCTCGCCGCCGAGCCGTTCATGCATCGAACCGGAGGCGTCGAAAACGATCAGACAGGGAGCGGGCTCGGCCGGGAGTCGGAGGCCAAACACCGCGAGCGCGACCAGACCGGCGAGGCGCCGGAACAACGGGGTGGTATTCATGGCGAAAAGCACTTCGCCACCGATCTAGCCGAACGAATACGCGTGGCCATCCCAAACACGCCGGGGCGGTCGCGCGGACGCCAAGTCACCAACGATTGACTGCAGGCGGCGGGGGCCGCCGGTGCTTGCGGCCCCTCAGCGCGAGGTCCTGTCCTTCGCGCCCTTCTCGGGCTTCTCCGCCTTCGCCGGCTTGGCGATCTTCTTGAAGAGTGCCGTGGCATCGAGCCTGGTGTCGGGCTTGATCTCCATCGTCGCCAACTCGGTCGCCAGCGCCTCCGCCGGGATCGCCCCGAGTTCCGGCAACAGATAGTTGAAAATCAGGGAGCGGATCGCGGTGGTGGCGGCGGCCGGGTTCGGGCCGAACATGCGCAGCGCCTCCTTCTCGTGCACCCAGAGGTACTTCTCCACCCCGAGTTCGATGCCCCGTCCCGCGTTGGCATTGCGCACCTTGCCCGCCAGATGGAGGAGGTCCTCCGGACGCGTGCTGGGCAGCGCGCCCTCGAAGATGGCGAAGCGGGCGATTTCAGGGATCAGGTTCTCAGCTTCCATAGAGGGGTTATAGTAGATGGCGCCGACTCTCGTCGAGGGCGGCGAGGACCGCGAGGACGTTTTTCCGGTCGGCGCAGGACAAAAAAATGCACCCCGCCTGTGCCGTGAGTCCAAATGGCTCTAGTCCATTTTATGTCCAAGTGGGCGCCTCCCGACGACGGCTGCCTTCCGATGGACGGCCTGACATTCGCCGCCGGTTCCGGCTCCCGGATATGAAATATAGGGCAGAGAGCGTGGTGATGAACAACACGAGCACCGCAGGGTGCAGCGCGAAAGTAGGCCCGCCCCGGGCCCCGTCAAACGGGCATTTTGCCGGAGCGCAAAATCTCGGTTCGACGAGGGGCTCCGGCGCCTAACGGCGGGCCTCCGCCAGCGCCGCGCGGTACCCGACCACGCCGTCCGCGATGGACTGAGCGAGCTGCTGGCGCCACGCCGGCGTGGCGATCTTGCGCGCCTCGGCATCGTTGGAGAGATAGCCGCCTTCGATCAGCACCCCGGGGCAATCGAGATCGCGCAGCACCGCGAAACGAGCCCGCTTCAGCCCGCGGTCGAAGGCGCGGAGCGACCGCACGAGCGTGCCGTGCATCCGGAAGCCGAGGATGGCGTTCCAGTTGTCGTCGGCATTGCCGGACAGCAGCACCTTGTCGTCGGGCGAACGTTTGTCGCTGCCGGTCGAGCGCTGGTGCTGCGAGGTCAGAATGTAGGTCTCGCAGCCGGTGACCGTCTTGTTGCCGATCGCGTTGAAATGGATGCTCAGGAACAGGTCCGCCTTGACCTTCTTCGCGTGGGCCGGCCGCAGCGGCAACGGGACGAAGGTGTCGCGGCGGCGGGTGAGCACGACCCGGTAGCCCGCCGCCGTCAGCAGTTTCTCGAGTCGCAGCGCCACGTCGAGCGTCAGCGTCTTCTCGCGCAGCTTGAGCTTGGCGTTGCTCGTGCCGCCGTCCTTCCCGCCGTGCCCGGGATCGATGACGATCGTCCGCAGTGGCGGAACCGGTCCGCGGCCGCTGCTCGGTTTCAGGATCGGGAGGAGGAAGCGGTCGCGATCGACGCGGCTGACGAAGAGCGCATTGCGATGCAACACGGCCGGTTCGCCGAGGAAGAGGCGGAGTCCGTCGAGTTCGATCTCGCGGCTGTCGGCGGCCAGCTCCAACCGGGTGTCCTTGTCGGCCAGGACGAGGCGCCGTTGCGGCTGAACCCAATGCGAAGCCAGGCCCGCCGCGCGGCCGACCGAGGCGGCCGCCACGTAATCGGTGTCGTAGAGCCGCACCGATTGCGCGGCGGCGGAAGCCGCAAACATCCCCGAGACCGCAAGGCACCCAGCGACCACCCGGCCGATCAGAGTGCGCAGCATGGCCGGGCGGATCAATCCGCGGAGGCTTCCGCGCGCGCGCCCGCGGAAGGCGGCTTCGGCGGCATCTCTTCCGTGTTGAGGCGAAGCTTGCGTTTGTTCGACGGCAGCGGCGAGACCATCACCATGATGTTGCGACCGGCCAGCTTGGGCTGCGAATCGGGATGCCCGACGGAGCCGAGTTCGGCGATGGCCTTGTTCACCACCTCGAAGCCGATCTCGGTGTGCGCCATCTCGCGGCCGCGGAATTTCAGGCGCATCTTCACCTTGTTGCCCTCGTGGAGGAACGTCTCCGCATGGCGGAGCTTCGTCATGAGATCGTGGGGATCGATGCGGGCCGTCAGTTCGATCTCCTTGATCCGGGCCGCGCTACTCTTCGAGGACTTCGTCTTCTTGTTCTCCTCGTAGATGTACTTGCCGAAATCGAGGATGCGGCAGACCGGCGGGGTCGCGTTCGGGGCGACCTCGACGAGGTCGAGTCCGATCTGCTGGGCGAGCTTGTAGGCCTGATCCGATGTCATCACGCCCAGCTGCTTGCCATCGGGATCGATCACGCGCACCTGCGCCGCCTTGATGCGGAGGTTGCGCCGGATGTGGGCGTAGGGGTCGTTGTTACGACCGCGGTGTTGGTAGCCCGGCCGCTGGGGGCCGCTGCTGCTGCCCGGATTGTTGCCGGCGAAGGAAGGAGGTTTCTGCATCAACTAATCGGATTTGGTCTGCGGAGGGAGGATGTGTCCGCGCTTGTTTGTCGGGTCGCGCAAACGGTTTCAACCCATTTCTGGCCAAGCCGTTGGCCGGCCCCGGCCTATTCCACCCGCCCCAGCCGCATCTGCGCGCGGGCCAGCCGCTCGGCCATGCGGATGGCGGCGGCAAAACTCCGCCCGTCCGCCCTGCCCTGGCCGGCGATCCCGAAGGCGGTGCCGTGGTCGGGGCTGGTCCGGAGATGCGGCAGTCCGAGGGTGATGTTCACGCTGCGGTCGAAGTCGACGGCCTTCAAGGGCGCGAGCCCCTGATCGTGGTAGGCCGCCACCGTGGCGTCGAATTCGCCCTTGAGGGCGCGGACAAACACCGTGTCCCCGGGCAACGGTTCGCTCACCCCGGGCAGGCTGCGGCGCAAGCGGCGCAGCAGCGGCTTCATCCAACGCTCCTCCTCCTCGCCCAGCAGCCCATGCTCGCCGGCATGCGGATTGATCCCACAGACCGCGATCCGCGGCGCCGCGATGCCTTCGGCCCGGCACAACCAGTCGGCGCGCCGGACGGCGCGTTCGAGCTTCTCTGGCGTGAGTTCACGGGAAACCGTCTGCAGCGGCACGTGCCAAGTGGCCAGCGCCATGCGCAACCTGCCTCCGGCAAACATCATCGTGGGCTCCCCACCCCAGCGCTCCGCAAAGAACTCCGTGTGGCCCACAAACCCCGGCGAAACCTTCGCAATCCACTCCTTGCTCACCGGAGCGGTGACGACCGCGTCGAAATCGCCGTCGACACAACCTTGAGCGGCCACCTCCAACGCCGCGAGCGCCACCCGCGCGCCCGCCACGCTCGGCCGGCCCGGCACCGCCCGGAACCGCTCGTTCCCGACCGCGACGAGTGCGGCCTTGGTCCGACCGGCCAGCGTGGCCAGCCAGGACTCCGGCCCGACCAGTGTCGCATGGCCGGCGCTGCGCGGGTGCGCCAGCGCCCATTCGGCCACGATCTCCGGGCCGACGCCGGCCGGGTCGCCACAGGTGATCGCGATTCGGGGTGTCTTCATGGGGGAAACGAATGTCAGCTGTCGGTCTCGGCGTCCGCCGCGGCGCCGGTCCGGCGAGTCCGGGCGAAACCGCGCTTGCCGCCGGTGAAGAACGCGAGGAAACGGCGCGCCTCGTCCGTGCGGAAGGCGCCGCCCCCGAGGGCCTGTGTCGCCACCTCCCGGATATTCCCGGAGGTGAAGTAGACCGCGCGAAACGCCTCCTTCAGCTCGCGGATCGCCTCCCGCGGCACGCCGCGCCGCTTCAGGCCGATCAGGTTCAGGCCGGAGACCTCGTCACGCTCCGCCACCATCGTGAACGGCGCGATGTCGCGGGTGATGCGGGCGTTGCCGCCCACGATCGCGCCCGCGCCGATGCGCACGAACTGGTGGAAGCCCGCCGAGCCGCCGAGGAAGCAGTGGTCGCCCACGTGCACGTGCCCGGCGAGCATGACGGCGTTGGCGACGACCACGTTGTTGCCGACCACGCAGTCGTGCGCGGCGTGGCTGCCGGCCATGAAGAAGCAGTTCTCACCCACAACCGTGCATGCGCCAGCCTTGGTCGACCGGTTGATCGTCACGTTCTCGCGCAGCGTGGTGCCAGCGCCCACGTGCACGCCGGAGGGCATCGCCGGGTCGAAGCGCAGATCCTGCGGGTCACCCCCGATCACCGCGAAGGGATGCACGGTCACGCGGTCGCCCAGCACGGTGCCGCGGCGGATGATCGCGTAGGCGTGGATGGTGCAGTCGCGGCCGATCTCGGCGCCGTCGTCGATGATCGCGGTCGGATGGATCTGGCTCATGGGAGCGCGGAGCGTGGACGAGGCGGCGGGCGCGCGGCGAGCGCGAATCCGTTCAGCGTTTGAACAGGTCGAGCTGCGGATCCTTCAGCAGATCGTAGTTCTTGAGCAGCCGCAACACCTGCAGCGTATCGGATTTCCGATAGCTCTTGTTGATCTCGACCTTGTCGATCAGGTCGATCAGCAGCGAGCGGAACGACAGGATCGCGTCGACACCCTTCTCCTGCAGCAGCTTCACGCTCTCGCTCTTGAACGGGTCCGCCGTCGGCAGGCCCGGCAACACGAGGATCTTGAGCAGCTCCTTGGGCGCGCCCGGCTCGCTCTCGTCCGGGAAGTAACGTTCGACCTCCTTGATCACCTCCTCCTGCACGAAGCGGAAGATCTCCGGATTGCTCTTGAGCGTGTTCGGCGTGAACCGGTCCGTGTGCCATGCCTTCACCGCGACAACCGCGCGGTGCACCTTCGGCAACTCCGTGCCGAAGAGAAAAAAGTCCGGCTTCCCCAACCCCTTCTTCCACGCCGGATTCACGACCAGCAGGTCGATCTCCTCGTCGTCGGTCTTTTTGCGCGCCGTCACCTGGTACTTCCGTACCTGACGGACGAAAAATCCGTTCTGCTCGAAGTACTCCCGGACAATCTCCTCGTCGATGGCGGCCATGAATGGGACGGAGTGTGACGCTTTGGGGACGCCGCGGCAAGGAGTGCTTGAGCGGATGCCCAGGACTCCGAACGGTGGGGAGGGCTTTACGCCCGCCATCCCGGCTCAGCTCAGACCGCCCCCACCTCGCGCCAGACCGCCTCGACGGCGTCCACGGCCACATCGTCCTTGGTCTGCGCATCGCCGATCGCGGCCAACACCACGAAACGCAGCTTGCCCGCGCGCACCTTCTTGTCGCGTTGCATCGCCGTCATCAGCGCACCCAGTTCCAGCGCCGGCTTCAGCCGCACCGGCAACCGGTGCTCCGCCACCACCGCCTCGATGCGCGCCGCCTCGCCGGCCGCGAGCAGCCCGAGCCGCTCCGACAAGCGCGCCGCCGCCGCCAACCCGAGACCGACCGCCTCGCCGTGCAGGTAGCGCTTGTAGCCCGTCACCTGTTCCACCGCGTGACCGAAGGTGTGTCCGAGGTTCAGCAGGGCGCGACCGCCCGAGGCCTTCGTCTCGCGCTCGTCGTCCTGCACGACCGCCGCCTTCAGCGCGCAGCACTGGCGCACGATCGCCGCGGTGCGCGGATCCGTCGCCTCGACGAGCGGTTTCGCCGCCAGCTCCGCGTAGAGCGCCGCATCGCCGAGCAGCCCGTATTTCACGATCTCCGCCGCGCCGGCGGCGAACTCGCGCTGCGGCAGCGTCGCCAGAAAACCAGTATCGATGTGCACCGCGCGCGGTTGGTGGAAGGCCCCGGCGAGATTCTTGCCCGCCGAGAGATTGATTCCCGTTTTGCCGCCGACCGAACTGTCGACCATCGCCAGCAACGTCGTCGGCACCTGCACGAAATCCACGCCGCGCAAAAACGACGCCGCCGCGTACCCGACCAGGTCGCCGATCACACCGCCGCCGACCGCCGCCACGACCGACCCGCGGTCGAGCCGCTGCGTCGCCAGAAACTCCAGCACCTGCCCGAGAACCGCGACCGTCTTGCTCCCTTCGCCGGCCGGCACCGTCATCAGGGGGCACTCCGTAAACGCCGCCGCGATCCACGCGCCGTGCAACTTCGCCACGGTTTCATCGGCGATCACCGCAACCTTGCGGCCCTGCGCCCGCCAAGCCGCGACCTGCTCACCCACTTTCGGCGCCAAGCCGGTTCCGAAACGGATCGGATAGCTGCGTTCACCCAGTTCGACGCGAAGTTCGGTTAACATGCCGCGGATCAACAGCTAAAGCTCCCCGTCCGTCAATCCCAGGCTTCATCTCCGCACCCTCTTGCGACAGTTTCTCATTTTAATCCTTGCCTGTTGCGACCGCGTCGCATTTCACGGCCGCCGTTCCTGCGACTGTTTCTCATCTCACCCACTCACTTGAAGACACGCTTCGTCCCTCCCTCCGCCCTGCTCCTCCTCGCCGCCGCGCTCGCGCCTTCGGCCTCCGCCGAAAACCTCGCGTTCGCCGACCAGGAAATCGTCCTCCTCGAGAACTTCGAGGTCACCGGCACCCGCCCGCAGGCCGTCGACACCACCGCGCTCAAGCTCGCGAGCCCGATCGTCGCCACGCCCCGCGCGGTCACGGTCATCGATTCCTCCCGCATCCGGGAGCAGGATTTCCAGATCGGCTCCGACCTCCTCAACTGGGTCCCGGGCTTCAACACCAACGGCAACATCTCCGGCAACTACCACTTCTACGCCCGCGGCTTCCGCATGACCGCCAACGAGTGGCGCATCGACGGCCTCGCCGGCCGTGTCGTCGGCGGCAGCTACTCGCCCAACCTCTTCGGCGTCGAAGCCGTCACCTTCCTCAAGGGCCCCGCCGGCCTGCTCTACGGCTCGACCAGCGCGCCGGGCGGCATCGTCAACCTCGTCACCAAGAAGCCGCGCGACACCGCCGCCACCTCCCTCGAGACCCGTATCCGTACCATGGGTGGCAGCGAGGTCGGCTTCGGCGACCGCCTCAGCACCGAGGTCGAGCTCGACACCACCGGCCCGCTCACCTCCGACAAGCGCCTGCTCTACCGTTTCCTCGCGAGCGCCGAGCACACCGAGCACCCGGCGCGCGGCCACGACGACGAGAACGAATTCTACCGCCTCTCCTTCACCGCGAAACTCGACTCCGCCGAACGCTTCCAACTCACACCCATGATCGAGTGGAGCCGCGAAGAGCGTTCCCAGCGCGACGCCGTGATCTCGCCGTCCTCCTCGCGCACCACCAACGACGGCCGCACCGACTACACCTTCGCCGACATCTCGCCGCGCGCCGTCGATCTCTCCGCGGGTGGCCGCGTCGACAAGAACCTCACCGCCGGCCTCGATTTCAACGCGAAGCTCACCGACGCCTGGCTCGCCCAGCTCACCTTCCGCCACCTCGAACGCGACTACTCCAACAACGCCTGGGCCGTGCAAACCGCCACGCTCGCCCAGACCGACGTCGCCGACCCGCTGAGCTGGACCGTGCGCCGCCGCCACACGCGCAACGAGAACACCTACGCCTACACCGGCCTCGACTTCGCGACCTCCTACGAGCTCCGCCCCACCGACTCGGTCCGCAGCCTCTTCCAACTCGGCCTCAACGCCCGCCGCACCGCCACCACCGCCGCCAGCGGCACCGGCGCCAACCAGTCGCCGATCAACATCTACACCGGCCTCGCCACCGCGCCGCTCGTCGCCGATGTCACCACGCTCACCCGCGCCAACGACACCGAGTCCCTCGTCTGGAACGCCTACCTCCAGAACCAGACCGAGCTCTTCTCCCGCCTCACCGTCACCACCGGCATCGCCTTCGCCCGCGAACGTTCCGAGTCCACCGTGCCCGCCACCGGTAGCACCACCCGCGCGCCCGACCGCGACAGCGACCTTACGCCCAACGTCGGCCTGCTCTACCGCGTGCTGCCCGCCGTATCCATCTACACCAGCTACTCGACGAGCTACACCCTTCCCGACCCGACCTACGAGAACGCCGCCGGCGCCCGCGGCTCCTTCTCGCCCACCGAGGGCGAGAACTACGAGGCCGGCGTGAAGGCCGAGTTCTGGGGCAACCTCCTCGCCGCCAGTGCCAGCGTCTTCCGCACCGAGCTCAACGGCGTGCTCGTCCAGTCCGCCGCCGACGAGCTCAACCCCGCCGGCAACCGCTTCTACCGCCAACTCGACACCGGCCGCCGCGCCGACGGCGTCGAGCTCGAGTTCACCGTCACGCCCGTCGAG
>ENA-UPSM01004549-UPSM01004549.1-activated-sludge-metagenome-genome-assembly--contig:-NODE-4549-length-14553-cov-5.011243_pt1 | contig 14553 bp, 10 predicted proteins | sample MGYA00238181_ERZ773283 | MGnify/ENA primary metagenome ERZ773283 (study PRJEB29023, sample SAMN05720199) | activated sludge metagenome | isolation source: Anaerobic digester | place: Japan... | reverse complement strand
CTCCCAATGCCAAACCAGTGGCATCGTAAGTGATCGTGACATCTGTAGATTCACCAGCAGGAACTACGCCAGCGGTTGGATCTTCAGAGAGCCACAGCACGTCTCCACCAGCTTCCAGTTGGATTTCGACATCATCGAGGAAGAAGTTGGACAAATCAACCGTTACCGATTCGAACTTGATCAGATGCGAATCCCCATCCGCGAAGTCAGAAACATCCACGGTAACAAGGCGATAACCAAGCTCACCGCAGGCGGGGTCACTACCATTCGTCCGCCATACTTCGGTATCATCGATCTTGAGCGCCAGGTAGTTGCTGGCTCCGGCATTGCCGCAGTATTCTTGCTCTACATAGAAAGACAACTCCGCGGTGCCGGGAAGTAGAGTTACGGACTGGGAAACATAACCAGTATCTCCTGTATTCGATCCGCCGAACCAAGTCCACCAGTTGCCGGTTTTTGGACCAGTACCTCCGCCGGTGCCACAACCAGCGACTGTGCAAAGAGGGGTGTTAAATTCCAGAGAAAACTCGTCCCAATAGGAGTTAGGACTGCCATCTTCAAAACTGGGATCTTGAAACAGTTGATCCTCGGTCAGTATTATACCTTTACTGGGATGACCGTCAAGCCAGTTGATAAAAAATGATAAAAAATGACAATTTTTTGCATAAAAATATGCGGCGGAGATGCCTCTCTGAATCAGCCAGCCTCATCTTTCTTCAAAGTCAATCTGCAAAAGTTGCGGAAAAAAGATCCTCCTGCCCTTCCTATTGGATCGATATCCAATCCGGCATGACGGGCTGGTTGTTTGCGTCCTTCCACCACATGCGCATGGTATCAAACATGATCGTGAGGGTGTGCGCCTTTTCCTCCGGGGTCATCAGCCGTGCCTGGACTTTATCAAGGAACTGGATGGGCAAAAGTTCCACGCCGAGATAGCGCCCTTCGTAGAACACGTGCCGGTCGAGGAAGCCGATATCCGTATTGGGGGCAATGCCGTACTGGTCAAAGAATAGGTTTCCCAGTCCGTAGTGCAAAAAACTCTCCCCGCGAAATTCAGCATAATGTGGTACGTGCGATTGACTGCCGCTGACGATCACCGCGCCCGCGTCCGCCACCGTGTTGAAATCGCGAACCATCGAAGCGTTTGGCGCCCACAGGTAGCGTTCTTCGTGCTGGAAGGTGACAATCGGCAGGTATCCTTCCTCCTTCAGCGCCCGCACTGCCTGCGCCATGTAGTCCATATCGCAGTGGTAAGCGCCGCTCGAGGTCTCGCTCGCCTGGGCAAAGTTGGGCGACTTCGCGTTGCAGCCGATGAAGGCGAGTTTGTTGCCGTTCACCTCCAGTTTCACTGGCTCGCGGGCGTCAAAAATGTCCTTACCGCCGCCATAGACTGGCCAACCTTCTTTATCGTAAAGCGCGAGCGTGTAGAGCATGCCCTCCCTGCCGTAATCCTGGAAGTGGTCGCCAGTCAGCTCCACGAGGTCTGTGCCCACGCTGCGCAGCAGTTCCATGTAGCTCTCGGGCGTGCAAAAAACGAGGTAATTCCCCGATGTATGCGGAGGACATTCCTCCGCGAAGGGCACCTCGTTGCTGATATGCAGCAGGTCTGCCTCCCGCATGACAGGTGCAATCAGCTCTCCGGGCACGAGAATGCCGCGCGTGTCCATGCCTACCGCCGTGGCGCGCACCATCGCGGTCACGCCGGTGAGCGTCACTGTGGTGATTTTCGAAGGATCCAGGTTGGGAAGGTGCAGGTCTGCCAGTTCCGGCGGAAGCGCGAAGCTTGCGTCCGGTTCCAGCAGGCGGACGGAAATGGGAACTTTGAGCGCGTAACTCTCCGCGCTGAAATCCTTATGGATCGGAGATTGTCCGTCGATGATCATCACCTTCCAGCGCGCTTGAATCTCCCCGAAGGGGATGATCGCCCAGGTGTTTTGCGTTGTCCAGGCAGTTTCGAGAAGGCTTTCCCCGAGCTGGGTTCGGACGCTCTGCCCGGGCTCGCCCAAAAGGCTGCTGAGGGCGGGCAGATCCTCTTCGGCGATCAGGAGGGTTTGGACGGCATCCTCCGGCTGACCCTGCCAGAGCTTCCTGAGCCAGTCCGCGCTGACTTCGTCCCGAACGGTTGGGAAGGGCGCCACTAAAGCGTAGATCCATTCGCCAACAGGGTCAGCATCGCCAAACGCGAAGGTGTAGGTCAGCTCATTGGCTGCGCCTTGCGCCGTGTGGAGCGCCTGCTGTTCAAGAAGCTGGTTAAAAGCGGGAGGCATTTCCGGGTTGGGTTGGTAGACGTAATGCGGGGGCTTGCTCGTGGCTGTCGGGGTTGGGGCTTCAGCTTCTACAATCGGCTGAGCCGCGGTCGGAAGGACGCGGGTTTCTGGCGCTGGCGTCAGGCTTGGGGCGGTCTGGCAGGCAAGCGCACTCAGTGTCAAAAGTAAGCTGAAAAGTAAGGATAGGATGTTGGCTTTGCGCATCGGGGGACCTCTTCTTAAAAACTGCCCCCATTTTACTCCCCTTCATACGAAAAAAGGAGGTGCAGGGTTTTCCCTGCGCCTCCTTTGAACGGACATGCTCACTGATCAGGCTTTCGTGAAGCTCAGGTGATCTTCTGTGAGGTCAATTTTGATCGTGTCGCCCTCGCGAAAGGCACCGCTGAGGATCTTGAGCGCCAAGGGATCCTGTACCTCGCGCTGGATCGCGCGCTTCAGCGGTCTCGCGCCAAATTCCGGGTCGTAACCCGCATCCGCCAGCCACTCGCTGGCTGCGGGGCTGATTTCGAGCCTGAGCCCGCGCTCTGCCAGCAGATCAGAAACATGCCGCATTTGGATGCTGACGATTTCGCCCAAATTCTCGCGCGTGAGGGGCTTGAAAACCACGATTTCATCTACCCGGTTCAAAAACTCCGGTCGGAAGAAGTTTTTCAGCAGGTCCACGATCTCGTCCCGGCTCACGGCTTTGGGCTGATCCTTCTCGTCATGCATCCAGAGTTGACTTCCGAGGTTGCTGGTCATGATGATCAGCGTGTTGCGGAAGTCCACCGTGCGTCCCTGCCCATCGGTCATGCGCCCGTCATCCAGCACCTGCAGCAGGGCGTTAAAAATCTCTGAATGGGCTTTTTCGATCTCGTCGAACAACACCACGCTGTAGGGGCGGCGGCGCACAGCCTCGGTGAGCTGACCGCCCTCTTCGTAGCCAACGTATCCCGGAGGCGCGCCGAAGAGCCGGCTGATGGTGTGGCGTTCCTGATATTCGCTCATGTCAATGCGCACCAACGCGTTTTGGTCATCAAACAGGAATTCCGCCAGGGCGCGCGCGAGTTCCGTCTTGCCGACTCCAGTGGGTCCCAGGAAAATGAAGGAACCGATCGGGCGGTTGGGGTCCTGCATGCCCGAACGCGAGCGGCGCACCGCGTTGGAGACGGCGTTGATGGCTTCCTCCTGCCCGACGACGCGCTGATGCAGGCGTTCTTCCATGCGCAGCAGTTTCTCCATCTCCCCTTCCATCAAGCGGTTGACCGGGATGCCGGTCCATTTGGCAACGACCGTGGCGATTTCTTCGGCGTCCACCTCTTCTTTGAGTAATGCGCCTTGCTTCTGTTGGGTCTGCAGCTTTGCCTCGGCATCGTGAATTTTGCTTTCAAGTTCGCGGATGGTGCCGTAGCGCAGGCGAGAGGCTTCTTCGAGGTTGGCAGATCTTTCAGCGCGTTCCATGTCCAACTGCGCCTGATCGAGCTTTGCCTTAAGGTCTTTGTATCCCTGGATGGCTTCTTTCTCCGCCTGCCACTGGGCTGTCAGGGCTTTCGATTTTTCCTCCAGATCCGCCAGCTCGGCTTTGATCTTTTCCAGCCGCGCAAGCGAGGGTTGGTCTTTTTCTTTCTGCAGAGCCTGTTTTTCGATTTCCAACTGCATGATATCGCGGTCGACTTCGTCCAGCGCCTGGGGTTTCGAGTCGATTTCCGTGCGCAGATGAGCGGCAGCTTCATCAATCAGGTCGATCGCCTTATCCGGCAGTTGGCGGTCGGTGATATAGCGGTGGCTCATTGTCGCGGCGGCGATGACCGCGGAATCAGTGATGCGGACGCCGTGATGCACTTCGTATTTTGATTTCAGACCGCGCAGGATGCTGATGGTATCTTCCACGCTGGGCTCCGCGACGTAAACCGGCTGGAAGCGGCGTTCGAGGGCGGCGTCTTTTTCGACGTATTTGCGGTACTCGTTGGTGGTCGTCGCGCCGATCAGGTGCAGCTCACCACGCGCCAGCAGAGGTTTGAGAATATTACCCGCGTCCATGGCGCCTTCGGCAGCCCCCGCGCCGATGACGGTGTGCATTTCGTCGATAAACAGAATGATCTGCCCGTCCGCTTCGGTGACTTCCTTGAGGGCGGCTTTGAGCCTTTCTTCGAATTCGCCGCGATATTTCGCGCCGGCGACCATGGCTGCCATGTCCAACTGCACCAGGCGTTTGTTCTTCAAACCTTCCGGAACGTCGCGGTTGACCATGCGCTGGGCTAATCCTTCGACAATGGCGGTCTTGCCTACGCCGGGTTCGCCAATCAGGGCGGGATTGTTCTTGGTACGGCGGCTGAGGATCTCGATCGTGCGGCGGATTTCCTCATCGCGCCCGATCACGGGGTCCATCTTGCCCTGGCGCGCCAGCGCGGTCAGGTCGCGACCGTATTTTTCGAGCGCCTGATAGGTGTCTTCCGGGTTTTGGCTGGTGACCGACTGAGACCCGCGGATCTCGCGCAGCGCTTTGAGAATGGCGTCTTTGTTTATGCCGAAGGCTGAGAGCGTTTTGCTCTCGGGGCTGTCGGTCAGCCCGAGCAGGATGTGTTCGGTTGAGGTGTATTCGTCGCCCATGCCCTTGGCGTAGCGTTCCGCCGCGTCCAGCACGTCCGCAGCCTGGCGGGAGAGCCCGGCTTCGCCAGACGATCCGCCGTAGACTTTGGGTCGGCTTTCGAGTTCTTTGCGCACCTCTTCCTTTAATACTTCCGCCGAGCCGGCGATTTGCGTGATCACCGCTGGTACGGTGCTTTCAGGCTGATTGAGCAGCGCCAGCAGCAAGTGGCTGGGCTCGATCACCTGGTGGTTAAACTCACGCGTCAGTTGCTGGGCTCCCAGCACGGACTGCTGCGCTTTTTGAGTGAACTTGTTCAGGTCCATAGTAGTGCCTCCATCCTTTGCGGGAAAGCTTTCCGCGCAAAAGTTAATAGTTTATTGATTGTGATTAAGCATAGCTGATGGCTGTTTGAAATGTATTAATTCTCCGGGGCGATCCAATTTGGCTTTTGGGACCGCTAAACCCGCTTGTATTCCACACAAACCATTCTTTTATCGTATTAATGTACATATGTACGCGAATTTATGGATTGACGCTCATATTCCCCGCAAGTATAATTTTAATCAGTCTTTTCATGTACAAATGTACATGCTTTGGTGTAAGAATGAAAGATAATCCTGACTACGTTCTGCTTCATCGAATAGCTTATCGCTACTACATTGAAGGCTGCTCCCAGCAATTGATTTCCAGACAGGAAAACATCTCAAGACCGCATGTTTCACGTCTGCTGAGCAAAGCGCGTCAGTTGGGAATTGTCAAGATAAAAGTGGATTTCCCTCAATCACTGGAATTTCAGAATCTGAGCGAGCAGCTCGAGACGCTATTAAATCTTCAGGAAGTGGTTTTGGTCGCTGTCCCGGATGAATATAAAAATGTACCGGTAAAAGTCTCTGAGATGATCGGAGAGCTTGCTGGTCAGCGTATGTTAGAGTTGCTTGGAAGCGCGAAGAATATTGGAATCGGATGGGGATGCACCATCTACCACACCGCGCTAAAACTACCAAAAGTAAATGCCAACGGCGTGCGCACCTTCATCCCCCTCGTAGGGATCTCCGACGAGAGTAATCAATATTTCCAGAGCAATGTGATCGTTGACCGTTTTGCGGAGAAATTCAACGCGCAAAGCTTTTACACCAGCGTTCCGGTTTTCAGTCAAAGTAACCTTCACAAGCAGCCCATTGAAAAGAACAGATACGATCGGCTGGTATCTCACTGGGAAAACCTGGACGCAGTCGTGATCGGGTTGGGACCTAAATACGCGGAGGGAGAGTTCTTGATCAGCGAGGCATCCGAAGAGTATAAGCAGTTGATCGCAACGAGTGATGTCGTTGGCGATATCCTCGCGAGATTCTTTTACGAGGATGGAACGGTTCTTGATTCCAGCGCTTATTATGAACAGATTTCCCTCCCGCTGGAGCGCCTCAAAGCCATTCCCACTGTGATCTGTCTGGCTGGAGGGGAAGCCAAGGTGCCGGGTTTGATTGCTGCCGCCCGCCAAGGCTACATCAAGACCCTGGTAACAGACCAGCACACAGCCCGGGCGATGATTTTTCAACTCCAATGTCAGTGAGGTGCGTAACTTGACAAAATTCCTTTTTGTTTCTCACGGCGACCTCTCCAAGGCAATGATCTCCAGCGCGGAAATGATCGCAGGGGACCAAACAGAGGCAATTGAAGCCATTGGTCTGTATAAAAATGAGAATCCTGAACTATTGGAGCGGAGAATCAGAGATTTTTTGGAAGCGAACACCGAAGAGGACGTCCTTGTTTTTACGGATCTGGTTTCTGGAACTCCTTTTAATGTGGTCGGTTCTCTCATGCAGGAATATCCGTTCGGACATATAAGCGGGATCAACCTGGCGCTTCTATTGGAGGCGCTGCTCTCGCGTAATGACATGTCGGTTAAGGAACTTCTGGAGCACCTGACTGATATTTTTCCAGGTTCTGTCATGAATGTAAACGCCCTGATGGGCAGTTAGGAGAAAAATGAGCAACCTTGTTTTGGCAAGAATCGACGACCGTTTGATCCATGGGCAGATCGTAACTTCGTGGTGCAAGTCAATCAGAGCCAACATCATCCTCATCGCGGACGAGAATTTATCCAAAGATTCGTTCTCCCAGCGCCTGCTGCGAGCCGCCGCCCCTCCGGATATTAAGGTTGAGATCATGGATGCCGAAGGCAGCGCGAAATATCTCAGGCAAAACGAGCTTGCATCTCAAAAAATCATTCTGCTCACTAAGGTCCCGCAGGTCATGGAGGAGCTTATTTCCCGCGGTGTTGAGATTACTTCGATCAATTTGGGAGGAATGGGAGCAAAAACAGGAAGGAGGCAATTAAACAAAAACATATCTGCAAGTCCCGAAGAAGTGGACTGTCTCAGGCGTCTTATGGACAACGGTATTGAGATTTATTATCAGTTGGTTCCAGCAGAACGTTCCACTAATTTAAGGTCAATCATAAAAGGAGAGAAATGACCGTTACACAAGCAATTTTATTAGGCATTTTGTATTATTTTGCCAACAGTCCCTGGCCCTTCGGCGGACTTGGTAACTACGCCATCCTGTACCGCCCGATGATTTTGGGCTTGGTCGTCGGCATCATCCTTGGGAACCCGGTTTTGGGCGTCACCATCGGTGCCACGATCAACCTGATGTATATCGGCTTTATCAGCGCTGGCGGTTCCATGCCCGCTGATATGTCGTTGGCTGGGATTTTGGGCACGGCTCTGGCAATCTCGGGCGGCTTGGAAATGAACGCAGCTCTGGCTGTGGCTGTTCCGCTTGGCTTGCTCGGAGCCCTGGTTTGGGTCGGCAGGCTCACATTCGATACCGTTTTTGTCCGCCTCGCTGATAAATACGTCGAAGAAGGAAAGCCGGAAAAAGTTTGGATCGTAAACATCCTCTTGCCGCAGATATTGCTCTTCCTTATTACGGCAATCCCCTGCTTCCTGGCTGCTTATTACGGCGCGGACGCGATCACCAATTTGATTACAAGCCTTGGTGGTAACTTCCTGCGGATTTTGAGCGTGATCGGCGGAATGCTGCCTGCCGTTGGAATTGGGATGATGCTGCTTGCCATCTACAAAGGACCTGCGCGTATTTTCATGTTCCTCGGCTTCCTTGCCTCAGCCTTCCTGGGTCTCAAGACTCTGCCGCTGGCACTGATATTCCTGGCTTTGACGTTGATCTATATCAATCTTAAATATCGGGACGATGCTTCCAGCGGTGAAGAAGCATCCGCCATTGGCGAAACCGGAAAACTCGAAACCAGCAAACTGCTGGAGCCCAAAGATATTCGCAGCGCCTGGTGGAAATGGATGTACTACTTCCAGTCCTGCTATAACTATGAAAGAATGCAAGGAATCGGCTTTTTGCACGCGATGACCCCTATCCTCAGCAAGCTGTACAAGGATGATCCCGAAGAAATGAAGGCAGCCATGCGCCGCCATTCCGAATTCTTCAATACGGAGAATGCGACCGGATCTGCGGTGATCGGGCTCGTGGCGGCTATGGAAGAGCAGAAGAAACTGGGAGCGGACTTGAGCGATGAGGCGTTCACCTCGATCAAGACCGGTCTGATGGGTCCGCTGGCTGGCGTCGGCGACACGATCTGGCAGGGCGTCATGATCCCGCTGATGATTGTATTATTCCTTGGTCCCGCCAAGGATGGGAACGTGGCAGCTCCTGTCCTGTATTCCATCCTGTTCTATATCGTGTACTACGTCTATGGCTATTGGCTGTTGAAACTCGGCTATAACAAAGGCAGCGAAGCTATTTTGAACCTGATGGAAAACAAAGCGATCAACAAGGTCATCGTCGGCGCGGGCATCATGGGCTGCGCCGTTATGGGCGGTTTGATCTCGCAATATGTCAACGTCGCGACCGCGATCAAGATTCCAATGGGCGCGGATAAAGTATTCTCCCTGCAAGCAGATTTCTTCGACGCCTTGGTTCCGGGTCTGCTTTCACTTCTTCTGACCCTGGGCTGCTACGCGCTGATGAAAAAGGGTTGGAAAACCCAATATGTGATCCTGCTGGTCATCGCCATTGCTGTTGTTGGCGGCTTGGTGGGAATCTTCTAACCCATCTTAATTAAGGGGGCGGAGCTTCTGTTCTGCCCCCGTTTGAGCGTGAAGGGAATGGTATGCCTGAAAAAATGAATGCGGTGCTGATCACCGATCAATATAAAACCGAAGTCGCATCAATTGAAAAGCCTCATCCTGGAAAAAATGAAGTTTTGGTCAAGGTAAAGGCAACGGCTCTTTGCACCTGGGAACAGCGCGTCTTTGTCGGCGAAAAGAAAGTTCCGCTTCCCCTGGTGGGAGGGCATGAGACGATTGGGCAAATTGCCGGGTTGGGTGAAGGCTTAGATCCTGATGAATATCCGATTGGTCAGGATGTTGCTCTAAGGGTGATCAAACAGTGTAATAGCTGTTATTACTGCCGAAAAGGGATGCCAAATTTATGTGACGAGCTGAGCAGTTTCAGGCTCAATGGTCCGGATGTCTACGGCATGGGCGGGTTGGGTGAATATATCAGCATCGACCGCTCCTCCGTTTGGAAGTACACCCGTCCAGTCTCGCTCCAGGATCAGGTGCTGACGGAACCATTGGCGTGCGTCTTGAACAGCATTTCGAACGCGTCCATAGAACCCGGGGATGATGTGTTGATCATTGGGGGCGGCGTGATGGGGTTGCTGCATGTGATGGTAGCCAAACTGCGCGGAGCCTATACCATTTTGAGTGAGCCAAATCCCGAGAGGCGCAAATGGGCGCAGGATCTGGGCTGCCATCTCACGCTGGACCCGACCGCGGTTGATCTGCAGGCAGAAATTGCCCACTTGACAGAAGGACGCGGAGTAAATACGGTAATCAATACCACCGCAATTCCTGCTGTCGCCGAGCAGGCGCTCGGGCTGCTTGCCAAAGGCGGCGTTTTCGTGATGTACAGCTCCCAACATCCCGATGCCCCTATCAAGATGAGCCCAAACTGGGTGCACAACACCGAAGTTGTTATCACCGGGGCGGTTAATCCGAGCACAAGCTCTTTCGATCAGGCTGTTCGAATGATCAACAAGGGTATTATCCGACCCGGTCGCTTTGTCACCGCGGAGTTTAATTACAAGGATTGCCAGCAAGCTTTTGAGGCGGCGATCGATCCGAAAAATTATAGGGTAATGATCACGTTCTGATCATTACCCTATTCAAGATTCTGTTCTGAGGCTATCAGACTGCCTTGCCAATGCAGCCAAAACGCTGCAGCTTGGCAATAGTTGCCTGTTTAATTACTTCCGTGACTTGCATGCTGGCGGAAAAATAGTGTGTCTTGTTGGTAATTTCATCGCTTGTGAGGTATTCCATCGCCGCGATGGTTAGATCGGTAAAAATATTGACCTTGTTGATGCCCGCGGCGATCACTTTGCGGAAGTCTTCGTCCGAGAGCCCTGAACCGCCATGGATCACCAGGGGGAGGTTGTTGGTGGCTGATTTTATCTGGGCGCAGCGGTCAAAACTAAGGACGGGAGTGGACTTGTAGACCCCATGAATGGTTCCAATGGCGACCGCGAGGGCGTCCACACCAGTCCGATCCACGAATTCTTTTGCCGATTCGACCTCGGTGTACACACCGGTATCGTCGGCGTACATGCCTTCGTTCCCGGAAACGTGCCCGAGCTCAGATTCCACGGAGATGCCCAGCGGCTTGCAGATCCCGACCACTTCGGCAGTGGCAGCGATGTTTTCTTCAAAGGATTTGTCGGATGCGTCGATCATCACCGAGCTGAATCCGCAGCGCACAGCCCGCTGGATGATCTCCAGATTTGTGGCGTGGTCAAGATGGATGCAAACGGGTACAGAGGCATCCTCCGCTAACCTGCGCAGGAAGGCAACGTAGGATTCCATTGAGACCAATGTGTCAAACGCCTCAACGTACGCAAGGATCACCGGCGATTTTGTTTCTTCCGCGGCACGGATCACCGCGCTTGCCATCTCGATTGAAAAGACATCAAATGCCCCCACCGCGTATTTTTGTTCGTTGGCGGGTTTTAATAGCTCCGCTAAATTGACTAAAGACATACACAACCTCCGATCAATGCCGATTTAGTTCAGCAAAACCTGCAGAAATCTTATCATGATTGTTTGCGAAAATGAGGGGTACGATTGTGTAGGAATGCAACTATCTTTGTGGACTGACAAGAAAAGCCGGACTTTATACCGCGGATGCGGTGCGGTCCGGCTTTTGTCTGTTGCGCTTTTTTACTTGACCAGGATCGCGTCCATTAATTCCGTCTGGATGCCATCAACGCGCGAGATGCCACAGTCATTGATATCCACCACAACGAGGTGGTAACTTCCGTTTTCATCGGTCAAAGAAGCTACCAGGCGGGCGTCATCCAGCCAGATGACGGAGCGCGCGTTGGAGCCGTCCATCAGCAGGCGGTTTTCCTGGGTTTCGAGATTCATCAGCCAAACGGATGAATTATCTGTTCCGCGGTAGCTGAGCCACTTGCCATCCGGCGAGATGCGCGGGTAGAGCAGCTTGATCGTGCCGTTGGTGATATCGAACATTTTTTGTTTTTCGCCGGTCTCGAAAGAGTAGGCAAGGACCTTCCACGCCAAGCCTTCCGTATATCTGGCTGTGTAGTAGACGGTTTGGCTGTCTGGCGACCAGCCGGCGATGGAGACGTATTCATCCGCGCTGATCGGTTTGACCAAGCCAGTTTCGAATTCATAGTATGCCGGGTAGTGCACCATATCGTCCGTCAGAGTCATTGCAAGATATTTTCCATCCGGCGAAAGGCTGATATCCGTACCGCTTACCGGAATGGAGGTGGTTTGGGACGAGGCGATGTCGAAGATTTGAAGCACGTAGCTGCCATTCTCCTGGGCTGGGAGCATGATCTGTTTGCCATCCCGCGTGAACCAGGCAATGCTGCTTGCGGTGAACACGCTGTTGGGGCTGGCGCCTTTGTTTGAAAGCAGGGTGGTGGACCATTGGTCCGTGCCGGGAATCGGCGCGTAAGCCAACACATGCAATTCTTCTTCGAAAGTCTCCAGCGCGGCGATATCACTACTCATGGAACCAACCATGCAGGTACCTGCGCTGGACGTCTGGACGGGCGTCTGGGCGTGCGGCGTACTGGGTTCCCAGGTTTGGCTGAGGCTGACCGCGTCGGCGTAGAGCGAAACGCCGGTCACATGGAAGCTGAGCCTGCCGGTCGGGAGATTGGCAAAGGCAATGCTGACATGGGCTTCTTTGGATCCATCCGGGTTCGGATAGCCGCTCGCTCCGCCGCCTCCGCCAATGGAATCGTAATCGGGCATTTCAACGCTGACTCCCGCGAGGTTGCCGGGACCTTCGAAGGTGAAGCGGTAAGAATTCCCGCGCTCCACGGTAATTTCTTTCAGGGTCAGGGTGATCCCCTCCACATCGATGCTCAGGTTGGGGTTCCAGACCTGCCCGGGCTGCGGGTTTTCGCCCGCGTCAAAGCTCTGCTCCGGGGTTGAAGCCAGCCTGTGTTCAGTGATGGGGTAGTAATCCCACGTGACCGTCAGAGGAAATTGCAGGCTCCGGTTTTTGAATGCCAGCGCGAAGATGTCCGCTTTGCCAAGCAGCGGTTCATTTTGCGCCAGTTGCATGAGCTCAGCCGGATAGGTGGTTTGAACGATCTGCCCCTTGGCGTCGGTGATTTTCGGGTCAATGGCGAGATAGCTGGATTGATGTTCAGAATCAAGATATCCGGTCAGGATGTAGCCATCCGCCGTTTCGATGGCGGTTCCCAAGCCCATGCGCACGAGGGCTTCGGGTTCGGCGGTGTCATCTTCGCCGGAACTCGTGACCGAGAGGATCGGCTGGGGGATGAATTCAACCGCCAGCAGCTCTTCAGGGTTTTCCGCCGCGGTAAAGGTGAGGTGCAACTGCCAGTTGCCGGGCGTGGTTTCGGTGATGGTGCCTTGGATGCAGGGGATGACCAGCACGGCTTGATCCACTTCCGCGGGCACGGGCGGGAAGCTGTTGCCCTGTTTGATGAGCTCGCTGCCATCGGGCAAGACCAATTTTGGCTGCTCGCGGCAGTCTGGGTCTGTTTCATCTCCGAAGTTCGTTTTTCCGAGACCAAAAACCCGGTAGTCAATTTTGGTTTCGGTTGAGGTGAGCAGGGCGTTGACCACATCGATACTGATATTCTCCTGGCTCTGACTGACGGGCTCGGCGATGGTGCGGATGGGGGTGTCCTTCTCGACGAGACCAAAGCCGGGCAGGAAAGCAAAGGTCTTTTGAATTTGCGCCCAGACTTTGCCGGGACCCACTGCCAAAACGACAACCAGGGCAACCAAGCTGAGGGCAGCGGTCAGGCTCCAGCCTAAGCTCAAGCGCGTTTTGGGCTTGCGTTGGGGCAGCGGCTTGCGAAAGCCGGATTGGGAAACCGGTTTGATAGCCGCTTTCAGTTGGTTTTTAAGCGTTTCGCTGGCGTTTGGGGCTGCGAAACTGCAGACGATATCTTTCTCAAATTTGCTGAATTGCTCTTTCATGGTTTACTCCATCTGGCTTTTTAACCGAGCCAGCAGTCGGTAAATGGATTTCTTAACGCTTTGTTCCGTCTTTCCGAGCGTCACAGCGATTTCGCGGTAGGTCAGCTCGCCGAGGTAGCGCAGGCGGATCAGCTCCTGTTCTTCTTCAGGCAAGGCAAAGATCTGCGTGCGTAGCTGCTTGATGCGTTCATCCAGTTCGAAGACCTCACTTAGCTCCGGCATGCTGCCCGCGGTAATCTCCGAATTCAGGGTCGTATTGTTTTCGCGCTGCCGGTAAAAATCGTTCAGCTTGTTGCGCGCGATAATGAACAGCCAGGGAGCAAAGCGGCTTTGGTCGCGCAGCGTGGAAAAGGAACGGTAGGCTTGCAAAAAGGTCAGCGATGTAAGATCTTCGGCATCCTCAGCGGAATTGACGCGGCTGTAAAGATAGCGAAAGACCGGATTGACGTAGGTTTGATATAGGTTAGAAAAATCTTCTTGTGCTGCCAAACTGCTTTTCTCATTTCTCGCCTTGAGCGATAGGGTTAGCGGTAGTGCAGGAGCACGTTCTTGTTTATTCATAAGCTTACTCCAATTTTTTAGTTCCTGCAGGACTTGAGCTCAGCAATATAGACGAAGGTTTTGCGGAAAGGGGACGGAATGAGGTGAAAACTCTGGCAAGGTGGGAAGCGGTGGGGTGGCATCTGCTTATAATCCAGGCAGGCTTCTATCCCGCCGGATTGTTGGGTCAGAGATTTTACGGCGAGGGGGGGGACGGTCCTAAGATTGCATAATTGTGGTTCTGATTGTCCCCAATCGCGCCCTTTTTTTTCCTATGTAAGACTTCGCCCGCAAAGTAGGTCGGGTTGCGCATTTCAACCTGACAAGGACCCCCGGCGGCTTAAATCCCGTCATCAGCCTCATTTGTGAAGCGATCTCGTCTGTCTGCAGTCCCTCAACGGCGGGTTGAGGACGGTTAAATAGATTCAAATTATCAGACCTTATAGTCCTCAACCACGCCACAAAAAACTTATCGCCCGTTTGGATCAGCTTTGAATCCGGGCGCAATTGGAAGCGTCGAAACCCTATTCTGTGGTCGCCTTCCCCGCTTCCAATTCGCCGGAATGAACGTGACAACGCCTATTGATGGCGGATTGGGGACGGTCAAATGGATTCAAAATATTGGACCTTGTCGTCCCCAATCGCGCCC
>ENA-UPSM01004540-UPSM01004540.1-activated-sludge-metagenome-genome-assembly--contig:-NODE-4540-length-14563-cov-5.762338_pt1 | contig 14563 bp, 4 predicted proteins | sample MGYA00238181_ERZ773283 | MGnify/ENA primary metagenome ERZ773283 (study PRJEB29023, sample SAMN05720199) | activated sludge metagenome | isolation source: Anaerobic digester | place: Japan... | reverse complement strand
TTGTTGCCACGGTGACGGTTGAACCCACGCCGCTGGCGGCGATCTCGAACAATAATCAGACGCTTTGCAGCGGAAGCGCGCTTGCAGGGATGGTTGTGACGAATCCGCACACCCATGCCGGGGCACCTAGTTTTGATCTTGCCATAGCTGCCACCACGGGTAGCCTTTCAGATCTGACTTCTACGGGAAACGCGCTGAATCCCGTGACAGGCGAAAACTATCCTTACACAATTAACGGTACACTTACAAATAATTCAGCGAATACCATTACTATTGAATACAGGATCACCCCACGGCTTGCCGGCTGTGCCTCCGGTGCCCAGACAATTGCAAGGGTGACAATACATCCCGAACCATTGTTGTCAACCACACTAACTCCGCCAGACAACTGCAGCAACAGTTCATTCAGCTATACTGCTGCCAGTGCCACTCCTGGTACAACCTTCAGTTGGGAGCGCCTTGCGGTCCCCGGTATAAGCCCGGCAGCCAATTCAGGAACAGATGCCACGATAAATGAGATACTTCGAAATATTACCGGTGCACCCATAGCCGTTACGTATGAATTTACCCTAACAGCCAACGGTTGCAGCAATACTCAGAATGTAGTGGTGAACATTAAGCCGGAACCTGTCATCACCCCGGGACAGGCGACAGATATCTGCTCCGGCAACCCGCTCGACTATTCAATTGCTCTTGATAATTTCACCAATCCGGGAGCAGGCGTTACCTTCACGTGGAATACCCCTGTTCTCAACCCGGCAGATCCGGCCTTCACAGGCGGCAATCCGAGAAATACCGCCTCATCTGCCAACATTACCGACACTTTTGTTAATACTCTCGGCATCATTGGAACGGCAACCTATACCGTCACTCCTTATTATAACGGCTGTGCCGGCCAGCCGGTTGATATCGTCATCAGGGTTGGTTCAGAGCCTGTTCTTGATCCAGGTCTCGATGACTTTGCCTGCAGCAACGATGCCATCGGCCTGGTGCTCAGGGAGGCAGCAGGATCGGTAGCCCCGTCGCATTACAATATTATTTCGGTAAACATGGAGACGGGTCTTTCAGCTGCTTCAACAAATGCCATTGTACCGAATGACAACGCACCCGCAACATATCTGTCAGGCGATATCTTTGAAAACAAAACCGGAGTTGACAAGACCGTCACCTACAGGGTGCAGCCCGTGCTTGCTCCCGACTGTTTCGGTGACCCCGTTGACGTGGTTATGACCATTCGTCCACAGCCGGTGATCGTTCCCGGCCAGACCAGTATTGTCTGCTCAGGTGAACCTATTGATATGGAGATACTTCTCATACCGGCCAACACTCCTGCCGGAGTGAGATTCAACTGGAGCGCCCCGGCAATATCCGACGGGTCGGTGCAGGGATCTGCAGGCAGTGGCGTTGAAGCTGACCCGGCCGGTACAGTTCATATCAATGACGTGATACGGAATTATTCATCGGCAGCCATCACGGCTACATACAGGGTAACCCCGGTGAGCGCTGAAGGATGCCGAGGCGAAGAGGTAGCGGTTATCATTACCATAAATCCTGAGCCGCTGCCCAAGCCGATATCGGGACGGGCTGACCTTTGCGCGGGAGAGTCTGCCCCGGTCGTGTACAACGTTACACCTGTCGGAGGCTCATCGTTCCATTGGACAGTTGACCCTGCTGTCGGAACAAAGACATTCGATTTCAACACCAACGCTATAATGATCACTGCTGCTACCGCGGCAGGAACTGGTAATATTAGCGTTTACGAAACAAATTCGCTGGGCTGTCCCGGAGCCCCGTTCACCTTGCCCGTCAGGGTATGGGACAGCCCCGATCCTGAAAATATTACGGGTGAACAAACGGTTTGTGCCTACAGCACCCATACATATAGCGTGACACACAGACCGGGATCAGTCTACAGCTGGACCCTCCCGGGCGGAGCTGCCCTGGTTGGAAACCCCTCCGGGAATTCAATCCAGGTCGTGTTTGGAAACGTGGGCGGGACCATTCTTGTCCGCGAGACCAATATTGCCGGATGCATCACTGACCATGATCCGCTGGCTGTAACCGTTAACCCGCAGCCAACGGCCAACATCACGAACGGCGGAACTATGTGTGACGGCGGAACCAGGGCCCTGACCGTGTCATTTATCGGCACTGCCCCGTTCAGCTTCACCTACGCGATCAACGGGACTCCCCAGGCGCCCATTTCAACCAGCGATAATCCCTATATACTGAATGCAACCCTTGCCGGCACCTACTCGGTTGTAAACGTGACCGACAACACTGGTTGTACAGGTCCTGGCTCCGGAACCGCGACTATCACCTATTTCCCGAAACCAACGGGTATAATAAGCGGCACGGCAGAACTATGCCGGGGAAGCCAGGCAACCATAACAATGACTTTTACCGGGGTGCCGCCTTATACATTCACGTACACCGACGGAACCACACCGGTGACCGTTACCAACCATCCCAACAGCGTTTACACGGCGAACGTGTCGCCATCCGTGTCATCAACTTATACTCTTGTTTCACTGAGTGATGGAAATAATTGTGATGGAGTCCTTTCAGGTCAGGCAACAATAAACGTTAATCAACCGCCTTCACTGACCCTTACCGGAACAGATCTCATCTGTCATAACGTGCCCACGGGTGCTGTCGATCTGACCATCACCGGCGGAACTTCTCCTTTCGGTATATCATGGACCGGGCCAAACGGGTTCACTTCAACTGCTGAAGATATATCAGGGCTTAACGAGGGATATTATGCCGTTACCGTGAGCGATTCAAAGGGATGTCATGCAACGGCCAACATCACAATCATGCAGCCTCGTCCGCTTTATGCAGCGGTTGACCGCACAAACGTGACATGCTATGGCGCTGACGATGGTACGATAACCATTTCGGGTTCTGACGGCGGTTCAGGATTTTACGAGTACAGCATCGATGGCGGCATTGCCTGGAGTAATGATGTGACTTACACGGGCCTGGCTCCCGGAACGTACGTGGTAATGATCAGGGACCTTGTCAACCCGACATGTATGCTGACGCTCAACCCCGGGCTGCAGATCACCGGTCCGCCGATATTGTCGGGAACAGTCGGTAAGACAGACATAACCTGTCACGGATCACATGATGGAACAATAACCATCTCCAATCCTGCCGGAGGCTACGGGACATACCAGTACAGCCATAACGGCGGAACCGACTGGCAGGATTCACCTCTGTTCACGAACCTTTCAGCCGGATCTTACAGCATGGTTATACGCGACAGGGCTAACCCGCTCTGCAGGATGGATCTTGGCCCAGTGGTGATAAACGAGCCAGATGCCCTGGCAGCCACTGTTAACAGTACTGATGCCACCTGTTTCGGGGCGAATAATGGCACGATAACCATTAGCGGGGCAACAGGAGGTTATGGGGTTTATGAATACTCGATCAATGGCGGGGCAAGCTGGCAGGCTTCAAATACATTCCCGAACCTCGCCCCGGGCACTTACAATGTAAGAATGCACGACAGGGCCAATCCTGCCTGCATGATCATAATCAATTCTTCGCTGGTCATAACCGAACCGGCCATTCTGTCGGCAACGGTTGCAAGAACCAACGTTACCTGCAACGGTGCCAATGACGGGACAATTACCATCACTAACCCGCTAGGCGGTTACGGAACTTATGAATACACTGTTGATGGCGGCTCGGTCTGGCAGTCGTCTGGTACCTTTACAGGCCTTGCTCCCGGATATTACAACGTGAAGATCAGGGATGCAGCAAACGTTACGTGCGAGATAACCCTCCGGCCTGCCCTGCAGATAACCGAGCCGGCCGTCCTCTCGGCAAGCGTTGCATCAGTAAATGTAACATGTAACGGGGCAGACGACGGGAGAATAACAATTACAAATCCCCTGGGCGGATCGGGCTCTTATGAATACACAGTGCATGGCGGACCGCCGTGGCAGCCGTCCGGCATCTTCAACGGACTTGCACCCGGCACCTATGATGTCAGGATAAGGGATGCCGCCAATCCGCTTTGCGTTACAACGCTTAACGGCACCCTGGTGATAACCGAACCGCTTCCTCTCGACGCGACACTGACATCCACAATGATAAGCTGCTTCGGGGCGAACAATGGCATAATTGCCATCAGCAATCCGGAAGGAGGCAGCGGAACTTATGAATACACTGTAAACGGAGGAACAAACTGGTCGAATTCCGGTAATTTCACCGGACTCACTCCCGGCATCTATAACGTCATAATGAGGGATGCTGTCCACAAAACATGCGAGCATGTGCTCAATTCAGCGCTGGTAATCACACAGCCTGCCGTGCTGGCTGCAAATGTTGCATACACCAATGTCACCTGCTTCGGCGGGGCCGACGGCACAATAACCATAACCAACCCCACGGGCGGCTACGGAACCTATCAATATACCGTCAACGGCGGCGGTTCATGGCAGTCATCGGGCAGCTTTACCGGCCTGGGACAGGGCACATATAATGTTCAGATCAGGGATGAGGCTCATCCCGGATGCGTGATAGTGCTCAATAATGCGCTGGTGATAACCCAGCCAGCGATACTTAGGGCAACCATAACGACAACCATGGTGACCTGCTTCGGTGCCAACAACGGGATAATAACCATAACCAATCCGCTTGGCGGTTCGGGCAGTTATGAATTCAGCAATGATGGCGGTACGCACTGGCAGGCTTCGGGCATATTTGCCGGTCTTGCCCCCGGATCGTATGAAGTGAGGATAAGGGATGCTGCAAATCCGTTGTGCGAAATAGTGCTTAATCCCGGAGTGTCCGTTACTGAGCCGGCAGAGCTCAATGCTGTGGTTACTGTGGTCAATATAACCTGCAGCGGTGCGAATAATGGCGGGATACTGATTTCAAACCCGACAGGCGGCTACGGGACCTACGACTATTCGATCGACGGAGGTATCGGATGGCAAGCCACGGGAACCTTCACCGGCCTTTCACCGGCAACTTATGATGTCAGGATCAGGGACAGGGCCAACCCGCTATGCGTGGTGACCCTTCCGGCAGCAACTATCACGCAGCCTGATCCGCTTTCGGCAGCAATTGTGTCAGATAACATAACCTGCAATGGAGCCAATGATGGCAGGATAGAAATCAGCGGCGCCGCGGGTGGCTCAGGGGCTTACCAATATTCCATCACCGGCGGATCGGCATGGCAAAGCTCCGGTATCTTCAATTATCTGAGCCCCGGCACTTACAATGTAAGGTTGAGAGATGCTGCAAACATTACATGTGAGATTACCCTTGATGATGCACTGGTGATCACTCAGCCCGCCAGGCTGACGGCTGTGGTAAGCAGTTCAAATGTAACATGCAATGGCGGTAATGATGGTTCAATAACCATAACATCTCCGGCTGGAGGTTATAATATTTATGAATACAGCATTGACGGCGGCATAAGTTGGGATGGAATTACTTCATTTACCGGTCTTGCCCCGGGATTTTACAATGTCCAGATGCGTGACGCGGCTCACCCGGCCTGTGTTGTTACCCTCAATGGTTCAGTCAGGATTACCGAGCCGCCGGTACTCTCGGCAAGCGTCACTCAGACAAACCTTACATGTCACGGGGCAGGCGACGGCATTATAACAATCAGCTCGCCTGCGGGAGGCCATGGCGCTTATGAATACACTGTTACAGGAGGAACGCCCTGGCGGACAACCGGCACTTTCAGCAATCTTGGCCCGGGCAGCTATGATGTCAGGATCCGCGATGCCGTAAATCAAACATGTGAGATTCCGCTTGGCACCCTGACCATAACCGAACCAGCGGCGCTTACTGCAACCGTGACATCAGTGGATATCAGCTGCTTCGGAGCCAATGACGGATCGATATCGGTTACATCCCCATCGGGAGGCTATGGAACATATCAGTACAATCTGAACGGAAGCACCTCCTGGCAGGTATCCGGAAACTTCACCAACCTCGCTCCGGATACATATGTTGTCAGGATGAGGGATGCCGCCAATCCGGCATGCGAGATCACATTAACTCCTGATCCGGTGATATCGGAGCCCGGTATTCTGGCTGCGACCATCAACGGAACTAACGTGAGCTGTTTCGGAGGCGGTGACGGATCAATTACCATCAACAATGCAACGGGCGGATCGGGGAATTACGAATACAGCATCAATGGCGGCGGTTCATGGAATGCCACGGGCATATTCACTAACCTCATTGCCGGAGCATATAACATACTTATCAGGGATGCTTCGCACCCGGCATGTATTATTGTTCTTAATAACGCTTATCTGATAACCCAGCCGTCATTGCTTTCGGCAACGGTAAGCAAGACAGAAGTGTCGTGTCACGGCTTCAACGACGGGACCATAAGCATCACTTCCCCGGCAGGCGGATATGGTACATACGAGTATTCAATAGATGGCGGCCTTAGCTGGCATGCATCCGGATTCTTTGACCATCTTACCCCTGGCACCTACGATGTAAGGATGAGAGATGAGGCTCATCATGGCTGCGCAGTGATCCTCTATCCAAACCTGCTGATCACCGAGCCGATCCGGCTTTCATTGTCAACGACCGGCGATGTGGTGCTTAACTGTTTTGGCGACAATAATGGCATGGGCACATTCTATGCCTCGGGCGGAACAATGCCCTACACTTTCATTGTTGACAATCAGGCGGGAGCCACCGTGGCTGGTCCTGGATTTAACTCGCAGACCTTCTTCAGCGCCAGTGCGGGGGTTGTCAATGTTACCGTGGTTGATGCCAACGGATGCTCTGAAAGTGCCTCCATCCAAATCACCCAGCCCGATGAACTGCTTCCCGGTTCGATTGGCGACGATCAGATTGTATGCAGCGGCGATATACCCGCCGCTATCCGGGAACTGACCCCGGCAACGGGAGGCCCTGGAGCCAGGGTGTTCCAGTGGCAGTCGTCAACCAGTGTAACCGGCCCTTTCGTCAATATTGCCGGCGCCAATGGCAGTGATTACACACCAACGACTGGTGCCACCTACACCCAGTATTACAGGAGAATGGTGACCTCTGGCACATGCATGCCGGTTTACAGCAACGTGGTCGAAGTGCTTGTCAATCCCAGGCCAATAGCCTTCCTTACCGGTGGCGGTACCATTTGCCCGGGAGAAAACGCTGTTATCCGAATAACAATGCCAGCCGGAACAGGACCGTTCACGGTTGTAATAGACGGACTGGGAACTATAAATAATTACAACAGCGGTGATGATATAACGGTCAGTCCTGCTGCCACAACTACCTACAGACTGGTAAGCGTGATCGATGCAAACAATTGCGAGGTTGTTGCTCCGTCGCCAAGCCTTAGCGGCACGGCCACCGTGATCGTGGGCGATCTGCCTGTAATAACTCCCTTTACCCCGCCGGATCCGGTTTGCGAATTCTCGCTTGCCTCGTTCAGGGTGACGGCCACAGGCACTAACCTGACTTACCAGTGGTATGTGGATGAAGGCTCCGGTTCGGGTTCCAATTTCGTTCCCGTTTCAGACGGAGGTACTTATTTCGGGTCAATGACTCCAACCCTCCAGATCTTCAATACCGTAAGAAGTATGAACGGGTTTACCTATCATCTGGCAGTCACGGGCTGCGGAACCACTGTCACTTCATCAGATATAGTCCTGACTGTGAATACCGCTCCCGAGATCACTCTTCATCCCAGGGATATTACCGTGTGCCTTGGCCAGGATGCCGTGCTGGAGGCAGATGCAACGGGCACAGGTATTACCTGGCAATGGTTGGTGAACAGGGGCTCTGGTTTCGTACCGGTAACTGATGATTCAAATTTCAGCGGTTCTCAATCCAATATACTTACCATCACTGATGCCCGGTCGTCCTTCAATGGCTGGATCTTCAGGGCTGTTGCCGACGGAGTCTGCGGTGTTCCTGTAAACACCAACTTTGCTGTTCTCAGGGTAATCAATCCACCGGAGGTGACAACTCATCCTAACCCGGTAGCGGTTTGTGAGGACAGTCCCGCGTCGTTCCTGGGTAATGGCAGCGGGTATACCACTATGCAATGGCAGGTTAATACCGGAGGCGGATGGACCGACCTGAGCGATGGAACGGATTATATTGGTACCGGAACACAGCAGCTTGTAATTTTAAATACCCCTGTCGCGATGAACGGTAACCGTTACAGGCTGGCGCTTGTTACATCCTGCGCGGTGGTATATACCAATCCGGCCACACTGACCGTGAATGCAAACCCGGTCGTTGACTTCAGCGGTATAAGCCCGATGAATGCCTGCGGCGGTGATCCGGTCACTCTTGACGGCAATCCCACCGGCGGTTCAGGAAGCTACACGCAGCACCGGTGGACAGGCGACGTGGGCCCGTTGAACAATTATTTCGTTCAGTCGCCTGTATTCAGGCCGTTCATTTCCGGAACCTACGACCTTAATTACAGGGTCACCGACAGCAACGGGTGCACTGCGGATGATGACCTGAGGATCATAGTCGACAGTCCGTCGGCCCAGTTCAGCTATGACGTTCCCAGCGGCTGTTCACCACTTACAGTCAGGTTTACAAAGGATATGACCGGCATTGATGAATGGTGGTGGGATTTTGATGACGGCACGCCGGTTGAATCAACTGAAGCCAGTCCGGTTCACGTGTTTATCAACAATACTCCCGGTGCAATCCGGTATTATAACGTCACCCTGAGGGTAAGGTCTGCGGGGAACTGTTTTGCCGAATACAAGGCAACGATAACGGCGTACCCGGCAGTTGATGCAACCTTCACGCCTGATAATTCAGTTATCTGCAGCGGCAGCTCCATTACTTTCACGGCAGCGACCGGAGCATACAGATATTTCTGGGATTACGGCGATGGCTCATCAGGTTATGGCACCCACTCGGCAAGACACTCGTATACCAATACCGGCACGACGCCCGAGGTACATACGGTTACCCTCACCACCTATACGTTGAACAACTGTACCGATGTACAAACCTATGATATCACCGTGATGCCGGTACCGGTCCCGCAGTTCACCGCTGATCCATGGACACAGGTATTCAAAACTACCGGTAACCCGGTGATATTTACCAATACAACAAATGCAGGTACCTGGAACTGGTTGTGGAGATTCGGGGATGGCACCACGTCGACAGAAATGAATCCGCACCATAATTATACTCAGATCGGGGACTACAATGTGACCCTGATTGCCGGCAATGCCAGCTGCACCGACAGTGTGAAGCACAGCGTGAGTGTTCTGCCCCCGGCTCCGGTGGCCGATTTCGACTCCATACCATCGGGATGTGCGCCGCTGTTTGTGAACATCAGCAACACTTCGCTGAACACCGATCTTCCCGGCACCACCTATCACTGGGATTTCGGTGACGGGAGCACTTCGACTGCAAAGAATCCGACCTATACATACTTCACCCCAGGTTCATACACCGTGCGACTGTATGTTGTCGGTCCGGGCGGCACATCAGATTATAGCCAGGCAGTTCACGCCCATCCGTCACCCAAGGCATATTTCGAGATCACACCGCCCCAGGTTTACGCAAACGACAAGAACGTTCGTTGCTTCAATCTCAGCCAGGGTGGCAGCACTTATCTCTGGGATTTCGGGGATGGCGAAACATCGACTGAAGCTGAACCAGTTCATAAGTACATGAAGGAAGGAGTGTATGACATCTCCCTCACTGTAACTTCGGCCAATGGCTGTACCGATCAGTACATACTTTCACCTGCAGTTACGGTACTTCCTGTCGGTGAACTAAGATATCCCACAGTCTTTATCCCCAACAAGACGGGTCCGATTGAAAGATCCGATCTGCCCACGGGCGGTCTCGAGACCGATCAGTTCTTCTATCCCCCGATAAGACAGCTGGTCCTTGACTATAAACTGCAGATCTTCAACAGATGGGGTGTACTGATATTTGAGACACATGACATCAATACCCCGTGGAACGGCTATTATAAGGGTGAATTGTGTCCGCAGGGAGTGTACGTATGGCTTGTGGAAGGCAAGTTTGCTGACGGGAAGCCTTACAAGAAAGCCGGTAATATAACATTGCTGCATTGATCCGGATACGGCTTCATCCGTATTTTTCAGGGTTCTGAGGCATTCACCGGAGTTTCAATGACAAAACGGGCCGTCTCATTTGAAACAATGAGACGGCTTTTTTTTATGCCTGCCGGTTAGCCAGTCGTGCAGGGTAAAAATATTCAGTAACCATTAATTTTTCCCTGATTTTTCTTTTTTCTGGCCCTGAAGGTTTCTAATATTGTTATTGCAATACAAACTTAATTCATTGTGGTTGGTTTCGATCTGATGGACGCATTTGCCGTGCAAATGACAGAGGGGAAGGATACGCACTGGCCTGGAGGAGTCCGCAGGCAGGCAAGGTATTCATGAATAATGCCGCATCATGACTGGTAAAGCTGTTTTTCTGGAATAATATATTGTCTAACTGCATTTTAAAATTCGTGCCTATGAAACAAAACCTACTTGTTTAACCAACGGGTAAGGCAGTCCGCCCAGCCAGATTCCATTTAGGGCTGCAATGATTATAAAAGCAGGGCTTATAACCCAAATCAACAATTTAAATCATCAACAAAAATGAAAAAGATCATTTATGTCGTGGCAACCTGTTTATTATTTGCAGGTTGTGAAAAATATGCTCCGGAACAGGACAGCCAGGATATTGAAAAAAGAATGTTGAGCGGTCCTGAAACGATCCTGAAGGAGAACCTCGACCTAGCGGCACAAATCCTGGTGGAAGTCATGCAGGAAGAAGCCGTTGCAAACGAGATTTCAGTGCTTTACAATGATGACAGATCCTTCTGGATGCTTTCTTTCGAGGATCTGTTCAATGAAGCCAAGAGCAGTTCCTTTTCTGTACTCAGGGAGAGGTTTCTGGACAAGTGTGCCGTAACCGGGACAAAAGGTACCTGGCAGGACCTTGCAAATTTCCTGGCCAGGAACGGCGCCTATATTTATTGTCCCTATCCTTCAAGTTTTTATCCAAAGGGTACCAGGGTGGTGACTGTGGCAGCTCACCCGATAGACAATGATAAAGAGGGGGCTGGTTACCGGTTTGAAGGCAAGATTGTTCAGAGGGTCACTGTGAATGAAAGATATGCCGACGCCAGCCCGGTTATTCTTATTATGCCGCCTGATGAGAAAGAATCCGGAACCTTGTCCGCTGATATCCTGACTGCGGACCTGGCAAAGGGAGACCCGGTGTACGAGGTGAAAATAGGCAAAATCAGATGTGCAAATTATTGCGGAGGACTTTTTGAAGGTGAATTAGAACTTAGAATCACACGCGGTTATCCGGAATTTAATATTTCAACTGGAGCTGTAGAAGGAAAATTTTCGGTTGTGATTCCGGTTGATTATCCAAGGTCATATGCAAAAGCAGCTATAAAAGATTATAAAGTTCATTCAAATGCAGGTTGGTATTCTGTAAACCTTCCGTGGGATACCAATTGGAGAACGAATAAAGTTCAGCAAATAATTATGGTTTATGAATATGATAATGTTAAAGAAACTACAGTTAGTTCGTCTGTTGGATATAAAAAGGATAATGTAAGTCCCACTGTTTCAGTAGCGGTTAAAGTAACTTATAGAGGTGATTTCCTAGGTATTAATGAATGGGACAGAGATTGGTTTATTGCCACTAATACTAAACCTGGAATTGAAGATGAGTTAAAAGATGGTTGGGTAGTTAGGAAGACATGTGATGATTTAAAAATGACTACTCCATTAAGAACAATTAATTAATTGAAAAGGGGCTGTTTGAAAATGCTTATTTACATCTTCTTGTATTCGTGCATCATGAAAAATCAAAAGAAACTAAATGAAAAAGCCAGTAACTTAATCATTTAATAATGATTGCATATTAATATTTATAGATTCTTTTTGTGATATCACTGAATAAGAGAAATTCTTACAGCTTCTTAAGCAGCCCCTAATTAATAATTTAAAAATGAAAAAAAAGATTTTGTTATTTACTTTATTATTTTCCATTACAGATTCATTGTTTGCAGTTTATCAATCTTATTTCGACAGTCTGAAATATAGTTTCTCATTTATTTATTATAAAGATTTATCTGATACGTATGGAGGGGGTGATGTGTTTTCTGGTGAAATTAATATCACAAAATCTTGGTATGGAGCATCCATAAGTTTTGGCCATTTTCAGTCTCAGTCTACCTTTATTTTAACAATTCCCATTGATGATGTGAATTCAATGATTAATATTCCTTTTGAGGAGATGGCTATTATGAAGATCGGGACTTTATCAATTGAGATAATACCGGTTCGAAATAGATGGTTAATAACTGAATTGCTCGTTGGAATTGCTTATGGAAAAGCAAATCAATCCTGTTATAAGAGTGTAGATTTCAGTTATAATACAATTGAAGAAAGATTCAATTATTTATTACGAGATTATCAATTAATTAGAAAAGATCATTTTGGTTACCAGACTGGTATCAATCTGACTATATATCCTTTTCGAAAAATAGGTCTGAAGTTAAGTGCAAAGTTACAGGATTTAAACCACGGAGGCACATTTTTTCTTATTGGAGGAGGTTTATGTTTTAAATATTGAGATAGTTATGAAATATGTTCTATTGACTTTTTCGATTCTTTTTGTATCCTACTTAAGGGGTTTTAATCAGGAAAGTCATTTGGTTATACGAACAGGCGTTGGTTATTATATGGATACTTTTACAACAGATGACGGACCTGTTATATGGGTTGAAGGGGGATACAGAATTAAAACAGGATTTAATTTAAATGCTAGACTTTCAATGGCTTCGATGAATTGGAGAATCAGATCTGGTCCATTTGAAGGATATGAAACAGTTCAATTAAGACAAATGGGTGATATTACTTTCTCAAAACCTATAAATATTAAAAGCCAACATTTTCTCGAACCAGGACTTGGCTTCAAGATTAAAAAAGAATACTTACTTATTCCAAGCTTTTCACAAATTTCAAATTCAAATGGTTTTTTTATATCAACAAGTTATAGTCGAATTTTTTATGAAATAGGTTTAGACCTTTATATCGACTATTATTACCGGTTCAGTTCCGGATTTTTCCTGGGTTTGCGGGCTGATACCAATGTTATATGGGCCCTCGGTTTTGAGGGACTTACCATATCCCCCCTGTTCGGATTCAGGTTCTGATTTATGAATGATACCGCGGGAACTTCAGATCAGGTAATTTTTGTTTATTGATCCCTCAGGAGAACCATTCAGATCCACTGAGGTTATTTCTTGATAAGCCGATAATCCCTGATCTGTCGGTTGCCTCTGTCCGGCCAGGCCGCTACACCGCCGGATTCAGCATGCTGCAATGATTATTTTGAAGTGTATCTTCCTGCGATCCAACCTTTATTTAAAACGTATGGCTTACGGATCACCGGAAAGCTAGCTCTGAGAGAGCGTAGACATTAATAACCCCCGGCGCCAGCCGGGGGGCAAGTCACCAAAGAAAAGGAGCCCGGAAAAGACAACCGCTCCTGTTTTCCGCCGTTTGCGCTGAAGCCATTTCCCGCTCCAAATAACAAGGAGCGGTTCGCGCCTTTTCCGGTCTGCCCGCGCACCGCCGGATTCAGTATGCTGGTATTGCGACGGGTATTTGTTTTTCCATTAAACTGTTGGCGGCTCTTGAAATTACATATTACGCCCCTTCAGGGCTTATTGTCACTGGTGATCCTATCCCCCGGCTGTCGCCGGGGGGTAAGTCACCAAAGAAAAAAGCCCGGAAAAGGACACTGTACATCAGGCGGAAACAAAAAGATATCCCCGGCAGCAAATCAGCACGCCACCGGGGATCAGGGTCAGGGCGACCAATCGTTCGGGGCGAACGAAGACCAGACTTTCAGAAGAAATGCAGCGAGTGGTCCGAATTAGTTGAAGGAAAATAATCTTTAGATGAATCCCCCGGGTGAGGATAATAAACAGGCAGGTTTTTATCAACATGCATGGCAGACAATATTTAACGTAATGCGACTTTCAGCTGCAATATACAAAAAACCGGGGCCAGAAAATCTTTTTCCTGTAAAAAAAAATTCAGGCCGGAACATAACTGCGCCTTGTCCTGCAGTAACGGATCATATAACCCTCCTGCCTGAGTTCGTGAATCAATCTTTTAACAGTTCTGATGCTTCCATCTAGCAGTATTGCCAGCTCTTCAGGAGTTCCCGTACCCTTTAACGAAATGAGACGAAGAACCCTGATCTTCATATTTTCTTTCTGAAAACGTGTCATGATACTGGAGTAATTGAGACAGGTTGACTTTCGATATAAACTTAATAAAATTTTGCTAAAACTCCAAAAGTTTAGCCAGCAAAATTCAGTGTTTACAGGGGAAAGCGATAACAAATTATCGAAAATCAGGAACAGGGAATTTAGGGTTTGGATCATTCACCAAACCTTGATGCCTGCCTGGTATACATCCTGTGGTAGATCCCCCGGGCTTTCATCAGTTCGTCGTGGGTCCCGGTCTCGGAAATCTCTCCGTTGCTGACAACGATTATCCTGTCAGCGAATGAAATA